>Ga0265292_1000190_pt1 | contig 110731 bp, 114 predicted proteins | sample Munlanlewell296A_FD_189080 | JGI IMG/M metagenome (GOLD analysis project Ga0265292, IMG submission 189080) | Leachate microbial communities from a municipal landfill in Southern Ontario, Canada - Leachate well 296A | ecosystem: Engineered > Solid waste > Landfill > Unclassified | place... | reverse complement strand
CGCAGAACCTGCTGGTGATATAGGAAGCGTCACGGGGGTCTTTGCCTGTCAGCATCGCCTCAAAACCACGGGCCATGGTCCCGCTGCTCCAGGCGTCCTTGACTTTGCCGTTTTCAACTTCGACCTCGATAGCGAGGTGGCCTTCAATCCTTGTTATAGGATCTATTTTAATTCTTTCTGCCATATATTCTCACCTCCCCTTATGTGTTTTTCTTCTGAAAAAGACCGGCCGCTCTCATGGCGTAGATCTTCTTGGACGTTTCACTTTCAGCCGTATAAAGCGGGGTCATTTCTCCATAGAACCCGGGCTCTGCGCATCCCATACATGGAGAGCCGCAATCTATACAGAAATTAATGCCGTTGTTCCATCTTCGTACAGGGCAATCAGATGTGGTTATCGGTCCCTTGCATCCTTTCTGGAACATGCACCAGTCTTTCTGCTTGGGATCGTTCCAGTCGGACAGGAATCTGCCCGCGTCAAAGTGCGCGCGACGCCTGCAGTTGTCATGGATCGTGTCCCTGAAATACATCTTCGGACGTCCGATGCCGTCAAGCTCGGGCACTTTGCCTGTTGTCAGGAAATATAGTATCGTTCCTATAATATGATCGGGATGGGCAGGGCAGGTTGGAATGTTTATGACGGTTTTTCCCGGAAGGGCCTTGTTGAGCCCGATACCTTTGCTCGGGGTAGCAGCCGGAATGCCGCCATATGTCGCGCAAGCCCCTACGGCGATGATAGCGCCTGCATTCTTTGCAGCCTCTTCAAGTGTTTCTACGAACGGACGTCCGCCTATCATGCAGTAGCGCTTATCGGCTGAAGGCACCGAACCCTCTACAATCAAAACATAACCCCCTTCTTTGATAGTCTCGTTCAGCGTATGTTCAGCGGTATAGCCGGACCCTACCATAGCCGTTTCATGATACCTTAGTGAAATTTTGTCCAGTATTACCGAAGCAACCGGCGGATAGGTTATACCAAGGAAGGATATAGTGCATCCCGCGCAATCCTGTCCTTCAAGCCAGATAACGGCAGGTTTTTTGGAAGCGGATTCCAGCGCTTCCGCCACCCTGGCGGTAAAATCAAATTCTGAAAGTCCCAATATTGCAGCGGTTGCCGCACAATACTTAAGGAAATCCCTTCTGCTGACGCCTTTCAACTCTAATTCAGTTTCAAGGTTTTTACTTAAAACAGGTTTCTTCATTATTCACCTCCCGAAATAAAATGGCACTACAATGTCATTGTAAAGCCTGTTGTTAACTTTACTATGCCTCTTCACCATCACCTCCTCCAGGAGTTTGTGTCTTCATATTCATTATGAAGAAATGTATCAAAGCACATTTATTACTTAACTTATTTATATATTATAAATATCAAAATATAAGCAATTTGTCAAATAATCTTTCAAAAACATTCTAATAATGGGTAGACTTCTCTAAAACACTTCGCATTACATTAATCGGAGGCATTTTACCCGTCCACAATTCAAAAGCAAGGGCGCCTTGCCACAAGAGCATTCCCAGACCGTTCACAATACTACATCCTTTTTCTGACGCTTCTTTAAGCAGACGGGTATTCTTATATATAAGGTCACAAACAATCTGCTCTTTTCCGAGTATATTTGCATCGAATGGTAATGGATCATCGTGTTTTAGCCCCAAGGGAGTGGCATTAATGATCATGCGGAAACGTTTGATATCTGAAAGATTATCGATTGTTGATACGACATCTCCGACCTTCCGCAAATCACCGGCAAGCCTCTCAACCTTTGATTGTGTTCGTCCATACAATGTTAAAGAACGCGCTTCCATGCACAGGTAATACCCCGCTGCCCTTGCAGCCCCTCCGGCGCCGATGATAAGGATATCCTTGTCTTTGACCGATATGCCGGACTCATTGAGGGATTTCATAAAACCCCTGCCGTCCGTATTAAACCCGATGAGCCTGTCGTCCGTATTTACGATGGTATTCACTGCGCCTATAAACAGGGCTTCTTCCCGGATTTCATCAAGAAACTGCATGACTTTCTCTTTATGAGGCACCGTTATGTTGATTCCCTTTATATTCATTGACCGTATAGCTTTCACTGCATTTTCAAGTCCGTCAGGATGCACGAGAAACGGAACGTAGCAATAATCCAGCCCTGTTGCCTCAAAGGCGGCATTCTGCATCGCAGGGGACAATGTATGCTCAATAGGATATCCGAAAATACCTGTAATAGTCGTTTTGCCGGAAATATTCATTGCTATACAGAAAGGTTATTACAGATCGTTTGAAAAATCAAGGAAAACATTTCAAAATAAATTTTCGTTGAATGGTTTACTTGCCGCTATATTTTTTCTGTTGCCCTAAAATCGTTTTTTGTATATATTCATAGTACGGATTTATAGAGAAATCTCACTTATTAAGGAGAACTGATGCAGCCTTTTTTTCTCATTGCCAAGACGATTTCCGATGCATGGTTTCAGTTGATTTACAACCTCTTTGATAAAACTTATTCCCAGAATATTCAGAAAGGCTCTTTTGAAAACGAACAATACCGCCTGCAGTATCCGGGGATTGCGGTGTACATCGAGCATCCCTATTATGATATAGTCCCGTGTATTCCGCCGGGGCTTGGGATACCGTCGCCTACTACCATGGAATATATCGAGGATTACTTTGCCAATTACCTTATGGACCCCGAGCTTGCAGAGAATGAAACTTATACGTATGCAAGCAGGATACAACACTGTATGCCCAAAGGCGGAACCCAGCTTGAGCGTGTTGTTGAAATGCTGAAAGAAACGCCGCTTACCAACCAGGCGGTTATCGAGATTGGAGCGCCTGACGATATTGACGTCTGCTATGGAAAAGACGGCAAACTTGATCCTCCATGCATGAGGTTGATTGACTTTAAGGTTATACCATCAGGCAAGGATTTAGCCCTGACCGTAACCGTCTATTTCAGGTCATGGGACCTCTGGGCCGGATTCCCTACAAACCTCGGCGGGATAGAATTGCTGAAACAGTATGTCGCATCCGAGGCAAACCTGAAGAACGGCCCGATGTACGCCTATAGCGCCGGCGCGCATATTTACGGTTACCAGGAAGAGATTGCACGGTTAAGAACACTTAAGACAAAATAAAAAGGGTACAAGGGATTCAGGATTCAAGGGGTCATACTAAGGAATTCATTAGAAAAGACACACACCCTCACCCTTGCCCTCTCCCCTCAAGGGAGAGGGGACTTAAGAATCGCCCCTCCCTTGAGGGGAGGGGATAAAGGGGAGGATGTTTAAATGTGGCTTTTCTTATGATCTCCTTAGTATGTCTGTTTTTAGGAGTTATCTGTTTCCTTTTCAACAGGAAAGCTTATAAAAAACGTCGTTCCCTTCCCCTGTTCACTTTCGACACAAATAGTCCCTTTATGGTCCTGTATTATTTTCGTGGCAAAGGTAAGTCCAAGGCCGGGACCGTAAACCTTTGAAGTTACCAATGGATCAAAAATACTTTTAATCTTTTCTTTTTCTATTCCTTTCCCTGTATCGGATATCTCAATATCAAGACTGCCGTTGCTCAAAGCGACGGCTATCTTTAGTCTTTTGGGCTCTTTCTCCATCGCCTCGACCGCATTCTTTATGAGATTGCAGAAAGCCCTTTTTAGTATTTTTTTGTCGGCAGTTATCAACGGAAGATTATCTGTAAGCTCGGTTTCAACAGTTATACCTTTATTCACAAAATCCTGTTCAAATACAGTCAGTGCGTCTTTAATGACGTCACTGATATTTGAAGGTTCTTTATTTGATATAGACAGGCTTTTAAGTTCTATAAGCTGTTTTATCATGCTCTCCAGCACGGCCACATCTTCTATGATGTATTCCATATATTTTTTATTTGGATCGCCTTCAGGGAGCTTGTTATAAACCTTCCGTGCAAAACCGCCGACGGAGGTAAGCGGATTTCTTATCTCATGCGCAACCTGTTCCATCATCTGCTCAAGAGCACCGGTCTTTTCCTCCACCACCTTTTTCTCATGAGTCGCCTTTAAAGAGAGCAATGATCTGATTCTTGCAGAGAGTTCCTTGTAGTCGAACGGCTTGGCCATATAATCATCAGCGCCGATATTCAGACCTTTTACCTTATGCTCAACCTCCCCTTTTGCAGTGAGCATGAGAACGGGTATATATTTAGTCTTTTCATCAGCCTTCAGCCTTTGACAGACCTCATAACCGTCAATTTTGGGCATCATGACATCCAGGACAATAAGGTCGGGATTGTACTCCGGCACTTTCTGTAAAGCTTCTTCTCCGTTGTATGCCTCCGAGGTATCATACCCTTCGGAATGGAACCTCTTTTTCAGGAGTTCTACCGTATCTTCAGCATCATCAACGATTAATATCCTACTTTTCCTCTCCACCTAAAACGCTCTCCCTTTTGCCTCTTATGTATAACTTTACCTGGTCGGGGAACTCTCGGATATTAATCGGCTTTGAGATATATCCCTCAAAACCCGCAACAATAACCTTCTCCCGATCTCCTTTCATTGCATGAGCGGTAAAAGCCACAATGGGTATGTCCTTGAATTCCTCCATGTTTTTGAGTCTTTTCGCCACTTCATATCCGTCCAGTTTAGGGAGTGAGATATCCAGCAATATAAGGTCGGGCTTTTCCGAGACCGCCTTTTCTATGGCTTCCTCTCCGTCAACCGCCGTAACGGTTTCAAAGCCCTTATTCCTGAGCACTTTAACCGCAAGTTCCCGGTTGTCCTCATTGTCCTCGACGATTAATATCTTCCTTGGCATAACGGTCTTTACCTTCTTTTATCCTTCAGGCGAATATCGAGCCGGCCGGTGAAGCATCGTCCCGATTTCATTGTTCTCTGCTGATCCTTGTAATTGTATCCTTCAATTCCTGCAAGAGTTCTTCTTTTGTCAGGACAACCTTGTTCAAAATACCATGTATTCTGCCATTCAGGTCATCGGCCTCTTCTTCCGTCAGGTCCTTTTGGGTCAGAACAATGAGCGGAATGTCCTTGTCTCCCTCTGCCGCCTTGATATATTCAATTACATCGAACCCGGTCTTCGGCATTGTGAGACTGAGAATGATAAGGTCCGGCCTGAAATTCTCAATGGATCTTACCGCGTCTTCACTGTTATAAGCTATTGTTACCTGATATTCGGCCTCTTCAAGGACATTGCCGATTAATCTTACCGTGTTCGGGTCATCATCTACAATGAGTATTCTCTTTATCTTTGTCATCTTCTCAAGAGTCTTCAATTTCCTCAGGAGAACATCCTTTTCAACCGGTTTTACGATATACTCTGCCGCACCGAGACTGAATCCCATCCTCTGATCGTCAACAATAGACAGGATAATTACCGGGATATCCTGGGTCTCGGGATCATGCTTTAGTTCTCTTAACACCTGCCATCCATCCTTCCTCGGCATCATAACATCCAGAGTGATGGCCATAGGTTTAATCTGTTTTGCTTTTTCGACCGCTTCTTCACCGCCGAGGAGACCGACAACCGCATAATCATCACCCAAATATTTGCAGATTATATCAATTGCTTCCGGATTGTCGTCAATAGACATTATAATTTTTTTGTTCGTCTCTTTTGTCATTACCGGTTCAATGAGATAGTCTTCCGAAGATTGATCGAGAATACTTTTTATGAGTTCACAACCTTTACAAAAATCAACCTTCTCCGGATACGCCGCTATTTTCATCCCGGCACAATGAGTTCCCATAATCATCCAGCATCTTCCTTCCTTACTCCCGTATGCAGGGCAACTCGGTTGTCCGCAATGGACATACTCCCAGCACCGTAACGGTTTGCCTCCGTATGACGGCTGCTTTAACAAATCATCTACAGGCCTTGCGAAATAATCGGCAAGCGCCTCGGCTATTCTCGTCTCGGTTACAGGTTCGGAAGGCGTTTCAAGCATCTCTTTCCTTAAGGGAAGAGTAAAACAGAATTTACTTCCTTCCCCTAATTTACTCGTCACCCAGATCATACCCTTATGCAGCGATACCAGTCCCCTGGCAATGCTAAGGCCGAGACCCGTACCTTCATATTGACGAATGGTAGTAAGGTCTGCCTGAACGAATTTATCAAATATCTTTCCGACGTCTTCTTCTTTTAGTCCTATTCCCGTATCTTCAACGCAAATCTCCATGAAAATAGGAGTCTCCCCCGGTTTAACGCCCCTTTCGGAAAGATGCGCGGAAATTGTAATTCCCCCCTTATCTGTAAACTTGATTGCATTTGACAGGAGATTTATAAGGACCTCTTTTATTCTGTCTTCGTCGCCATATGCATGGGGTAACCCTTCAGGGATATTGATCGTGAGGGTGATGCCTTTAACCTTCATTTGAGGTTCAAACGCGGGCTTTGCAGCTTCAACCAACCATTTCAGGTCAAGTTCCTTAGGATTTATATTCATCTTTCCGGCTTCGATCTTTGAAATATCAAGGACGTCATTGATCAATTGCAGGAGATGACGCGCATTCGCTGCAACCTTGTTCAGGCTTTTTCCCTGTTCCTCGTTGATCGGACCATCAACTTCGTCTATCATTAGGTCGGTATAACCGATAATGGCATTCATGGGAGTACGAAGCTCATGAGACATGTTTGCGAGAAACGTTGACTTCAATTTATCCAGTTCCCTGAGATCTTTATTGGCCCTTTCCAGTAATCCCAATAGCCGTGTGCGTTCATTCAATAAAGAAGTCTTCCTTTTGTTTTCCTCCTCCAGTTTTTTGCTGAACGAGGACACACTCTCCACCATATAATTAAAGGTCTTACCGAGGGTCCCTATCTCATCTTCCGTTTTAACGTCGATGGCAACGGACATGTCTCCCTCTGCAAACCTTTTTGCCTTTTCCGCAAGGCTCTCAACCGGACGCCTCACTAATTTGTTCACCATCAAAAAGATAAGGACAACTGCAACAGGTATAAGGATTATGACTATCATTATTGTCCTGTTCCTCTGGGCAACAACCTGCGCATAAGTCCTTTCAGCATCAAGCCTTATAACAATACCGCCGAGTATTTTTCTCGTAGAGCCATGGCAGTGATAACAGTCCTTTTCATTGAGGATAGGCCTGATCACCATCAAATTCCTTCTGCCGTTGATAACATCCTCAAGAGGTTTTCTCGGATCAAATTTCGGTTCTATTCCGGTCTTTAATGTTTCCGCCAGTGTCTGTGAAATGTTTGAATTTTTGATAGAATCGGTAAGCCTTGTACAAAGTTTGTCCGTATGGGTTGAATAAACAACCTCCTGATCAAAATCGCATATAAAGACCTCGACGTCCCTCATCTTTGTTCTTATGTCCGAAAGTTCCCTTCTGATAGCCTCACTGTCACCCAGTTCCATGGGATATTTAATTCCGGCATAAACCGAATCTGCAAGTTCCCGGCTGATAGATGCGGCTATCTCCAGCCTGTCTTTCGTGCCGAAATGTATCCTCATATATATTTCGGCAAGGAGGACTATAAGTATAATAACCAGCATGGCTACCATTATCTTGTAGCCGAGTCTTTTTTTGATAATGTCAAACATTTTGGTTTTTATGAGAATTGACGTTTCGATAATTAATAATTTTCAATGCGCTCCTCCATGGATCAGGGGCTTGTATCTAAACGCCCTGACCCTTTCCGAAATGTGGCAGCTCTCACAATCTTTCATTGTCATTTTTCTATTTATATGACGCGGATCTTTTGTCTTAACATGCAATTCTCCGGGACCATGGCATACCTCGCAACCGGCGTTTTTCAGTTCCGGTGTTTTTTCAATACTGACAAACCCGCCGGGTTTTCCATATCCCGTGGTATGACAGAAATAGCACCCTTTAATCTCTTCCACTGTTAAGCCCTTTTTTACACGTTCAATGCTCTCAAAAGACTTGCTCTTCTTTGCATAGTTCATAAAGCTGTTAAATTCTTTTTCGTGGCAATTTTTACATGTAATGGACCCGACATATTTATTTACCCTACTCGGTGTTTCGGCAAAACTCGCATGGAAGGACAAGATAAGCATCAGGGAAAAAACGGCCAACGTATATCTAATAAAAGATGAAGCATATTTACACATACAGCTATTTTCTGTTATTGCATAAAAAATTTCAACTAATTTCAGTGTCTGTTTATAAACTCGCCGGTGAGATCCGGGATCGGGTTCCGGTCATTCCGACGGGTTTTGCTGTGTTATACTAAAAAATTAGGCATATGCAGGAATTCATAGTCATTAAAGGAGCAAGGGAGCATAACCTCAGGAACATAGACCTTTCGATCCCAAGAGAAGCGATAACGGTCATAACAGGACCTTCGGGTTCCGGGAAATCTTCTCTCGCCATAGACACCTTATATGCGGAGGGACAAAGGCGCTATGTCGAAAGCCTTTCCGCCTATGCAAGACAGTTTATCGACCAGCTTAGTAAACCCGATGTCGATTATATCGAGGGGTTGTCGCCTTCCATTTCCATAGATCAAAAAACCGTCACACGCAGCCCGCGGTCTACGGTAGGAACAATTACCGAGATTTATGATTATATGCGCGTCCTTTACACAAGGATCGGGAAACAGGCCTGTTATAACTGCGGTTCGATGATCAAAAAACAGGATGCATCAGGTATTATCATGTCGGTTATGTCCCTGCCCCAGGGGAGCAGGATTCAGATACTTGCGCCGATTGTCAGGGACAGGAAAGGTGAATACCGGAAAGAGCTTCAGGAAATGCGGCGTGAGGGGTTCATCAGGGCAAGGATAGACGGCGCATTAACGGACCTGACACGGGACATCTCTCTAAATAAACATAAACGCCACACCATAGAAGTCATTATCGACAGGCTGATCATAAAACCCGGGGTAGACCGGCAATTGAAAGACGGTATAGAAACGGCCCTCAAATATTCGGATGTCGTTGTAATAAACCTGCTATCCGGAGACAAAGATATCCTGTTTTCAAAAACCGCAGTATGCCCGAAGTGCGGCATCAGCTATCCCGAAATCAACCCCATGTTTTTCTCTTTTAACAGCAGACAGGGCGCCTGCTCAAGATGCAAAGGGTTAGGCGTGGAAAATATCGATGAAGATATTCACGAATTGGAAGAAGGATATAAAATATGCAGGCTTTGCAATGGCGCGAGATTACGCAAAGAAGCCTTAAGCATTACTATCCGGGACGTCAACATCAGCGAATTCGCCTGCAGGTCCGTCAAAGACGCCCTGTCTTTTCTCGACAATCTGAAACTTACCGATAGGGAACAGACTATAGCGTTTCGTATTCTAAAAGAGGTGAGAGACAGGCTCCATTTTCTTGATAAGGTCGGCCTTGGTTATCTGACTCTTAACAGGTCTTCACTGACAATCTCGGGAGGCGAGGCCCAGAGGATAAGACTTGCGACACAGCTCGGTTCTTCTCTCACAGGCGTACTGTATATACTTGACGAGCCGAGCATCGGCATGCATCCGCGCGATTGCAGCAGGCTTCTGGAAAGCCTCTCAGCCATGAGAGATGCAGGAAACACCGTTGTCGTAGTTGAACACGACGAGGAAACGATCCGCTGGGCCGATTACATTGTAGATATGGGTCCGGGCGCCGGCAGCAGAGGCGGCTGGATCACGGCTTCAGGGAGTCCCAAGGAAATCGAAAAAAACGAAAACTCTTTGACCGGGAAATACCTCACCGGCTTAATGTCCATAGATGTGCCTCTCCTGCGAAGGGTCCCAAAGGATTTTATAAACATTGCAGGCGCCCGGGAATTCAATCTCAGGAATATCAGCGTTTCCATTCCTTTGAAAGCCTTTACCTGTATCACAGGGGTATCAGGCTCGGGGAAAAGCACCCTTGTTTTTGAGGTACTTTATAAAGCACTGCTAAAACATTTCTGCAAAGAACCGACATGCGGTATGCCTTCACCCGGCAAATATAAGGAAATATCGGGAATGGATAAAATAGACAGTGTGATATGTGTAGACCAGTCACAATTAGGAAAAACCCCGAGGTCCAACCCGGCGACATATATAGGAGCGTTCACCTTTATCAGAGAGTTGTTTTCCCGGATACCGGATGCTCGGGTGCGGGGATATGCCTCATCCAGGTTCAGTTTCAATCTCGTTGGAGGCAGGTGTGAATCCTGTAATGGCGCCGGTCTCATTAAGGTTGAAATGCATTTTCTGCCCGACGCCTATATCCCATGTGATTCCTGTAAAGGCAAACGTTACAACAGAGAAACCCTTGAGATACGATATAAAGGGAAAAATATTGCCGAGGCGCTCGAAATGACCGTATCAGAGGCGCTTCAGTTTTTTTCGAACATTTCTCTTTTGCGCCGGAAATTGGAAGTGCTTGAAGACGTAGGTCTGGGTTATCTTCAGCTTGGTCAGCCTGCTTCGACCCTTTCAGGCGGCGAGTCCCAGAGGGTGAGACTTTCACGGGAGCTCGGAAAAAATTCCACAGGAAATACCTTATACATACTTGACGAACCTACAACCGGGCTCCATTTTGTCGATATTCAGAAACTCCTTCAGGTCATTAACAGTCTTGTCGATTCGGGCAATACCGTAATCGTTATTGAGCACAATCTTGATGTTATTAAATCTGCCGACTATATAATAGACCTCGGTCCTGAGGGAGGAGATAAAGGAGGAGAGGTTATTGCACATGGGACCCCTGAAGAAGTCAGCATGAATCCCGACTCTTATACCGGAAGTTTTTTGAAGGATAAATTGTCAAAAAACGGTAAGATAAGAGTAAACTCGCAAGTTGTATAGCATGAAAGGCAGACATGATAAAAAAGCTTTTAAACGCGACAAAAATTAATCAATATTCACCTGACGACACTTTTAACCTGATTTGCCTTTCAGATATGTGTATATCGAACAGTGATAATAGTACATTAAGGAGTCGCCTAAAAGCTTTTTTATCATATCTGCCTTTCACATTTGTATAAAATGAAGCGGATATATAACAACCGTCATTTTAAAAAGCGGGCGGTAAAACCGTCTTTAGCTTTCTTGCTTTTCTTTTTTTGTTTTGCATTTTTGTTTTTTTTGCTATCTGCTTGCACGCATCAAAAAGACAGGATTTATCAAAAAAGCAAAATCCTTATGGATACCCTTGTTACCATAACGGTTGTATCCGCTTCCGAATCAAAGGCGGAAAAATCCGTTGACGCCGCCTTTTCTGCAATAGAAAAACTTGAACAACTTCTGAACTTTTATTCCGCCGAAAGTGAAATTTCTTTGATAAACAGAAATGCCGGGTTGTCCGGAGTCAAAGTCTCTTCGGATGTTTTACGGCTTGTTGATAAAGCTCTCTATGTTTCGGAAAAAACGGAAGGGTCTTTCGATATAACAATAGGTCCGCTCACATCAATGTATAATTTTCTTAAACAGATCAGACCTGATGACGGAAAGATCAGGGAGAAGCTTTCCCTTATAAACTACAGGGATTTGCTGATAGACAATGCCAAATCTACCGTTTATCTGAAACGCAAGGGAATGCTTATCGATCCGGGTGGAATAACAAAAGGATACGCAGCAGACAGGGCAATCGAAACACTGAAAAAGCAGGGCATACATGCCGGGATTGTAGCCATTGCAGGAGATATTAAGGCATTCGGATTAAAACCCGATGGGAAGCCCTGGAAGATAGGCATAAGAAATCCCAATGCAAAGGGTGACAAGGATGACATCATGGCAACCGTAGAACTTACGGATATGGCCATATCCACATCCGGAGATTACGAAAGATATTTCATAAGCAACGGGAAAAAATTCCATCATCTGCTCGATCCAAAGACGGGGTATCCTGCCGGAGGCTGCCGTAGTGTAACAGTTATGGCGAAAGAAGGTGTATTCACGGATGCTTTTGCAACAGGGATATTCATCCTCGGCCCTGAAAAAGGTATGATGGTTTTTAAGAAAATGGGCTTCAGCGGGATAATGATCGACAGTCGCGGGACAACTCATATAACTCCCGACCTGAGAGGAAAAATTGAGTTTCAGAAAAATCCTTCTTAATACTACGGGCGCCGACAGGATACTTTTTTTGCTTTTATTATCCGTTTCTTTAGCCGGAATCTTTTCCATAAAAGATATTATGCCCCAAAGCAAATCGGTACTGGTTGAAGTAAACGGTAAACCCGTCTACATCCTGCCTCTCGATAAAAACAGGATACTTTCAGTGGAGGGCCCGGTAGGAAATACAACCATCGAAATAAAAGACCACGCGGTGCGGATCACGGATTCTCCATGCAGCAACAAACTGTGCATAAAGCAGGGATGGATTCATAGCGGGTCGATCGTATGCCTGCCCAACAGGGTTGTTGTAACGGTAGGGAATAAAGACAGGCAAAAGGACGGTCCTGATGCAATTACGGGATAAATACCGGATCGCCCTGCTCTCCGCGTTTGCAATCGGAATCCACGGCATAGAAAGTCTGCTTCCCTCACCTATACCATGGATGAGGCTCGGTCTTGCAAATGTTATCACCGTTATAGCGTTGTTGCTGTATGGCTTCAGGACGGCTATGCTGGTGACTCTCGTAAGGGTGATTATTTCATCGCTGCTTACAGGGACTTTTCCCGGGCCGGCATTTATCCTAAGCCTCGGCGGCGGCGTTTTGAGTACGATGTCAATGGGAGTCGTAGTTTTACTTACCCCAAGATTATTCAGTGCGGTAGGTCTTAGCATCATCGGCGCGTTCTTGCATAACATGACGCAATTGATTCTTGCTTATTTTCTTTTTATACAAAGGATCGAGGCAGTCCTGCTTATTGCGCCGGTCATCACACTTGCCGGAACATTGACCGGAACACTAAACGGTCTTGTATCGGAGACGGTCATAAGAAATCTTAAAAAAGATATAATAGAAAAGAAACACAATTAAAATAAAGTTTAGAGAATAATAATAGTCACATATCATCAGTTGCATATAATGAAAAGCAGACATGATAAAAAACCTTTTAAAAGCGACCCAAAATAATCCATATCACCTGACGGCACTTTTAAACTAATGTGCCTTTCAGATAAGTGTATATCGAACAGTGACGATAGTGCATTATGGAGTCGTCCGCACTCAGGCGGATTCGCCGAGGAGAACCTAAAAGCTTTTTTACCATATCTGCCTTTCACATTTACTAAGGAGTTCATAAGTAAGGACACATTTAAACACCCTCCCCTTTATCCCCTCCCCTCAAGGGAGGGGCAATTCTTAAGTCCCCTCTCCCTTGAGGGGAGAGGGCAAGGGTGAGGGTGTGTGGCTTTACTTATGAACTCCTTAGTAAGACTTTTTTGCAATGTTTAGGATAATTGAATTGACATTCAAAACTTACTAATAAATACTGTAGTTTTTTATAACTATTAATATTCTATGAAAGTCGCCAAATTATATAGTTTCCACGATATCCGTATAGAGGACGTTCCAATTCCACGCATCGGCCCGAGGGACGCGCTCCTCAAAACAAAGGCATGCGGCATATGTTCCGGTGATGTTATGCCATGGTATATCGAACAGAAGGCGCCATTGGTTTTGGGGCATGAACCTTCCGGAGAAATTGTCGAGGTCGGCAATGAAGTCACATCTTTTAAAGTTGGCGACAGGGTTTTCACCCATCACCATGCGCCGTGCTTTACCTGCAGACATTGCAGGCGCGGAGATTATGTCCAGTGTGAGACCTGGAAAAACACAAAGATAGAACCGGGAGGGATTTCCGAATACATCTTAATTCCTGAAATCAATCTTGAAAACGATACACTGAACCTGCCCGATAACCTGAGTTTTGAGGACGGGACATTTATAGAACCCTCTGCCTGCGTTGTCAAAGCGTTGAAGAGAGCGAAGATAAGGAATGGCGATACCGTACTGGTTATCGGTCTTGGCGTGATGGGTCAATTGCATATCCTGCTCTCAAGAAAATACGGCGCAGAAAGAATCATAGGAGCCGATATGATACCTTTCAGGCTTAATAAGGCAAAAAAATTCGGCGCTGATGAGGTCATCGATGTATCAAAAAACGACCTCATCGATGCGCTGAAAGATTTGACCAATGAAACTATGGCAGACTTGGTAATTGTCGGACCTAATAGTGCCGAGACAATGAGGCAGGGCTTATCTGCGGCAGGCGCCGGCGGAAAAGTTGTGCTGTTTACTCCGGCCAAACCGGGAGAACAACTTACCATTAACCCCAATGATCTCTATTTCAAAGACATAAATATAATCACCAGTTATTCCTGCGGCCCGACTGATACGGCGGATGCGCTTGATATTATTGCCGAGGGAACTATACGGGCTGAAGAGCTTATCACCCACAGGTTTCGGATTGAAGAGACGGCAGAGGCTTTCAGGCTGACGGCAGAGGCAAGGGATTCTTTAAAAGCTGTGATAACTTTTCAATAATGACTCGGGCTTTTGTTTGCGATAAAATTTAGCAGGAAGGTTTTCATGATAAAAAAACAACCGCTTTACTGTGATTTCGATTCTCATAAAATAACTGAAAAAAACAATACAAGCAGGCTTTACAAACATAAAAGCAACTTTACATGGAAAGGAATTAAAACCGAACATTACAAATCACACGGCACAGACTGGGCCGATATTGTGAGACAGACCCTGATCGGTAACCACGGTGAATCAGTAAAATTCCATGTGCGATATTTTGAAATTGCATCCGGAGGTCACAGCAGCCTTGAAATGCATAAACATGAGCATGTGGTTATTGGCATAAGGGGTAAAGGGATTTACGTCACAGGGAAGAAAAAGCATATCTTAAATTTTCTCGATACATTATATATCGGACCCGGTATAGTTCATCAGTTGAAAAATCCCTATAATGAACCTTTCGGATTCTTCTGCATTGTCAATGCAAAAAGGGACAAGCCGAAGATCCTTTCACCTAAACCCTCATGAGCCTTCGGCGGTGAATTACCTTTAAATAAGCGGGTCACAGCCTCATTCTGAATATCACAAAAAAACTTTCCTTTAGCTTCTCCCATAGAGACCTCTGTTTCCACTTTTCGAGAATTATTTGCTCCGACTGCTTTAAATCCTCATAAAAGACTTCCGCCATTTGCCTGCCAAAATCTTCATCAATAATACCGACGTTCCCTTCGTCGTTCCTTCTGAGAGACTGGAAATCCAGATTCGCGGAGCCGATGATGCTCCAGTTGCAGTCAAGGATAGCAGTCTTTGCATGGAGTATTTCACCACGGTAGTTATATATTTCAACGCCGCTCTTTAAGAGTTTTGCGAAAAAAGCTCTGCCCGCATAATGAGCTGAAATAACGTCCGATCTGCCGGGTAAAAGCATCCTTACTTTCACGCCTCTCGATACTGCATCTTCGAGCAGATAGAGCATCCTTATGCTTGGAGTAAAGTAAGCCGTCGTCAGATAAATGCTTTCCCGCGCCCTGTTGATGCTGTAATAGAGCAGTTTTCTCATCTTCCTTCTGCCTTTGGCAGAGTCTGTGAAAATCGGGATAGCCGGTATGCCGTCTTCAAAAGGCTGAATAGATTTATTGAAGTCAATCGGTTCACCTTTCCATATCTCCCAGCTTCTTTTGAATATATCGAGGAGGATTTTGGCAATCGGTCCCTCAAGGAATATACCGGTGTCTCTCCAGCCTTTTATTTTCTTGAACCTGCGGTATCCACTGTACTCATTGGCAATGTTCAATCCTCCGGTAAACGCCTTCACCCCGTCAATTATGATCAGCTTTTTATGGTCGCGGTGGACATAATGAAAAGGCCTTGTCCATTTAAAAGGATGAGTTGCTCTTATCCTTACCCCTGCGTTTTGGAGTTCCCGCCAGAATTTACCCGGAGTGTCGAAAGAACCGAAATGGTCATAGAGGATATACACCTTGACGCCTTCAGAGGCCTTTTGTTTAAGGATTGAAGCAAGCTCGGCGCCTGTTTCATCATTTCTGAAGATATAAAACTCAAGACATATCAGTTCCTTAGCGCTCCGAACATAGTCAAAAATGGTATGGAATAAGTCTCTGCCCTTCCATAGAAGGGTCACCCTGTTGCCGTTCGTAAACGGGATTCCGTAACCCTGTTGTATGGCTTCTTTTGTAAAACATGCGATTGCATCAGCAGACATAATCAATAATTGCTTAAAAAGAAGCGAACTGTCAATCACCGGTCCGCAATTCTTAAACTTGATGAACTCGTAAAAAGTCGTCATTCCCGCGAAGGCGGGAATCCAAGTGCGCGCAACTTCTTGAAAAGAATGGATTCCCGATTAAGGACTTCGGGAATGACAGCCATGAAAAGGACTTTTTGCGATGTTGTCAAACTTGCTACTATTAAAAACAATCAGCTACAATTAATGTGGTCATTAAAGATAATGAAAATTTACATAAAGGACATAAGAGAGGAAGATTGCATTTGTGACGCCCTGATTCTTCCTTTTGCAGAGGGAGATTCAGGGCTTTATGAGCATTTGCATCCATCCCTTTCAAAAGCGATCAAAAAAGCATTCTCGGGAGAATTCTCCGGCAAACAAAATGAAGTCCTTCTGGTTTCCGCGCCGGAAGATATGAAACCTGAAAGAATCTGCCTTGCCGGTCTGGGCAAGAAAGCGGGTATCTCGCCGGAAAAGATTAGACAGGCCGGCGGTAAAGCATTAGCCGGTCTGCGTGACAGGGGCATGAAAAAAGTTGCTTTGTCCGCCGGCTTTTTTCCAACCCTTAACATCTCGCCGGTCAACTTTGTTGAAGGGGCTTTGCTTGGACTTTATACCTTCCGGAAATATCAAAAAGAAAAGGATATCAGGGAAATCGATGCCCTTTATATACTCTCAAAAACTTCAAGAAAATTAGCAGATGAGCTTTCCATGGCTAAAACAGTCGCCTCATCAGTCTGTTTTGCAAGGGACCTGGTCAATACGCCTGCCAATGATATGACTCCGGCTGATCTTGCAAAAGCGGCGCTGACACTGAAGAAAAAGAATTTTACCGTAACAGTCCTGGAGAGAAAAGATATTGAAAAACTTGGCATGTTCTCTTATCTGTCTGTTGCCGGAGGATCAAATCAGCCTTTAAAATTTATCCTTCTTGAATATAAGGGATCGAAAAAAGATGCTATCGTGCTCATCGGAAAAGCCATCACCTTTGACAGCGGCGGTTTATCGATAAAGCCGTCCGACGGCATGGAAAAAATGAAATATGATATGGCCGGAGGGGCCGCCGTACTTGGCATTATGAAGGCCGTTTCCGAACTGGACCTGCCCGTTCATCTGATCGGTATATTGCCTGCAACGGAAAATCTGCCTGGCGGTTCAGCCTCAAGGCCGGGAGATGTTGTAAGGGCAATAGACGGGAAGACCATCGAGATAATCAGCACCGACGCTGAAGGACGGATGACACTCGCCGATGCAATCGGATACGCAAAGCGTTATAAACCAAAGGCTATTATAGATATCGCCACCCTGACAGGAGCGTGTTCAATTGCCTTTGGTAATGTTGTAATAGCAATGATGGGTAACAACAAAGAAATGCTTGAAAGAATGAAACAATCAGGTGATAGCGTCCATGAACGGGTATGGGAAATGCCCCTTTATGAGGAATATAAAGAATATATAAAGAGCGATATTGCCGATCTCAAGAACTCGGGAGGCAAGCAAGGCTCATTGTCATCATCGGCATGCTTTCTCCACGAATTTGCCGGTGATACCCCATGGGTACACCTCGATATCGCAGGCACTGCATATATTAAAAAAGATAAACCTTATATTCCCAAAGGTGCTACCGGCATCGGCGTAAGGCTTCTTTTTAATTTAATAAACAACTTTAAATGATTATACTTAAGTTATTGTTATTAATAGTATTTATGCTATTGCCAACAATGGCCTTTGCCTGGGGTCCGTTAACGCATGTTTATCTCGGTAATGAGCTTTTATCCCTCGGCGCCCTTATTCCTGCAGGAATACTGAAAATTATACGAAAACACAGAAAAGATTTTCTTTACGGCACACTAATGGCAGACCTTGTTGTCGGAAAAAAGTACGTGCCTGAACATAAAAATTCACATAACTGGGATTTCGTCTTCGAACTTCTTAAAGCTGCCGAGACAAAACAGCAGAAGGCATTTGTCTATGGATATATGAGCCATCTCGCGGCAGATACGGTTGCCCACACCATTTATACCGCTGAAAAAAAGAATATCGGACATACATTACTGGAACTGAAAGCTGACTGCATTATCGACAAGAAATACTGGTCGCAGGCTATTGCAATTGATAAAGAAACGCAACTGCGGAACGATTTATTCCTTGAGCATTCCCTGAACCGCTTTCTTTTTTCCTTCAAGACAAATAAAAGGATACTGAAGGGTATGGTATATCTTTCAGTGCTCAACCGCGAAAAAATTGCCGATTTTATCGACAAAAATCTCATAACATCCATGCCGATGAGGGAAAGCATAGAAAAGCTGCATCAGGAATCCCTCGATAAGATTATCGATCTCTTTCAGAACCTCGATAAATCAGAGGTTGTGAATATCAACCCGTGCGGCAAAAAGCACGGGAGAAGAATGATCTCAAATGAATTCAAGGCTTTTCTTTTTAAGCCTATTAAGATAGATACCGGCAAATATGAAAGGTTCAAAAAGCGGCGTATCAGGGACACTTAAGCGTACCGCTCAGCTTGTCTCTGCCGAAGGGTGAAAGCATTCTCAAATCTTTTATAATCCCGGGCACAATTTCTATGACTTTATCGATCTCTTCTTCGGTATTATATCTGCTTAACGAAAATCTGATTGAACCGTGTATTGCCGTAAAAGGGACCCCTATTGCCCTCAATACGTGAGAGGGTTCAAGAGATCCGGAAGTGCAGGCGGAACCTGATGAAGCGCATATGCCGTATTCGTTCAACCTCAGGAGAATGGCCTCTCCCTCTACATATTCAAAACTTATGTTTGATGTATTCGGAAGCCTGCTTGTAACATCACCGTTTATCCGCGTGTCGGAACTGGATTTCAGGAGGGCCTGTTCAAGTTTGTCCCGCAAGCGTGACAGCCAGGCGGATTCTTTCTCAATGTCTTTCATTGCAAGCTCACAGGCCTTCCCCAGCGCTATGATTGAAGCTACATTCTCCGTGCCTGCCCTTCTTCCCCTTTCCTGGTGACCTCCGATAAGGTACGGATTAAACCTTGTCTTTTTCCTTACATACAGTGCGCCTATCCCTTTGGGCGCATGGAGTTTGTGACCGGAGAGCGAGAGCATATCAACCGGCAGCTTTTTTGTGTCTATCGGTATCTTGCCGACTGCCTGCACCGCATCTGTATGAAACAATACCTTTCTGTCTCTGAGTATCTCGCCGACCTGATGAATAGGAAAGATATTTCCGATTTCGTTATTGGCAAACATTACCGAGACAACCGCCGTATCATCTGCAATAACTTTTATCAAATCATCAATATTTAATTGTCCCTGGTTGTTCACCGGAAGGAATGTTATCCTGTATCCTTTTCGAGCCAGATGTTTGCAGAAACTTAACACCGCAGGGTGTTCAACCCGTGTCGTAATGATATGTCTCTTTTGGGGAAATGATTCGGCAGCGCTCATTATTGCTGTGTTGTCGCTTTCCGTACCGCAGCTTGTAAAAATGATCTCTTCCGGTTCAGCGCCAAGAAGTTGAGCGACCCTTTCCCTTGCCTCTTCTATCTTCTTGTGGAGTTGACCGCCAAAGGTATGCATACTCGAAGGGTTTCCGTAAAAATCTCTAAGGTAGGGGAACATTTCTTCAAGTACTTGTGGAGCTACCTGAGTGGTTGCGTTATTGTCGAGATAGATAGTGTTCATTGGGCCTCCACAACAATGCCGTCGCTGACTAATTCCCTGAGCTTGGACTGGATACCTTCCAGTGTCACTCCGGACATCACACAGCCCGTACACATGCCGCGAAGCGCCACTGCCACTTTATTACCGTCAATATCGATCAATTCAATATCTCCTCCGTCTGCCTGAAGTCCGGGCCTGATTTCCCTTTCGATAATCTCCTGTATCAGAGCAATCTTCTGCAGGTTTGTAAGCTTTTTGGGCGCTGACGGCTTTTCCGGAGTTTTCAGCGACCATATGTCCCTCAATATCTCTTCTATCTCAGGCTTGCACTCGCCGCAGCCGCCGCCTGCCTTTGTAAAATCAGTAATCTCATCCACGGTTGTGAGATGATTTTCTATCGCAACTTTTCTTATCTTCTCTTCCGTTACATTGAAACATTTGCAAACTAACTTTCCTTCTTCCTCGATAGTTACCGGTATGCCTTTATAGTTTGCAACCGCCGCTTCCAAAGCCTCTCTTCCCATTACCGAACAGTGCATCTTTTCTTTTGGAAGTCCGCCTAAAAAATCGGCGATGTCCTGATTTGTTACCTTCAGGGCCTCATCAACCGTTTTACCTTTGATAAGCTCTGTAAGCGCCGATGAGCTTGCTATGGCGCTTGCGCAGCCGAAGGTCTGGAATTTTGCGTCCGTAATCCTGTTCGTTTCTTTATCAATCCTGAGCGTTAACCGAAGCGCGTCACCGCAGACAATGCTACCGACGTCGCCTACGCCGTCAGGATTTTCAACTTCACCGATATTTTTCGGGTTCAGAAAGAATTCTCTTACCTTGTCCGTATAATCCCACATGCTTAATTTAAGCAAAGACTATCAAGAAATGTCAATTTAAGATATAATTTGTTCATAACTAAAAAAGCGATTCTCCACAGCAGTTCCGTATCTCCGTGCCTCTGTGGTTATAACACCCACGGGAATGCCGGAAGAAACATTTTTCAGGAGGATTAATGGAATTACATACTATAAAAGTGATCATGTCCAGAGACGTGATTACGTTGGGGCCTGATGAATCCCTAAAATCCGCCGTTAAAAAAATGAACTCCCATAATGTGAGTTGCATTGTTATCATAAAAGACGGCAAGCCTATAGGCATTTTAACCGAGAGGGACATTATTTTCTTGAAGGGAAACAACGTTGAATTTGATACCGTCCAGTTGCAATCTGTGATGAGAAGCCCGGTAATTGCCGTTTCTGAAGAGACCGAGGTCCCCGAGGCGGCCAACCTTATGGTCATCAACAGCCTTAGAAGACTCGTAGTGGTTGATGATGAACATAAGGTAATCGGGATCGTCACACAGACTGATATTATCAAAAACCTGAGCATTGACTCCTTTGTGAGCTTCAAAACAGCGGAGCAGATAATGAACCGTAAAATATTCGCCGTCGGTGAAAACGACACCCTTACAAAAGCCGTATCGCTCATGGCGGACAACCGGATAAGCTGCGTTTTGGTACTCAAAGGGAATAAACCGGCAGGGATAATTGCGGAGCGTGACATCACCAGAGCGATAGCAGAGGATGCTATCTCAAATAATATTGAAAATATAATGGGCTCGCCCGTCGTTACCGCCAATAAAGATATCAATCTCTATGACGCCGTCAAGTTCATGGATGAAAACGGCACAAGAAGCCTTACAATTGTCGATTACAACGGTGATGCAATAGGCATAATTACAAAGAGTGATATTATCAAGAATTTAAGGTCCGATTATATCGCTATTTTAAAAAATATGCTTAAGGAAAAATCAAAAGCCCTGGTGGAATCGGAATTGAAATACAGGACCCTCGTAGAGCAGGCGCTCGAAGGGATTATGATTGTCCGGGACGGACTTATTCAATTCGTCAATCCGAACCTGCTTAAAATCCTGAATTATTACGAGAAAGAGATGGTAGGCAAGGATATTCTCAGGTTTTTCTATCCCGAAAGCAGAGAATTGTTTTCAGAGAACCTCAAAAAAATAATCGCTTGCAAATCCATCGAATCACCGCTTGAACTGAGAATGGTTTCCAAAAATGAAGAAGGCATATACATGGAAGTCTTGTTGACCCACATTCGGTTTGAAGACAAACCCGCCGCGCTTGTTACCCTCAGAGACATTACTGAAAGGAAAAAAACCGAAGCGGAACTGCAGCGTCTCATAATAACCGATGACCTCACCGGCCTTTTTAATCAGAGATATTTCTACGATGAAATCACTAAAGAGATCGAAAGGGCAAAGAGACATAGCAGGCCTTTATCTATGCTGTTTCTTGATATAGACTTTTTTAAAGAATTTAATGATAAATACGGGCATTGGGAAGGAGATTTCGTTCTCAAAACAATAGGAGAGATTATCCTGAGAAGCGTAAGGGACATTGATAAGGCCTTCAGGTACGGAGGCGAAGAATTCTCGGTCCTTTTACCGGAAACAAAATATCCGGACGCTATTATTGTGGCGGAAAGGATACGCAGAACAGTTGCGCAGGCCGAGTTTTATCCCTTTACCCTCGACGGTCACCCCGAAATTGTCACCAAAACCGTCAGCCTCGGTGTCACTGAATTTCATCCTCACGACGATATGAAAAGCTTCGTAAAACGAACGGACAGTGCAATGTATCAGGCGAAAAAAAGCGGCAGGAACAAAACCGTGCATCTCATATAAAAACCAAAAAGGAGGTAGTCATGGCTTATTATGTTATTTTAAGCACTTTAACGGATGAAGGAAGAAAAACTATCAAGGAGAATCCCAAAAGAATACTCGAGGTCAACAAGGAACTTGCCAAAATGGGCATAAAAGTGAAAGAACAGTTTGCCGTTCTCGGACCGTATGATTTTGTAAATATCGTTGAGGCCCCTGACAATGCTGCTATCATGAAAATGTCCGTTGAACTCGGAGCAAGAGGTTCGGTACAGCTCCTTACGCTGTCGGCAATACCGATAAGTGAATTTATAAAGAACATTCAATAGGGTTTTTGCGGGACATATGCCCGTTTAAAATAGTTTTTATAACACCCCCCCTGCACCCTTTTAAAAGAGGGGCAGTGGGGTGTAGCATTTTATGGCATCAGGAGGTTTTTGAGATGAATATCTGCGCCCTTTGCGGAAAAGAAACTCAGATTGACAAATATTTTTCGCGTAAATCCACATGTACGAAATGCGGCAGAGAACTCCACATATGCCTTAATTGCAAATTCTATTCGGAATCAAGTCACAACAAATGCCTTGAAACTAAGGCGGAATTCCAGCGGACAAGGGACAAAGCAAATTTCTGCGATTATTTTGTCTTTAAAGAAACGGCGTCTTCTTCATCATCCGGAGATAAAGAGGATGCATTGAAAAAACTGAAAGATTTATTCGGGAATTTCTGAGAAGTTTGACCAAACCATTGCAAATCGTCTAAAATCAACTGTGCCGAAGTGGCGGAATTGGTAGACGCAAGGGACTTAAAATCCCTCGTCAGCAATGGCGTGCCGGTTCAAGTCCGGCCTTCGGTACCAAATAAAATCAAGTAGGTACGAGATTTCCAGCGCAGCGGAAAGTTTCTTTTTTGGCTCATTGCGAAAATATAGCTCAACTGCATCTTTAAGGTTGCTTAGGGCCTCTTCAATAGTATCACCGCAGCTGGCGATATCTATATTCAGGCACTGAGAAACATAATATTTTCCTTCTCTGTAGATCACATATTTAAACGCTTTCATTTGTTATACCTCCTTCTTTAAATTATATAGGTATTTTGACATATTAGGGAACATTACTTCGTCCCCTCCACAATCGCAATCTGTGAAATCCTTTCAAACTCCTTTTTTGTCAGAAGCGCAACAGACACCCGCTTGTCTCGGCAAATAGAAAAAATAAATCAGGCCCGGGGATAAAATGTAATAGATAAGATTTGAGTTTACAAACATGTCAGATTAAGTATCAGTTGAGGACATCACATAGAAAGAAACGGCGCGGTCCTCAGACTTTCGGTGCGATATTCTCACAAAGAAAAAGGCGGAATCGGTAAAGCCTACCAGCTTTTCGGTGAAGGTTTGTGGCCTTTGCTGGATGAATTGAATGAGGTGCTCGCGGCGTAGTTTTCTTTAAGACTTCTTGATTAATATATATTATCAATATATACTATTGGCAGGAGGTGATGTATGAAGACTGCAAAGATATTTCAGAACGGGCAAAGCCAGGCTGTCAGATTACCAAAAGAGTTCAGGTTTAAAGACGACCACGTATATGTTAAAAAATCAGGCAATGTTGTCATGTTGATTCCTGCAAAAGACTCTTGGGAGTCGCTGTTTGAAAGTCTCGACAAGTTTTCTGATGATTTTATGACTGAGAGAAAGCAACCCAAAGGTCAGACAAGGGATATATTCTGATGAAGTTTATGCTGGATACCAATATCTGCATTTACATTATCAAGCAGAAACCTACGAAGGTGTTGAAATATTTCAAGGCATATTCTGTTGGAGAAATTGGTATCTCATCCATAACACTCGCAGAGCTTAGGTTTGGTGTTGCAAAAAGTCAGTATATTCAGAAAAACCAGGAGGCTCTGGATGCCTTTATTCTACCCCTTGAGATTGCTGATTTTGACGAAAAGGCTGCCAAAGTTTATGGCGATATAAGGGCGGCGCTCGAAAAAGCAGGGAATCCAATAGGTTCAATGGATATGCTAATAGGCGCACACGCACTGAGTCTTGGTCTTACCCTTGTAACCAATAACGCAAGAGAGTTCCGGAAAATAAAACATTTAAAGGTTATAGACTGGACCGTTTAATTGTAGGGGCGAGGTCACCTCGCCCTCATCGCCCGTGAAATTGTCGAAGACCTCCAGGCTGCCTTAGTCCAGTTCCAGGCTATTGCAGAAGATTTGGGAGAAACCGCCCAATAATATGTGAAGATTTTCATGGCAACATATAGAGCAAGATAAGTGTGTCAGGCCTTGTCTTGTGGCTAAATACCCGCTGAATACTTCAAATAGAATTGACAGATATTATCGAAAAGCACAGGGATCAAATGGAAAAAGACATTGTGAGTGAATTAGAAATCCATCTTGCATCAATCATCGAAAAAGAAGGATACAAAGAAGCATTCAAAGGCTCCAAAATAAAACTCATCAAGCCGGGTCAGTAGATATCAATTTTGAGTCTTTCCGTTAAATAACGTCAAATACCCTGAAAAAATTATCAGCGCACCGCCGATCAATGAATTAAAGCCCGGTATTTCGTTCAGGAAAATCATACTGAAAAGAATGGCACAGACAGGCTCAAGATAACCGAGAACGGCGGCCTTATTGGCTGTTACCGATTGAAGTCCTTTGTAATAAAGTATTGGAGCAATAGTCGAATGGACGATACCCATGAACAGATAGCTCCGCCACGCATGCAGAGGGATTTCCCGGACAAACGGGACGAGGAGCGCCGCAATACATATATTAATTATAAATGTCAGGACAAGGGGATGGAAATCCTTTGCATATTTCCGGACAAATATAACAATAACTGCATAGGCAACCCCCGACACGAGTCCCGATATAATGCCTGCAGTATGACCTGTATGCAATGAGAATCCGTCAAGCATAATCCATAGACCGATAGATGCTATGGCGATCACGGCGGCGATTTTAATGGTAATTTTTTCCCTGAGAAAAAATGGCGCAAGAAACGCAACGATCACCGGCGCAGTATAATGGGTCAAAACGGCATTCGCTATGGTGGTATTTTTATACGCATAATAAAACGTGAACGTATTGATGAGGGACACGAAGCCGAGCATAAGGGGATACCCAAGCTTTCCGAAACCGGGGATCTCTTTCCGGTACTTCTTCCGTGAAAGCAGAAGACCCTGAACAAAAATAGCTACAATAAGGGAACAGAAAATAAGGATATGGATTTCAACCCCTGAAAGCCTTACAAAAACCCCGAGGGAACTCCAGAGAAAAATTGCGGCAAGTATATAAAAGGAACCTGTATTCGTTATTTTCAATTTTATTGCTTCCCAAATAGTATTTCCCAAATTATAACAATTTTATGGGCCTAAACGTTGTATAAACAAGTCCTCAATGTGAAATAAAGATATGATAAAAAAGCTTTTAGGCGACTCCATATTATTACCAATAATATCTATACCTTGAGCCTCTTGCAAAAGTCCTTAAAGCAACGCTTATGTCATTCTGAGCTTGTCGAAGAATCATGACTAATCAATAAGTTATGTGACCCTTCGACAAGCTCAGGGTGACAATTTAGATACTTTTGCAAGAAGCTCCCTTGAAAATTTAGGCCTGCATCGGTGAACATAAGACATGGAACTATTTCAGGAAAAAGAGGATGCGAGTATACCTCAGCCGCTTGCCTATCGCATGTGCCCCCGGACATTGGACGAATATGTCGGGCAGGGACATATCCTCTCTCCGGGTAAATTATTAAGACGGGCCATCGAGTCTGACAGGATCACATCGATAATCCTGTATGGGCCGCCGGGTACAGGCAAGACGGCTCTTGCACGAATTATCGCAAAGAAGACCGATGCCCGTTTTGAATGGCTGAACGCCGCAACTATAGGGCTTGAAGAGATAAGAAAGGTCATTCAAAGCGCAAAAAACAGGAAGTCCAAGGGCATAAAGACCATTCTGTTTTTGGATGAAATCCACCGTTTTAATAAACTTCAGCAGGACGCGCTACTCCCCGACGTTGAAGAAGGGAACATTATTCTAATTGCAGCTACAGTGGAAAACCCGTTCTTTTATGTAAATTCCGCTCTGCTTTCAAGGAGCCAGATTTTTGAACTGAAACCGCTCTCTGAAGATGATATCTTAAATATTTTGCGGAACGCAGTCCGTGATAAAGAGCGCGGCCTCGGTAATCTCAATGTTTCGGTTGATGAAACTGCTTTGAAACATATCGCGAGGATGTCTGACGGAGATGCAAGGAAAGCCCTGTCGGCACTTGAGATCGCGGCGCTCACAACACCTCCGGATGATAACGGCCAAATACAGATCAATATTGGGATTGCCGAAGAATCCATTCAGAAAAAGGTTATAGTCTACGACAAAAAAGGCGATCAGCATTATGATACTATATCCGCGTTTATCAAAAGCATGAGAGGTTCCGACCCTGATGCCGCAGTATACTATCTTGCAAAGATGTTATATGCGGGAGAAGACCCGCGTTTCATTGCAAGGAGGATCGTTATTTGCGCCTCCGAAGACGTCGGGAATGCCGATCCTATGGCATTGGTCCTTGCCATATCGGCTTTGAGAGCGGTTGAATTCGTCGGAATGCCCGAGGCGAGGATTCCCATTGCCCAGGCTGCAATCTATATTGCCAAAGCTCCCAAAAGCAACGCCTCTTACAAAGCAATTGAAGCGGCATGGAATGACGTCGCCACGGAAAAGACGATGGAAGTCCCTGACCCCTTAAAGAGCGGTAATTATCCGGGCGCAAAGAAATTAGGTCACGGCGTCGGATATAAATACCCACATGATTTCGGCGGTCATGTTGAACAGGAGTATATGAAAAAAAAGAAAAAGTATTATAATCCATAAAATGGTCCCTGATAACACTCTTGAACTCCTTGAATTCCCAAAGCTCCTCAGGCTGATTGCCGGGTTTGCAAACAGCAGTGCGTCAGGTAAATCGGTTTTGGAAATTGAGCCTCTGTATGACAAAGCAGAGGTTGAAACTAAGCAGAGACAGATCAGCGAGATCCGCATGATGTCGCAGCAGGGGAAACCTCTTAAGCTGCACCCCTTTTCGGACATATCGCCCCTTTTCCCAAAGATAAAACCTGAAGGCGCCGTGCTTGAGGCGATAGAACTTGCAGAATTCATTCCGGTATTAAGCATAGCCTTTGACATATCTCAGGATTTAGAGGAAAGGTTCGACCTGCCCTATCTTATAGAACTCACTGATAACCTTACCGGATTTCCCGACATTCTGAAGCTTCTCAGAAAATCTATCGGCAGCGAAGGGAATATCCTTGACAGCGCTTCGTTCCTACTTGCGGACCTGAGGAAAAAGATAAGAAATCTCGAAGCAAAAATACGCAAGAATCTTGAGGAGATGGTAAGGGACGAGAGGATTGCATCCCTGATTCAGGATGATTTTGTGACCGTAAGATCAGGCAGGTGGGTCATCCCGGTCAGGATGGATTCAAAAGGGATGGTGCCGGGCGTCGTGCACGATGTTTCAAAATCAGGCGAGACCGCCTTTATCGAGCCGCTTGCCATTATCAACCTTGCTAATGAACTGGAAAATATTGTTGCGGACCAAAAAGCCGAGGAGATCCGGATACTCAGAAATATCTGTTCTCAGATAAGAAGCGTAGCGGCTGAAATGGAGGCCGAGTTTATTACCATTGTTTATCTTGACGTCTTGAACTGCATTGCTCAATTTGCCGACCTTTTGCATATGCATACTCCTCTGATAAATACTGAAAATACGATTACCCTGCGGCAGGCAAGGCATCCGCTTCTGCAGATCTCCCTGAAGAAGAGCGGTAAGGAGAATCAGGTCGTACCGTTAGATGTTGAATTGGGCGGTGATAATACCGTAATGGTAATAACAGGCGCAAACGCCGGAGGGAAAACGATCTCGATCAAAACGATAGGCATTCTCTTTCTGATGGCCTTGTCGGGTATGCCCGTGCCTGCGGACTCCTCGTCGAGCTTCCCACTGACACTGAATCTCCTTGCCGACATCGGGGATGAACAATCAATAGAGGACAACCTTTCCACGTTCTCCGCACATATCACAAATATCGCCGATATACTGAAAAAGACGGATTCAGAGACCGTTGTTCTGATCGACGAATTGGGCACCGGCACTGACCCTGAAGAAGGCGCCGCCCTTGCATGTGCAATCCTGCAGGATCTGCGGCGCAGCGGCGCGGTTGTTTTTGCCACTACTCATCTTGCGGATATCAAAGGCTTCGTCCACAGGACCCAAGGAATGATGAACGCTTCGATGGAGTTCGACCAAAAGACTCTCACGCCGCTTTACAAACTGAGAACGGGAGAACCGGGACAGTCGCATGCGATCGAGACGGCAAGAAAGTACGGACTTCCTGAAAATGTCCTGAAGGACGCAAAAGGCATGCTCGGCAGCATGAAGATAGAGTTAGACAATATGATCGCCGACCTTAATGAAAAGAGATTGCATTATGAAGATATGCTGAAGGACATTCAGAAACGGCAAACGGAACTGGAAGAAAAAACCGTGCTGTTGGACCTGACCATTTCAGAGGCTGAAGGCAAAAAGAAAGAAACGCTTACAAAAGCGTTTAAAGAGGCTTCTGAAATTATTTCCGACGCAAAGAGACAAATGCACGCCCTGCTTGAAGAAATCAAGAACAAAGATAAAGAGCTGATAAGAAAGACTATCAAACAGGTAGAAACCCGGCTGGAACATATCACGGAAAAGATCAGGGAATACGATGTCGAAGACCGCGGCGCTCCGCTAATAGATAACATTAAAAAAGGAGACTCGGTCTTTGTCAGGTCCCTTGGCTATGATGCAATTGTAGTTGATGTAAATCCAAAAAATAACAGAATAAAAATCGCATCAAACTATATGGAAGTGGAAGTTCCCTTGACGGATATAGGTTTTAAGAAGGGTAAACCCCTTCCTCCTCAAACAGATACCGTCCATTCAACAAAGGACGCAGCCTCTGTTTCTACCAAAATACATCTTGTCGGAAAACGGGTGGACGAAGCGCTCTCCGAACTTGAGCAATTTCTCAACCATGCAGCATTAGCCGACATGCGGGAGTTGGTCATCATTCACGGCGTAGGCAAGGGTTTATTGCGCAGGGCAATCCATGAACATATGACCGACCATCCGTTGGTAAAGAAATTCAGAAGCGGGACAATAGAAGAAGGCGGCATCGGAGTAACGATAGCGACTTTAAAATAAACCTAACCCGGATTATTCATAAAATCAACTACAACAACCGAGGATAAAGTAGTACCCCTTCAGTTATTGGTGTTTAAATCCTCCCCTTTGCAAGGGGAGGTTGGAGGGGTTTTGATGAGATCTAATAAAACCTCCCCTTCCCCTCCTTGCCAAGGAGGGGATTCTTTGAACACTGCTGCCCGTAACTGAATCGTTACACTAAAGTATTTGCAGGAAAGCTACCTGATTATAACCTCGACATCAGGCAGTTTTTCCCTGATCGCATCTTCGATGCATCTGTTATCGCAATGCAGACACGGGCCGACGCAATTGATCACCGCCGTATTTCCCTTAACTTCGGCCAGTTCCGCACAACTATCGTGGGCCGATATGATACACGACAGACTTTCGAGTATTTCCCTGATCTTTTGTTCTATGTCCGGAGTTTCTATTGTATCACCCATATCGAACAGTCTTTTGCCTCCCTTAATATTTTGCTCGAGGTGCTTCCGAAAAGAAATTCTTCCTTCCTGCTGATTCCTCTGCGCCCTACCACAACCGTAGAGCATTTCAGTTCCTTAATATGACTCAGTATGCATTCCGCTACCGACGGACGGTCCTGCAAAGCGGCGACCGCATTGATGGCGTCTTCGGTAAACCCCGACCGGATAAGAATACCCCGGTATTCCGCAACCATTTTTTCGGCCTTTACCCCCTGTTCCTCCTCCCAGGCCTGCCGCTCTTCCTTGCCGGTAAAATAATCCGGCGGCGGCTCGGATATGATACTGAGGAGTGTTATGCAATAACCGGGAAGCCCTCTTAAGAATTCCGCAACATAAAGGACGGCCCGTTTAGCGTTCTCGGACCCGTCCACCGCAATAAGCAAGCTCTTGTCCTTTGTCGTACAATAAGTGTCTCCGTCCCTTGATATCATATCGCCTCCCTTACTTTTTAAGGTTTGCAATCCTCTTTTGCTTCCTGCAGTTCCGAGAGAAATTGCACGGTGTCTTCATAAAAAACATTAGCGCCTAATGAAAAATGCATGAGAACGAGATTCAGTGAATCCGGGATATAGGGATAGACCTTTCTCAGGTTGACCAACCGGTTGTTGAAGATGATGTTCATGTCCTCATGAAAGAGAAGATCATACGCAGGCGAGTTGTTCAGTTTCAGGTTTTGCACCGTTACATCACCCCTACCGGCAAGATATACCAGAATATTGCCGAGTCCGTAAAGGTCGTATCCGAACATGTTCTCTTTATGCAGGTAATTAAAATCGAAGTCTATCCATCTGCATCTCCCGGTCTGTTTTTCTTTAAGGATATGGTCCCGCCTGATATCTCCGTGCTTTTCTCCCCGGTCGTGCAGGAATTGTATCGCTTTAACTAATTCTATGTATTCATCCAGCACAGTGGGGAAATAATTATAAAAATAGTCTTCGTGGCTGCTGCCGAGTTCCAATATAAAATCGGCAAAGGTCTTTCCGGTTATATACTCAATAATCCGGATGATATTGCCTGCCGAGTCTTTGACCGCATATCCTTGCATAAAGTTTAAATTACCGTCTACCATTTCCAGAATCCGCGCTTCTTTTTGGGGACTGCGGTAACATTCAAATGAAAAACCCCCTACTTTCGCCTGAAATCGTTCGTGGAAGGTCAATTTCATTATCTTTGTACTCCCGTCAATAAGATCGCGCGCCCTTTTTACCCAATACTTCTGCTGGTCTTCAATGCCGAACCTTCCCTCGCGCTCGTTGTTCCTGACTAGGTACGGCCTTCCGCCGAGAACCACGACGTCATCGTAATCTATCCTGTAAAAATCCGATGTGTCGGTATGGATGGAAACCTGTTTTGGGACCTTTTCAGGTCCGACGCATGCGGCTATCATTTCTTTTAGCTTTTCCGGGCTAAAATTTATTTCGTTTTCGTCTTTTACCATAATTTATATCTGAACCTTTTTAATATTAATATTAACATAACCTGAACGTTGATTTGACTTATAAGACGTCTTTCGGTTATTTTCAACGATGGTGATTTCTTATAAATTATACGCTATTCTTGCGCTGTTTATTTTCACATTGCTAATCAACCTTCCGTTCGGTTATTTTCGTTCAAAGACAAAGAAGTATTCTTTGCTATGGTTTCTCTATGTCCATATTCCCATTCCGCTTATTTTCGTAGCAAGGACGTTTTACCATATAGAATTTAGGTATATTCCGATATTCATCCTGGCTGCATTAGCCGGACAAATACTTGGCGGTAAGTTCAATCTTTAGCCATGCTCGCAAATATTCTTGTTCAACCCGGCGTCATTGAACTCCTTGAGACGGAAAGACCCTATCCTTCCGGCGGAGAATTGCTGGTTAAGGTCAAAGCCGCCCTCACCTGCGGCACTGATTTAAAGGCATTCAGGCGCGGTCATCCTTTAATCCCTATGCCGGGTGTTTTCGGACATGAATTTTCAGGCGTAGTTGCAGGTATAGGAAAAGGCGTTAGAAAGTTCGGGGAAGGAGATGAAATCATGGCCGTCCACAGCGCCCCCTGTCTTGAATGTAGTTATTGCAGGAAAAAACTCTATAATCTCTGCGAACATATAATGGATAAAAAGGTCCTGGGCGCCTTTGCCGAATATATTCTGCTTCCTTCCCATATTGTTAAACAGAATGTATTTCACAAGCCGAAAAATATATCTTTTGAAGAGGCCGCTTTTCTCGAACCCCTGTCATGCGTCGTCCACGGTATGGCGTCGTTGAATATCGGAAAAGGCGACCATGCATTGATTATCGGCGCAGGACCTATCGGCCTTCTCCATCTTTTGCTTCTAAAAGAAAAAGGTGCAAAGGTAACGGTTGTTGATAAACATGAGAATAAACTGAAGACGGTAAAAAATCTCGGCGCTGATTTTATTTATAAGGTCATCGAAAAACAGATTCCCCGTCTCACCGGTTTCGACTACGTCTTCGAATGCACCGGCATACCTGAAGTCTGGGAGGCGTCCGTTAATTACGTCCGGAGGGGCGGCGCCGTTGTCCTTTTCGGCGGCTGCAAATCCGGCACGACCGTAACCTACGATACCTGCAGGCTGCACTATGACGAAATAACCTTAAAGGGGGTTTTTCACTTTACGCCGGATGACGTCAAAAAGGCATATGCTATGCTGTGCAGCGAAAAGCTTAATGTTTCAAGGCTTATATCGGGCAGATATACTTTGAAAAACACATCAAAAGCCTTTGGAAAATTGTCTAAAGGTATCGGCATAAAATACGCCATAATCCCCTCATGAGAATTATTTGTCCGATCTGCAAGAATAAAACCACATGGGAAGAAAATCCCTGGAGACCCTTCTGCTCGGAAAGATGCAAGCTCGTAGACCTCGGCAAATGGGCAATTGGGGATTATAAGATAGAGGGCAAAGAAGAAACGGACGAAGATGAAAAACAGGCTTGACACTTTATTTTATAAGTTCTATTCTCTAAACTAAATGCAAACGAAGGGAGAGTATTATGGTTAAAATCGCGGTTGCAGGTGCGGCGGGAAGAATGGGCAGCAGGATAACTGCGCTCTCAAAGGAGTATGAAGGACTTAAACTGGCAGGCGCTTTCGAACGAAGCGGTCATAAAGACGCCGGAAAAGATATAGGCTTGATAGTCGGCATCGGAGAAACAGGCATTAAGCTTGCCGACAGTCTTGTATCGGTTATTGACGGTTCTGATGTCGTCATTTCTTTTACTACCGTTGAAGCCTCGCTGGAACATCTGAGGCTTGCAGCCAAAAAGAAAAAGGCCATAGTCATCGGGACCACCGGCTTCACAAAAGACGCCCTGAAAGAGGTCTCCGGACTGATAAAGAAAATACCCTGCGTCATGGCGTCAAATATGAGCACGGGCGTCAACCTCCTGCTGAAAGTATTGCAGGACATTGCAAAGGTCCTTGGAGACTCCTATGATATCGAGATCATCGAGGCGCACCACCGGATGAAAAAGGACGCGCCGAGCGGTACGGCCCTGAAGATGGCGCAGGCAATTGCAGCGGCGCTGAACAGGGACCTCGACAAGGTTGCAGTCTATGGAAGAAAAGGGATCACAGGAGAGAGGACCGCCAAAGAAATAGGGATTCAGGTCATCCGCGCCGGCGATATCGTCGGAGAGCATACGGTTATTTTCGGCGGTCTCGGTGAAAGGATCGAGATCACGCACAAGGCATCGAGCAGGGACACCTTTGCACGGGGAGCGCTAAGGGCCGCCCTATGGGTTTATAACAAACCGGCAGGGTTATACGATATGCAGGACGTGCTGGGGCTGAAGTAAATCAAATGCGGAATGCGGAATTATTCCATATTCCGCATTTTTGTCTCAGTCTTTATACTTATGGTAAATATCATCAAGTGTCCCGGCTGTTTCACGAAAGGCCTTTAAAATATCCGGGTCAAAGTGCTCGGGTTTTGTTCTGCCGTCGCCTTTTGTAATGATATCGAACGTTGCTTCATGGCTCAGAGAATCCCTGTAGGGCCGTTTGCTCCTGAGGGCGTCATATTGATCGCAGAGCATGGCGATCCTTCCTTCTATTGGAATCTCTTCCCCCTTTAAACCGTTTGGATACCCTGTGCCGTCCCATCTCTCGTGGTGGTTCAATGCGATGGAAGCGGCCATCTGTATCCCTGCATGGGAAGACCCGGAAAGGATATTATTACCGATGGAAGGATGGAACTTCATAATCGCAAATTCTTCTTTACTGAGCGGACCCGGCTTTAAAAGGATATTGTCGGGGATGCCGACTTTTCCGATATCATGCATCGGACATGCAAACGTGACGGCCTCTACAAAATCCACCGGCATATTCATGGCAATAGCAATATGCTTTGCATAGAGACCGACCCTTCTGATATGTGTACCCGTATCTTCATCCCTGTATTCCGCGACAACCGTCAAACGATGCACCAGTTCTTTGCTCATTTGTTTGACCATTTGTAACGCCTCGACCAGTTCCCGTGTCTTCTTTTTCACGGTATCTTCGAGCATAAACTTATAGCTTTTCTCAATATGCAAAAGCCTGTTATGGTTCTCCGCCTTTTCCACAGTATGCAAAAGGTATTCAGGCCTGTATGGCTTGATAAGAAAATCAAAGGCCCCCTTTCTTACCGCATTGACTGCCGTATCAAGTTCGGCATAGGCTGTCATAAGGATGACGGGCCTTTCGGGGTTAACGGCATGTATCTTTTTAAGGAGTTCAACGCCGGACATTTCCGGCATCTTAATGTCCGTCAAAACAATATCAATATTGTCCTCTTCCTTCAGTTTTTGCATGGCGTCTATGGCATTATGACTGATGATAACGGTATATCCATACTCTTTCAGGAAGGCGGAAACAGATTCCCTCATGAACGGTTCGTCATCAACTACAAGGATTTTTGATTTCATATGTTTAAATTTAGGGTCTATCTCCATAACTCTTTAAGCCTCCGGTATCTCTCTTATCTTCTCAGGCATCTCTGCCGTCTGAAGATAATTATAGCAATCTCAACGGAATTTGTGAAATTATACGCCGGGCTGAAATATTTAATGAATCGGTGAGTTATGGTTTTGGTATTAAGACAGCGGGGTAAGTAAATAAATTAGTAGATCGACCTTATTCTTCCCGTCCTTTTATCAATAATCACCTTATCTACAAGAACACCTTTGCTATTGATAATCTCTGCCTGATAAAACAGGGGGGTTTCGATTATGCGATGAATCCGGATGCCGTGATGCGGCACATAGAATTGCAGGATTATTTCATTTGCTTCAACGGATGTTTTTACGATCCTTTTAGCTCCGTACCAGCCCCATTTGTAACTGCGCCAGTAGTGGCCGTAGGCGGGACATTGAACAAGACCCTGCTTTGTCTGCTCGGCAAACGAAAGATCGGCTATCGTCAAAACAGCCGCTAAAGATACTAAAAAAATTACCTTTATTATCATGCCTTTTTTTCGGGGGGCCTTAGCCCCCCATATTTTTATATTACCATCCGGTTACGCGATTTCTGCATTATACCTTTACCCTGCATCCAGCGACAACCTTTGGCGTGTCCAAAGTACTTGGGTACGCCTGATTCATCAGCCTTCTTCATAATCTTTGTTCTAATATCGATCATCTCTTTCTGCAGGGTGGCGATCCGGTCCCTGTCAGGGATCCTCTTGCTGAATTCTTTGTGTAAATCAAGTTTCCTGGTGATAAGTTCATCTCTGAATGACAGGGTTTCTTTCTGAAATTTCTTTACCGCCCCGGTATCAGCATTCCCTGACCGACATATGTAGTTCCCATTGCCCGGAGGATAAGCATAAACAGCCGAAACAAACACAAGGGCTGCCGCTGCAATCAAAACAACTATCACCCCCTTTCTCATACTGTTAACCTCCTTTCATGCATTTACTTATAATATACCGGCGGATTGTGAAGAGGTATCGAAGGAATTATGAAGAAATTGTGAAATCCGGTATATACACCGTAAATATTGAGCCTTTGCCGTATTCACTCTTGACCTCGACTCTCCCGCCGTGCGCCTCAACAAGCTCCTTTGCAATGGTAAGGCCAAGGCCGAGACCTCCGTCAGAGGTCTTATAGAACCGCTCAAAGATAAAGGGGAGATCCTCCTTTTTAATGCCGACGCCTGTATCGGTCACCTCTATGTATATGTCCCTTCCCGTGGCTCCCGCCTTTATGCCGACGTCTCCTCCCCTACCCGTTGCCCGCAAGGCATTACTGATAAGGTTGATCACAATCTGACTGAGTTTGTCCGGGTCCGCATAAAGGCTCATTTCATCGCATCCAAGTTTTAGGGTTACGCCTTTATCAAAGAACAACTTCTCAAATCTCCCTTTTATGCCTGTCAGAAAAAGTTTCAGTTCTATTGATTGCTTTCTCAATTCAAGGATGCTTGCTTCAGCCCGTGAAAGCTCCTCAAGTCCTTCAATGATGTGCTTCAGCCTTTCCGTTTCTTCAAGTAAAGATTGCAGTCTCTCTCTGTCGGTCTTTATCATCCCGTCAAGCATTCCCTCGATCTCTCCACGCATTGCGGTAATGGGGGTCCTTAGCTCATGGGCGATATTTGACGTCAGTTTTCTTCTCAGCGACTCATGGACTTCGAGGTTCTCAGCCATAGCGTTGAATGTCTTCGCAAGGTCGCCCATCTCGTCTTTTCCCTTAACCGTGACCCTGCTTTTCACATTCCCTTCGCTTATTTCCTTTGCTGCCGCTGTAAGGTTTTTTATAGGGTCAGTCAATTTCCTCGAAAAAATAAGACTCAACAGGAGAGAGATTCCTCCAAGCAAAAGAATTGACAGGAGGAAAAATCTGTTCGATCTCATCTTAAAGACGGTCTCCTTCTCCTGTCCTTCCTGAAAGATCAGCGGCCTTATCTCCAAAGCCCCGATGTCCCTGCCTTCGAGAAATAACGGATAATTCGAGAATTCTATTTGGCTGTGCGGCTTTTCTTCCGTCTGAAACCCTGATACGGCGATGATTCTCCTCTTCATGAGAGGCGGCAATGTATCAACCGCTTTATTGGTATTTATTAGTTCATTACTGTAAACATCCTTCATTTTGATCTCATATCCTGACAGCAAAGCCCATATGGTATTCTCCTGAAGCGCCTCTTTATCCCATCCGGAATGCTTCTCGTATGATCCTTCGACGGCAGCCATAAGACGGTAGATTCTGTCCTCTGCCTCGCCTTCAAGATATTCCCCGAAATCACTGATAATCATTTCCCGGAGAAATAGAGAGGCGGAGAGAGAGATCATGGAAACGGAAAACAGAAGGACAAGGTATTTGACCCAGAGGCTTTTAAACATCCTTAATACCGATAAACTTATAACCTACTCCATAAATCGTATTAATGAACAGGGGATTTTTGGGATCATCCTCTATTTTTTGGCGTATATTCTTAATATGGGCGTCGATACTTCTCTCGTAACCTTCGAACTGATACCCAAGCGCATGCTCTACAAGCTCCCCCCTTGTAAAAACCCTTGAGGGAGAACCTGCAAGCACTGCCAGTATCTTCAGTTCCGTCGGCGTCATGGTTACGGAATCTCCCGCCTTTTTTACTTCATAACTTGCAGTGTCTATCGTGAGGAGCCCTTTGTTGAAACTCATGGCTTTTGCGCCCGGAATATCTTTGCGTTGGGCCCGTTTCAGGACCGCCTTTACTCTTGCAACAAGCTCCTTGGGGCTGAAGGGTTTTACAATATAATCGTCGGCGCCCAATCCGAACCCTGCAACCCGCTCTTCTTCGGATGATTTTGCAGTCAGCATAATGACCGGAAAATCTCCGAGTTCCTTCAATTCCTGACAGACATTTTCACCGCTCATGTCCGGCAGCATAAGGTCAAGGACTACAAGGGCCGGCATCTCTTTCAATGCAAGTTCAAGCGCCTCTTTCCCAGTTTCCGCAGCGGATACCCTGTATCCCGCGCCTTCGAGATACACCTTTACGATCCTCGCTATCTTCCTGTCGTCTTCAACAATAAGAATTGGTTGTATCATAAGTTTTACCGTTTGAGGAAATAAATGAGAGTAAATTTAGCTTTCTTTTCCATAAAGCGGATCGGGTCTACTGCTTTTCCAGGACAAAGAGCAGTTGGCCTTCTACAACGAAGCTGTTAAGTTTAACGCATATCTCTGCTATCTGTCCGTCAAAAGGCGCAATAATCACATTCTCCATCTTCATAGCCTCAAGATTAGCGATCTCTTCGCCTTTGTGCACGAGGTCTCCGACTTTGAGAGCGCCCCTTTCAGGATTTCCGATCCTCCAGATATTCCCGTTGATAGGCGCGCCGGCCTCGTTCAGACCTTTAGCCATTCTTATCTCGGTCTTCTTGGCCCTTGGGGTTGCGACACTATACACCCTTGTCTTATTGTTAACGCGCATTACGACATGGATTATTCCTTCATGTTCCGCGCCCACTGAAACAAGCTCGATACTGTACGGTTTGCCACGGAGTTCAAAATCCACTTTGTCCCCCGGCTTTTTCAGTCCCTGCCGCCATACGTCCGTAGGCAGAACAAGCGGGGCTTCTCCGTATTTTTCCCTGAATTCGATCATGGCGAGGGCGTCTTTCGGATGCATCAGATAGAGAATAAATTCCTCTTCCGAAGGTTGTCTCCCGATATGCTCCGATAATTCCTGCCTGATTTTTTCAAGGTCGTCGTCGGGCATTGAATCAAGGGGAGAGAGTTCAATCCTCTCCTTTATCTTCGTCTCCCATTCACCGCCAAAGGTGCTATGATAAAGCCAATCGGGAGGCCATCCCATAGGGAGCTTGCCGTAGTGACCGAGGATCAGGTTTCTGAAATCTCCCGGAGTATTTCTGAAAAGGCCGAGCAGTTCTTCCCGATCCTCTTCATTTATTGCATTAAAGTCCAGGTTCTTTTCATCGATAAATTTTGTCAGTAGATTTATCAGATGTCTGACTCCGGCATCTCCCTTGGCCTTTGCATATTTATTTACTATACCGCTGCAGGTGACCCAGGTAATCTGTGAGCCGGGGGTAACGTCAAAGTAATGGATGATCTTGTTATAAAGAGACATCACCTTGAGAACCGCAGGCATGAAATGGAGGAAGCCCCCGTTTTCAGCCTGCTCGAATGAACTCGGGAAAGCGCCTCCGGGCATCTTATGAAGGGTCACCGTATGGTCGAACCCCTTAAACGGCGATTCGGCCCAGTCATAATTATTTATCCATTCGCGCACCTTCTGCACTGCCTCCTCCGCCTCTTTTCTGTTGAGATTAACCGGAATCCCCATTTCCTCAAAATAGGCCTGGACGGCAAGAATGGGTGAATGTCCGTAAAAGCGCACAAGCGAATCTTCTTCGACATCAAATATCTTTGCTCCGGCCTGGGCAGCGGAAAGCAGCGCCGGCATTGCAAGCCCGTCCGTAATATGTCTGTGGTACTGAATTACCAGTTCGGGATATTTCTGTTTTATTGCATCAATCAGGCTGCCGACCCGTTTGATGCTTCCTACGCCCGCCATATCTTTAACGCAGAAGATGATCTCGGCAGTGCCGCTGCACAGGTCAACGATATCCTTTACCACCTCAAGATAATATTCGTTAGTTGCCCAATCAGCCGTGGTAAAGGATATGGAGGGCTGGAAGAGTCGCCCCCTCTTCATGACGACTTCGGCAACCGTGCGCATGTTCCTTACATCGTTCAGGAACGAGAAACATCTCCATACATCTATATCAACCTTGGAAACCACATATTCTATGACATTCTTCGGATACGGTCTGTAACCGAAAAGGTTTGTCTCGCGTATAAGCGTTTGAAGAAGCACATTAGGCATCTGCTGTCTCAGGATGTCGATCTCTTCAAAGGGACTTTCCCTCCTGTTCATCACACCCACATGCCAACGGGCGCCGCCGTGGCATTCGGAACTGAACAGCCCCATCCTGTTGTAAAACGGGGCAAGAGTAGAAAGGTCATAGATGCGGTGGCGGTTTTTGTAATCGGACTGCCCGGCGTCACGCATACCCACGGAAGTGAAACACACACCGTTAAGACTGCGTATAGCCTGCACAATCTCTTTCGACGACATTCCGGGCTTAACGAAGATATAATCTTTCATATAATCACATCCACGACTGCGGGCCTAAAGCGGATATTTCGGCCACATATCTTGCTATCTTGATGACCTCGTCTTCGCTGTTTTTTTCTTTGAACATCGAGATGAGTTCATCCATATGCTCTTCAATGAACCGTGTAGAAAACTCGCCTGCTATGAATGCAGGATGCCTGATAATGCTTAACAGCAAAGGCGCGAGCGTCTTCACTCCTTCTACGCGGAGGTTCCTGCTAAGCGCCCTGTCCATGACCCTTATGGCGTCTCCCCGGTCGGCGCCTGCCGTTATCAGTAGCATGAAAAGTGAATCGTAATACGGAGGTATATCCGCACCCTCATAAACTCCTGATGCAATCCTTACACCCGGACCCTGAGGGAACTGAAGCCTGGTAATAGTCCCGAAAGAAGGGCTGAATGTCTTCGGGTCTTCGGCATTCAGTCTGACTTCCAGCGCCCATCTGTTAGGGTGGATATCGGCCTGCTTGAAAGGTAATTTCTTGCCCATTGCGGCGTCGATCATGATCCCGACAATATCCAATCCGGTAATAAGCTCCGTTATCCCGTGCTCAACCTGCAGCCTTGTGTTGACCTCGAGGAAATAAAATTTCTTTGTTGTTGAATCAAAAATAAACTCTACGGTCCCGGCAGAGTTGTAACCGATCTCTCTCATTAAACGTGTTGCCGTAAAGCATATCTCCTTGCGGAGGTCGTCGTTGATGGATGGAGACGGCGCTTCCTCGACTATTTTTTGGTTGCGTCTCTGGATCGTGCATTCCCTTTCATAAAGATGGACCACATTGCCATGCTCATCTCCGACAATCTGGACCTCGATATGCCTGCCGCGCTCGATATATTTTTCAACAAGCACCCTTTCGTCGCCAAAGGATTTCAAGGCCTCCGAACGCGCCTGACTAAATGCCTGCTGTAATTCGCTCTTGTTTTCAACCTTGACCATCCCTTTTCCGCCGCCGCCTGCAACGGCCTTAATCATGATCGGGAAGGTCACCTTGTCTTCTTTCATCCATTTTTTGATCTGCTCAATGCCGGTGACATCCATAACGCCGGGGATAGTAGGCACATTTGCTTTCTGGGCAAGCTTCTTGGCCTGGATCTTGTCGCCAAGGGCCTTGATGACCTCGGGTCTCGGACCTATCCAGGTAAGCCCTGCGTCTATAACCATCTGGGCGAACTTATCGTTCTCTGCAAGAAAACCCCATCCGGGATGTATTGCATCTGAATTGCTCTGAATGGCAGCGGCTATCATCTTCTCCATATTCAGATAAGACTCTGCCGGCGGGGCTTCTCCGATATGTATGGCTGAATCCGCCATAAAAACATGATGTGCAAGACGGTCGGGTGTGCTGTAGACGGTGGTCGTAGGGATCTTCCTGTCCCTGCAGGTATGCATAATCCTGACAGCGGTGACGCCCCGGTTTGCAATTAATATTCTATTGATTTTTTTAATCATGTTAGAATGCCGTGAAATCTTTTCATAATTTTACCATAAATCTAAAAAATGTTGTGAGGACCATGCATCTGATCTGTCCATATAAATGTCTTAACAACCAAAAATAAGGTATAATAATCCAACTCAAAACATGGAGGAAATCTATGACGATTACTGAAAAGATTTTGGCGGCGCATTCAGGCAAAAAAGAGGTTTCACCCGGAGAACTTATCAACGCAAAGGTTGACCTCATACTTGCCAACGATATAACCGCGCCCATTGCTATATCGGAGTTTAAAAAAATCGGAGCAAAGGACGTCTTTAACAGAGATAGGATCGCCATGGTCCCCGACCATTTTGCGCCGCAGAAGGATATAAAGGCTGCCGAGCAGTGCAAGATGATGAAAGATTTTTCCAAAGAATACGATCTCAGTCTTTATTTTGAAGTAGGCAGGATGGGCGTTGAACATGCGCTCTTGCCGGAAGAAGGACTTGTCCTGCCGGGAGACTGCATCATAGGCGCCGACAGTCATACCTGCACCTACGGCGCACTCGGCGCTTTTTCAACCGGTGTCGGATCGACGGATGTTGCTGCCGCTATGACAACCGGCGAATGCTGGTTTAAGGTCCCTGAATCCATGAAGTTTGTCTACTACGGAAAACTCAATAAATGGGTCGGCGGAAAAGACTTGATACTCCATACGATCGGCGATATCGGAGTAGACGGCGCGCTTTACAGGGCAATGGAATTTGAAGGAGAGACAATACAAAACCTTCCGATGTATGGAAGGCTTACCATGTGTAATATGGCCATAGAAGCCGGAGGCAAGAACGGCATAATCGTGCCGGACAAAATTACAAAGGCTTATGTGAAAAACAGGGCAAAGAGGCCTTTTACATTTTATAAATCCGGCAAGAACGCCCACTATGCCGGGGTGCGCGAATACGATTGCTCGCAGATACCTCTCACGGTTTCATGCCCTCATCTTCCGTCAAACACAAAACCCGCTTCAGAGTTGTCCGGGATTGCGATTGATCAGGTTGTTATAGGTTCATGCACCAACGGGAGATATGAAGACCTTGTCGAGGCTGCTATGATTATCAAGGGAAGAAAGGTCAATCCGAACGTGAGGTTGATAGTAATCCCTGCAACACAAAAGATATACAGACAGGCGATGAAAAAGGGGCTGCTGGACATCTTTGTTGAAGCCGAGGCCGTAGTTTCCACACCGACCTGCGGTCCCTGCCTTGGAGGATACATGGGTATTCTTGCAAAAGGCGAGAGGGCTATAGCGACAACCAACAGAAACTTCGTCGGCAGAATGGGACATCCGGAAAGCGAGGTCTACTTGTCGAACCCTGCAGTAGCAGCCGCTTCAGCGGTGCTCGGAAGAATCGGGATACCGGAGGAGTTGGGGCTATAAATGACGCCTGAAGATAAACTAAAGGAATTAGGAATCGAGCTTCCCGAAGCTCCAAAGCCGCTTGGGTCGTATATCCCTGCTGTGAGGACGGGTAATCTGATTTTTCTGAGCGGAATGCTTCCTTTAATAAAGGGTAAGCTCGTAAGGCAAGGCAAGGTTGGTGAAGATATCCGCATAGAAGAGGCCGGAGAAGGTGTGCGGACTGCCGTAATTAATGCCTTGTCGGTTTTGAAAGCGAATATCGGAACTCTTAACAATGTCAAAAGATGCGTTAAAATTACAGGTTACATTGCTTCATCACCAAATTTTACCGACCAGTCCATGGTGCTGAATGCGGCGTCAGATCTGCTTTTTGAGATATTCGGAGAGTCAGGCAGACACGCCAGGGTCGCGGTAGGAGTAAACGTCCTTCCTTTAAATTCACCTGTGGAAATAGAGTTTATCTTCGAGGTTGCATAGACCGAGGCCCGATAGTAAATACCGATTCGGGATAAGGGACAAGAAGTTTATCAGGTTTTAAACTAACCGATATAGTTTATGGTGATTTTGTAGGAGATATGTGAATGTTCGGGAGACAATTCACTGCCGTTGCAGGAAAGCTCTCCTTCTCCGGAAACTGTATGACTTTTAATCATCGTATCAATAACTCCGGCCAGGTCAAAGCCGCCGTCAAGACAGTTTTTATTTAAGCATTCTATATTAAAATATGCCTGACTTTCCGGTATAAATTTAAATTCGCGCGCTATGGTAATGGGGTTTTTTCTTCCGTAAGAATTATTTATCTTAATAAAAATGCTCTCAATGTCAGGGAAGTGCTCGGAAATCAACCCTGATTCAAGTTTGAGTTTCCTCTTTTCCATCTTGGCGATATTTTTTTCCGTGTTTGTAATTTTTTTCATCTCCCATATAAAAGTCCCCCTGATATACAGACGGGCTTTTCTTGTTCATTAAATAGTTTAAATCTTAAAATAAAATCCCGGGATGACCGCAATAAAAAAGGCCGCAAAGCTAAAAGTCTTTGAGGCCCTATCAATAATATCCTTAACAAAAACTCCTGAAACTCTATGTTTATTATCTCATAATATATAAAATTAAATCAATAGATTAAATAGAGTATGTTTATATTTTGTAGTTTTTTCATTGACTAAAACCGAATAATATAATACCGTTCTGAAATTACACTCTGCAAATACAAAAGGGCAGTGTTTCCACTGCCCTTTTGTATGATTGACCTCGGGGTTGCACCCGTTCGACCCAGAGGATATGCGGTGTTTGACCCACCTTGTAAAATTTAGCATATGCTACTTATTTTGTCAATAATATATTTTTACCGTGTCGTTACAGTCTTTTTATAAAGCATATGCACTGTTTTGTCTAATTTTTGGCCCATCGCACATGCTATACGAAATATCAAAAACATGTTAGAGTATTTGAGCGGTTTTTTTGCCGATAGTCAAATATACCTAAACACTGAAAGACGGCTTCTAAATATGAAAGTTAAATTATCTCCGCCGCAGATACTCGTAATCGGCTTCCTGTCCGTCATCCTTGCAGGCGCATTTATCCTCATGCTGCCGGTTTCGAATATAGGAGGATGTTCTTTTATTGACGCTTTTTTTACATCTACCTCGGCCGTATGCGTAACAGGGCTTATCGTAAAAGACACCCCGAATGACTTTACCCCTTTTGGCCGGATCATTATAATGCTCCTGATACAGATAGGCGGGCTCGGATATATGACGTCCGCCACAATAATATCTCTTATTTTAGGTAAAAGAATTGGGATCAGCGAAAGGCTCACCATAAAAGAAGGCCTTAATGTAGAGAGTCTTGAAGGGATTGTCAGATTCACAAAAAAAGTTCTTATATTTACATTGATGTTCGAGCTTGCCGGCGCCTTTATATTAACACTGCGCTTTATGTATGATTATCCATTTAAGGACGCCTTTATGTTCGGGATTTTCCATTCGGTTTCCGCCTTTAATAATGCCGGCTTCAGTCTCTTTTCGGATAACCTTATACGTTTCAGGGGCGATATTATTGTTAACCTTGTTATAACGACTCTGATCATTGTCGGCGGGATAGGGTTTATCGTAGTAGGCGAGATATATACTTATCGCAGGAAAGAGATCAGGAGACTTTCCCAGCACAGCAAAATAGTCCTTGTCACGACGGCCGTTCTTATAATCGGAGGCACCCTATCTATATATTTCCTTGAGCTGTCAAACCCGAAGACCTTTGTCGCCATGTCCTTCAGAGAGCAAATTCTTTCCTCGTATTTTGCCTCGGTCACTCCGAGGACCGCGGGGTTTAATACAGTCGATTATTCCCTGTTAAGGCCGGAAACATTGTTTCTGACAATAATACTGATGTTCATCGGCGCATCGCCGGGCGGAACGGGAGGAGGCGTTAAAACGTCCACCTTTGCCGTTGTTATAGCGAGCCTTTATGCAACTATCAGAGGGATGAGCAGTACCGTGCTTTTTAAAAGAAGGGTCCCGGCAGATACCGTTGCAAAGTCATTTCTGATCATCACTCTGGCGGCAATTCTCTGTACGATAAGCACGCATTTCATCATTACCACGCAGCATATGCCTTATCTTTCCACCATGTTTGAGATAACTTCCGCCTTCGGAACCGTCGGACTTTCCGTAGGAGACGGAGGCGTAAAAAGCCTTTCAGCGCTTTTTACGCCTTTAGGTAAATTTGCAATAAGTTTTACAATGTTTTTAGGGAGACTCGGCCCGCTTACCCTCGCCGTTGCACTTACCAGAAAAGCGGAGGAACGTTTCAGATACCCTGAAGGGAGCGTGATAATAGGATGAAGAAGCATTATGCGGTAATAGGACTGGGACGGTTTGGTTTTTCGGTAGCCAAGACATTAGCGAAGTATGACGCCGAAGTGATTGCTATTGACAGTGAAGAAGAAAGGGTCAAAAAAGCCGCCGACTTTGTAACATATGCGGTCCAGCTTGATGCTATAGATGAGAAGGCATTGCGTTCCGTCGGCGTCCAGAATGTCGATACCGCCATCGTCAGTATAGGAGAGAATATTGAAGCGAGCATACTCGTTGTTATGCTTTTAAAGGAACTCGGCATAAGAAACATTATTGCGAAGGCCGTAACAACGCTTCACGGCAAGGTACTCCAAAACCTTGGAGTCAACAGGATTATTTTCCCCGAACGCGACATGGCAATCCGCGTCGCACACAGCCTCATACGGCCAAGTGTGCTTGAACAGCTCGAACTCTCAGAGGAGTACAGCATTGTCGAACTTCCAACGCCGGATAACCTTATCGGAAAAACCCTGAAAGACACCCAATTAAGGACAAGATACGGCGTAAACCTTATTGCCATAAAAAGAAAGATTACGACAGAAAAAGGCATAATGAAAGATTCATGGAATGTAAACCCCTTGCCGACAGACACCATAGAAAAAGAAGACATACTGGTACTCATAGGCTTGAATGAAGACCTTGACAAGATGGGAATCAAATGAAGTTATGAACCCCCTTGAACGTAAGATTGCCGGTAAGATTAAAGACGAAGGCCCGATTACCTTTGAAACCTTTATGAAGATGGCATTGTATGAACCGGGGCTTGGTTATTACTCTTCCGACAGAATAGAAATAGGGAAGGCCGGAGATTATTACACAAGCCAGCACCTCCACCCTGTTTTCGGCGCAATGCTGGGGAAACAGCTTGAGGAGATGTGGGAAAGCATGGGCAGACCATCCATTTTTTATGCCGTTGAACCTGGCGCAGGCGAGGGATATATGTGCCACGATATCCTTCAATTTCTTAATGATAAAGATATTTACGCCGCCCTGAACTATGTAATCGTTGAACCTCATCCCTTTATGAAGGGCAAACAAAAGAAGCTCCTTGAGAGATATACCGACAAGGTTGCATGGTCTTCGTCTCTGAAAGAACTTAAAGAATTGAAGGGCTGTATTCTGTCAAATGAACTTTTTGACGCTTTTCCCGTCCATCTTATAGAAATGGAAGACGAACTGAAAGAAATTTATGTGGCTGCTGAAAATGATCGTTTTACGGAACTAAGAGTCCCGCCCGGCACTCAGGCTTTAGCCGACTATCTTGAAGAGTTTTTCCTTCAACTCCCGCCCGGCTTCAGGACCGAGATCAATCTCGGGATTAAAGACTGGCTGCGTGAAGCAAGCGAAGTCCTGTCTGAAGGATTTATTCTGACGATAGATTACGGATACCCCGCCCGGGAATATTACAGCGAAGAGAGAAACAGGGGCGCCCTGCTCTGCTATCACAAACATCAGCTCAGTGAAAACCCTTATCAGTATGTAGGCGAACAGGATATTACCGCACACGTAAATTTCTCTTCGGTAAAAAAATGGGGAGAGGAGTACGGTTTCAAAACTCTTGGATTTTGTTCGCAGGGCGCATATCTTGTTTCCCTCGGGATCGATGAAATAATTGCGGAACTTTATCGGAATTCAAAGGACTACCTTTTTGAGTTAGCAAAGATCAAAAGACTGATCCTGCCCGGCACGATCGGTGAAACCCACAAAGTCCTCATCCAGCATAAAGGCGCCGTTGTTCCTGAATTAAGAGGGTTTAAAATAAAAAACCAAAAACACAAACTCAATGAGGGACGTCAAGATGAAAAAAATAATTATCGCTGATTCTCTGAAGGAGTTCATCGAGCAGCATGTAAACCTGATTGCCGGACACGACAATAAAGTATTTTATATTAAATCGGCACAGGAAGCGCTCGACATTCACAGGAAGGAAAGAGCAAACCTTATCATAATCACGCTTGATTACACTGATTTAAGCTGTGAGCGGCTATGTTCGCTTATACGAGGGGACGAAGTTCTCAAGGTGGTCTCAATACTAATTGTCTGTTCGGAAAATCTTTCGGACATTGAAAGATGCCTGAGATGCGGAGCGAGCGATTATATAACGCAGCCAATATCTCCGGCAGCGTTTTTATGGAAAGTCTCAAGGCTTCTTAATGTTTCGGAAAGGACGCGCTACAGAGTTATCGTCAAGGTAGTCAATATGGACGACATCAAGGCAGCGCACGTTTTCTGCGCTTCAAAAAACATAAGTTCATCAGGTTTACTTCTCGAAACAGACGTTATTTTTAGCAAGGGCGATAAGCTAACATGCTCTTTTTTTCTTCCAAACTCGATTCGAATTGTAGCCGATGGAGAGATTATGAGAATCCATGAAAAAGAAAACGGCCTCAAAGAATACGGGGTCAGGTTTATTGATATACCGCATTCAGTGGAATTACAAATTGCGTCTTTCGTTGAAAATTGGCTCAAAAGAAAAATAAGTCATAGTTGAAAATAGCGATGTTCTCAGCGACCTTTACCGGGTTTATGAGTCCTGAACTTGCGCGTTGTTGAGTTGGACAAGCGTTTGGGAACGGAGCTTCGATGAACGGCTGCAATTGCCGGCTGTACCTGACGCCTTTTTTGAGGGACAGCGGCGGCGGTACAAGCCATGGATGGCTCCGGCTTTTTCCCTTCCCTGCGGCGCTGCGGCTCACGCGGCGGACGTGCAAACTCGTTATCGCGCGCCGGTTTCGGCTTCTTATACTCAAAGTCCTGCAATATGCGGCGCTCCACCTTTTCTCCGAGAATGCGTTCAATGCTTTGCACCATATCTTCGTCTTCACGGGTAATAAAGGTAAAGGCGTCGCCGGTCTTTGCGGCCCGGCCCGTTCGTCCTATCCTGTGAGTATATGCATCTACGGTATCCGGCATGTCATAGTTAATGACATGGGATATGCTCGATACATCTATGCCTCGTGCCGCAATATCGGTTGCAACAAGCACCTGATATGAACCGTTACGGAAGCCGTCAAGGGCCTCCTGGCGTCTGTTCTGCGACAGGTTGCCCTGCAGCGACGCCGCCCGGTAGCCGGCCTTTTCTAATTGCTGCCCCACACGCTTGGCGCGGTGCTTGGTGCGCGTAAAGATCAGCACCGATTCCGTATCGGTATGACGCAACAGCTCGATTAAAAGCGCGGTTTTGAGGTGCTGCTCAACAGGATAAAGCGCGTGCGCAACAGTGCTTGCAGGCGCGGCATGGTCCACCTGCACTGTAATAGGCGCGCTAAGGGTATCGTTGGCCAGTCGCCGGATGTCATCGGGCATGGTTGCCGAAAAAAGCAGGGTCTGGCGTTTTGCCGGCAGGTGTTTGATGATCTTCCGGATATCAGGCAGGAAGCCCATATCAAACATCCGGTCAGCCTCGTCAAGCACAAGCACCTCCAGATTCGACAGGTTTATAGTGCCCTGACCGATATGGTCAAGCAGACGGCCCGGACAGGCAACGACTATCTCTACACCGGCGCGGAGTTTATATATCTGCGCGTTTATCGCTACGCCGCCGTAGATCGTTAGACTGCGCAGTCGCGTCCGGCGGCCCAGATCGGCAATAGATGTGTTTATCTGCTCTGCCAGTTCGCGTGTCGGCGCAATGATGAGGGCGCGGATAAGTCCTCGCGATCCATTTAACAGGCGCTCCAGAATAGGCAGTACAAAGGCCGCTGTTTTGCCTGTTCCTGTCTGTGCAAGGCCCATAACGTCGTGTCCTTGCATGACCGGCGGGATGGCCCGGATCTGGATGGGGGTTGGCGTATAATAGCCGAGCGCCTTGACGCCGGCGGCAATTTGAGGATGAAGATTGAACGAATTAAAACTCATGTTTCCTTCTTTCTTGAATAATTGTACATAGACTTAGCAATTCTAAAACACTAAGGACTCGGAGGATAAGTTAATAAATTGAAATACTATAAATACTATGGGTTTCTCCGTGTTCTCATAATATTTTTCCCTGATAAAATGACGCCATTTTCATGTCTCTTTGGGAGCCGATAACGGAAAAGGACGGAAGGATATCAATTGATCGTAAAATAACAGGGCAATAGTATTACGTATATTGTATGGAAACTTCGTAGACAATAGCCGAGTGTTCGGCGGAAGAGCCGTTGCCTTCGCAACTGAGTTCTCCCTTTGCGGCCACTTTGCGTTTTCCGACCATCCCGGTGATAACTTGCGTAAGGTCGAATCCGCCATCAACACATTCCTTGCTCAGGCAGTTTACTCTGAAAAAAGCATAACTGCCGGGGAAGAAATTAACGGTGCGCGGCAATGATTCTTTTATTCCCTTCTGATTGTAGATCATGCTTATTACAATGCTTGCAACCTCGGGGAATTGCGCAGCCACAAAGCCTGCGTCAAGTCTCCTCTGGAGCCTTTCCGTCCTTGCCGCATTCTTTCTGCTGTTTATACTGTTATTCATGTCCCTCCCAAATGAAAAGGCTCCCTCCCTTAGGAAGGAGCCTTTCACAACTAATTATAGTTTAACAACATTGATCGCCTTGGGACCTTTCGGGCCCTTTTCAGTGTCAAAGCTGACTTTGTCACCTTCGGCAAGGGTCTTGAATCCGCTTCCCTGGATTGATGTGTGGTGAACAAAAGCTTCACTGCCGTCATCACTCGTAATAAAGCCAAAACCTTTGCTCTCATTAAACCACTTCACTGTTCCTTGTGCCATTTCTTTTACCTCCTTATCTTTAAACTAAATCTCAGAAGGCCTCAAGAAAAAAGGCCACAAAGTCAAAAGTCTTTGTAGCCTATGCAATCGCAAAAACTTCTAAAATTCAGATTTACTTTAACATAATATATATATTTCGTCAAGGGCGCGGAATCTTTATCACGGATTCTTATTGTATTCCTCTAAGGTATAATAATCCATAGTGCTTTCAATCGGAAATCTAACGGTTGTTTCTCCGCTTGTCCTTGCCCCTATGTCCGGGATAAGCGACCTGCCCTTCCGCCTGATCAACAGGTCTTTCGGATGCGGGCTCGCATTCACCGAGATGATAAGCGCCAACTCCCTGGTACGCAAAAATAAAAATACATTGAAAATGCTTTCTTCAACCATGGACGAGAGACCTTTGGGCATTCAGATCGTCGGAAGCGATCCCGAGATAATCAAAATGGCGCTGAATATTATTATATCGGGAAATGCTTTCGACATAATAGATTTCAACGCAGCATGTCCGGTAAACAAGGTTGTATCAAAAATGGAAGGGGCCGGTCTGCTCAGGGAACCCGTGAAGCTGCAAAACATCATGAAGGTAATTGTCGAAAATACCGTCTTGCCTGTCACAGTCAAAATACGTTCAGGCTGGGATGAGACATCCGTTAATGCGGTAGATATCGCCCTCCGTGCGCAGGATGCCGGCGTGAGCGGACTGTTTATTCACGGCAGGACGAGGATGCAGGGATACAGGGGAACGGTTGATTACAATGTAATACGGAAAGTAAAAGAAGCCCTTCGGATACCCGTAATCGCAAGCGGAGATGCGCTGACGCCAAGCCTCATCGGAAAACTGTTTAATGAAACAGGGTGCGATGGCGTAGCCATAGCAAGGGGAGCGCTCGGCAATCCCTGGATATTCCGTGAGACTGTCGGGTATCTGCAGAGTGGAACAGCGCCATGCAGGCCCGATGTTTTTGAAATAACCCGAATAATGAAAGAGCATCTTGCTTTAATTATCGAATTCCACGGTGAGAAGAACGGCGTCATACTCTTCCGGAAATTTTTTTCATGGTATATGAGGGGGATGGCGGTAAAGGAGCTGAAAAGCAGGGCGTTCCACGCAGTCGTTTGTAATGATATGCTGCAATTGATAGATGAAGCGGAGAAATATGCCAAAGCCGTCTCTTAATAAAACAAATATCTCGCCATATATCACACCTGAAGGGCACAAGCATTTAAGCGAAGAGCTTTCATATCTATGGAAGATCAAACGCCCGCAGGTTACCCAGGCGGTTGCCGAAGCTGCCGCCATGGGAGACCGTTCCGAGAACGCAGAGTATATTTATGGCAAGAAGCAGTTGCGACAGATTGACTCCCGTATACGCTTTCTTGCAAAGAGATTGCAGGATTTAGTAGTCGTGGACAGGATACCTGATGATACTTCAAAGGTATTTTTTGGCGCATGGGTTGAACTTGAAGACGCCGATGGGAACGTTTACCGATATCGCATTGTCGGTCCTGATGAAACCGATCCTGAAAAGAATTTTATCAGCGTTGATTCACCCATGGCAAAGGCATTGCTACGCAAAACAGAGGGTGACGAAGTTGTTGTGAACAGACCGAACGGCACAACCGCTTTTGTCGTGCTATCCGTCCATTATTAACCCCCGGCCTTCCCTTTCAGGTAATCTCCAAGAAGCCCTCTGCTATGCTCGTCGTCATGACAATAAATACAGAGATTCTCCCAGTTAGATCCGTCATACGGATTGTTCCGGTGATTCCCGTCTTTATGGTGTACGGTAAGAAGATTCCGATCTTTGATATCAAAGTCTCTCCCGCATTTGGCGCAGATCAGACCGTGTATTTTCAGAGATTGTTCTCTGTAACTGGAGTCAGCGGCGGCGCCTTCCTTTAATTCTCTGACGATCTCGGCAACTGTTTTGTCCCCGGCAGATTTTTTCAGTTGAGGTTTCCTGAGTTTTATTCGCTGTCTGCTTCCCATAAAATGACCTCCGTTATTGCAATCTAATTCCGCATTTTTTGCAAATACGTTTGTTTATATCGCCGCCAAGATATTTATTGCATGAGGGGCATCTCCAGTTAATGGCGCTAAATCCGATAAATACGCCGATGAGAATGATCTGCAATGCAATAATATTGTTCTTTGAGAATTCTCCGAAAATATCGGTGCGCTTATAGACCAAAACAAGAAACAAGAGAAGAAACAGGGTTAGCGCCATAGCGAGGAGTTGACGGTTCAGGCGCAACCGGAAATCCCGCATTATCTGATTATTTTCTTTTTTTTGCATTTACGAAACCGTCAATTTCCTTTTTGATTGAAAACAATAATTGTTTCGATATTATACCGTTATGATCGCAGCTTTTCAAAGTAGTTTTACTCAAATGAAGACCCCCCGCCGTCTCTGCGGCGGGGAGTCTTCATTTTGGGCATCCGTAGTTTTGGGTAAAAGAAATATGTTACCCTTGACTTTGAATCGAAAGCCGGCCTACCATTAATGATGCATCTCGATAAAATCTTTACCTCTTATGAAAATGACCTGAAAATTGTTGAAGACAGAATAAGAGACCTTTTTAAGAGCCCTGTCTTCAACATACCAATAATCGGCAAGCATATTTTAGACGGCGGAGGAAAAAGGCTCAGACCGTTAATTCTGTTGCTGAGCGCCGAATTATCAGGATGTCGTAATGATGCGCGTTATCTGCTTGCGGCTATTGTCGAATCGATCCATACGGCGTCTCTGCTGCATGACGATGTGATTGACGGCGCCGACATCAGAAGGGGCAAGACGCCAGCCCATGCTATATGGGGCAATCAGGTCGTAATACTCGTCGGCGATTACCTCTATTCCAATGCGCTGAGGCTCGCTGTTCTGCAGAAAAGCCAGAAGATCATGGAATCCCTCTCCGAGGCCACAACAAGGATGACAGAGGCTGAGATACTCCAGCTTTTAAAAACAGCGGACCCGGATATTACCGAAGAGGAATACCTTAATATAATCACGGGGAAGACTGCCGATTTAATCTCCGCCGCCTGCAGAATCGGAGCAATCCTTGGTTCAGTAACAGAGGACCGGGAGAGAGCGCTCGCAAATTTCGGCAGGAAAACAGGCATTGCATTTCAAATGGCGGATGATATACTCGATTATATGGCAGACGAGGCTGAACTCGGCAAGCGTCTCGGTAAAGATCTCAAAGAAGGCAAAATAACGGTCCCTCTTATTTACCTTTTGAAAGCCGCTTCGGAAAATGAACTTAAAGAGATCAAGGCTATCATCAAGGGAAGTTTTAAAATAAGCGGCCTGAAGAAGATACTGAAATTGTTTAAACGATATAACACGATTGACCTCTCTTTAAAGAAAGCGAAGCGGCTTATCTCTGAAGCAAAGAATGAACTGGCCGTTTTTCCGGATTCTCCTGCAAAGGAAGCCCTTTTCACCATAGCAGACTATACACTGCTGAGAAAAAAATAGATGCATCCGATTGTCGAACTTGCAAAAAAAAGCATAGAAACATTCATCAGGGAAAACAGGATAATCAACCCGCCGGACAACCTGCCGCCTGAAGTTCACGGAAAGGCCGGCGTTTTTGTATCTCTCAAAAAACACGGGGAACTTAGAGGCTGTATCGGGACTTATTCACCATGCCGTGACTCCGTAGTAATGGAAACCATAAGCAACGCTATATCCGCAGCTACAAAAGACCCGCGCTTTCCTCCCGTCCGCGAAGATGAACTTGATGAACTTGCCTATTCGGTCGATGTACTAAGCAGCCCCGAGAAAATTAAGCATGCCGGTGAGCTTGATCCCAGGAAATACGGTATAATTGTCGTAAGCGGATTCAGCAGGGGACTTCTCCTGCCGGACCTTGAAGGGGTTGACACCGTCGAAGAGCAGATACGCATAACAAAAATGAAGGCAGGCATTCTTCCCGGTGAAGAAACGGAGATTTACAGATTTGAGGTCAAGAGATACCGATGAATGAAATACCTTTGACAGGAAGTATCGAAGAAACCGGTCTTCTAAGGACACTCATCCATTTCAACAGGCACAGAAAATCCGGCACCCTTGTTATAAAAACACCCGTGTTCACAAAAAAGGTATTTCTTGTCAAAGGCGATGCGGTGTTTGCCTCATCAACATACGAAGATGACCGGTTGGGCGAAATGCTTTTGAAAGCCGGCAAGATTACCATGGAACAGTATGACAAATCCGTGGAAATCCTGAAAAAGACCGGGAAAAGGCAGGGTGCCATACTTGTCGAACTCGGATTCCTCACGCCAAAGGATTTGTTCTGGGGGGTAAAATACCAGGTCAAGGAGATCATTTACAGCCTTTTCCTGCTTGAAACCGCCGGATATGAATTCATAGAAGGAGCCATCCCTTCAAACGAGGTCATAACCCTGAAGATGAGCATAGGAAACCTTATCTATGAAGGCATAAAAAGGGTAGACAACTGGACAAGGATCAGGAATGAGATGCCTGCTACGGATATAGTCTTAAAGCTCAGTTCCGACCCGGCGTCGATTTATCAGGACGTCGAACTCAACCAGCAGGATAGGAAAATGCTGTCTTTGGTTGACGGCAGAAAAACCATAAAAGAGATAATAGATAACGCCTGGATGGGATCGTTTGAAGCCATGAAAATTCTCTATGTCCTCTGTTCTATAGGAGTGCTCGAAGAGAAAAAAAAAGCGCCGGAAACTGAAAAAATAGTGGAGACTCATGAAAACATTGATCTTGAAGAAATACTTCAGCCGGTCTCGGAGGATGAAGATACGCTTATCAGAAAAGTCGATGAGATGTACCTGAAGATTGATTTTCAAAGCCCCCGGGAACTTCTTGATGTTGATGAAGACGCCGATGAGGACACATTAAAAAAACATTATTACCGTCTGACAAGAGAGTTTCATCCCGACAGATATTTCAGCGTTGCCGACCCTTCACTTAAAGACAAACTGACGGCGGTGTTTGACGCTATAAATCAGGCATATGCAATATTGAGTGAATCCGTGAAAAAAGCGGAGCCTGCCGTTGTGCCGTTTGCAGAGAAAAAGGAGCCCCTTCCGCCCAAACCGGATACCGGCATGATATTCAAACAGGGGATTGAGGAATTCAAAAATGGAAATTTTCATAATGCCGTTGACCTCTTAAGCTCAACGGTTGATTCAGAACCGGGTAATGCAAAATATTGGAGCTATCTCGCTCTCGCCCTTACAAAGCTTCCGAACAGAGCTGCAGATGCCGAGAATGCGTTGCTTCAGGCAATAAAACTGGAACCTGAAAACGCCGACCATTATGCAAACCTCGGATTGATTTACGGCAGAGAAGGAATGATAAAAAAAGCCCGTGAGGCATTTGAGAAGAGCCTGCAACTGGACCCCGGAAATATAAAAGCAAAAAAGGGGATCGAAAAACTAAGGGCATAGTATTTACTTCCTTTTGAACACTCCGCTTTTCCCGCCGCGCTTCTCCATAAGCATGATATCAGAGATGACCATTTCCCTGTCCACTGCCTTGCACATATCATAAATAGTCAAAGCCGCAGCGGATACGGCAGTCAATGCCTCCATCTCAACCCCTGTCCGTCCGACAATCTTTACCTGTGCCTCTATATCTATTTTGCTCTTTGGACTGTCAAGGGTGAATTCTACGGATATTGAAGTGAGGTTCAACGGATGGCACATCGGTATCAATTCACAGGTCTTTTTTGCCGCCATTATTCCGGCTATCCGTGCCGTAGAAAGCACGTCACCTTTAGGAACTTTGTTCTCCGTAATAAGCTGAAGAGTTTCCGGCTTCATGCGGATGGAACCCCTTGCAATGGCAACTCTTTTTGTCGCCGGTTTTTCCGTGACATCCACCATCCGAGCCCTGCCCTGCTTATCGATATGGGTAAGCTTCTTTATCACTGTCAAACATTCCTCCTCTCATAACAATATTCAGTATATGTTTCTCTAAATATTAACAGTCTCATAGCCGTATTCCTGGTCTACTTAGACGGCTACCTTTTCTTCCAATGCCTTCTGTACGAGTTGATTCAGGGATATACCCATTATAGTAGCCTTTTTCGCGGCCTTTCTATGAAGGTCTGACGGTATCCTTACATTGAAACTGCCTTTAAAGGGACGTTCAGGCTCCTTGCCGGCTTCTTTACAAAGTTCAAGGTAATCATTTACCGCTTCGTGAAACGCATTTATAAGTTCATTGACGCTTTGTCCCTCGAACATTATCAGATCACCAATTCCTTCAATCTTGCCGTGAAATACCTTGTCTTCGGCGCTGAAATGCACGGAACCGACAAAGTTCTTATAGGTTAGTACGTCTTTCATTTGATCACCTCCGCTTTTCTTAATGCCTCTTGCACGTCATTCAACTGGTAAGGTTTAAGCTCCGGGTTCGGGTGCGGTATGTGCAACCGGATGATGTTCTTTGTCCGATGATTGATGAACGCAACCCTCGACCCTGAAGTCTTACCTGTCTTTGCCTCTTCGTATCCGAAACTCTTCAGTAGTTTGCTCAGTTCCTCGAATGTGAAATCCTTCGGCTTTGACAAAAACCTCTGCAACAGCTTTTCAGACTTGCTCATGCAAATATGATAGCACTGTAGAAAAGATGTTGCAACTAAACAACAGTTACTGAACGACCGAGAATGTCCGCCTCAGGCGGATTCGCCGAGGAGAAAGCGCAAATACTCTATCCTCAGTTCAATCAGAAAAATTTGTGAATAATCCGGGCTAAATATAGCATTAGTTTGCGGTTTTATTTTACATAATACTTGGGTAAGTGCTTGCTATTAAAGGATTTGTTTGGTGCCGAAGGCGGGATTTGAACCCGCACAGCATACCCCTCAAGCCTTTACCAGTAAGGCTTTTAGAAATGTATCGTTTCAATTTTGCACCATTTGTGCACCATCGGACGTTGAACCTTCCATTTTTTCCATGATGCTTCTAAGACCCTCTGCTTTCAGTCTCGCGTATCTTTTCGTCATCTCCGAAGAACTGTGCCCCATGGCTCCCTGAATAAGATTGAGGTCAATCCCGTCATTGACAGCCTGCGTTCCCCATGAATGACGGGTTCCTTCGTAAAGTGTCGTCCTAAGATGCCCAAGCCCAGCTTTTATCTTCGCTCGGTTCCATGCAACTTCGAGAGATCCATTTGAAAAAGGATTCCCATATTGATTAATAAAGATGAAAGCCTTCGGCAGTTTATTTTTGCAGAGCCTTTCCAGCATATTCAGGAAATATGACGATAATGGCAGCACGTAGGAATTTTTATTCTTCCGGTTTTTAAGGGTTTTCATGCTGAAAGTCTTCCTAATCCAAATATGATGCTCTTTCAGAAGCACGTCCTCAATCTGCAGCGCCCTTGCCTCCCCAGGTCTGATAGGATGGTGAATAAGGAATTCTATAATATCTCTCAGCCTCCACGATTGCACATGGCTCAATATCTTCAGTTGCATTGTCCTATCTATAGGATTAACGGAAGGTTCCGGCACATCGACTTTAGGGAACGCCGGAACCCTCGCAATAATCTCCCGCCTATAAAGCCAGTGAAGAAAGGCCCGGAGTTCAATAAGGATGTTCTTCTTCGTCTTGGCCTTGAGATGTCCCGGAAGCTTCATATAAAAATCCTCGATATCCCCAGCCCTGATCTTTCTCATATCAGTCGTATCAAAGAAAGGCTTGTAATACAGCCTGACGTATCTCTCGATCTCTCTGATATGTGAAGGTGCCCGGCCTTCTGATACCTTCACCTCATACCACTTCGGAAAGAGTACCTTTCCCCTGAATCTCTCAATCTCTTTGGGAAGGTAATTCGATAAAGAGAAGATACCTTGATCTATCTCTCTTCTGATTGTCTCTAAAAGCCTGTGAGCGCGGCGGTATGAATCCAAAATATGACCATCTGTGTCTCGGGGGATTCGATGCTTGCCTTTATCGAAATAAAGGAAAATAAAGAAGGTTTTCGGCCTTGTATTACACGTGAGACAGAAAATATCCGTCTCCTCTTTGATTACAAAAGGTTTCTTACAGGTGGGACATTTTTCGCGCGTTCTTATTTTACCGGCCATTGATAATTCCCTTGAATGGAGAGATGCAGAATTATAAATCTCATGTTCAGGAATTATCAAGCTGTCTTTCACAGTCCCTTTATCTCTCCGAACAACCGTTGAAAATCTGAAAGCCGGAGAACAGTAAGTTCCCCTCTCATTCCCTTCTCTTTGAGGACGAGGACCGGAATCTTTCCAGGGGCGTACCTTTCAGCCTGCTTCAGACCGTCCTTCAAGAATCCGCTTATCTTTTTCCGGTATTTGCACTCGATGGATAGCAGAGGATGTTCTACGTCGGACATGGATAGGCTAAAATCCATTCCCCGACTGTTTCGTTTACCGCCGAGGACTCTGGCAGCTTTTCTTTCGAGGTTCTTCCAGTTAGGCATTTCGCCATAACTGCCGTAAATGTAATAGAGCCTTGCTTTCACTGAATCTGGATATGGACGACTTTCTCTGCCTTATTGCCTCTTCAATTCGCGTTCTTTGACTTATGAGCGGCGCGAAAGGATCGGGTTGAACCTCTTCACCGTTAAGAATAATCTCAGCTATCCTGTCCGCATCAAAGGGGATGTACGATCCGTTATAAATCGGCATATCTCAATATCTCAACCTTCTCTTTGGCTGTTGTACCAGCGTCATCATATCCGTAAAGCTACCCTTTGGCGCTTGCTTCTCGGATATTCTTGATTTCATGGGACGGGCGGAGCATAGATAACGTAGAGCATCTGCGATATGATCTTCTGCCTCTGAATCGTATAGCTCTGCTTCTAATGGGTCACATGGGAGAAATGGGACTGTACGCCAAAAATGTTTGCAATTACTGAAAACAAACATATACGGCTTCCCGTTATCGTCCATTCTGAGTCTGTCATGAATCTGTTGAACCCCCTGAAGCCGGGATTTCTTGACATCTATGGATAATTGCCGGTCAAAGTAAATCTTCTCTGAAGCCATAATCTCAGCGTTGGACGGTAAAACTTCATTCTTTTCATTCTGTGATTTCTCTTTATCCCAAATAGAAGCATCAGCTACCGCAATAATAATCCTGTCGGTTTCTCTGTGCGTCTCTTCAATGTCATGTATGCGCCGGGCCTGCTCTCTTGTTATCAGACGACTTCCGATATTATTACCATCGGCAAAATATAACTCCCGATAGATATAAAGCCTTCCCTCAAAGTCGCTGAATCCCCAAAGGACTGCTGCCGGATGAGCATAACCCCAATCGTAGGAGCGATAGACCTTGACATTCTCTCTCGGTGTCATTTTGTCAAAGTCAAATACTTCATGGAGATATTTGGGTGGGCTTTCAACTTTTATCATGTGAACATCCTTGTTAAGCTCTCTGAACGTCATACCTTCAACATGTTCAAACGAGCAGTAGAACTCCTGCTGGATGAGTGGCTCCGGCATGCCAGCGCGCCTCTCTGCGTCCACATCGGCCTCAGTCAATACTCCGGTATCAGTGACAGTTAATAACTCGCAAAACCAATCAGGATCGTTCTGGGCCATCTGGTATAAATCCCATCCGTGATTGAATCCTCTCGGTGTATATGGGAATATCGCCCATCCGCCGTTCTCTCGGAGGATCGGTCTCACATATTCCCACGCTGTCGGATCCTGCAAGGCAAACTCACTAAAGACACACCCAACAGGGTTTGTGCCAACTATTGAATCGTAATTATCCGTCCCGACAATTTGGAATAGCGAGCCGTTAACGAGAGTAATTTTCATCTCAGTGGCATTCTGATTTCTAATCAGTTCCGGCGGGAAATGATCCAGAAATTTAAATCCCATCCCGTCTATCCCATCCCATATGATTTTTTTACCTTGGGCATAAGTTGGAAAGAAGTAATAATAAATACCGACTCGCTGATACATCTTTTTTATAATTAGATTTAGAAGGGTTTTGTCCTTGCCTGCGCGTCTATGCCAAATACAAACACCGCGTTTTATCCCGGAATCTATAGCCGATAATACGGAGAGTTGGTAATCTCTCGGTTCATAATTATATGGGAGGTTTAATTCAGTCACTTTTCAGCGCCTTAGAGTAATCCACGACATTGACGATTACAGATTCTTTATGTTTTATCTCGCCCTCAATCTTATTTGGCAACATCTTTGCAATCATGCCGTAAAATGACTGACGATTACGCTTCTGCTTCGCCCACTTTGCCAGTTCTTCCTCTCCGCCAATTGATTCAAACGCATTGAGGAACGTATCTTTCAGGTTGGTGAATTTATTCTTTGCTCCTTTAGGCCTCCCCATTCCCTTGTTCTTAAGGTTTTCCTGTCGAGGTTTTAGATTTGCCATGTCTTGCACTCCTTTTCACTATTTTTTCTGTAATTTACTGATTCGTTCACATTCATTAAAATGGCCCGTCACAAAGCTGTTTTTGTCCTTCAGACATGATGCATAACTCAATTCTGTTGCATGGCTCACAGTTCTTCTGTTTTTCAGTTTGTCCAGTACCCTTTGAAAAACTGCCAAACTCAGTATTTGCAAGGGTTTGACTGCTATCAGACAGGGTTCTGTTTTTTACCGTTTCGGACTCTTCGGATTTCTGTTTTTCAGTTTTACGGGTATTAAGGGGTTGAAAAACTGAAAAACTGGATTTTAGGGGTATATAAAGCGTTGCATTTTTACTGCCCTTTTCGATATTCCAATATAAACCAGTTCCCTTCTTTAATAATCGCCAAACTTCTTTATCCGGTAGGTCCATATCATTTTTGATCCGTTCTCTCAGTTCCTTCTGTTTTAATGGTTCGTGTGACTGTCTAAGAATCTCATGGATACCTTCCATTTTTTCGATATTCGGATCTACGGCAATGTTAAAGCCCTTTATTTCAGGATTGAAGGTTAGATAGATACTGTGAGGCTCATACCTTGTCTTTATGCGCGTTCCGAGCTTGTAGAGGTTCTGACAGTCAAACTCAATGCTTTCTCCGTCAAGGTCTTTAACTTCTTCTAAGCCCAAAACGTGATCACAAAGATCGAGCAGCGCCGTACTTCCCTTGAAGGTGTTTTCGTTCCCCTTTGGAGTATGGTGTAACAATAAGATGGTGAATCCCATTTCCCGGAGTTCTTTGAGTCTTCCCATTATAAGGCTCATGGGTTTTGAATCATTCTCATCGGATAAATGAGAGGCCCTTAAAGTATCAATGATTAATAAGCCGGGAGGTAATTCCTTATAACGAATCCATTCTATGCTATCCAGTTTAGGCGGTTGAATTTCATTCGAGATATGCCATACATAAAGGTTTTCTGATGGCCCTATCTTCTCGCGTCTTTCCTTGAGGACCGCTAAAGGGTTTTCAAAGTCAATGTAGTAAACAGGTGATTGAATCACTTGAAGAATGTCAAATGATATTCCGCTTGCTATTGACCTGCCTATCTGCATACTGAGGGAGGTCTTGCCGATACCACCACGACCGAATAAAAGGCTTATACCGCCTTTAGGAATAAGTTTGTCAAGGATGTATTCGATTTTAACATCGAGAGCGGGAATGTCATTCCATTTTAGAAGAGAGGATAAAAGGGATTTAGGCTGTTCCTCTGTCCATTCAGGAGATTGCTTGATAAGCTCTATGAGTTCTTCTTTTTTATGACCTTGATTTATCCAGTCTGTGACATCCCCTTTATCCTGAAGGCCGGGAAGTTCTACAATCTTGATTGATTCGGCTATACCTTTGAAGTTCTTTGCAATAGATACAGCATGATCACGGCCTGGTTTATCATTGTCGGGGATAATAGCAATCTTTTTGCTTTGGAAGTATTGATTGTATTCCGGTCTCCATTTACCGGCTCCCATGGCATTACAGGAAGCTACAAGGCCGATACCTCGCAATGTTTCAACGTCTTTCTCCCCTTCAACGATGATTATGCTTTTTGTCTTTAGTACTTCGAGAAGGTTATAGGGAACTAATCGGACTCCCTGAAGGTTATAATGCCAATTCCCTTTACCATCGGGCCTTCTTTGTTTAAAGTCTTTAGGATCATATCTGACGGTCTGGAAGATAATCTTCCCTGATTCGTCAACATAGTCATATGTCTTAAGGATCTTCTTTTGTTGGGGTTTTTCTATGTTTAATCCAGCCTCTTTTGCAAGAGTATTGAAAGCAGTCCTGTAGTCAACGTTATACCGGGCCATATAGAAATCAAATAGACTGCCCTTCTTATCACAACCAAAGCATTTGAATTGAGCGGTTTTTAGATTAATAGTTAAAGAAGGCTTAGTATCCTCATGAAATGGACATATAGCCTGCCCCATTACTGAACCGTTCCATTTAATTGATGGAAGTTCAGCTGAATAAAAGCCCTTGATATCGAATCTGTCAATAATATCTTGCTTATCCATGCTGCAACTGCCAAATGTAAGGCCTTATAAACAAAGTCCCGCATTCTTTGCAGACACATACAAAATCAGTTCCATACTCAGTTGAAAGGGTTTCGATTCGTTCAAATATTGAAGAGGTGCCGCAAATTTTACAGGTGCAGAATTCGAACAGATCAGTCTTCATCTTGCTATTCCTTGTCGAAAAAGAAAAATAGCGCTGCGGCAGTTCTTTATTGACTCCAAGACATCTCTTGATCCGATTGGAACATTCTCTGCTATTTTTTGAAGGACTTCATCCACATTGCCGCGAATGTTATAAACGACTTCCTTCGGGTTATATTGGGGAGTTACTTCGAGGTTAAAAGCCTTGCAGATTCCAGCGGTAATTGAATCTCGAATGGTAATCTCTTTTACGTTTGGTTCCATCGTGCGCCTCCACGTTTTCTTTTTCTCTTACTGTATCGAGGTATTAAACATGAACATGTTCAGTACCCTCGAAATATTACTTTATTTCAGTACGTTAGGAATAAAAATGAAGGGTATGATGTTTTTGAAAATTATCGGGTAGGCTTTAAACGGTAGGCTATATTTCCATTCCCACAATCAATTTTTGTTACGTCCTTTTCGTAATTATTTACAATCTCACCGGAACCTGAATAACCGTATTTAATTTCTACAATGACGTTTGCGAGGACTTTACTGTCAGATGGTATGAAGCTCAATTTCCCAGAGATTTTTTTCCCAAATAATTTCTCGATAATTTGTTTCTTCTCATTTACATTCTGCAATAAAGAGATTTTCGAGTTGACTATTGCATTCAATATTCTATCTCTCTCCTGTATCAAAACTGTTTTTTCTATCTTACGGGGTTTGTCTTTCCATCCCTTTAAGGCGAGACACTTGCCTATGGCTTCAAGAGTTCTCTTGGCCTTCTTGGCCGTTTCTTCATCTTTATCAAAAAGTTCAGCACGCAAACGCCGAATGTTGCATATCCCCAGTAGGGAGAGTACAAAATCAGGGTCAACTTTGCATTTCTTGACAAGTTCAGAAGAATCAATTTTACAGTTGTTAGTAAATTCGAAGTATTCATCCAGGCCATTCAATTTTCTATTTGGAATCGGAAGAGCTAACATAGCTCTTTCCCGCAGTTCCTCGACTGACGGCATAGGGCAAAGCTTAGCAATGCTCTCCGGACCCCAATCGCTTAAATTACCAGTCAAAGCAATCTTTTCGCGCTCCTTCTTCCTTATTTGAATCGGAGTCACCGGGAAAAATAATTCTATTGCACTGGCTAAGGAGTCTCCATTTTTTATTGCAGTTTCAACCTTTAAAAGACGATTGTTAAAGTCTCTCTTTTTTAAAGGATTGAAAACGTTTACGGCGAGATAGAGTTCAACAGGCTTGTTAAAATACTCCGTGCCTTCTTTAAAATAATCGTTTAAATAGGCTCTTACGTTTTCTTTAGTTTTTTCTTTTACTTCCACTTTTCCTTACTACTTTCCTTCGTGGCTCACCTTATTGTCGGGTGAAGCCGACAGAGGTAACCGTTTCCCTGGAGTTAACCTGCTACCTCATCGTTACTCTTTCAAAACATCGTATAATCTGTGACATTCATCGAAACTACGCTGTTTGTCCATTGAATATAATTCACTTGTTTCCTTTGATAATAAACAATCGTCATTTAAATTATATTTTCTGCAATGACGTTGCCATCGTTCGTGATAAGCATCGTCAACTCCTTGCAGGCAAGTAATTAAATTTCTTTTTGCGTTTACTTTTTGTCTTCCGACGTTTTCTCTTTGTCTTTCCGCCTGTTTTTCTATATCATCCTTTTTCGTTTCAATATTCCTCTCTCGCCAAAATCTGTCTCGTTCAGCCCTGCGCTGTGCTTCATCTCTTTCATAATCCTTATTCCTATTTTCCTGTTCAATCAACGAAGCCTTTTCTTCCTGATCTTTTAGAGCTTTTTCTTTTTGTTCTTTAATCTCTCTTTCTTTGTTTTCTGTTTGCAGACGATCCTGAAATGGCTTTTCCACAAAATAGTAATATGAAATGGAAAGGCTTAGGATTAATATCCCCATAGCAATGCTTATTTTAAAAATATTATTCATCGTATATCTTATTGTAATTGCATCTCCCCATAAATATTTCTTCTATTTTATATCGCCGCTAATAAGTTCAAAAAGTTGATAAGTTCTTTGCGTGTCTCTATACGCTCTCCTAAACTTCTGCGTACATTTACCTGAGAATTCAACCCGGGAACCAGCCTTTAATTCTTCTGCTGCAGACGACGATGAAATGACCACATTTGCTGCAACATCATTCAGACAATCTACAACAACAGTATAGTCTTGCCCATAACGCCGGACATCTCTTATTATCCCCTTGCCACTGAACAAATGACCATACAGCTCATCTTTATAGAATTTCTCCAACTGTACATTTGTCATATATGGGGTTTCTTTTGCAATTTGGCATAGATCGTCCTAAGCAAAAACCTGAACATTCAAGAGCATGAACAGCGCAAGAAAAAAAAACATTAATCCTATACCTTTTGAATCACCCACTTTGCCCTCCCCCTGAAAGCATTATTGAAACCAGTATACCAATAGCAGCAAAAATGTTAAAGAAACAAAAAAGGCCCAGGTTGCCGGTGCCTGAATTGACAGGCGTTTCATTTCTTTTTGAAATGAGGTTTCATGAGATTCACTGGTTCACGGTTCAATGATCCCGGCCCTCGTAATTGCGTTAAGTACTTCCCGTATAGGGACCGCTACCCCGACGCTTTGGTATCCCACATTCTGAGCCTGAATGTGGGGCGTGTATTTCTGCTTCCAAGTCTCTTTGAAATGCTGCCAGGCGCGTTTCAGCATCGGCCAGTTGAAGAGATAAACCCTCTGAGAAGGTAGGAACGCATAGGCAAGGTAATCAATCTGCAGATCCTTCTCGATCCAGCCTGGAGCGCCGGTTCGGTCGTTCGAAATCACTTCAAGGAAGATATCCGAGTAATCCCCGGACCGTTTCTTTTCATCAATATACAAAGTCCGGCCCGAGCTCAATTGAATAACCCGGTCGATCCCCAAGTATTGCCCCTGACATTTGCCAGAGCACAGCTTTTGAAAGACAAGATTAGGGAACGCCTTTTCATAAACAGAAGACCAAAATCCTTCATGGCTTGCACTTTCACTGAAGGCCAACCTTTCTTTGAAATCATGTACCTTCATCTTTCAAAATTCCATGGCATTGGAAGAGGACAACATGCGCTCTATTCTGAATGCCTTACTATCGTCATCTATTCTTGCTTTTCAGCGATTGTACATCCAGATAGTTGTGTAGAGTATTGAATTCTTTATAGAGGCAATCGTAGTTCTCCTTGGCGTGCTGCAGGAGGACCAATGTAGCATTTACTTCTTTCCATCCTTGGGCCCCTACAGCTTCATTTGCTTCTTCGATTGCCCTCATACCAGCATCGAGAAAGATTCCGAGATCCAAAATCTTTATAGAAATGTCACTACTTAGGTCGGAAGCCGAAGACTCAGACAGATTCAATTTTTCCTTATCCGGGATAAAAACTCTCCCCCCTTCGCCGACATGACCAACTACTGGAACGCCTTTCTTTGCCATGATTCTTTCTCCTTCATTTCCGTCAGTCGCTTGGTGATTGACGGTTTGATGTTATTACGCTGCTTTCCTCACATGGATATCGAACGCTGTATAGGCTTCCTGAATTAAGGCCGTTGCAACCTCTGCCATAAGACCCATGTCAGACTCTTCTATGTCATCCAGTTCCGCTAATTTTCCAATTGACCGCGTTAAGGCCATTGCCTTATTGAGTGCTTCCTGAATCTCGAAATCTACGCTCTTTTCCGTATTTTTCATGACGTTCTCCTTTATTTGTCTATGATTATCTCCATGGCGTTAATCTCTTTCAAAGCAAGATTCGAGAGATTATGAAGGTCGGATAACGTTTCACGGTCAAACCCCGTTTCCAAGTCTTCTGCTTTATCCTTGACGGCTCTGATTAGGCTCTTTGTGGTTCTGACGTGTTCCATAATTTCATCGTTGTCTTTAACTGCTTTACCCATTTTCTGTTTCCTCCTCCTCATTGACTTTTTGCCCGGTTACTTCTTTAAATATTTTTTTAATCTCTTTCATGTGACCCTCGATTTCATAAATCAAGGTTTCAACGGCTGGGTGCGACTCTCCGCACATTTCGCTCGTAACAATGCCGTAACAGCCGTCAAGTAGTGCCTCAGCGATCATGACTTCGGCGTCGAAACGGTCGATAATGTGAAGCTGTTCTGGTGTCCTTTTTTCCATTGTTTCTTTCACCTCCCCTTTTCCTTCCTTTTTTACAGTTGCCATTATTTCACCCCCTTTCTTTTTGTTGTTCCGTTTTTAGCAACAGAGAATCTCCACATTTTGTTTGCTGTCCATAAAAGAGATGTTTAACGGACAGCCAAATGTTACGCTGCGAATCCGCATTCATCAAGCAATCCAGAACGAAAATTCACGAGGGTTTTATGGACAAGGGATTTCTTGAATCCAAGAGTCCGGGCAAGGGCACGAATCGAGAGTGCAGGGGTCTTCTTGTTAATATCAATGATCTTTGCCATGTCTACGGGAGGGACAGCCTTTCTTCCGATCTTCTTACCTTTCCTCCGGGCGTTCTCAATCCCGGCCCTCACCCTTTCAGCTATTAACTCACGTTCAAACTCAGCCATAGATCCGATAATGTGAAACATGAGTCTCCCTTGAGGCGTTGTAAGGTCTAAGTTGTCCTGATACGATATAAACCCTACCCCGAGGCTTGAAAGCTCCTCTAAGGCCATAACAAGCTGTTTCAGGCTTCTTCCAAACCGGTCAAGCTTCCAGACAATTACCATATCAACCTGTCTTTTTCTGGCAGCATCAAGAAGTCTGTCAAGCTGTGGTCGGCGCTCTTTCGTCCCGGAGATACCGTTATCAACATATTCCCCGGTAATGATGAAGTCTCTCCTCTGGCAGTAATCCCGAAGTGGTACAAGTTGCAATTCAGGGTCTTGACCTTTGTCGAGGGTTGAACAGCGGGCATACAATGCGGCTCTTACCTTTTCCATTTTCTTTCTCCTTTCCCTTTTTCATGTGTAAAGAATATACAATTAATAATCTTTTTTGTATATACTTTAAGAATATACGTTTTTAATTTACTTGTCAAGACATTTTTGCTATACTTAATGCATATACAATTTTTGAGGGCCATATTATGAAAGTGGATCAATTAAGGAAGATGTTTAAAAACAAATCTAAGCTCATTACAATGCGGATAAATCCCGACCTACTTAAACTCCTTGATGAAACAGTAAAGAAAGATAAGGAACACGATAGCCGGAATGGATTGATTGAAACTCTGATCCTTCGCTACTTGGAAGAAAAAGGCTCCCTTAAATAAATTGCCTTTCCTCTCAATTTTTGTTCAAACAAGCATATCCGTTATTTTCACAGGGGTCTTTGCTTCACATACGAACAGAGAATTTCAAGAATCCTGAAATCTTATTGAATCCTTCATCTAACACGCACATCTAATTTTTTGCTAAAACTGAGCATTTGAAGTGGAAACAAATGATCTTTAGAAAATGGGTTTTGTTTATTAACAATTGTAATTATCATTGAGAGGGCGATATATGTGCCGTGCACCTTATTCTGTTCAAAAGCTTTTCTATATAATGATAAGCTTATCCCTGAGAGATGATCAATGTTGCTATTTCCTCTGCAGGCAAAGGTTTGCCAAGGTAGAACCCTTGCCCCATATCGCACCTTAAAAGACGCAGGAAATTCCATTGCTCCTCCGTCTCTATCCCTTCCGCAATGGTCTTTAAATTCAGGGTATGTGCCATGTTGATAATAGCCATAACAATTGAGGCGGAATCTGGATCTTTCACCATTTCCCGAATAAAAGATATATCAATCTTCAGGTTGTCAACCGGAAACCTCTTAAGATAGCTCAATGATGAATACCCTGTCCCAAAATCATCAATAGAAACTGAACACCCTATCTCTTTCATTTCAGTAAGCACTGATTTGGTAAACTCTATATTCTGCATAAAGGCGCTTTCCGTTATCTCCAAAGTAAGTAGTGACGGATAATAACCTCTGTCTTTCATTATCTTTTTCACCATCCCGGCCAGATCTTTTTGCCTGAACTGAACTAATGACATATTCACAGAGACCGGTACTACGGGATATCCATTATTCTGCCATTCCTTCACCTGTCTCATGGCTTCCCTTAATATCCATTCTCCAACCTCTATGATCATCCCAGTATCCTCAAGGATAGGGATAAACTTCCCTGGAGGCACCAATCCCTTGTCCTTACTTTGCCACCTGACAAGGGCTTCCATACCAACCATCTTTTTTGTTGTAATATCCCAGTAAGGTTGGTAGTGGAGGATAAACTCTTCATTTTTTATAGCAGTGACAAGTTGTTTTTCCAACAACATAAATTCTGATGCCTTAACATTTAAATCTTCGGTGTAAAACTGGCAGGTTCTCCTTCCCTCTTTCTTTGCTATCCCCAGCGCCAATCCTGCAGCCTTCAGCAGTTCGGAAGCGCTATTTCCGTCATTAGGATATAGTGAGACACCGGTGCTAAAGGTCAGCGCCAATTCATCTCCAGCGATATTTAAAGGGTAAGATATATCTTTTATGATCTTGTCTAAAACCATAACGATATCATCAGGATGGGCAACATCAATAAGCGCTATCCCGAATTCATCGTTTGAAAGACGGGCTATGGTATCTCCTTTTCGGACAGAGGTTGAAAGTCTTCCTGCGATCTCCTTTAAAACTCTGTCCCCGATCTCGGATCCATAGGTATCGTTTATGGACTTAAACCTGTCGATATTGGTGATTAAAACTGCAACAATCCTTGACGTAGGTTCTGCCCGTGCTATGGCTTGGTGGACCCTGTCAAGAAAGAGGTTCCTGTTGGGAAGGTCTGTCAAAGCATCATAATACGCAAGATACTGGAGTTTTTCTGCCATGAGCTTGCGTTCGGTGATGTCCTGCACAGTTCCTGTCATCCGGACGGGATTGCCATTATCATCATAAGTAACTTCTGCCTGCTCGTGAACAAAGCGGATTGATCCGTCGGGGAGAACTATCCTGTGGTCAATGCTGTATGGTTTTCTCTCATCTAATGCTTGCTTCACCGACTTTTGCACCAATTCTCGATCGTCGGGGTGGACTGACTCCAGAAACGCATCATACGTTGCGCCGAATGCCCGGGGAGTTAAACCAAAGATACGATAAATCTCATCAGACCAGTACAATCTATTTTTTAGTATATTCCAATCCCAACTTCCTAAGTGAGCAATTCGTTGTGCGTTGGCAAGACGGGCTTCACTCTTACGCAATGATTCCTCAGATTTTTTGCGTTCAGTAATGTTATACAAGATAGTTCGGCTCATTTGGTAATTGCCAGAGGTGTCCTTTATTGCAGTCGCGCTTATGAGTATATTCATTATAGAGCCATTCTTACTGATCAGGTCGATATCTACGTCATTCACCCAACCCCTCTCTTTAAATTTAGGGAAATTATCTTTAAAAACCTGTAAACTTTCTGGTGTGATAACGTCAGCGAAATTCTTCTTCCCGATAACTTCTTCCCTTGAGTATCCCAACCATGAAAGTTCAGTGTCATTTATTCGAATGAATACGCCATCCTTGTCCAGCGAATGGTAGCCGCAAGGCGCATTATTATATAGGTCTTCTATCTCATCTGCCGAGATGCGCAGCATTTTCTCAGCCTTCTTTCGTTCGGTTATATCTATTAACATTCCAGATATGACTTCATCATCAAGGGTTGCATTTAAGAGAATGTCTTTTGTTGTTCCTGCACTTGTTAATATCTCAATTTCAAAGCTATCTACTTTTCCCTTCTTCTTAAGATTATTGATCAAAACATTTCTCTCTTCAGGATTTTTGTATACAGACGGAACAGATTTAGTCATCATTTCTTCCGGCGAATGGAATTCAAATATCTTTGCCAACGCATCATTCGCAAAGAGAAAATCACCTTTAAGATTGGTTTTATATATTCCTACCAAGGCGTTATCTACGAGGTTTCTGTATTTTTTCTCTGACTCTTTAAGTGCTTCCTCAGCCCGCTTGTGTTCGGTGATGTCGCGTATGTTACATTGAATCACTTTAGCCCGATCAGTGAGATATATCTCCGTTTCGATTTTCTGCCCTATTTTGTTTTCTACCAACACATCATAGTAATGGATAAATCCAACTTGATTCAACTTCTGAATAACCTCCTGAACATCCTCAATATATTTCAGCAGACCAATATCTTTGAGCTTTTTCCCGATAATCTCCTTGCTGGAATAACCCAATAATTCCTCGATGGCCGGATTAACATTGATCACATTTCCAGTCTGTTTATCGATCAGCAAGAGCCCATCTTTCGATGTTTCAAAGAGCCGTCGGTATCGTTCTTCGGATTCAATCAGCTTTTCTTCCATTTGTTTGCGCTTGGTAATTTCTCTATCAATACTCTCTATCATCTCGTTCGTGACTTTTTTCAAAGCTTCCAAGAGTTCTACTTTTGATTCTCCGGACACTCGGGCATTCAATTCACCGGTTGATACCCTGTGCAACACATCAAAATGTTCCGCAAGAACCATTGCAAATTCATGAGACTGATCAACCATTTCCCCAATGTTTTTGGCCGTTATATTAACCATATGTTTTAATTTTGAAATTATCTCAATTCCGGATTCTTCGGATATTATTACGTCAGGATCTCCGGTAGATATTTTTTTTAGTGCCTCGGAAACCTCGAATAAGCTTATTGACAGTTCCATGCTGAGACTTTCCGATTCTTTTTCCATATCTGCAGCAGTTTTCTTGAACTCTTCGAATTGTGTATTTATAAAATTAAGAGTTTCTTCCAATTTAATACTTTGTTGTCGTAACTCGATTAGTTCATTTAGAGGCTGTTTCTTCGTATTATGTTCGTTTTCCATATCGGTTATTTCCTAATATTGAAATCAGATTCAAATATCTATCAATTAACAATTCTAATATAGACAATTATATCAACTTATACATTTGTTTTCTATGGGAAGTATTTCCTGTCGGTCACCATCTCCAAGTGCTATCAGTTATTGACGGCAATCAGCAGGCATCAGAAATCTTTGAAAATGCGTCTTTCTATGTGAAAGAATGCCTTCTATCGAAACCTTACGAAGTGTTTGTATCAGGAAGTAAGCATAAGAAATGTTTTCTCCATCATATCGAGGAGCAAGCCAGGTAACTGGCAGCAGCTTAGGGAAAGGAAAGACCGGATTTGTGGTCACCAAAATAAATGTGCGAAAGATTCTTGACACTGTCGTTTGGTCAGTACTCTCATTGAGGAAGGAGTCAGGTTAGTAATCAAGAAATATAAAAAATAGCTACCAGAGCAAGCTCCTGCAGGATCCGGTGAAGAACAATTTGAATATGAGGTTTTCTTAGGTTTTCATGACCAATTTCTGCATTGCTTTTTGTGATTTCTGTCTGCTTGAATCAATTTTTCGATTTCAGGTTTTTTCAGGTTCTCTTGACCAATGGAATAAGCTGTTTTAGGGGAATATCCGGCGCGTATGACGGCTTGCATCTCTCGCGCGTAGTGCTTAAGAAACTCTTTGTGCACCACTTGAGCACCAATTTTGCAACGCAATAGATTTGAAAGCACTTGATTTTAAAGGATTTATTTGGTGCCGAAGGCGGGATTTGAACCCGCACGGCCTTTCGACCACTAGACCCTGAACCTAGCGCGTCTGCCAGTTCCGCCACTTCGGCATGTGAGTCTTATATTATACGTACCTGTTTTAAAAAAAGCATTAGTTGTGGTATCGTTAAAGGGAAATGAAAAAAGGCACAAAGATATTCCTTGCATTATCAGCGGCAATTATAATTATTGCAGCGGTTTCCTTTATTTTTCTGATCAAAAACGCAAACAGGATTACAAAACACGAACTCGATCAGTTCCTCGGAAAAAATTTCTCCGTGCAGGAAATCAGGCTGAAGTGGAATAAAGTCGAAGCACTGAATGTCAGTTACAGGAATCCTGAAGGTAAAACGGTATTTCATACCGACAGTTTGGTCCTCAGTTCCGATTTTTTGGGGCTTCTTAAAAAAGACTATAACGTTTCAAGCGCTACCCTCATAAACCCTTATCTTATGCTGGAAAAAGACAAAGAAGGGACCTTCAAAAATCCTTTCCCTTCACAAAAGGATAAAGACAAAAATAAACCTTCTTCAGAATTTCGCATACAGAAGGTAGAAATAATTAACGGTTCTCTCGATTATATCGACGAGGAAGTATCCGGGGGGCCTGTTACAACGGAGTTGAGGAATATCGATATTGAGTCCGAGAACATTATTTTCCCCCTGCAGGACAACCTTACGGATTATAGCTTCACTGCAAAAGTCTCGGGCGAGTTGAGCGCCGGCATTATTAAGAGTGAAGGGAAAATAGCGCTGAAAACCTTTGATATGGATTCCAGGGTCAAGGCTAACAACCTTGATGTGACTCACTTCAAACCGTATTTCAAGAAAAAGAGCACTGTGAACATAAAGAGAGGATTTCTCGATCTCGATATCGACATGAAAATCATATCAGGGAAGATAAATGCGCCGGGAAGAGCGACACTGAGAGACCTGCAGTTCGAGTCTGAGAGCGGCGCAAAAGGTAAGTTCCTCAAACTGCCCGTTCATGCCATTATGGCTTTTCTAAAGGATAACAAAGGCCGGATTGCTTTTGACTTCACATTAGAGGGCGATCTCGATAATCCGAAATTCAGTCTCAGCGAAGGCGTTGTCGATAAACTAACAATCGGGATCGCCGAAAAACTCGGACTGCCTGTCGAGAGCATAAGCGAATCCATAGTAGGTCTCGGCGCCGAAGGAGTCGGGCAAATCGGCAAAAGCGTTAAAGGCGCAGGGGAAGAGCTGAAAAAGGTTTTGAAGTAAATTAAGACTGCCGGGAATATGATCTGGCATCAAAAAGATATAACCTCCGTTTTTGAAAAACTGCATACCTCTGTTCACGGCCTTTCTTTAGAAGAAGCGCAAAAACGTCTTGAACAATACGGTCCCAATGAACTAACGGAAAAAAAGAAGAAGTCCCCATTCATGATGTTTCTCGACCAGTTCAGGGACTTCATGATCCTTGTCCTTATCGCTGCCGCAATCATATCCGGTATTATCGGCGAGCCTTCAGATACCATAGCCATAATTGTAATTTTAGTTCTTAATGCAGTTATCGGCTTCATACAGGAATACAGGGCGGAAAAGGCAATGGCTGCCCTTAAAAAAATGGCTGCCCCGTCTGCAACTGTCATAAGAAACGGCATGCCTGAAACCATATCCGCCTCTCAACTTGTTCCCGGCGATTTTGTCATGCTTGAGGCAGGGAAGATTGTTCCTGCCGATATGAGACTTGTTGAGGCTGCTCAGTTAAAGGTGGAAGAAGCCTCGCTTACCGGTGAATCCGTGCCTGTTGAAAAGCATATAAAGGCATTACCCGATGAGCATTTACCGGTCGGTGACAGAAAGAATATAGCATACAAAGGCACCTTTGTGACCTATGGACGCGGAAGCGGTGTTGTTGTGGCAACGGGCATGAATACAGAGCTTGGCAAGATTGCCGCCATGCTTCAGGAAGGAGCAGAGGTTAAAACGCCCCTTCAAAAAAGACTTGCGGCATTCGGCAAAAAACTTGCCATCGCAGTTCTCTTCATATGCGCCGTCGTTTTCGGTATCGGTATTATGAAAGGAGAACCGCCTCTGTTAATGTTCCTGACGGCAATCTCCCTTGCAGTGGCCGCAATACCCGAGGCGCTTCCTGCCGTAGTGACCATTTCCCTTGCCCTGGGGGCAAAGAAACTTGCAAAGCAAAACGCTCTCATAAGAAAACTCCCTGCCGTGGAAACACTCGGGTCGGTAACCTATATCTGTTCAGACAAAACAGGGACCCTCACCATGAATAAGATGACGGTTGAAGAGATTTATATTGATGGAAAGATTGAGAAAACGAATGGAACATGGATCATGGATCAAACGAAAAAATATCGGAACGACTTTTCTCTCTCCGCGCCCTGCCCCGTTCTGATGACGGCCCTTTCCCTGAGCAATGATGCTCTGATAGATACAAAAGGCAATGTTATTGGCGATCCTACGGAAATTGCTTTATATACCATTGCAAAGAATGCCGGCTTTGATAAAAAAGAATTAGAGAAAAATTATCCCCGTGTTGCCGAGCTCGCCTTTGATTCTGACAGAAAGTGTATGACAACAATTCATAAGGGGTCAAAGGGTCAGGGGGTCAGGGACTCATTTGAGTTTATTTCTTTTACAAAGGGCGCCGTCGAAGTTCTGCTCGAAAAATCCATAAACATGCTTACATCTGAAGGGCTGAAAGATATCGATTCAGAGGAAATTCAAAAGGTCACTAAAAGGATGGCTGCAGACGGCCTGAGAGTTCTTTGCGTCGGCATAAGAATGTGGGACAATCTGCCTGAAGACATATTTCCTGAAAGTGTGGAGACGGGACTCACTATTTTAGGTCTTGTCGGCATGATGGACCCCCCGAGGGAAGAGGCAAAAGAAGCGGTATCAATGTGCAAATCGGCGGGAATAATTCCGGTGATGATAACCGGCGACCATCCCATTACAGCTAAGGCAATAGCCGAAAAACTCGGCATCATCGGGGATGACTCAAAGGCAATCATCACAGGAAGAGAGCTTCAGCAATTAACACTGGAAGAATTTGAAGAGAGGGTCGATCATATCAGGGTTTACGCAAGGGTGGCGCCTGAACAGAAACTGAAGATCGTAAAAGCCCTTCAGGACAGGGGCCGGTTTGTTGCCATGACAGGCGACGGCGTAAACGATGCGCCCGCATTAAAGATGGCCGACATCGGAATTGCAATGGGAATAACCGGGACGGATGTATCAAAAGAAGCGGCGCACATGATACTCCTCGATGATAATTTTGCAACTATCGTAAAAGCGGTAAGTGAAGGAAGAAAGATATATGACAACATAAGGAAATCCATAAAGTATCTTCTGGCGACAAATTCAGGAGAGATATGGACTCTTTTCCTTGCGCCGCTTGTCGGTCTGCCGATACCCTTGCTTCCGATCCATATACTCTGGATAAACCTTGTGACGGACGGCCTCCCTGCCCTTGCCCTCTCTGTTGAACCTGCCGAAGGGGATGTCATGCGCAGACCTCCGAGACCTCCGAAAGAGAGCATATTTGCGCATGGACTCGGCCTTCACGCAATATGGGTCGGCCTCTTAATGGCCGGCGTTGTTATTTTCGTTCAGGCATGGTCGCTTACGACCGGGCACGCTCACTGGCAGACAATGGTATTTACGGTTTTATGCTTATCCCAGCTTGGTAATGCTCTTGCGATAAGGTCGGAGAAGCAGTCTTTTTTTAAGATGGGAGTATTCTCAAATAAATATCTTCTTGGGGCGGTCGTCCTGACCTTTATCCTTCAGATGGCAACCATTTACGTGCCGTTTTTAAACCGGATATTTAAAACGGAACCGTTGTCCTGGAGTGAAGCGGCTTTTACACTCATATTATCATCAGTGGTTTTCTTTGCAGTAGAAATCGAGAAATTGGTAAGACGGCGATATGTACATATGTAATGGTTTGCAAAGATAATAGTATAGGAGCTTCTTGCAAAAGTATCTAAATTGTCACCCTGAGCTTGTCGAAGGGTCACATAACTTATTGATTAGTCATGATTCTTTCCGCCCCGGCGGATTCGCTGAAGAGAACAACAAGCTCAGAATGACATAAGAGCTGTTTTAAGGACTTTTGCAAGAGGCTCATTAGTCTTAACTTATCTTACGGATAGTGTTATTACCGGTGTCCCCAACATAAAGGACGGCGCCAACCGTGGCGACCCCGACAGGATTGTTGAAGAGCGCTGCCGTGCCGTTTCCATTTGCGGACCCGGAAGACCCTGCCTTGCCTGCAAGGGTCGTAACCGTTCCTTTGGCAATGACGATCTTACGAATGGTATTGTTACCGGAATCTGCAATATAAAGGTTGGTTCTATCCGTGGCGATGCCTAAAGGGTTGTTGAAGAGCGCTGCCGTTCCGGTCCCATCCGCAGACCCGGAAGACCCTGCCGTTCCCGCAAAGGTCGTAACCGCTCCTGTGGCAATTACGATCTTACGAATGGTATTGTTACCGGAATCTGCAATATAAAGGTTGATTCCATCAGAGGCGATGTCGGCAGGATTGTTGAAGAGCGCTGCCGTTCCGGTCCCATCCGCAGACCCGGAAGACCCTGCCGTTCCTGCCAGAGTCGTAACCGCTCCTGTGGCAATTACGATCTTCCGAATGGTATTGTTGCCGGAATCCGCAACATAAAGGTTGGTCCCGTCCGTAGTGATGCCGGAGGGGCGATTAAAGAGCGCTGTTGTTCCGATCCCATCAGTGGAACCGGAATCCCCATTTGTACTACCTGAAAAGATCGCAACAGCTCCTGTGGCAATTACGATCTTCCGAATGGTATTGTTACCGGAATCCGTAACATAAAGGTTGGTCCCATCCGTAGTGATGGCGGAGGGGCTATGGAAGAGCGCCGCTGTTCCGGTCCCATCCGCGGACCCTTGCGACCCTGCCGTACCCGCAAAGGTCGTGACAGTAGCGCCGGAGCTGCTCGTACTGTCTGATCCTCCGCAAGACGCCAGCGTAGCTACAATCGAGATGATGATCCCTACAATCCTGAAAAGGTCTTTCACTATAAACTCCTTTTTTTTAATGTTCGGCATACCTGATTTCCGTTTTGACGAATTCTATGCAATATAGTAAACGAATATGGCACAAATATGGAAGAAACAAAAAATATTAACTCAAGAATGCAATTACTAATACTTTCATAAGTAAAGCCACATTAAAACACCCTCCCCTTTATCCCCTCCCCTCAAGGGAGGGGCAATTCTTAAGTACCCTCTCCCTTGAGGGGAGAGGGCAAGGGTGAGGGTGTATGGCTTTTCTAATGAACTCCTTAGTAAACCGTCAGTTTTCGGGTTAACATTCTATTTCCTTTTCACATTTCCACCCTTGTCATTACTCCATGCAATTTATGAGAAGGAAGTTTATAAAACTGTACGAATGCGGGATTCAGCCGTTTGATAATCGAAAATATTTTCCAGAAAGGATTCTCCGTTACGATATCCTCAAGGCCATAAAAAATCGTATGTTCCTCTATCCCTGCCTCCCTCAATATCTCTTCAACATCTGGTAGTTCCATGTAACCGGTCTGGATCTCGAATACGCTTAGACCGTTTGCAAGTTTTTCTTTGAAAAACCCGGTTACTCCGAATGGATCGTCACGCTTTATGATCGTAACAAGAATATTGTCCTCATAGAGGATATTGTTTATAAACATGCTCCGTATCATGAAAGGCGGGATCTCTTTCGGGTCCTTTAAAAAGAAAAGAGCGGTCCCTTTGATCTTGTTTTTTGTTCGATAGGCAACGGTATATCGTTTGAGAAATTCCTCCAATGGTACTGCACTGAGTTTCTTATAAAGTCTTTTCTGTCCTTTTGTGTAGAGCAGAATTACCGAGAAAGGTATTATTCCGATAATAATCGACCAATATCCCCCATGAGGTATCTTATAGCTGTTTGAGAGGAGATAGGTAATATCTACCAGAGCTACCAGTAAAGAAATGAAGGCAAGGTGTTTATTGCCTCTTAAATAAAATATCCAGGTCATCATTATCCCGGTAAGCGTCATGGTCCCTGTGACGGCAAGACCATAGGCAGCTGCAAGTCGATGGGATTCCCTGAATTCAAACATGACGATTAGAACGGAAATCAGCAAAAACCAGTTTACCAATCCTATATAAATCTGAGACCTGAGTTCGGTAGAAGTGAAATCGATCTTGAACATAGGAATAATGTGGGTCATGATTCCCTGATAGACGATGGAGAACATTCCGCTTATCATTGCCTGGGAAGCAATGACGGTAGCCATAATACTGAGAATGAGGAAAGGGACATAAAGCAGGGGTGCTTGATGGAATATCATTCCATAAAGCACGTTCTTTGCTTCAGGATGCTGTATGAGAAATGCTCCCTGCCCGATATAATTAATAATAAGGGCGAAGAAGACGAAATACCATGCATTGAGGATGGGTTTCCTCCCTAAATGTCCCATATCGGCATAAAGCGCTTCTCCGCCTGTTGCACACAGAATAACCTCGGACAGTACGAAGAATCCCGTAATGCCATTTTCAATGAGGAATTTTATAGCATAGTAAGGATTGACGGCTTTTACGACATTAGGAGTGGCGAGTATTGATATCGTTCCGGCAACACTGAGGGATAAAAACCATATGAGCATTATGGGTCCGAATACCCAGGAAATTTTTTCAGTCCCTTTTTTTTGAAAAGAAAACAGAACGATTGCAATGATACCGGCAATGATGATTAAAGTTGCCTGACTTGTTTTCTCAAACCCCGGGATCAGCAGAGAACCTTCGACCGCACTCAATATGCTGATGGCAGGGGTAATAACCCCGTCCCCAATAAGCAATGAGATTCCGATGAAAGAGAGAAGGCTGACGAAAGATACCTGTCTGCCCTTCCTGAGGAGCGGAACAAGTATCTCTTTGAGGACAATTGTCCCTCCTTCACCCTTCTTTCCGAGGCTCATTGCAAGCCATGCATATTCAATTGTTACAAGGATCGTCAAGGTCCAGGCGATAAGGGAAAGTACCCCCATAACATTGGCTTCCGTGGGTTTAGTAAGCAGAAAGACGACTGTTAAGGTGTATATAGGGCTTGTCCCGATATCACCAAACACGAGACCGAGGGATTTGATAATCCCTTTAACAGGAGATTCCCTGTTCAACATAACTCCTCCTCCGAGGGCAAAGGAGCAATAAAAAACCGCCGGCAAGGCAGCGGTTTAATTCTCTATCCATTGCCCTTCCAAGTGCCTGCGAGGTTAGCTGTCGGGCTCGGGTTTGGAAGTACCCTATTCCCGGTAATTCCGGGAAATACGCCCCATACATTGGGTCCCCCGTATCCATTCTTTAAATGGATTTCGGCTGCTATTAGTTTTTAAATTACTCCCGACTAAATAATTTGTCAACAGATTTTTTGTTTGTAATAACTACGCAATAATTTGGCTCAGGAGGTCCGGCAAATTTATTTTTATCAACTACAGATCAAACGGTAATCCTTCCGTCTTTACAATAAGCCATTTTGTTCGTTCCTTCTCAAGGGTGAAGGTCAGATGGACAGGCTTTGATAGATCGCCCATTATGTAGCCCGTGTTATCTCCTATAGAAGCTATGACCCTCACATCTATCTCAGCAGTAGCGGATTTACCCTTCACATTTACGATTAGGTTCTCATATTCGATCTTTATGTCACTCATCCTTTGAAAGACCGACTTCATTGATTCCTTGACATACAGGTATGTGAACCCGTATTCATCGCGATAGTTGAAAGAGACCTTCGACATCACTGCGTCGATATCTTCCCGTTCAACCGCCTTTGCGCCTTCCTTAAAGAGCTTCTTTATTCTGCTTGCATCGGAAGGGACAAGCAGGTAGACGACAACCGGCAGGATTATGATAAGAAATATAAGTCCTAAGGTTTTTTTGCTCATTCCTACATATTTCCAATTGCACTAATTAGAGTCTGTGTATAAATTAATAAACACCCTCACCCTTACCCTCTCCCCTCAAGGGAGAGGGTAGTAAATAAACCCCTCCCTTGAGGGGAGGGGTTGGGGAGGGTGTTCAAACCTAAGTTTATCCACATACTCTAATTATCGCGGATTTTATTACTTCAAGCAATGTTATCAGGTTCTGTTCGCTGATAGACAATGGCGGCATGATGACTATGACATTGCCGAGGGGTCTGATGAAAACCCCGTTGTCCCTTGCGCGAAGGGCAACACGCCAGCCCATCTTCTCGGCCCGGTCATAAAACGTTTTTGTCTTTTTATCCTGAGTTAATTCAACGCCTGCCATAAATCCCGCGTTGCGCACATTCCCGACATGATCGAGTCCGTTCAGGTCTTTGAGCCAATCTTCGAGCATATTTATCTTTCTTTGAAGATTTTCAAGGGTCTTCTCTTTTTCAAACAAATCGAGACATGCAAGGGCGGCGGCACAAGCAAGCGGGTTCCCCGTATATGAATGGCCGTGAAAGAAGGTCTTTAAGTCTTTGAACTCTCCCAGAAAGGCATTATAAACCTCTTCGGTTGCGAGTGTCACGGCAAGCGGCATATACCCGCCTGTTATACCCTTTGAGAGACACATTATATCAGGGACCGCTCCCTCATGCTCACAGGCAAACATTTTCCCGGTGCGTCCGAAACCTGTTGCGATCTCGTCGGCAATCATCAGGATATTATATTTCGAGCATAATGCCCTGACGCCTTTCAGGTATCCCGGAGGAGAAGTAATCATGCCGCCTGCAGCCTGGATAAGTGGTTCGATAATAAATGCGGCTATTTCCTGCGAATGTTCCTTGAATATCTCTTCAAGTTTTTCGAGGCAGAAAATTTTGCATTCCGGATATTCTTTCCCAAATTCGCATCTATAGCAATATGGCGAAGGGGCTTTATAGGTTTTGAACAACAAAGGGTTGAAGGCATTATGGAATATGTCCACTCCGCCTACACTGACGGCGCCTATAGTATCCCCATGATAGGCATTATGCAAAGCGGCAAAGGTGTTTTTTCCATCATTCCCTTTGTGCTTCCAGTACTGGAAGGCCATCTTAAGGGCAACCTCTACTGCGGTGGAACCGTTGTCGGAATAGAAGACCTTTGAAAGGGATGACGGATGATGTAAAAAGGATGAGTTCACCAACCGTATCAGCTTTTCAGCTAACCTGATTGCCGGGACATTGCTCAATCCCAATAGCGTGCTGTGGGCGATCTTGTCAAGCTGGGCCTTTATTGCGTCATCTATCTCCTTCTTTTTATGTCCGAAGATATTGACCCATAATGAAGAGACGCCGTCAAGGTACCACTTGCCGTAAACGTCTTTAATAAAACAGTCCCGCCCCTCGGTGATAATGATCGGTTTTTCTTCGACCCATTCCTTCATCTGTGTAAAGGGATGCCATATATATTTCTTGTCGAGTTCTTCAAGGTGTTCGTTGTCTTCAATAATTCCCATAACTACTCCTTTTAAGCTTTTTACTCACCAATTGCAAAAACTTATTGCAAACGGCAGGGCTAATGCGATGAAAAGGTCTTGTAGCGACACCTTAATGCACTTTTATAATAAGAACCGACCTTTTTCTGAAAGTCGCTACAGGTTAGTTCTGCATTTATGTGATTTAGAATATAATCCTCTGTCGCATTATAAGACTTTTCATCGCATTAGCCCTGCCGTTTATGCATCTTTAGTTTTACTATCCTATCAATTCCCGCATAGTCTTTTAAAATTTGGATGTTATCAAATCCTTTGTCTTCAGCCATTTCCCTTACCGGGCCTGACTGACCCATGCCGATTTCAATCATAAGGATTCCGTTCTCCTTTAAATAATCCCCGGCTCCGGAGATAATATTCCGATAGTAATCAAGCCCGTCTTCACCGCCGTGCAAAGCCGCAACCGGCTCCCAGTCTATGATTTCCGGCTGCAATAATTTCATATCATCTTTCCGAATATAGGGAGGGTTTGAGATAATCATATCAAACTGCATGTCTTTTACCGGTTTAAATAAATCGCCTTTCAGAAAGGTTATATTTCTTATATTGTTCAACTCCGCGTTCTCTCCTGCATATCCGAGAGCATCAGCCGATATATCCGTCCCGTACACTTGCGCATCGGGAAACGCCTTTGCAAGCGCAAGGGCAATACATCCGCTGCCGGTGCAAAGGTCTAAAATAAAGAAGGATGGAGGATGAAGGATGAAGGATGAATCTTTATCTTCGCTTGCAATTTGCAATTTGAAATTTGAAATTGAAGTTATCGCTTCTTCTGCCAGTAATTCCGTCTCGGGTCTTGGTATCAGTACACCTGTTCCGACCTTTATTTTCAATCCATAAAATTCCATATAACCGAGGATGTATTGCAGGGGCTCTCTCCCCGTCCTTCTTTTTAATAAAGCATCTATTTGTGTGTTCATCTCATCTGAAATGCCCGGATTGTCTCTGTAAAGAATGACCCGCTCAATTCCCAAGCAATGTGACAGCAGCACCTCTGCGGCTCTTTCAGGATTTTCAATACCGGCATTAGAAAGAATCCCCTTTGCTTCTTTTAATTTGTCAATGGCATTCATACCAATTAATAGCTTACAACCGGACCTTTGTGAATACGCCGTGGAGTTTTTTAGGAGGTAATTTGTAGAACTGGATAAAGGTAGGCGTCGTCTTTTTAATTAAAGAAAACATTTTCCATAAAGGATTTTTGGCCGTAATATCTTCAAGACCATAGAATACGACCCGCTCCTCAATACCGGCTTCTCTTAGTATCTCTTCGATATCTATGACTTCCATATATCCGGTTTGCACTTCAAACACCCGGAGACCTTCCGTCAGTTCTTCTTTAAAAAACCCTATAATACCGAAAGGGTCATCCCGTTTCATAATAGAAATAAAGATATTGTCCTCATAGATAATGCCGTGAAAGAACATGGTCTGTGTAACGTAAAACGGTATATCTTTTACATCCTTGATAAGAAACAATGCCGTGCCCTTAATCCGTTCCGTTGTTGCATACACTCTTGTAAACTTGAGGAGAAAGTCTTCAAGGCGCATAAACTCCATTGCTCTGTAGAGTTTCTTTTGTCCTTCCGTGTAAAGGATTATCATTGCCAGCGGGATCGTGGAAATGACAAGAGACCAGTAACCTCCGAGGGGTATTTTATAAAGATTGGCGGTAAGATAGGCTAAATCGACAAATGTCACAAAAAGAGCAATAAATGCGAGCGCTTTCTTGTTCTTCAAATAAAAAATCCAGGTCATCAGGATACCTGTGAGGAACATGGTCCCGGTAACGGCAAGTCCGTATGCCGCTGCAAGACGGCTCGATTCTTTGAACTGCAACATAATAAATAACACGGCGATGAGAAGAAACCAGTTCACGGATGATATGTAAATCTGTGATCTCCTTTCAACCGAAGTGTAATCGACCTTGAACAACGGCATAAGACGCGTGGTTATACCCTGGTATACCATTGAAAATGTACCGCTTATCATGGCCTGTGATGCGATGATAGTCGCCAGAATACTCAAAATAAGGAAAGGGATGTAAAAAGCTTCTCCATGATGAAAAATCATTTCAAAAAGTATATTCTTTGTCCCGGGGTGATTCAGTATATAAGCTCCCTGGCCCAAGTAGTTTAGAATCAGCGCAATGAATACACCTGCCCATGCCTGTCTTATAGGTTTTGATCCGAGGTGCCCCATATCGGCATACAACGCTTCTCCGCCTGTTGCACAGAGTATTACCTCTCCAAGGACAATGAATCCGGCAAAACCGTTCTCAAGAAGAAATTTAACGGCATAGTAAGGGTTAAACACTACAAGCACTTGCGGGGCGTCAACCATGGATAATATTCCCGATACCGCTAACGATACAAACCATAGACACATGATCGGGCCGAATGCGCCTGCCACTTTTTCGGTGCCTTTACTCTGAAAAGAGAAAAGCCCTATGGCAATTATCATCGAGATTAATACAAGAGTAGTCTTTGATAGTCCTACAAGTCCCGGGATCAGAAGAGAACCTTCCACGGCGCTCATGATACTGATAGCAGGCGTTATGACGCCGTCGCCGATTAGTAAAGAAACACCTATAATAGCCAGTAAAGAGACGAATCTAATGCTCCACTTTGATTTCAGCAAAGGCTGAAGGATTTCCTTAAGCACGATCTTGCCGCCCTCGCCTCTTATACTTAAATTCATGGCAAGCCAGGCAAACTGGACTGTAACAAGGATTATTAAAGACCAGATGACCAATGAGAGGACGCCGAGTATATTATCAGCCGTATGTCTCAGGAACAGGAAAACAACCGTAAGGGTATAAATAGGGCTTGTGCCGATATCCCCGAAAACAAGGCCGAGGGCCTTGATTATACCTTTCATTGCGCTTGATTTCTCGGTAATTTCCATGAACCTGTATTATAAAACTTATGGAGCCGTTACAATCAGTATAAAACCGGTGAACATCAATAAAGCTCCTGTGAGTCTCTCTTTCATATGTTTTTCGTTGAACAAAAAATATCCGTAAACAACAGCCAATAATACGCTTGTCCTTTTCAGGGAAATCATATAAGCAACCTGTATGAGGCTCACGGCAACCATATGGGAAGCGACCATTACGGCATGGCATAGTCCCGGAAACATCAGTCCCCTGTATTGTTTGCTCGTGATGAACCCTTTTAGTTCATGCCTTCCCATCCATAGAGCTATGGGAGCAAATACGATAGTTACCACTATAAAATATACAATGCCAAAAAATAAAGGCGACGAATGTATAATAGCCATTTTGCCTAAAGATGATGTGATGCTGTATATAAATGCGACAAATATCATAAGGACCGAGCCCTTTTCTTTTATTATCGCTCTGAACGGTTCAAGTATGCCCTTTTCCATTTTATGAAAGTGCATGGCATAGCTGCCCGCAGCAAGACAGAGTATGCCGATACTCCCCTGAAGTGAAACCCTTTCCCCCAGGATTGCATAAGAGACGACAATAAGAAATACCGGTGTAAGTGAAAGGAAGGGAAGCGTAAGGCTGAGGGGGGAAATCTTCAATGCTTTGATATAAAAAACCCATGCCGCTATCTCAAGAGGCAATGCAAAAGCAAAAGCAATATAAAACTCCCTGTCAAGACGGGGCGCGGGAACAAAAAAAAGAAGGCCGAGCAGAAAAGGAAGTGAAAACAGAAGCCTGAAGAGTCCGACAAGATACTCATTGCCTTTAGCAAGCGCTTTTTTGGTAAAGGCATCGCTTGTAGCAAGAGTGAATGCGGATATAAGTGAAAGTAAAACCCAGGTATGCGTCATTTAATTTCCCTCATACTGGACTACCCCGCAGTCCCGAAGGCTTTATCTCCCCTCCCTTGAGGGGAGGGGATTGAGGGGAGGGTGTCCGATGAAGCCTCTCACTTATTGCTTCAAGAACTCCGCTTGTATTCGTCAACACCTCATTATCCCAAAAATGAATAACATTTGATCTTTTTCTGAAGCCTTTTGCAAGGTGCGTTAACCCTTTTGCCATTGATTTAATCACCCTCTCCCAACCCTCTCCCCTCAAGGGAGAGGGACTTTACCCACTCAGTTTGAGAAAGAACCAAATATTTTGACAAACCAAATATATTTACTTGACATACGACATTATATATGATATTTATTAAGCTGTAGTTTAGTAATACTTTTCATCTTATATGTGAATATTTTTCATATATAGATATGTTTAGTATAGTTAATTTTTTCTATAATCTAATAACCTTTAAGAAGGGAGGGTGTTTATGAAGGTTCTTACAAGGAGAGAGTTTTTGAAGTTCTCCGGAATTACGGCAGCCGGGCTCGCATTTAGTCAGCTGGGTTTTGATCTGACTGCGGCCCGTACATATGCCGCCGAACTCAGGACCGAACTTCGCATCAAAGGCGCCAAGGAGACCCCGACTATCTGCTGCTTCTGTTCGGTAGGCTGCGGTATTCTGGTTTCTACCGACCTGAAAGGCAAGGTGATCAATGCAGAGGGAGACCCTGACCATCCGATCAGTGAAGGGGCTCTCTGTCCCAAGGGAGGCTCAACATACCAGATTGCCATAAATGATAACCGCCTCAAAAAAGTGCTCTATCGCGCTCCAAAGAGCGATAAGTGGAAAGAGGTAAGCTGGGACTGGGCATTTAATAAGATCGCCGCCAATATCAAAAAGAGCCGCGACAAGAGTTTTATGGAAAAGAACGCCGACGGAAAGGTCGTCAACAGGACCAACGGCATAGCATCAGTCGGCAGCGCAGCCCTCGATAACGAGGAATGCTGGCTTTATCAGAAGATGCTCAGGTCTCTCGGTCTCGTCTATATAGAACATCAGGCCCGTATATGACATAGCGCAACTGTAGCGGCTCTGGCAGAGTCGTTCGGTCGAGGCGCAATGACAAACCATTATATCGATTTCAGGAATGCCGACGTTATCCTTAATATGGGCAGCAATGTCGCTGAAAACCATCCTGTCTCTTTTAAATGGATACAGGCGGCCCGTGATAAGGGGGCGACGTTTATCCATGTAGATCCGCGTTTTACAAGGACATCGGCCAAGGCCGATATTTTTGCCAGACTCCGTTCCGGCACTGATATCGCCTTCCTTGGCGGTATGATCAAGTACATACTGGATAACAATCTCTATGACGAGTTTTATCTTAAAAATTATACAAACGCTTCTTTCATAGCAACCCCGAAATACAATTTTGATGACGGCCTTTTCTCCGGTTATGACCCTAACAAAAGGTCGTACGATGCATCAACATGGGCGCTTGAAAAAGACGACAAGGGTATTCCGAAAAGAGACATGACCCTGCAGGACCCGAGATGCGTATACCAGCTTCTCAAAAAGCATTACTCGCGTTACACCCTTGAGAAAGTTACCGCGATTACCGGAACGCCACAGGGAGATCTTGAAATGGTCTATAAGGCATATTGCGCAACGGGAGCCGCCGACAAGGCAGGCACGGTGTTATATGCCATGGGCTGGACCCAGCATACCGTAGGTGTTCAGAACATACGCGCAATGTCGATTATCCAGGAACTCCTCGGAAACATGGGCATTGCCGGCGGCGGAATCAATGCGCTTAGAGGCGAATCCAACGTGCAGGGTTCCACAGACCAGGGACTGCTTTTCCATATACTCCCGGGTTATCTGCCTGCGCCGCGCGCACAGTGGCCGGCCCGTGAAGACTATAACAAGACCTCTCCCGCCACAAAAGATTCGAGAAGCGTCAACTGGTGGAAGAACAGGCCGAAATATCTGACCAGCATATTGAAATCATTCTATGGCGATAAGGCAACCAAAGATAATGATTTTGGTTATGCCTGGCTTCCGAAGCTGGATACGACTCAGGACGCTTCCTGGCTGAACCTCTTTGATCAGATGTATAAAGGGGCTTTCACCGGTTTCTTTGCCTGGGGCATGAACCCTGCCTGTTCAAGCGCAAATGCCGGCAAAGTGCGTCAGGCTTTGACAAAGCTCGACTGGATGGTCAATGTGAACGTCTTCGATAATGAAACCGGCTCGTTCTGGAAAGGGCCGGGAATGGACCCGAAGAAGATAAAAACAGAGGTCTTTATGCTGCCATGCGCGGCCTTCCTCGAAAAAGAAGGAAGCATAAGCAACAGCGGCCGCTGGATGCAGTGGAGATGGAAAGCAACCAATCCTCCCGGAGCTGCAAGACCTGACGGAGAGATTATGTATGATCTCTTCAAAAAAGTCCGGGCGCTCTACAAGAAAGAGAACGGTCCTTTCACTGACCCGATATTTAATATGAAATGGGATTATGAAACCGACGGCAAATTTGATATCCATAAAATAGCAAAGGAGATCAACGGTTACTTCCTGGAGGATATTCCCGAGCATCCTGTTGACAAGAAGGCATACAAGAAAGGCGCGTTAGTGCCGAGCTTCGTATTCCTCCTCGATGACGGACGTACTTCCTGCGGCAACTGGATATATTCTGCAAGCTATACAGAGGCAGGCAATATGGCTGCCAGAAGAAAAAAGACTGATGCGACAGGCCTGGGTCTTTACCCTGAATGGTCGTGGGCATGGCCGGTCAACCGCAGGATCATCTACAACCGCGCCTCGGTTGATCTTGAAGGTAAACCCCGCGATACAAAGAGACAACTACTGAAATGGGACGCCGAGAACAAGAAATGGGCCGGCGACATTCCGGATGGACCGGCGCCCCCGATGGGTACTGAAGGCGTTTATCCGTTCATCATGAAACCCGACGGGGTTGCCTCTATCTTTGGACCCGGACTAAAAGACGGTCCTTTCCCCGAGCATTATGAGCCGTTGGAATGTCCTATTGAAAAGAACCTGATGTCCAATCAGAGAATCAATCCTGCCGTCAAAATTTTTGAGGGCGCCGCCGACTCATTTGCAACCTGCGACCCGAGATATCCTTTTGTCTGCACAACCTATCGGGTAACAGAGCACTGGCAGACAGGAGTTCTGACCCGCTGGCTTCCGTGGCTTACAGAGGCTGAACCCCAGATGTTCTGCGAGTTGAGCCAGGAGTTGGGAAAATTGAGAGGCATCGAAAACGGTGATAAGGTCCTCGTAGAAACACAAAGAGGTAAACTTGAGGCTACTGCTATTGTCACCCTGAGATTAAAGCCCTTTATTATCGCAGCACAGACAGTTCACCTGATCGGCTTGCCATGGCATTTCGGATGGATTTATCCGAAAGACGGCGGAGACAGCGCCAACTTGCTTACCCCAACAATTGGTGATCCTAACACAATGATCCCCGAATCCAAGGCATTTATGGCAAATGTGGTGAAATTAACCAAAGAACCGGCCAAGCCTAAGGGAGGTGATAAACATGGCAGATAAATCCTTTTTTATAGATACGAGCAAATGTACCGCATGCCGTGGATGTCAAATAGCATGCAAACAGTGGAATATGAATCCGGCAACAAAGACCGTTCAGCGCGGCAGCCATCAAAACCCGGAAGACCTTTCAACAGCCACTTATAAATTAGTCAGGTTCAACGAGTTTGAAGTCGACGGGAAACCTAAATGGTATTTCTTCGCTGACCAGTGCAGGCATTGTGTACAACCCCCGTGCAAACTGGTTGCTGAATCAATAAACGTAAAGGCAATTACACAGGATGAGTCGACTGGCGCTGTTCTCTATAATCCGAAAGTAAAAGTGAAAGCCTCGGATTTCAAACAGATAAGGGAAGCATGTCCCTGGGACATCCCCCGCTGGGATGAAAAAACCCAGGGAATGGCAAAATGCACCATGTGCATCGACAGGATTAAAGAAGGGCTTCTTCCGGCATGTGTAAAAACCTGCCCTACCGGCGCAATGAGTTTCGGCGACAGGGATAAAATCCTTGCAATAGCAAAAAAGAGGTTACAGGAAGTAAAACCAAAATACCCAAAAGCCGAGCTTCTCAATTTTGATTATCACAGGGCTATATACCTTGTGATCGACGAGCCGGGCAAGTACCACAAACATGCCGCAGCACATAATCCTATGGATACGAGCATTGCTGAAGGCAAAAAGCCTGTAGGTATTACGGGGTAGCAATTAACATATCTTGAAACATCATAACGGCCTGTTTCGGGCAACTCCCCGGAACGGGCCGTTTCTTTTTGGTCCGTTATGATACAATTAAAAAAATGCAAAAAGGATCCTCTATGAACAAATCATTGGATAAGACAAAGGAACTGATTGAATTACACAGGAAAATAAATCCCGTCTATGAAAAACTCCTCAATTTCTATGAGAAAATTGTAACGGAGCAGGAAGTTGTCGGAAGCTCCCTCACTATTAAGACTCCGTCTATAAATCCGGATTTGAAGCAGTTACAGATGAAGGAAGGTTTCCCGCTCCTTGAGAAACAGGATTTCATGCTGGATATACCTTCTTCGACACGTCTCTTTGAATCAATATGCAATATAGCAAGGAATGAAAATGAAAAGATGAAAGAGAATATTCAGGCAATTGAAGAGGCTAAGGCCATCAATGCGCTGAGTCTGAAAGACCTTCTGGAGAGGTTTTATGACGACTCTTTTATCGAAACAGTTGCCGGAGAATTTAATATAGATGCCGTTATCCTGAAATTTCTCATATTCGAGAGCGTTCAACCTTCCCTTGCCGCGAATGTAGAAAATATTGGAAATAAGATTGACCTCAAGAACTGGCAAAGGGGTTATTGTCCTGTCTGCGGCTCACTGCCTCAGATATCCTTTCTGAAAGATGAAGGTCAAAGATCCTTTCGGTGTTCATTGTGCACTTTCGAATGGCCTTCCGAGCGCCTGAAATGCCCTTTCTGCGAAAACATGGACCACAATAAACTACACTATTTTTACGCCGAAGGCAATGAATCTCACAGGGTTGACCTCTGCGATAACTGTCATCAGTATATTAAAACAGTTGATGCGAGGAAACTCGATTATGAGCCTGACCTCGCCATAGAAGACATTGTAACCATCCATCTGGATATCCTGGCGTCCGAAAAAGGCTTTAAACGCCCTGCCCCGGGATTATGGGGAATGTAGGATTCTTTATGCGTAAACCTTTAGCGACACCTTAATGTACTTTCATAATAAGAACCGGCCTTTTTCTGAAAGTCACCACAGGTTAGCTCTGCATTTATGTGATTGCAATATAATCCTTTGTCGCATTACAAGACTTTTTATCGTGTCTGCCCTGCTGTTTATGCAACGTTTAGGACTATTTATCGATTAAATGATAATTTGCCTTCATTGTATTTATGAATAAGCATTGAGATAAGAGATTGATACGGAATGCCCTCTTCAATTGCTTTCGCCCTAATTTTTTTTAAATCTCGCTCACTCATTCGTATGTTGATCCGCCTTTGTTTGTTGAGGCTATAGCGGGCATATTCTTCATATTGCTTTCTCTCAATTTTAGTGAGGTCAGAAATCCACTCCTCAGTTTCAAGTGAATTTGCTAAATCCTTCTCGTCTTTATCCAGGGATATAGCCTTTTTCATTTTTTGCCTCCAAAATACTTTTTTGTCGCTTTGCTGTTCGGTATTATTGTTTTTAAAAATATTTCTTCGTTATCCTCAACATACGGCGAATTAGAAATTATTACACTGCCGATGAGAAAAAGGCAAAAATAGCAGAGGTTGCCCGGAATTTAGGGGTAACAACATCAGCAATATTCAATATGCTGAAAAGAAAAATTGATAAGTTTAATTAGTCAAGAATGTCCCTAAAGTACTAGAATAGAAAATAGTCTCTAATTTTACTAAGTCTTATGCCGTTGCTGCAAAAGTGCCTTAGCAGACTGAGCTAATTTTGCCGGAGATGTCCCCCTTTTAGAGAGAAATTCATCTGCTCCGGCATTCATAACCTTCTCCTTCACATCTTGCGCGTCATGTCCAGAACATACGATTACTGGAAGCTCTTTCCATTTTGGGTTTGTCTTTAAAACTGATAGCACTTTTAACCCATCCATTCCTTTCATATATAAATCAAGAATTATTAGGTCTATGTTCTGTTCTGCAATAAATTTCATAGCTTCTATTCCATCCATTGCTTCTATAACACTGAACCCTTCTTTACATAGCGCACTCTTGATCGCTTGGCGTGTCGTATTGTTATCTTCAACTAAAAGAATATTCTTTCCTTCGCTCTCAGATTGGGCAGGTTTTTTTGTTATGCTTTCAATTAATTCCTTAATTTTACCTCTCTGCTCAGCGTTCAAATCAATAAATACAATTCCCATTCCGATGCTTGGATCAGAAGATCGGACTTGAGCTTTGACAATTATCTTGTTCCCCTTAAAAGGAATAGTCACGCGAATCATTTTGTTTTTCTCAAGAGGTTGCATCATGCAAACATAAAGACCATCTTGAGATATATCAGAAGTCGTGCACTTGACAGTGTCGTCTATGACGATGTCCCCTCTGAAATGATGTCTGTCACATTTTCTGCGTTCTCTTTTATCCTTGTCATTCATTGGCTGTTATTATTTATAAACATCGGTTTAAAAATCAAGCATGATTGACGATCTCAGGACGCAATCATTTTGAAACTCCAGTAAAATTGCAGAACATCATTAATGCCTGTTTGCCTGTTGATTTACATATATAACACGCTTTTTCTTCCGTAGGCTCTATGCGCATGTTGGTAGGAGGAAGAAGCAAAATACTAAGCATTTCTGTATAAACCTATGCCCCAAGGTAATCGAAGGAGATTAAAATGTTATTAAAGAAACCTACTAAAGAAAGCTAAGTCTTTTGGATGCTATAGCACATTGATTTTTGCAGTGTGTGAATCCATCGGAAGGATTTCTTTTGTCAATTCCTTTATATATGCGGTTGCATCTTCCCTTTGCTCATATGAGCTTTCTTTGTCCTTTATCCGTTCCACTTTATGAGTCTCTAAGTCTATCGTGATAACTTCAACCCAGTAGAGAGAATCTCTCAGGAGAACACCGTAAGCCCACAGTAACCCATTAGCATCCTTACCGATAGTTCCCCTGCTAAGAGATTTCTTGAACTCAGTCCTGATTATGTCCTCAACCGAGAAATGCAATGTTTTCTTCTTTTTCATTAACTTTATTTTAAAAGTATATCCGATCAGGTTTAGTGTGTTACCCCTTTGCCTGAAACTCCACTATCTTTGACTCTTCTTTTGTCATGTTCGATCTGCCGTCAAACAAGCCGCCTTCGACGATGGTCAACTTGCTTGTGTGAATGTCCCCGTATACCTGGCCCTTTGATTTGATTTCAACGATCTCCTTGGCCCTCAGATTGCCTTCAATCCTGCCTCCTACAACAATACCCCTTGAGGTCAGGTCACCCTTTATGCTGGACTTCTCGCCAAGGATGATCCAGTCGGCGTTCGCGTTACCATCCAAAGTGCCGTCAATCCTAAGGGTGCCTTTTGTATCGATATCGCCCCTGAAATTTGAATTCGCGCCAATCAATGCCTCAAGTTTCTCGGTATTTTTTGTAAACACTATGCCCTCCCTTTTAAATAAGCTACCGGGTTAAGAGGCTTTCCGTCTTGCCATATCTCATAATGGACGTGAGGTCCCGTAGAGTTACCCGTCGAGCCGGAATAGCTGATGATATCGCCTCTCTTGACCTTTTGACCTATCTTTACGTCAGTGCTTTTATTATGGGCATAAAATGTGGAAAACCCATGACCGTGCTCAAGGACCACAAGATTTCCGTTGCCGCCATGCCATCCCGAATAGCTTACTATCCCGTCTGCAGTAGCCCTTACAGGTGTACCGGGTGATATGGACAGATCGATTCCTGAATGAAAGTCATCCGCACCGGTCCTCGGATTTTCCCTCATACCAAAGGCAGATGAGATGCTGCCGTTAACCGGAAAACCCTTTGGCGTTGAAATATAGATATTACTTTGTATATGTAAATAATCCTTTATTTCTCCAATAGTTTCTGTAGTCTTCTTAATCTGTTGCTTTAAGTCTTCCATATCAAGAGAGCCGCTATCCAGCGTATCGGCATGCTCCAGCACCTTATCTTTTGAACCAAGGGAAAACAAACGTTTAAAATCGTTATCAGTCTTTTTCAGAGAAGAGATGGTTGTATTCAGCTCGGAAAACTGCTGCGAATAATAGTTCAAGTTATTCTTCATCCTGTAGTATTCAACTGTGCTTACTGCAATGGAAAAAACATAAACAATACCGAAACAGCATAGCACCAGTGCGGTAAATATCCCGATAAAAGGCACCTTTATGTTCAGAGGCTCTGTTTTGCTGTGCGGCACAAGCATTATTGTAACGGGAGTAAATATCTTTCTGAAAAAACCTTTTATTTTATGAATATCGTACACCCTTTCCTCCTTTTTCTGTCCTGCCGATAATGAAGGCCCGGTATCCTGATTTCTTTAGCAAAGCAACTGCCTGCTCTGCCTCAACTCTGGAAACAACGATAATGTATCCTATCCCCATATTGAAGGTTTTTCTCATATCTTCTTCAGGGACATTCCCCAGTTTCCGTATAAGAGTGAAAATTTTCGGTACAGGCCATGAATCCGTTTTTATATCAGCGCAAATACCTTCAGGAAATATCCTTGGAAGGTTGCCGGAGATCCCCCCGCCTGTTATATGGGCCATGCCCTTTATCTTCACCTTATCCCTTAAAGCCATAAATGCCTTTACGTAGATCCTTGTGGGCTTAAGAAGTTCCTTTCCAAGGCCGGACTTCAACTCAGGGATATTGGAGTCGGCTCTCATTTTTTTTATATCAAAAAAAAGTTTACGCACCAGAGAATATCCGTTGCTGTGAATGCCGTTTGATGCAATGCCGATGATCGTATCTCCCGGTTTTATCCCCGAGCCGTCTATGATCCTGTTTTTATCAACAACGCCGACTGCAAAACCCGAAAGGTCATACTCGCCTTCCGGATAGAATCCCGGCATTTCCGCGGTTTCTCCGCCGATCAGGGAACAGCCCGACTCTTTGCAGCCTTTGACTATTCCTTTTATAACGTCTGCCGCCTTGTCCGCCTTTAGTTTCCCTGTTGCAAAATAATCAAGAAAGAAAAGAGGCTCGGCGCCGCTCGTCAGGATATCATTAACGCACATGGCGACAAGGTCTATACCGATGCTATCATGCTTGTCCATCATAAAGGCGATCTTGAGTTTTGTCCCGACGCCGTCGGTCCCGCTTACAAGCACGGGGTTTTTGTACTTTTTCAGATCAAGCTTAAACAGGGCATTAAAAGAACCGAGGTCGGTTATGACTTCTTTGCGGAAGGTTTTTCTGACAAAAGGAGATATAAGACGGACAAAACGGTCCCCCTCATCAATATCAACTCCGGCCTTTTTGTAGGTTAATGTATTCAGGTTCTTTCTCATTTTGTGTGGGTAATTACGTCCCCTCCCTTGAGGGGAGGGGATTGAGGGGAGGGTGTTCAATGAAACCTCTCCCATATTGCTTCAAGGACTCCGCTAAACGGCTCCATAATAACTGCTCCACATCAGTTGATCTTTTTCTGAGGCCTTTTGCAAGGTGCGTTAACCCTTTTGCCATTGATTTAATCACCCTCTCCCAACCCTCTCCCCTCAAGGGAGAGGAACTTTACCCGCACAGTTTGAGAAAGGACCTGTATTCATTTGTTTAGAAAACACACCATAGTTTTAGTGTGTATGTCTTGCTTCCAGTTTTGACCTGAACTTCTTCCTTCGGGACACCCCCATGTCCTCATTGAAGAAGGACCATAATCCGTCCGGCGGACGGATTAAAGACATTCAAATGACTTTAATCGATTGGATAACAGCATATATTTTGCATAAAACAGACATGAAGAGCAAGGTTTTTATAATCTATTTTGAGTTTGTTCATAAAGTCGTATTTTGTCATCCTCCGGCTTGCTTGCCCGCCGTCTTTTTGGAGGGACCGGGGGATCCAGTCCCGAAAGCTTTCGGGATTGAAAAAACTGGATTCCCGCCTCGGCGAGTCACTGAGGTGACCCGCCTTTTCTCCTCGGCGAACCCGCTGGGGCGGGCGCGAGAATGACAATCTTAAATGGTTGTTTTTGTTTGTCATTCGCTTAAGGCGCCTACTGTTGGCCCGAGGTAGTAATCGGGAATCCATTGTCTTTAAAAAACAAAGAATCCTGGATCCCCCGGTCAAGCCGGAGGATGACAAAAATTGAGCGGAATAATGAAGGGTATAAATGGAAAATTACTAAGCTCCGAAAAATAAACTGCGCATGCCGATATCCCTGATTTGCCGTAATTCTGATACAATAAGATCAATGGCGATTATTCTTGTTACGAACGACGACGGAGTCCATTCACCCGGACTGATTTCGCTCTTTAATGCCATGAAGGAACTCGGAGATGCATATGTCATAGCGCCCGACAGGGAAAGAAGCGCCGTAAGCCATGCGCTGACAATGCATAGACCTCTGAGAGTCGAAAAACTCCGGGAGCGTGTCTACAGCGTCAACGGCACCCCGACTGATTGTGTGGCTGTCGCCGTCAATAAAATTCTCCCTGAAAAGCCTGCTTTTGTCGTCTCCGGCATTAACAAAGGAGCTAATCTCGGGGATGATATTACATACTCCGGCACTGTTTCTGCTGCCATAGAAAGCACGATCATGGGCATACCATCATTTGCTGTATCACTGGTCATTGCCAAAAAACCTGCCCTTCCTCTTCATTTTGACACTGCTGCAGGATTTGCAAAAAAGATAGGCAGGTATATTCTCGACAATTCATTGCCCTATGACACCCTTCTGAATGTCAATGTGCCTGATGTATCTTTGAATAACATAAAAGGGATTAAATTTACACGTCAGGGTAAACGTATTTATGAAGGTTCCGTTCACGAAACCTTTGATCCGCATGGTGAAAAACACTACTGGATCGGCGGAGGAACTCCGTACTGGGAGCATGGTGAAGACACTGACATCCAGGCAATTCAGGAAAACCATATCTCGATTACCCCTATCCATCTCGACCTTACAAATTATGATGCATTGCAGTTTTTAAGGGATAGGTTGAAATTGAATATTGGTTAAATGACAATTGTAATAAATGAAAGGCAGATATGAGTTTCTTGCAAAAGTATCTAAATTGTCACCCTGAGCTTGTCGAAGGGTCACATAACTTATTGATTAGTCATGATTCTTCGACAAGCTCAGAATGACATACTAAGGAGGTCATAAGTAGGGACACATTTAGACACCCTCCCCTTTATCCCCTCCCCTCAAGGGAGGGGAAGAAGTAGAGGTAACTCCCCTCTATGGAGGGGCGATTCTTAAGTCCCCTCTCCCTTGAGGGGAGAGGGCAAGGGTGAGGGTGTGTGGCTTTTCTTATGAATTCATTAATAGGTAAAACTTGAAACACTACGACGTCATAATCATCGGCTCGGGACCTGCCGGTATATTCGCCGCCATTGAACTGCTCAAGCAGTCCGGGGGTGCGAAAATTCTCATCATTGAAAAAGGGAAAGACCTTCAGCACAGGATATGTCCCATGAAGATGAAGAATATTTCATGCATGACCTGTCCGGAATGCGCCCTTCTGAGCGGCTGGGGCGGCGCAGGGGCTTTCAGTGACGGCAAACTTACCCTGTCGGCGGAGATCGGAGGGTTCCTTAACAGATACATCGATGTTGATACCCTGCAGTCCCTTATAGCTTATGTTGATGAAATATACATAAGCTTCGGCGCTCCGAAAAAAACATACGGTGATAACGGCAGTGAGATTCATAAAATATCAAGACTCGCCTCCGAAAACAACCTTATGTTAGTGCCGTCCAGGATAAGACATATCGGCACCGACCAATGCGGTACCGTTCTCAGGAACATCAAAGAATCCCTCAATAACCATATTGAAATTCTTTTCTCTGCTGAAGCCGAACGGATACTGCGCAGTAAAAAACGGGCTGCGGGGGTAAAGCTCAAAGACGGGACAAAACTGTATTCCGATTATGTCATACTTGCGCCGGGTCGTGAAGGGTCGAGGTGGCTCGAAAAAGAAACCAAGAGGCTTCGTCTTACGATCCTTCAAAACCCAGTTGATATCGGCATAAGGGTTGAAATACCGGCCCCGGTCTTTGAGGGCCTGACAAAAATAACCTATGAACCCAAGCTCATTTACCAATCGAAAACATTCAATGACAGGGTGAGGACCTTTTGCGTCAATCCATACGGCGAGGTTGTGAAAGAGTATCTCAAGGGCATCTGGACTGTAAACGGCCATAGCTATGCGCATAAAAAAACGGACAATACAAACTTTGCCTTGTTGGTCAGCACATCCTTTACAAAGCCTTTTAATGATCCTATACTTTATGGAAGATATATAGCAGGACTTGCGAATCTCCTCGGCAAAGGAGTTCTACTGCAGCGTCTCGGCGATCTCAGAAAGGGTAGGAGATCGACGAGCGAGAGGATATCCGGAGGCAAGGTTAAACCTACCTTACAGGATGCAACAGCCGGGGACCTCAGCTTTGTTTTACCGTACCGGTATATAACCGATATCCTTGAGATGCTCGATGCTCTTGATGTAATCGCGCCGGGAGTAAATTCGGAGCATACCCTTTTGTATGGAGTCGAGGTCAAGTTTTATTCGATGCAAATAAAGCTAACGGGGTCGCTTGAGACGGAGATAACGAATCTTTTTGCCGTCGGCGACGGCGCAGGTGTAAGCAGAGGATTGATTCAGGCATCGGTATCGGGAGTAATAGCTGCACGGGAAATATCAAAAAGAATATTGGGTTAAAATGTTTAGTGTCTGTGTATAAACTGTATAACACCCTCACCCTTGCCCTCTCCCCTCAAGGGAGAGGGTAGTAAATTAGCCCCTCCCTTGAGGGGAGAGGTTGGGGAGGGTGTTGAAATATCGACTTTATACACAGACTCTATTTATATTTAAAGATGGACTTTAAAGAACTGAGAGAATATATGGTCAAAACACAGCTCATCCCGCGTGGGATTACGGATAAGCGCGTGCTTGAGGCAATGAAAAGAGTTCCGAGACACCTCTTTATGCCCGAACCGATACGGCAAAGGGCCTACGACGATATGGCTCTTTCGATCGGCGAGGGTCAGACCATATCACAACCCTATATGGTTGCCGTTATGACGGAGCTTCTCGAACTTAAAGGAGATGAAAAGGTGCTGGAAATAGGCACCGGTTCAGGCTATCAGTCAGCAGTCCTCGCGGAACTGACAAAAGACGTCTACACGGTCGAGCGCATTGCCGAACTGGCTGAACAAGCGAAGGAGAAATTCCGTTCGCTTAGATATGAAACTATTCATATAAAAGTAGCCGACGGCACATTAGGATGGCCGGAGGAAGCGCCTTTTGACAGGATTATAATCACAGCCGGCACTCCTCAACTGCCTGACCCGCTGCTTGAACAGTTAGCTGTTGGAGGCATCATTGTCGGCCCGGTAGGTGATCGTTCTTCACAACAGTTAATTAAGCTCAGAAAAAAGAAAGATAAATTAGAGGAAGAATATCACACCTCCTGTGTCTTCGTACCGTTGATTGGAGAATATGGCTGGAAATCCGATGACCGGAAATACTATCCGATCTGACTTTAATGTCGGATGTAAATAACCGGCGGGAGCGGGTCTGTGACCGGCTCCCTGAGTTTTGCGCCTACGGGAAGGCATAAGAGCAGAAATAAAAGGTTCAGGTTGCAAACCTGAACCCGCCGATAGTCGTCATTCCCGCGAAGGCGGGAATCCAGGTGCGCGCAACTTCCTGAAAAGAATGGATTCCCGATTAAGGACCCCCGATTACGAATTTCGAGGGCAGGCTTCGGGAATGACAGCCATGAAAAGGACTTTTTGCGATGTTGTCAACTTTAATGTCGGATTGGATGTTTACCTAAATCTTGCTAAACAGGTTCTAAATTTGAAAGATCCCGAAAGCTTTCGGGAATAAAAAAGCTTTTAGGCGACTCCTTAATGCACTATTAACACCGATATACAATCTAAAAGACGCATTAGGTTAAAAGTGCCGTCAGGTGAATACGGATTATCTTTTGTCGCGTTCTAAATGTTTTTTATCATGTCAGTCTTTCATTTTATGCAACTGATGGGTCTATTGTTTTTTGATCTCTTTTAACAACTGACGATATCCCGCTTTTTCTTCTTCGGGCATTAACTTATTCCCGAATCTGTATTCTTCATATATCCTGACAAACTTGGAAATGTTACCATCAAATCCTGACCGTACTGCCGCTCTTTGCATTTCCTGCGAGGTCATGTAAGGGCTAATCTTAAGTCCCTTTTTCTTCAGGTCCTTCCTCAGCTTAACGTATTGCGCCGTGACAAAGCCGTATCGTTTTCGTCTAAATGCTTTAAATATGATAAGTAGTAGAGCCGTTAGCATAATTGCCGCAGGCGCTGCCGTAAATGCAACGCCTTTAAACCCCTTAAAACTTAATTCCGGCATTTGGGGAAGTCTGAAAGGCATGGTGATGACCCGCATAATCTCTCTCTGATCGTAAGAACTGTAGGATACGACGTAGCGGTTCCATTGCAGAGCTGGTCGGGAAAAACTGGACAGAGACATGTCTTTGAGAACAGTTGGCTATGACATTTAACGTGTAACCTTGCAGAATGTGAAACATGAATGTGAAGTTTTGAGGTCTTGCGATTAACAAAGCTGTTGCAAGTGTTATTGACAAATATTAATATCTTGAATAAAGTAACTTGAAGAATATTGGAAAATCTTTATTGAAATTGAAAATATAACCCCCTGCCCCATTTTTTAAGGGAAATTTAAATGTCCCAACCTTTAGCAAAGGTAACTTTTTCCAAGACACCCTTACCAAAGCGGGATTAAGGGGATTGTTTAAAAAGGAGACCCTTATTATGTTGACCGCAAAAGTGACCTATGTTAAAGGGATGCAGTTTGTCGGCGATGTGGAATCAGGACATGCCTTAGTCATGGACGCTGATCCTTCGGATGGCGGCCAAAATACCGGTCCAAGGCCTATGGAACTTTTACTTGCCGGCGCAGGAGGATGCTCCGGAATGGACGTCATATCAATCCTCAAAAAGAAGAGACAGGATGTAACCGGGCTTGAGATAAATATAAAAGGAGAAAAAGCCGGGGATTATCCGAAGAAGTTCACTGAAATTACCCTTGAGTTTGTGGTAAGAGGAAGGAACATATCTGAAGAAGCGGTAAAAAGGGCGGTTGAATTGTCTATGACAAAATATTGTTCGGTAAAGGCAACGCTCGAAGGTACGGCAAAGTTTCATTATTCATATAAGATAATTAATGAATGAATAAAATCCTTAAAAACATTGCCACCCTGGGTTTCGTGGGGTATCTTCCTGTTGCGCCGGGCACATGGGGAAGTCTTGTAAGCGCTGTTTTTGTGGCTTTTCTGAACCCGTCATCGGCGGTACAAGCCATATTGATAGTGATCGGATTTGTTATCGGCACAATATCATCTACCGTCGCCGAGAGGGTCATCGGACAGACTGACAGCGGACATATCGTTATTGATGAATTCATCGGATTTCTTGTCTCCGTCGTTTATCTCCCTCAAACATACGGCTATCTCATTGCCGCCTTTTTTTTATTCAGGTTTTTCGATATACTAAAACCGTTTCCGATTCGGCAGGCAGAGAGGGCTTTAAAAGGCGGATTCGGGATAATGACGGATGATGTGCTGGCAGGGATATATACGAATGCTATTTTACAGATATGGAAGTTGCTTTAGATAATCATGAGCCTTAGATGTTTTATAGCTATAGACATACCCGAACCGATCAAAAAGGAGATCGGCGAACTTGTCGAGACGCTAAAAAAGTATGATGCGGATGTTAAATGGGTAACGGCTGCAAACCTGCATCTTACGCTTAAATTTCTCGGTGATACTCCGGAGATGGCAATACCTCAAATACAAAAAGCCCTCTCAACCGTGGTATCATCTTACAAGCCGTTTTGTATTAAAATAAGAGGCACGGGTGTCTTCCCTAACCGGAAATATCCGAGGGTATATTGGATAGGTATTGAAGACACCGGGATATTAAAAAATCTGAAAGAAGACGTTGAAAATTCCATGACACATTTCGGATTCCGGAAGGAGGATAAAGATTTTAACCCTCATCTGACAATCGGCAGGGTGCGTTCTCTCAAAGGCGTCATAAAGGTCGTCAATGAACTTGCCGCTTTTCAGGAAAAAGAATTTGGCGTCATCAATGTGGAGAGCATAAAAATAATGAGGAGCGATCTGAAGCCGAAAGGACCCGAGTATACTTGTTTGCACGAGGTACGTTTTGGAAACGCTTAACATAGAAACTGCTAATGTCCAAAATAAATTTATTTAACTCGATGATTTTATTTAAAAAGATAGTTTATTGTAATTGCATAATAATATTTTGGTAATACATCTATATAAGTGCATTATGGTATCGAAAATTAAATTTATTTCGGACATCAGCAGTTTTTGACGGTTTAATTGCATTTTTCGGGTTAAGGATTAGAAAAAAATAATAAACGGAGCATGGAGGAAATATGGCGAATAAAGATGAGGCGAATAAAGACAAGAGCAAAGCTCTGGAAATGGCTATTTCACAGATAGAGAAGAATTTCGGCAAAGGCTCGATAATGCGCCTCGGTGCAGACGAAATAGCGGAAGGAGTGCAGGTAATACCGACAGGTTCACTGACACTCGATATTGCAACAGGTATCGGAGGCCTTCCAAGAGGAAGGGTAGTAGAGATATTCGGCCCCGAGTCGTCCGGTAAGACCACCCTGGCGCTGAATGCCATTGCACAGGCCCAGAAGTCAGGAGGCGCTGCGGCATTTATTGATGCAGAGCATGCCCTTGATATTAGCTACGCTCAAAAACTCGGCGTTGTAATAGAGGACCTCCTTGTCTCACAGCCTGACACCGGAGAACAGGCGCTGGAGGTTACGGAGATGCTTGTAAGAAGCGGCGCCCTTGATATTATTGCCATAGATTCCGTAGCCGCTCTTGTTCCAAAAGCGGAAATAGAGGGTGACATGGGAGATTCCTTACCCGGTCTTCAGGCAAGACTTATGAGCCAGGCATTGAGGAAGCTTACCGCGGCAATATCCAAATCAATGACCACCGTTATATTTATCAATCAGATACGAATGAAGATCGGCGTTATGTTCGGCAACCCCGAGACCACCACCGGCGGCAATGCGCTGAAATTCTATGCTTCGATGAGGCTTGATATCAGAAGGATAGAAGCTTTAAAGGACAATCAGGAGACCGTAGGCGGCAGGGTGAGGGTCAAGGTAGTAAAGAACAAGGTGGCTCCTCCTTTCAAACAGGCGGAGTTTGATATATATTTCAATGAAGGTATTTCAAGGGTCGGGGAGCTTGTGGACCTCGGGGTTGAAAAAGGCATAGTAGAAAAGTCAGGAGCATGGTACAGCTACGGCGGTAATAGAATCGGTCAGGGCCGTGAAAATGTAAAGGAATACCTGAAAGGCAACGTCGAGATTGCAAAGGATATAGAAAACAAAATTATTGAAGCCTTTCATCTTAGGAGGTAGCGATGGATATCAATGAGCTTTTAAGAAAGGCCAATGCTATGGAGGCTTCGGACCTTCACATAAAAGTGGGGTCCCCTCCTATCTTAAGAATATATGGCGAACTCACACCCCTCACCTCGGAGAAAAAGATATCTAATGAAGATGCTACAAAAATAGCTCTGTCTGTTATGGCGCCGGCCCAAGCCGATTTTTTCAAGAGAAAGAACGATATGGACCTTGCCTACAGCGTTCCGGGACTGGGAAGGTTCAGATGCAATATTTTCATGCAAAGAGGAACGGTAGGGCTTGTATTCAGGGTCATCCCTATGCGGATACCCACCATTGAAGAACTGCAACTGCCTGAAGTGATCAAGAAAATCGCTATGGAGCAAAGGGGCTTAATTCTCGTTACCGGCACAACCGGAAGCGGTAAGTCAACCACCCTTGCCTCCATGATAGATTTGATAAATTCGACAAGGACCGAACATATCATGACAATCGAGGACCCTATTGAATATCTCCACAGGGACAAAAAAAGTATCATCAATCAGAGAGAAATAGGGAACGATACCGAATCGTTCAGCAAGGCGTTGAGACAGGCGTTAAGGCAGGACCCTGATGTAATACTCGTCGGCGAGATGCGCGATTTTGAGACCATTCAGACTTCCTTAGTGGCCGCCGAGACGGGCCATCTCGTTCTAAGCACTCTTCACACTATCGACGCTATGGAAACGGTAAACAGAATCATTGCCGTATTCCCGCCTTATCAGCACAAACAGGTGCGGATGCAGCTTGCTTCGGTGCTGAAGTCTATTATCTCCATGAGGCTTGTGCCCAGGGCGGACGGAAAAGGCAGGGTCCCGGCCGTCGAAGTCCTCATCGCAACTGCAACAGTAAAAGACTGCATTCTTGATCCCGACAAGACCAAGACTCTTTCCGATATTATCGAACAGGGCGCTATACACTACAGTATGCAATCTTTCGACCAGTCTATTTTCAGTCTGTTTAAATCAGGTCTTATCACGTATGAAGAAGCGCTGAGAAGGGCCACGAACCCGGATGATTTTGTCCTCAAGGTTAAAGGGATACAATCTACCAGTGACCTTTCGCTCGAAGGCTTTGATCGCAAACCTGATGACAACGACCAGATGAAGATTGAAAGATTTGCAAAATAAGGCAAAACAGTATGCGCTGAAACTCCTGAGCTACAGGGGAAGGAGCGAAAAAGAACTTAAAGATCGCATGACAAGAAAAGGTTTTTCAGATACTCTTATTTCATCGACAATAGACCATCTCATAAATTTAGGGTTTGTTAATGACGTCTCTTTGGCTGAATCATTAAAAAGAGAAGCGACGGCAAACAAGTTTTTCAGCCGTAACGGCGCTCGAAGATATCTGCTTAACAGAGGCATTCCGCGGGATGTAATCCATACGGTGTGCGATCAGGACGGAGAAGAGGACCTTCAAAACGCGCAAAGGTATATAGAGAAAAAATTCAGGGGTTTGAAGACCTTTCCGCCCGCAACAGTGAAGAGGAGATTATATGCTCAACTGCTCAGAAGGGGCTACTCTCCCGAAACCATATCAACGGTTTTAAAAAATACATTATCAAATGAGGAGGATTAAAATGAAAAAAGCCGTTATTTTTTCCGTAGTTCTTTCTTTCATGCTTGTTTTTCTTTTGCAGACAGGCTGCATTCACCAGGTGCGCTATTCCGAAACCGAGCTCCAGAGTTTTCCTGCAAACATTCAGGAGCATATCAGAAAAGGCGAGATATCCCCTGGAATGACGAGTGAGCAGGTGCGCTATGCATGGGGAAATCCGGATTTTCAGAAAATCCTTGAACCTTACGATGGAAAACCAAGGGAAGAATGGATTTTTGCGAAATTTGGGATTTTCGGTAAAAAAATCCTTGTGTTCTATAACAGCAAATTGATTTATGTAAAATAAGACATTTACGATTGATAAATTTGTAAAGACACAATTACTAAGGAGTTCATAAGTAAGGACACATTTAAACACCCTCCCCTTTATCCCCTCCCCTCAAGGGAGGGGCGATTCTTAAGTCCCCTCTCCCTTGAGGGGAGAGGGCAAGGGTGAGGGTGTGTGGCTTTACTCCTTAGTAACCACTTAGAACATGTTAAACCGTTTAAGCTGTTTGAACCGTTGAAATATGTTCTTTGTGGTTAAATTTTACCAAATGGAGGCTTATGAAAAGTTCGGAGATACGCACTGCCTTTCTTGACTACTTTCAGTCAAAAGGCCATAAAATCGTTCCAAGTTCACCTCTTATCCCGTGGAATGACCCTACGTTGATCTTTGTCAATGCCGGCATGGTCCAATTTAAAAAAGTTTTTTTGGGTTCCGAAAAATCCCCTTTCAATCGCGCAGTGACCTGTCAGAAATGCATGCGTGCAGGAGGCAAACACAGCGATCTTGAAAATGTAGGACATACCGCCAGGCATCATACCTTTTTTGAAATGCTCGGCAATTTTTCCTTCGGTGATTATTTCAAGAAAGACGCGATACTCTTCGGCTGGGACCTTCTTACCGGACAATTTAAATTGCCGAAGGAAAAACTCTATGTCTCGGTCTATGAGCAGGATGATGAGGCCGCAGGACTCTGGGCCAACCTGACGGGAATTCCCGACAACAGAATAGTCAGGCTCGGGGCAAAGGATAACTTCTGGCAGATGGGCGATACGGGCCCCTGCGGACCGTGTTCCGAGATTATCATAGACCAGGGAAACCATGTGGGGTGCGGCAAACCCGATTGCTCTGTCGGATGCAACTGCGACCGTTTTCTTGAACTCTGGAACCTTGTCTTTATGCAGTTTAACAGGGACGAATCCGGTCAGCTTACCCCTCTGCCAAAACCGAGCATAGACACCGGAATGGGTCTTGAGAGAATCAGCGCGGTGCTTCAGGGCAAACAAAACAATTTTGATACGGACATCTTTGGACCGATAATCAGCGCTATCTCATCTTTATCCGGGATATCTTATGGCGCATCTCCCGAAAATACTGCGTCAATGAGGGTCATTGCAGATCATATGCGCGCAAGTATATTCATTCTGTCGGAAGGCTGCGTGCCCTCTAATGAAGGAAGGGGTTATGTGCTGAGGAGGATCATCCGCAGGGCTTCAAGACACGCGAAACTGCTGAATATTCATGAGCCATGTCTTTATCGTTTAACCGGTTCAGTCATAGCAGCGATCGGGGATGTTTATCCTGAAATCGTTCAAGAGAAGAACAGGAATGAAAAGCTTTTACAGATAGAAGAAGAAAATTTTCATAGAACAATAGAAACTTCAATGAATTTATTCGATGATGTTGTAACAAGAACAATAAAAGACGGACTTCGGATAATCCCGGGAGAAGAAATTGCAAGGCTTCAGCAGACCCACGGGCTGCCTCTTGATTTTGCAAAAGATATTGCTATGGATGCGGGTCTTGGTATTGATGAGGAAGCCTTCCACAGAGAAATGGAAGCCCATCGTGACAAGTCAAAGGTGATTGCAGGAACGTTAAAGGTCGTTCTGCCGGCGATTACCGCTAAATTTTATGGTTTTACCGGACAGACTGTTTTTGTCGGGTATGACACATTAACATCCGAAGCGGGAATATTAGCCATCTTGAAGGATGATAAATTAGTAGAAGCATTAGATGAAGGTGATGAAGGCGTGATACTACTTGACCAAACACCCTTTTACGGGGAGTCCGGAGGTCAGGTCGGTGATATTGGTACGCTCGAAACAAAAGGTTCATATATCAGGGTGCTTGATACAAAAAAGCCTTCTCATCTTTTTTATCATTATGTAAAAGTTGAAAAAGGGAAGATTACCGGGGATGACCGCGTGATCTGTAAAGTCGATGAAGCTTATAGAAAGTCTGTTATGCGCAATCATACAGCCACTCACCTGCTCCATAAGGCATTGCGTATGGTACTTGGCGATCATGTCAAACAGTCGGGCTCTATTGTTGACACTGAGAAACTCAGGTTCGATTTCACCCATTTCACTGCAATGCAGGATGATGAGATAATAAAGGTAGAAGACGTAATAAACGATAAAATCCTCGAAGACCTCGTTGTAAGGACGGATATTATGAAGGTTGATGAGGCAATGAAAACGGGCGCAATGGCGTTGTTTGATGAAAAATACGGTGAGACTGTCAGGGTTATAACAACCGGTGATTTCAGCAAAGAACTCTGCGGCGGGACCCACTGCAGGTCTACGGGTGAAATAGGATTATGCGTGATCGTATCTGAAGGCAGTGTAGCATCCGGCATCAGGAGGATAGAGGCATTAACAGGCAAACCGGCCCGTGAGTATTTCAGACGGAAAAAGTCGGAGCTCGATGAGATCAAGGGAGTTCTAAAAACGGAAATTCCTTTGGAGAAGATAGACAAACTCCTTGCCGATGTAAAGACCATGGAAAAAGAAATTCGGCAACTGAAAACCGGCTCTTCAAAAGATAACATAACGGATGCAGTGAAAAATGCCCGTGAGATAGACGGAGTCAAGGTTGTAAAGATACGGCAGGACGGTCTGAGCCAGAACGAACTCCGCCTCCTTGCCGACAATATCCGGGACCGTATGAATTCCGGCATCATCATTCTCTATTCAGTCACGGAAGGCCAGGCTGCACTTGTATGCGTGGTCACAAAAGACCTGACGGACAGATTCCATGCCGGTGATATTTTAAAAAATATCACCAAATTGGCTGGAGGCAGGGGCGGCGGTAAACCCGATATGGCGCAGGGCGGGACAAAGGAAATCGATAAATTAGACGCTATACTCGGCTCTTTGAACGAAATAATTAAAGAAAAAGCATAAATAATACGCTAACCGGTTACTATCTGTTTAAAAAATCGTTAAAATGTTTTAAACTACACTCAGAGTAATTTTCAGGCAGGATAGACGGCTTCTCTGTTTTTCTCCGGATCTTGCCAAGATTAGATAAAGGAGACTTTTCATGGACCTCAAGGGATTAAAAAGCTTAAAGATAGGTGATTTGACGGCAAAACTTCCGATCATTCAGGGAGGAATGGGCATTGGAATTTCTCTTTCCAGTCTGTCCTCGGCAGTAGCTAATGAAGGCGGTATAGGGATTATCGCCACTGCCGGTATCGGAATGAATGAGCCTGATTTTTACACAAATTATCTTGAAGCAAATATCAAAGGATTAAGAAGTGAGATCAGAAAAGCCAGGGAACTGACAAAAGGGATACTTGGCGTCAATATCATGGTGGCATTGACGAATTTTGCCGATCTGGTTAAAACCGCCATCGAGGAGAAGATAGACATTATCTTTTCAGGCGCCGGGCTCCCCCTGAATCTTCCGCAATATATAACCGAAGGGATAAAGACTAAAATAGTCCCTATTGTTTCCTCTGCGCGGGCGGCCACTATTATTGCAAAAAAATGGACGGAGAAATATAACTACCTTCCGGACGCCATCGTTGTAGAAGGACCAAAGGCGGGAGGACATCTCGGGTTCAAACAGGAGATGATCAATGACCCGGATCATGCTTTAGAGAAGCTTATCCCCGAAGTAGTTGAAGCGGTAAAACCTTTTGAAGAACAATACGGAAAACCGATACCCGTTATTGCAGCCGGAGGAATTTATACGGGGGCTGATATTTACAAATTCTTTCAGTTGGGAGCTTCAGGGGTACAGATGGCAACACGGTTTGTCACTACGCATGAATGCGATGCATCGGATAAATTTAAACAGACTTATGTTGATTCAAGCAAAGAGGACATGGTAATTATCAAAAGCCCGGTAGGTTTGCCCGGAAGAGCAATCAGAAATACCTTTCTTGACGAAGTCAGCCAAGGCAAAAAGAAACCTTTTAAATGCCTATATCACTGCCTTAAAACATGTGAGCTGGAAAAAAGTCCCTATTGTATTACCCTTGCCCTGATAAACGCCAAGAAAGGCAATCTTTCACACGGCTTTGCATTTGCCGGAGAGAACGCCTACAGGGCAAAAGAGATTATTTCCGTAAAAGAACTGGTGGAAAAACTCAAAGAAGAATATAGCGAAGCCGCAGGGTAACGAGCCTAAGACTAAGAACAAAAAAGCGTTATTCCCGGTCGGTCCGGATGAATTTGTTAGCCCATTTTAATAAATGTCTAATTGTATCTTGATGGCCTCGTTTATACCGAGTATATCTTCCTCTGAAAGCACGCCCGCACGTTTAATCAATCGCAACTTGCTTACCGTAGCAAGCTGATCAGCCATGGCCTTGCTTTCGTTGTTGTTAAATATGACAAGTGCTTCGCTGGGATACGGATGATCCGTCTTGCTGGTGAGAGGTACAACCTGAACTCGATTGAGGAACTTGTTTGATGCATCGTTGCTGACTATTACGGCAGGACGTTTTTTCCTGATCTCTCCGCCGACAGAGGGATCAAAGTTAACCCACCAGACCTCACCTCTTTTCATGCGCTATGTCCTTGAGAGTTGTCTCGGCCCAATCCAGGGCTTCTGCTTCTCGCTTTTTGTCTTTTGCCATTTGGGAGTATGCCAATTCAAGATTTGGGCGAACTACGTGCGGCCGAACCAATTCCTCAATAAATTTACTGATTTTACGGGGGCCAATTGTATTATAAAGTCCCTCGTAAACTTCTTCAGCTATAGTTATGGTCAATTTTTTTTGCATTGAAAGCCTCCCTTTCTTTATACGTGTAGTATACGTATTGCCGCTAAATCATGTCAATGCTTATATAAGCAATAGAAATGTAGTTTCTTCCCTATAGCTAACGAGTCTGTAGAAAAAGTCTTTCATTATCCAAATGGCCGTAATTGTGTGGGTCTTCTACCCCTTCGACGATCCGAGATCGTTCAATACAGCTCATTTCACGAAGCCTATTTTTGCTCGTCCTA
>Ga0265292_1000189_pt1 | contig 110831 bp, 106 predicted proteins | sample Munlanlewell296A_FD_189080 | JGI IMG/M metagenome (GOLD analysis project Ga0265292, IMG submission 189080) | Leachate microbial communities from a municipal landfill in Southern Ontario, Canada - Leachate well 296A | ecosystem: Engineered > Solid waste > Landfill > Unclassified | place... | reverse complement strand
AGTGAAGATTATTTTGAGCATCTCTATGAACCGTATAGACAAGAGAAAATGGGTTACGGAAGACCGTATGAAGGAGTAGGACTTGGGCTTGCAATAACAAAGAGATATTTTGAACTCAACAATGCGGCTTTATCGGTTGAGAGTAAAAAAGGAGAAGGAACAACCTTTATGGTAGAATTCAACAAAGGGAAACATCCCAAAATTAACAAACCAGAGAATGTCAAAAGTATGGATTACATTAAACCGGCGGAAACCAAAAAAGAGAAATTAATAATTGTTGTTGAAGATGATCGGGTCAACCGGGATGTCCTTAAAAGAATACTGGAGAAAGAATTCAAACCGCTTCTTGCAGATTCAGCCGAAGAGGTTTATGCCCTGCTCAAAGATAATAAAATTGATTTAATCCTAATGGATATATCTATCCAAGGGAAAAAGAATGGTTTAGAATTAACTACCGAATTAAAAGCTTCAAAGGAATATCAACACATTCCAATAATAGCAGTTACGGCGCACGCATTTCATAAAGACCGGCAAAATGCTTTGGAAGCGGGCTGCGATGATTATTTAGCCAAACCGTTTACAAAAGATAGTATAATAAGTTTAGTAGAAAAGATTCTGGCAAAAGCGAAGAAGTAATTGGGGTTTCATAATTCAACATACCGGTAAGCGGATTAATTAGTAACTCATTGGTCAGATGGACACAAAAAGAGAAAAATTAATTGCCCCCCAAAATTAGATAAATGTGAGTGCTTGCGACCAATATTTAGCTCCTCTGGAGTTATCTAAACCTTGTGAAAATAATTTCCTGACTCCGTTAGGAGTTCAATGTAAATTATTTGTAAGAACGAATAACTTGATTTACTTTATTGCCGGTAAACTAAAATTTGATTACCCAAACTATCCGTGATAGAACCATAATATTTTATGGGAGAATATGCACTCATATTCATTTAATTTCAGAAAAGATGAAATAAACAGCTTGGGAACTTGACAAGTAAACTTCCTTCTGTTATCTTTGCATCAATAAAAAAATGAAAAATCAATCACAACATAGTACAAATAACAATTTAAATGGTTTTGCCATCACCCCCGGCAGTCCCGTTGTTGTGATTTCTCCAATAATAACCCCTGCGATTTTTTCTCTCATTATTGGGATTTTGGTAATTATCAGCCTTCTCAGCATTATTATTCTAGGCTAATAATTAAGTCAATCCCAAATCAAAAATAACAAGACTACTACACACATATAATTAAGATTTCGGGATTGACGAAAACCGGATAGGTTTTTCTCGTTTGTCAATTTAAATAAACTTGAGGTCATCTTGAGATCTGATTTAATTAAAAAAGGTTTTGATAAAGCTCCGCACCGCAGTTTACTGAAGGCTACCGGCGTGATTAAGAGCGATGAAGATTTTAAAAAACCTTTTATCGGAGTTTGTAACTCGTACATCGATTTAATCCCCGGTCACGTGCATCTCCAAGAATTTGGAAGAATTGTTAAAGAAGCTGTACGAGAAGCAGGCGGAGTTCCATTTGAGTTCAATACAATTGGAGTTGATGACGGAATTGCGATGGGACATATCGGTATGCGGTACTCGCTGGCAAGCAGAGAATTAATTGCTGACTGTGTTGAAACCGTTGTTGAAGCTCATCGTTTGGACGGGATGGTCTGCATCCCGAACTGCGATAAAATTGTTCCCGGTATGTTAATGGCTGCTGTTAGAGTAAACATCCCTACTATTTTTATTTCCGGTGGACCGATGAAAGCAGGTATAACTCCTTCCGGTAAAAAAGTAGATCTTATTTCCGTATTTGAAGGGGTCGGCGAATATCAAGCCGGAAAAATAAATGACGAGCAATTAACCGAATTAGAAAATTATGGATGTCCTTCATGTGGTTCTTGTTCCGGTATGTTTACCGCCAATTCAATGAACTGTTTGATGGAAGCGCTCGGAATGTCTCTTCCTGGTAATGGTACTATCCTTGCTATTGATCCTCTTCGCCATGAATTAGCAAAAAAAGCTGCAAAGCAAGTCATTACTTTAATTGAAAAAGATATTAAACCAAGAGACATTATTACTAAAGATTCAATAATGAATGCCTTTGTTCTAGATATGGCAATGGGCGGAAGTACAAACACCGTTCTTCATACATTAGCAATTGCGAACGAAGCAGAAATTGATTTTGATCTTGCTGAATTGAATACTCTTTCGCAAAAAGTGCCTTATATATGTAAAGTTAGTCCGGCAACAAAAGAAGTCCACATGGAAGATGTTGATGCAGCCGGTGGAATATCGGCTATCTTAAATGAAATTTCTAAAATTAAAGGAATTCTTGATTTAACAAGGCTGACAGTAACCGGAAAAACTCTTGGTGAAAACATTGCTCATACTGAAATTAAAAATTCCTCAGTTATTCGTTCAGTTGAAAATCCTTATTCAAAAACCGGCGGACTCGCAATTCTTTTCGGGAATTTGGCTCCGTTAGGTTCAATAGTAAAAACGGGTGCAGTTGATCCTAAAATGATGAACCACACGGGTCCAGCAAGGATTTATAATTCACAAGATGAAGCGATGGAAAATATTTTAGCCGGAAAAGTGGAAGCTGGTGATGTTGTAGTTATTCGATATGAAGGTCCAAAAGGTGGACCGGGAATGCCGGAAATGCTTTCGCCAACTTCCGCAATTATGGGAATGGGATTAGGCGATAAAGTTGCATTGATAACCGACGGAAGATTTTCCGGCGGTACACGCGGAGCTTGCATCGGACATGTTTCTCCCGAAGCCGCTGAACACGGACCAATTGCGGCATTAGTTGAAGGAGATTTAGTAACGGTTGATATTCCAAATAGCGTTTTAAGCGTTGAATTATCCGATGAAGAAATTCAAAAAAGGTTAGCTGAACTTCCGGTATTCGAACCAAAGATTAAAAAAGGTTATTTAGGCAGATACGCAAGAATGGTAACTTCTGCAAATACCGGTGCGATTTTAAAATAAAAATAGAAAGAAGTGAGAAAGGATGCCTTATGAAAGAACATAAACAGAAGATGAGTGGAGCGGAAATCTTTTTTGAGTGTTTACACAAAGAAAAGGTTGAGTACATTTTTGGATATCCGGGGGGGTCTGTTCTAAAACTCTACGAACAACTCTATGACGTTGATTTTCTTGAACATATTTTAACCCGGCATGAACAAGGTGCAACTCATGCTGCGGAAGGTTATGCAAAAGCTACCGGAAAAGTTGGAGTGGTACTTGTAACCTCCGGACCGGGTGCGACAAATACCGTTACGGGAATTGCCGATGCCTATATGGATTCTATTCCTATTGTTGTCTTCACCGGACAAGTGCCAACTAGACTCATTGGTAACGATGCATTCCAAGAAGCTGATATTATGGGAATAACCCGCCCTATCACCAAACATAATTTTCTTGTACGTGATGTAAAAGAATTAGCCGAAACAATTCGCAAAGCATTTTTTATCGCTTCTACCGGCAGACCAGGACCTGTCCTTGTCGATCTTCCAAAAGATGTGATCAATTCGATGTGCGAATTTGAGTATCCTGAAAAAGTTGATATCCGCGGATACAAACCAACATTCATGGGGCATCAAAACCAAATTAAAAAAGCAGCGGAGATGCTGAAAAAAGCGAAGAGACCTTTGCTCTATGTTGGCGGCGGAGTTATTATGTCCGGCGGAACGCGAGAGTTGGCGCTTCTTGCAAAAGAAAATAATTTACCGGTAACGATGACACTTCAAGGTTTAGGCGCTTTCCCGGGAACTGATGATCTTTCTCTCGGAATGCTTGGAATGCACGGAACCTATTGGGCAAATCAAGCTGTAAATAGCTGCGATCTTCTTATCGCTTTAGGCGCACGCTTTGATGATAGAGTAACGGGAAAAGTAGAATCTTTTTCTACCAAGTCTTACAAAATTCATGTTGATGTTGATCCGACTGCAATTGATAAAAACGTTGTTGTTGATTTGCCGATTGTCGGAGATGTTAAACATGTGATTGCTGAATTGGCGTCTGAGATGGATGAGCGTCCGGATATTTCTGATTGGTGGAAACAAATTGAAAAATGGAAAAAGGAATGTCCGTTTGAAGCCGATCCCAATGATGGGAAATTAAGAACTCAATTTGTGATCGAAAAAATTTCTGAAAAAACTCAAGGACATGCTGTAGTAGTTTCAGATGTTGGTCAACACCAAATGTGGATTGCTCAGCATTATAAATTTGTTCATCCGCGCTCTCATTTAACCAGCGGCGGATTGGGAACGATGGGCTTTTCAGTCCCGGCATCTATTGGCGCTGCATTCGGAGTGAAAGACCGACCGATCATTTCGATCAGTGGAGACGGTGGTTTTCAAATGAACATTCAAGAACTTATTACAGCCGTAGCAAACAAACTCCCAATTAAATTTATTGTTATCAATAATAGTTTCTTGGGAATGGTTCGTCAGTGGCAGGAACTCTTTCACGCAGAAAAATACAGCTTTACCGATCTTTCAAAGAGTAATCCCGATTTCAGAAAAGTAGCCGAAGCGTTTGGGCTCGCGGCTTTTTCAGTTGAACATCCGAAGGAAGTTGATTCAGTTTTAGATGAAGCTTTCGCAATAAACGATCGCCCGGTATTTATTGAATTCAAAGTCGTAAAAGAAGATATGGTTTTCCCGATGGTTCCCGCAGGAGCTTCTATCGGTGAAATGATGACAAAAAGATTAAATCCCAAAACAATGGTATAACAAATGAAACACACAATTTCTGTATTAGTCGAAAACCGCTTTGGAGCTTTTAACCGCGTAGCAACAATGTTTAGCGGCAGAGGATTCAATATTCACAGCATATCTATTGGAGAAACGGAAGAACCGGAAATTTCCAGGATGACGTTGGTTACTTCCGGCGATGATCAAATAATTGAGCAGGTTGTTAAACAGTTAAACCGGTTAATTGATACAATTAAAGTAGTTGATCTTACCGGGCAGCCGCGTGTTGAGCGTGAACTTGCTCTTATCACTGTCTTTTATCAAAAAGGAACAAGACCGGAACTAACAAACATCTGCGATATCTTCCGCGGAAAAATTGTTGATATAAATAATAGAACATTAACTCTTGAGATCACCGGACCACCGGATAAAATTGACGCAGTCATAAATGTGGTATCACAATACGGAATTAAAGAGATTGCACGTTCAGGAACTGTCGCACTAAAACGAGGCGAGCAGTCCAAAATTCAACCAATCCGCCTTGGGCGGACTACAACAAAAGAAAAGGAAAAAGTATAATGAAAGTTTATTATGAAAGCGATGCATCGCTTGATTTTCTAAAAGATAAAAAAATTGCTGTGCTTGGCTTCGGAAGTCAGGGACACGCTCACGCACTCAATCTAAAAGAAAGCGGAATGAATGTTTGTGTCGGACTTCGTCAGAGCAGCGCTCGCTGGGAAAAAGCTGAAGCGCTCGGATTGCATGTAAAAACAGTTTCAGATGCATCTGCCTGGGCTGATGTTATCATGCTTCTTTTGCCCGACCAAAATCAAAAAGATATTTATGATAACGATATTGTTCAGCATGTTACTTCCGGTAAAACTTTGGCGTTCGGACACGGATTCAATATTCATTACAAACAAATCGTTCCTCCGGCTGATGTTAACGTAATGATGATCGCTCCAAAAGGTCCGGGACATTTGGTACGCAGAACATTTACCGAAGGTTCAGGCGTTCCTTGTTTGATAGCGGTTTATCAAGACCCTTCAGGCAACACAAAAGAATTGGCGCTCGCTTGGGCAAAAGGTATTGGCGGCGCAAGAGCCGGTGTTATCGAAACGAATTTCAAGAATGAAACTGAAACAGATTTGTTCGGTGAACAAGCCGTACTTTGCGGCGGTTCGGCTGAATTAATAAAAGCCGGATTTGAAACATTAACAGAAGCCGGTTATCCACCGGAACTCGCTTACTTCGAATGTATGCACGAGATGAAACTTATCGTTGACCTCTATTATGAAGGAGGTTTATCAAGAATGAATTACTCCGTTAGCGACACCGCCGAATATGGTGGAATGACCCGTGGACCGAGAATTATTACAAAAGAATCTAAAAATGAAATGAAAAAAATTCTTGCTGAAATTCAGTCGGGACAATTTGCTAACGAGTGGCTGGCTGAATATAGAAGCGGCGGAGCTGAATTCGCAAAGTTGAGAAAAAGTAATACCGAGCATTCAATAGAAACCGTTGGTGCGAAGCTTCGCGGAATGATGAGCTGGTTGTTCAATCAAAATAAAAAAGAAGAAGTTGACGCCTAAATAATTAGGAATTGAGAATTAGGAATTAGGAAAAAAATGAAATATAAAATTGCTCTTTTACCGGGAGATGGAATTGGTCCCGAAGTTACCGATGCGGCAGTTAAAGTACTCCAATTTGTAGCTGAGAAAACCGGAATAGAACTTTCGTACAGCTATCATTTAATTGGCGGCTGTTCATACGATGCAAATGAAACTCCATTAACCGATGCGACTCTTCGTGCGTGTTATGATTCAGATGCTGTCTTTCTTGGTGCAGTTGGTGGAACTAAATGGGAAACTTTACCGCATCATTTAAAACCTGAAGCGGCTTTATTAAAACTTAGAAAATCGCTTGGATTGTTTTCAAACATTCGTCCTGCAAAAGTTTATAACGCTTTACTTGATGCTTCATCATTGCGTCCTGAAGTTCTTTCGGGAACCGATCTTGTGATTTTCAGAGAATTAACCGGTGGTATTTATTTCGGTGAACCGCGCGGTTATGATGAAAATAGAGGTTGGAACACGTTAGTCTATTCTAAAGAAGAAGTTGAACGCATCGCGAGAAAAGCTTTTACTGTTGCGTGTCAAAGAAGCGGAAGAGTTACTTCAGTTGATAAAGCAAACGTGTTGGAAAGTTCACAATTCTGGCGCAAGGTTGTTCATCAAATTCATAGCGATGAATATTCCGATGTTAAACTGAATGATATGTACGTTGACAATGCAGCTATGCAGTTGGTTCGCAATCCAAAACAGTTTGATGTTATTCTTACACAAAATTTGTTCGGAGATATTTTAAGCGATGTCGCCGCGATGATCACCGGTAGTTTGGGAATGCTTCCATCCGCGAGTCTTGGTGAAAAATATGCTCTGTACGAACCTGTACACGGCAGCGCACCGGACATTGCCGGACAGAATAAAGCTAATCCACTCGCATCAATCGCATCAATCGCTTTGATGTTCAGCTATTCTTTTAATCTTCCGGAGATCGGTTCTGCGATTGAGCAATCAATTGCAAAGACGCTTGAAAAGAATTTTAGGACAGCAGATATTTATTCGGATGGAATGAGACTTGTTTCTACAACAATAATGCGTGATGAAGTACTGAAATCGTTAGAAGAAATATTTGAAGAAAATAAATCCGCAGTAACTGTCTAGTAAATAACGATTAAGAAACCAATGTAGTATTAGAAGGTTTTCTTCGTGTGACTTCGTGTCTTCTTTGTGAGACTTCGTGAAACAAAATTCTTTCACGAAGTAACACGAAGTTTTTCACGAAGGAACACGAAGCAGATTTATTTAATGGAAATAAATAATTTCGAGGAAAGACAATGGATAAAAACAGAATTTTTATTTTTGACACAACATTAAGGGACGGGGAACAATCACCCGGAGCTTCCTTGAGCATCTCGGAAAAAGTTGAGATTGCAAGACAACTTGAAAAACTAAATGTTGATATTATCGAAGCCGGATTCCCGGTTTCTTCTCCCGCTCAATTTGAAGCTGTACAGCTTATTGCAAATGAAGTTAATGTAGTTGTCGCCGGACTATCGCGCGCTATTGAAAAAGATATTAAATCAGCGTACGAAGCATTAAAGCATGGAAAGAAACCAAGGATTCATACGTTTACAAGTACTTCGGATATTCATATCCTCGGAAAATTTGGAGACGACCGTTACGGCAAATCGTTAGAAGCAAAAAGAAAAACCATTTTGAAAATGACTTACGATGCGGTAGCGTACGCTAAATCTTTTACAAAAGATGTTGAGTATTCTGCTGAAGATGCAGGACGAACGGACATTGGATATTTGGTAGATATAGTTGAAACCGCTATTGAAGCGGGTGCAACGACTGTCAACATTCCCGATACAACTGGTTATACTTTCCCATCTGAATTTGGTGCGAAGATAGCCGAATTAAAAAGACGTGTAAAGAATATTGATAAGGCAATTATAAGTGTGCATTGCCATAATGATCTTGGTTTAGCGGTAGCAAATTCTTTAGCGGGAATTGAAAACGGCGCACGGCAGATTGAATGCACAATCAACGGAATAGGTGAACGCGCAGGCAATGCTTCACTTGAAGAAGTTGTAATGGCATTAAAAGTAAGAAAAGATCTATTTAAATTTTTCACAAAAATTAAAACCGAAGAAATTTATAACTCAAGCAGAATGGTCTCTTCGTTTAGCGGAATCGTTGTTCAACCAAACAAAGCGATTGTAGGCGATAATGCTTTCGCACATGAGTCGGGCATTCATCAAGACGGAATGTTGAAGAACAGACGGACGTACGAAATTATGCAGCCTGAAACTGTCGGTGTACCAAAAACTAAAATTGTTCTCGGTCGTCATTCAGGCAGACACGGATTAAAATCCCGTTTAACTGAACTTGGTTTTCATCTGCATGAAAAAGAATTGCAAAAGATTTATGAAAAATTTTTAACGCTTGCCGATAAAAAGAAAGAAATTTATGATGATGACCTGCGCATCTTGATGGAAGAAAGTTCAATCAAATTTGCCGCATCATTTTATGAACTTGATTACTTGCAAGTCCATTCCGGTACAAATTCGATTCCAACGGCAACGGTTCGTATTAAAAAAGAGAATGAACTTGTGCAAGAATCTGCTACCGGAGACGGAGTTGTTGACGCAACGTTTAACGCTATTGAGCGAGCGTTGAATACAAAAGTATCGCTGGAATCTTATTTCGTTCGTTCTGTAACTTCCGGTCGTCAAGCGCTCGGAGAAGTTATCGTTAAAATTAAAAAAGATGATGTTACTTTTACCGGAAGAGGAATTTCAACAGACATTATTGAAGCGAGCGCAAAGGGATTTCTTCAAGCATTAAATCACCAGGAACAATATTTTAAAGCGAAGGAAGAACTTCCAAATTCTTATTTATCTGAAATATCACAAGCTGTGTAAGGGAAAAAAATTAAATGAAGCTGACAATAACAGAAAAAATATTAGCTAAATCTGCCGGAAAAACTTTTGTTGAATCGGGACAAAATATTTGGCTTAACGTTGACGTACTTATGACTCACGATGTTTGCGGTCCGCCGACAATTGAAATATGGAAAAGAGAATTTGGTGAAGCCGCGAAGATTTGGGATAAGAATAAATTGGTGATCTTTCCCGATCACTATATCTTTACAAAGAATCCGCAAGCAAACAGAAATGTTTCGCTGCTTCGCGAATTCGCAAATCAATATGGCATTGATAATTATTATGATGTAGGCACCGATAGATACAAAGGCGTTTGTCATCTTGCATTAGCAGAGGAAGGATACAATGTTCCGGGAACAGTTTTATTCGGAACAGATTCACATACATGTACATCAGGCGCATTTGGAATGTTCGCAACGGGAGTTGGAAACACCGACGCTGCCTTTATTCTCGGTACTGGAAAGATTTGGGAGAAAGCTCCTGAATCAATGAAGTTTATTTTTGATGGTGAACTTCCTCCATACATAATGGCGAAGGATTTAATTCTTAGAATTCTCGGTGACATTACAACCGACGGCGCAACTTACCGTGCGATGGAATTTGACGGTGAAGGAGTTTTCTCTTTATCAATGACAGAACGCATGACATTGACAAACATGGCTATTGAAGCGGGTGGAATGAACGGTATCATTGCTGCGGACGCAGTAACAGAAGCTTATGTTAAAGAAAGAACGAACAAAGAATATGAAATCTTTGCGAGTGATGCAGAAGCAAAATATCATTCGATAAGAAAATATAAAACTGCCGAGTTAGAACCGGTTGTTGCAAAACCACACAGCCCTGATAACATGGGAACAGTACGAAGTGTTGCAGGAACAAAGCTAACAAAATGTTATATCGGTTCATGCACCGGCGGAAAGCTTTCTGATTTTCAAGCGGCGGCAAAAATACTTTTAGGAAATCAAGTTAAAACTTCAACATTCATTGTACCTGCATCAACAGAAGTGGCAAGAGCGTTAGAAGAAGAAACAATAAGCGGAATATCTTTAAAAGATATTTTTGAAAAAGCTGGATGTATTATTGCAGAATCAAGTTGCGCCGCTTGTCTTGGCGGTCCGGCTGATACTGTTGGAAGAGCGAAAGATAATGAAGTAGTAATATCAACTACGAACAGAAATTTTCCCGGAAGAATGGGAAGCAGACAATCGGAAGTTTATTTAGCATCTCCGTTGACTGTTGCTGCATCAGCGATAACCGGTGTTATCACTGATCCGAGAGACTTTTTATAATTGAAAATAGAAATTGAAAAGGGAAACAAATGGAAAAAGTAATAAATGGTAAAGCATTCGTATTAAGTAATAATGTAGATACGGATCAAATAATTCCGGCGGAACATTTAGTTTATAGTTTATCCGATCCGGAAGAGAAAAAAATGTACGGCAAGTATGCGCTTTCTTCTGTGCCGATGGAGAAATCGGGTTTACCAAACGGTGGAATTAAATATGTTGAAGCGGAAAAGTTCGAAACTGAATTCCCGATTATCATCGGCGGCGCAAATTTCGGATGCGGTTCTTCCCGTGAGCACGCACCGTTCGCATTGCAAATAGCGGGAACGAAAGTAGTTGTTGCGGAATCATACGCGCGAATCTTTTTTAGAAATGCAGTTGATGGCGGGTTTGTTATTCCTTATGAATCGGTAGGAAAACTGAACGATAAAATTAAAACCGGCGATGAAGTAAAGATCGATCTTGAAAAAAATATTCTGCTAAACGTAACAACAAATGAAGAATACAAATTGAAACCGCTTGGTGATATTCTTCCGATACTTGAAGCCGGAAATCTCTTTGAATATGCGCGGCAAACGGATATGATCGCTTAAAATGAGGAATGTAAATGAAACATGTAATTGAATTATTCGACACAACATTACGCGACGGTACGCAAGGCGAAGGCGTAAATCTTTCCATACAAGATAAACTTGTAATTGCACAACGTTTGGATGAGTTTGGTATTGATTTTATTGAGGGCGGCTGGCCCGGTAGTAATCCGCGCGATGAAGAATTCTTTGCAAAGGTACATTCACTTCATTTGAAGAATGCGGTTATCTGTGCATTCGGTTCAACGGCTCGTTCATTAAATAATCTTGAAGGCGATGCGAACTTAAATGCGCTGTTAAAGACGGAAACGGAAGCGGTATCTATATTCGGAAAGTCATGGAAACTGCATTCTAAAGTTGGATTAGGTTTAAGCGATGAAGAAAATGAAGATTTGATCTTTCGTTCGGTTGAGTTCTTAAAGAATGCGGGAAGAAAAGTTGTGTATGATGCAGAACATTTCTTTGATGGTTACAAAGATGATGCAGAGTTTGCATTAAAAATGTTATTAGCGGCTGAAAAGGGAGGCGCGTCTGTATTGGTCCTTTGCGATACAAATGGAGGAACGCTCCCGCACGAAGTTTCGCATATCATTAAAGAATTAAAGAAGTCAATTAAAATTCCATTTGGTATTCACACGCATAACGATGGAGAACTTGCCGTTGCAAATACTCTCGCCGCAGTGGAAGCGGGTGCGGTGCATGTGCAGGGAACGATCAATGGTGTAGGCGAACGCTGCGGTAACGCGAATTTATCGAGCATCATTCCTAATCTTCTTTTAAAATTAAAGTACAAGACGAAACAAGAAATCAATTTGAGTCATCTTACATCGCTTTCTAATTTTGTTTATGAAGTGATGAATCTTAATCCGAATATGCGCGCGGCGTTTGTTGGTAAATCAGCTTTTGCGCACAAAGGCGGAGTGCATGTTAGCGCGGTGTTAAAGGACAGCCGCATGTATGAACATATTGATCCGCTAACCGTTGGCAATAAACAACGCGTATTGGTTTCCGATCTTTCGGGACAAAGTAATGTGAAGTATAAAGCGAAAGAATTGGGGATCGATCTTTTTAACGAAAAAGAGATAAGCAAAAAGGTTGTGGCAAGTATAAAAAATTTGGAATACGATGGGTATCAATATGACGGCGCTGAAGCTTCGTTTGAACTTCTGTTAAGAAATGAACTGCAGGAGTTTTCTCCCTTCTACAAAGTTCTCTACTCAAAAGTGAATGTTACAAATGACCACATGGGAAAAGATAGAACGGAAGCGGTGCTTAAAGTTGAAGTGAACGGGGAAGAAGAGCATACTGCCGCTGAAGGAAATGGTCCGGTGAACGCGCTTGATAACGCGTTAAGGAAAGCGTTGAAGAGATTCTATCCAGAAATTAAAACGATAAAGCTTATAGATTATAAGGTGCGTGTGTTGAATGAAAAACACGGCACCGCGGCTAAAGTAAGAGTAATGATAACCTCGCGCGACGGCGATGAAAGCTGGTCAACCGTGGGTGTTTCTGAGAATATCATTGAAGCAAGTTTCCAGGCGTTAAATGATAGTTTAAATTACAGGTTATATAAGTTGTTCGGGGTGGAAAAGCAACAAGCTTAATTTAGAGCAATGGGATGCGGATGAACGCAGATCAAAATTAAAATCCGTTTATTATCTGTCTAATCAGCGAACCATTTTGAAAAAAAAATGGAAGGCAGAATCTAAATAAATATTGACAGGCAATAAATAAATTCGTAATGTTGTACTAACAAAAATTTAATGGGCGTTTTCCGGTGAAGGTGTTAGAGAAAAAGTTCAATATTAGTGCAAAAGACATACAAATTAGAATAGGTCTTGTAGCAGCAAGTTTCGAGTCCAACCAAAGTGATTTCACCGATTATTCTCCCGATTATCAATCCCCTTTTTTAACCAATTATAAAGCAAAGCTTGCATTGATTGAGGAAATTGTATTTCCGAAAAAAATAGCTGCTGAAATTAAATTGGTTACCCAAAGGATAAACACCGCTATGGATGCCACACGTGATCCTCTTAATAGGCTTGAGGGTTATGCCGGCAAGGCGAAAAATCTCTCTTTGAATCCGGCTGATTTCGGAATAAAGGAGGTGAGAAAAGCTATCTCTACAAAGAATGCAGAAAAATTTTATTCTTCTATGGGTAATTTATTGAATAATGTTGTTGCAAATTTTACTCAATTAACCGAGAAAGGTTTTACTGCCGAAGCGAAAGAGGTTTTAATAAATGCAAGAAAAAATGTTAAAGCCGATATTGATTTGCAAAACACTAAAGTGAATGAAAAAGGCGATCTTGTTGAAGATAATATTGAAAGCCTGAACGAGCTTTGGGATTTAATGGCGGATATTTTAAAAATCGGAAAGGTACTCTATAAAAATAAGGACAAGAGCAAAACTGCCGAGTTTACCATGACCACTCTGAAAGCGCGGGTAAAAGCGGAACGGAAGAAAAAAGAAACTCCCCCGGAAGAACCCGGGATACCTCCGGCGTAGTAGGCAGTTGGTAGTGGCCATTAGTCAAAAGTCATTGGTCAGTTGTCAGTCGTTAGAAGAAAAATTATATTATTGATGATCGACGACTGACGATTGATGTTATTGATGAATAGGGATGGGTGGAGTGTTTGCCCTTCTTGAACGCATGAACATTATTATATTTATATGAAAAGATCATGAAAAAATTATATTATATCGTATTTATTTATCTAGGTAATTGTATAAATACTTTTGCTCTTGCACCAATATCACCTCAACAAGAATTCAAAGTAATTCAAAAATGGCAACAATATCATCGTTCTAATCAAGTTTTAACTCAAGAGATTAGCTCATGTGATGGCATAGTAAAAAAAAATAGTTTTAGAGATACATCTAGAATGAATTATTTAACCACACCAAATGATATTAATTTTAAGAAATATTCGATTAATAAAATACAAGATTCTGAATGGCAAAAAATGAATGGCCCGTTCGGCGGTTCTGTGAGACAATTCTATCAGTTTAATGATAAAATTTATGCTACAACCGACAGGGAAGTTTTTGTTTATGAAAATCCGGTTTGGAAAGCTTTAAAATTTGAGGATAAACTATGCAATACCATAACTTCGATGTATAGGTTTATAACTGGAAGAATTATAGTTACTACTGATTTCGGATTGTATTATTCAGATGATGATGGTGAATCATGGATGAGTATTTTAGTAAATGATTGGAATACTGCTATAATAGATATCTATGTAGTCTCAAACGGAGATATTTTACTTTCGACATCAAAGGGAATTTATATTTCCCGAAACAATGAATTGAATTTTTCATTTCTTACATTGAAGGATGTTAGCGTCTATACTATTAATATTGATAATTTGGGTTACATTTGGGCAGGAACCGATTCTGGAGTATATAAAGCAAAGTATACCGAACTTATTTGGGAAAAAATAGGATTAGATGAAACGTATTACATAAAAATAATATTTGACTCGAGCAATGTTGTTTATACCTACACTTCAGACAAAGTCCTGATGAGCTTGGATCAAGGTGAATCTTGGTTTTCAATAGAAGGTTATTATTTTTTAGACATTTCTCTTGGGAAAGATGAAAACCTCATCATAACAACTAGGGCAAAAATTCTATATGCTAACCACGAGGGGATACAATTCGCAAGCCAAAAATCTAACAAATTTTTATTAACGGCTTATAATTCGGAAGATAAAGAATTATTAGTGGGAACTCTGGGATCTGGTGTGCAAAAATACGATAGACAATTTAATGAATTTATTTATTTTAGTGATGGGATGGCCGTATCAACTATAAGGGGTCTAGTACCGATGGCCAATGGTGAAATACTTGCAAGTACTGATGCAATTTCTTTCTATATCTCTAAAGATAATGGTCAAACTTGGGAATCAATTTATATATCTTGGTCCTTGAATTTTAAAACAGATAGTGAAGGTTCGATTTATTCAGCAGCAAATAGCGGTTTAATCAAATCAACTGATTTTGGAAGAACCTGGATAAGTTTGAATCTGGATGTAGCACCATATTTTATTAATGCATTTGATATAAGCAGTGATAATAGAGTAATCTGTGCTGGATCTTCAACCGGAGAAGTATATGTCTCTTTAGATGCGGGGGAAAATTTTAAATTAATGAAAGAAGCTGATTATATTTTTGTTGATGCAATTAAAATTATAAATAATAATTCTTTCTTAATAAAAAATGGTCCCCTTTACTATACAAAAGATGGTGGGAAAACTCTAATTACGATTAATGACTCTCGTATTAAAGGAGTTAATGAATTTGTGGGAGATCATCTTAGCAATATTTATTTAGCAAGTTATAGCGGTATATTTAAAACAGTTGATGGTATCAAATGGCAGTCTATTTTTGATAAGGTAGGTATTGCATACCTTAGAACGGATCAATTTGATAATTTATATGCGGCAGCAGGAGATGGAGCAATTTATTTTTCAAATGATCAAGGGAAAAATTGGGATAAGATTGCTGGGAGTATTCCAAACACCTCTTTCTGGAGTTTTGCTATTACTCCTGATGGATACCTTCTCAATGGTAGTCAAGATAAAGGATTATATAGGAAGAAGATCGAAATTAAAAAAAATGAAATAACTCAAATATCCTCAAACCAGAATTTTCCAAATCCATTTAATAATTCAACCAGGATTGAATATGATGTTCCAAAGGATTCATTTGTTAAACTAAAAATATATGATTTATTGGGGAGAGAGGTTGAATCTTTAATTTCCGAGTTTAAAGATAAGGGGAAGTACTATATCGATTGGATACCTCAAGGTGTTGCCAGTGGAATATATTTGTATAAACTCCAAGTAGGTTCTGATAATGAAATTAACAAAATGGTATTTTTAAAATAAATAGTATTTATCCTCGGAATTAAAGTCATTACCAAGAAAAAACGATCCTCGTGGAGAATCAATAAAATATTTTAGAAAGCTGGAAATTTATAAATCCCCGTCTGAGCTGGGCAGGCTCTACGAGGATTAAGGTTGTGAGAGAGTTGTTTTTACCTGCCTATCGCAGGTAAACAATAATATGACCTCTACGAGGTCATGAAGAAAAACATTGTTAGGTTATATGACATTGTAAAGAGAAAATAAATTATCAAAATAAAACCTATGCGAAAGAAAAATCATTTCATATTCATCTTATTCCTTTTCATATCTCTTGCGGGTTATAGTCAGAGCAATTTCTTCCCGAATAATGAGAGAAAACTATCTAACGACTCATTAGAATATTTTCAAGTAAGAACAGATACGCTGTATAACAGCAAACAAATAATAAGTTTCTTGATCCTTCCAAAAACCTCTTTCAATAAATTTCATTTCAAAATAGAGTATAACAAACCTGATTTGAGGAAAACAAGTTCGTTTGGAGAAATAAACAATGCTGTTGCCGCACTCAACGGCAGTTATTTTGATATGGACAGTATAGCCGGAGTTGTTTATCTGGAGGTAAACGATTCAGTTATCAACAGAACAAGATCAGCTAAATTAAAATGGGCAAAACCTGATAGCATCATTAACGGTGCGGTTATTATAACAAATGAGAATAAAATTACAATTCAAGCAGTTAAACCCGACGAATTTTATGAGACATCAAAAGAAGAAAAAGCTGTGTTGGTCTCCGGTCCCGTACTGTTATTAAATTCAAAAAAAATAAATTTAGCCGATATGAAGTTTGTGACCAACCGGCATCCAAGAACATTCTTATGTACAACAGGAAATGATATTTTATTTATTGCCGTAGATGGAAGAAGCAGCAAAGCCGAAGGAATGAATCTGATTGAAGCGCAGGATTTTTTGCTTGATTTAGGATGTATCAGTGCAATAAATTTGGATGGAGGCGGTTCAACAACTCTTTGGATAAAAGATAAGGGGATAATCAATAATCCAAGCGATCTTACCGGCGAACGACCGGTATCTAACGCGATATTAATTATGAAGAATGAGAAGTGATCATAACAAGAAATTGTGGTCAGAGTTTAATTCGTTAGTTGCATTGTTTGGAGATATAAGAATTTGTGATTATTCTTTCTTAGTGAAACTAAGTGTATTCCGTGTCTTAGTGGTAAAAATTATCTCACCACTGAGGCACTAAGGACACTGAGAAACACTCAGAAAATATTCATTTCGGGTAAAGTGCTTTTCGTTATTCCATGCTTCAATTACACTCAACATTGCCTCAAATTCCTTATATTTACAATAAAAATTTATAAAATAAGTCCGCCTCAGGCGGAAGGATACCGGATTTTATGGCTCAACAGGATGTAATGGATAAAATTGTTTCTCTCGCAAAACGGAGAGGATTTGTTTTTCAATCAAGTGAAATTTACGGCGGATTGAACGGCTGCTGGGATTACGGTCCGCTTGGTGTTGAACTGCTGAGAAATATTAAAGAAGAATGGTGGAAAGCGATGACCTATCGCGATAATATTGAAGGACTTGACGCTTCAATATTAATGCACCCGCGCGTGTGGGAAGCTTCGGGACACGTTGAAAACTTTACCGATCCAATGGTTGATTGCAAACAATGTAAATCCCGTTTCCGTTTAGATATTCTTGGTGAAATGATCCAGGAAAAGAAGAAAAAGAAAATTTTAGAAACCCTACAGTTTGATGGTGATTTTGACAACTATTTAGAAGACAAAGAAAAATCTACGCTTCTACTTGCTGAAATTAATTGCCCTCAATGTGGCAACAAAGGAACGTTTACTGCGGCGCGTAATTTCAATTTAATGTTCAAAACATTTGTCGGTCCGGTTGAAGACGGTGGCTCAGTTGTTTATTTACGTCCCGAAACCGCACAGGGAATCTTCGTAAACTTTCTTAATGTGCAAAGCTCTGCAAGACAAAAACTTCCGTTTGGTATTGCACAAATCGGAAAAGCATTCCGTAACGAGATCAACACTAAGAATTTTCTTTTCAGAACGCGCGAGTTCGAGCAGATGGAAATGCAGTTCTTTGTTAAACCGGTGAACGATGTTGAATGGTATGAGTACTGGAAAGCTGAACGCATTGCATGGTATAAATCGCTAGGAATGAACGAAAGCAAATTACAATTCCATGATCATCCGAAAAACAAATTAGCGCATTATGCAAAAGATGCAACCGATATTGAGTATCAGTTCCCGTTTGGTTGGGGAGAAATAGAAGGAATTCATAACCGGACAAATTTCGATTTAAGCAGGCATGAAGAATTCTCCGGTAAATCATTAAAATATTTTGATGAAGAAGCCAAAGAAAAATATCTTCCGTTTATTATTGAAACTTCCGCGGGAGCGAGCCGTTCCTATATGGCGTTTTTAGTTGACGCCTATTACGAAGAAGAAGTGAACGGGGAGCAAAGAGCCGTCCTTCGTTTTCATCCGAAACTTGCACCGATAAAAGCTGCAATTCTTCCTTTAGTTAATAAAGACGGAATGCCGGAATTTGCTCGAAACATCGAAACCGATCTGCGTAAAAATTTCAAAGTATTTTATGATGATAAAGGAGCCGTCGGCAGACGCTACCGCAGACAGGACGAAGCCGGAACACCGTTTTCTATTACAGTTGATACGCAAACACTTGCAGATGGAACCGTTACCGTGCGCGACCGCGATTCTATGGAACAAGTCCGTGTTGCTTCAATACAGCTAAGAAATTATTTGATCGAAAAAATATAATTGATTGAGACTATATTTTGGGAAATAATTAATAATGCCACTAAGACACAAAGACACAAAAAAAACACAAAAAATCCACATTATTTTCGGGAGCAAAGTTCCGTGTCTTGGTGACTTTGTGGCAAACGGTTTTAGTTTGTTCCCATTTAAAACACTGAAACGCCAAATAAAACTTCTATTCTTTCTTATCATGTTTTCATTCCCTGCATTTCCACAGGATGCAAAGTTTGATTCCCTTGCCACGAACGGTATAAAACAGATTTATAACATCCAATTTGAAGATGCAGAGAAATCGTTTCGTTCGTTAATATCCGATTATCCACATCATCCGGCAGGAAGATTTTTCCTTGCAATGATTGATTGGTGGAAAATTCTTTTAGATGTTGATAACGAATCGTATGATGATATCTTTTATCAAAAGCTTGAAGATGTAATCTTTCAATGTGATGGAATTATGAAAAAAGATGAAACAAATGTTGATGCTCTTTTCTTTAAAGGTGGAGCAATTGGATTTAGAGGAAGACTGCGGGCAATCCGCGAAAGCTGGTTAAAGGCTGCTGATGACGGACGCGAAGCTTTGCCGATCGTTGAACGTGCGGCAAAATTAAATCCTAAAAATCAGGATGTGCAACTCGGATTTGGGATTTACAATTATTACGCTTCGGTAATCCCGGATCAATATCCGCTTGTAAAACCGCTTATGATCTTTTTCCCTTCGGGGGATAAGGTAAAAGGAATCGAGCAATTAAAAAATACAGCATTCAACGGAAAATATGCAAAGTATGAAGCGCAATATTTTTTAATGACATTAAATTTTCAATATGAAAATAATCCTTATGAAGCTGATACCTATGCAAAAATGTTAACTACTCAGTTCCCGGATAATCCAAATTTTGAAAGATGGATGGGAAGAATTGCAGTGAGAAAAGGGGAAAGTGTAAGATATTTCCAAATATTTTCCGGCGTTCTCGAAAAATGTAAACAGAAAAAAAACGGTTATAACAAAGTTGTTGAACGCGAAGGTGATTATTATCTGGGGTTATTTTACAAGTCAACAAATAAACCGGATTCTTCAATTATTTATTTTGAAAAAAGTTTGCAGGTCTCTTTAGAATTAGACAAAAATGAAATCTCAGGTTTTCAGATAAACTCTGTTTTATATTTGGGGATGATGCATGACGCAATAAATCAACGTGATAAAGCAGTAAAGTATTACAATCAAATTCTTGATTTAAGAGAATACGGTTCTTCAAGAGAATTGGCGAAACAATATTTAGAAAAACCTTTTAAAAACTAGTGTTCAAACCGATTCTGTGCAATGCTCCAATTTGTCCCATTGAAGAAAAAGCATAATTAAATTGATAATCTTTTACGGTGATGCCTAAACCAACAGAAAAACCGGCTAAGCCGGCAAAACTTCCTATCTTCAGTTCAGTTCTTCTTTCATTATCAAATCCCGCTCGAAGCTTTAATACTTTGCTAAGGGTAAATTCTCCACCGACTGAAAAGTTTTTTAATCTGTTGAAGATTTTATTTTGAGTTTCGTTTAACTTATGAAAATCAACAAAAAATCTTAACGGCAAATGAAGTAATCTTTTTGAAACACCGAGTGAAATATCAAACGGTAGTTCTTCCTTCGAGGAAATATATTTTGAAAGCTGTGTACCAATATTCGAGACTGCAAATCCGAATGAAAAATTTTCATCAGGAATAAGATATTGCAGACCGATATCCATACCAATTGCAGTTGAACTATATTCGGCTATTCCCGAATAAATAAATTTTACATTTGTTCCATAAACAAAATTATCGTCGATGAGTCCGGCATAAGCTGCACTAAAGGCAAATTCACCGGCGCCAAATTCACCAATATCATTAGAATATTCATCTCTTCGGGGAAATGTCCCATAATTTATATATTGAACAGAAACTCCAAATTTTCCGATTCCTTCAACATTTCTTGTCACTGAAAGAGAAGCTAAATTAATATCAAGTAAATGCTTAACATAAGAAAATGAAACAGGAGTTTCCGGCAAAGCATAAATTCCAGCCGGGTTATAAAAAATAACATCCGGATCATCAACAGCAGCAACGAAACTTCCACCTAAAGCGGCGGCACGAGGCGACAATCCAATACGCAGAAATTCATACGTATTATTTTGCGCATGGGTAAGCGCTGCAAATGAAATAAAAATCATAAGAGCTAAGCGGAGTGGCGAAGCAATGAAAAAGCGTTTCATAAATCTCTCAAATTTCTTACACGATATTAGACAGAAAAAAATATTAGCAATTCGCCGCAGCGAATTGCCTTTTGTGAATTCCGATTTAGTTTATTGTTTTTTGTCCGGGATGCCAATTGCAAGGAGTTAGTTTCCCGGTCTGTAATGCATCCAGCACGCGGAGTACTTCAGGAATATCTCTCCCTACACCTAAATCATTTATGCAAACCCAGCGGATTACACCTGTTGGATCAACTATATAAGTTGCGCGGTAAGCAACTTTTTCCGGGTCGGTGAGAATTCCCAATTCCTCTGCGAGAGATTTTGAAGTATCGGCAAGCAAAGGAATTCTTAATCCTTTTAATTCAGGATGACTTACTCTCCAGCCAAGATGCGAAAATTCAGAGTCAGTTGAAGCTCCAATTAAAACGGTCTCTTTTTTGATGAATTCCTCCAAATGATTGTCAAACTCTACAATTTCGGTAGGACAAACAAAAGTGAAATCTTTCGGATACCAGAACATCACCATCCACTTTTTAGCGGTTTTATGATCTTCCGAAGTAATTTCTGCAAATTCATTTCCTGATTCAATAGAAACGACAGCTTTTTTTGTAAATGTTGGAAAAGCTGAACCAACTGATAATATTCTATTAGACATGGCGTTCTCTTTTTTTTGTGATTAAATTATTTCGGTACAAATTTACTGTAAATGACTTTGTTAATCAAATAAATTCAGTGGTATATTTGATACCTAAAAACGGAAAGGTTAAGCGATGGTTGTTTCTAAAACAAGAATAAATTTTTTTGATGCAGATGCTGCGGGAGTTATGTTTTATGGAAAGGTTTTTGAACTTTGTCATTCCGCATTTGAGTCATTCATAGCTTCGCAGAATAAATATCAGGGATATTTCTTTTCAAACGAATTTGCCTTCCCGATCGTTCATACCGAAGCTTCTTATTTTTCCCCGTTAATCCCTGGGGAAGAAATAGAAATTGAAATATCTCTTATCGAAATAAAAAATTCTTCTTTTTCACTTCTTTATCAAATTAAAAAACAAAGCGGTAAAATTGCAGCGGAAATAAAAACAGTTACGGTTTCAGTTGAAAAAAATAAATGGCAGAAAATTTCTCTTCCGCCATTTATAATTGATTTGCTAAATTATTTGTAAAGACTATTTGTAGTTTACAAATTGCGTGGGGAAATCGAGATCAGCTTCTTTTACAAGGTTCTGAATAGTCTGCAGATCATCTATTTTGGGAGACTGCACTCGTACTTGTTCATCTTGAATTTGTGCAGTCACTTTTAATTTTGCATCCTTAATCAGGCCGGTAATTATTTTTGCATTCTCCTTGGAAATACCGTTCTGCAGAGTGATTTTTTGCCTCAATCTTCCGTTAGAAGCCGCTTCGGGTTCTTCTATTTTTAAAGCTTTTATCGAAATTCCTCGTTTGATAAATTTTGTTTGAAGAATATCAATGCTTTGTTTCCGGGAATAATCATCCTTCGTATTCATCAAAATAAATTTTTCTTTTTTATTAAGCTCAACTGTTGTTTGAGAATCTTTTAGATCATATCTCTGTTGAATTTCTTTTATTGCCTGGTTGACTGCATTATCGGCTTCTTGAAAATCAATCGAGCAGACAATATCAAATGAATGATTTTGTGCCATAGCTTAACTTACTCCAAATTATTTATCGGTTGAAATTGCGGCATCTTCAATTAATATTTTGTATGTGTAACCTGATCCGAAATCTTTATCTAAAGCAACTTTCCCTTTAACAGTAATTATTTCACCAACTTGAGTAACATCTTTTGAGGTTACAAGTAAATCAAATTCTCCTTTGGAGTTTGTTCCGTCCTGGATGTGGATCCAATTTCTCTCTAAAATTCCTTCGTTATATTTGGTAACTTTTCCTTTGACAATAACAGCCTTGCCGTTAAGAGTTTCTTTTTGCTCGAAAATTTGTGCAACAGTTTTTCCATTGGCTGCCGGTTGAATTGATACTTCTTCTTTTTGAAGTGTCATCCCTTTAACATGAGGATTTTCTCCCATCGGATTTTGACTGTTTGGTGAGCTAACTGTTTTGCTTATATCTTGGACAAATAAAATTGAAGGAAAGTCTTTTTTCAAAGTTTCGCTGTGGAAGTTTTTCATTTCCATACTTTTTGAATAATAAACTATTTCGTCGTTTTCGACAGGCAATTGTGGAACAGCCATCCAATACTCTTTATCATTTTCTTCAACCCGTAAATAAGTATAGTTGGATGCATTCATATGTTCCAACACTTTTGCCGCGTGATAACCAGCTGGCAGCGGCTGAATATTTTTCTCTTCTTTTTTGCAACCGAAAAAAACTAAAATTGAAACACTAAACACAAGTAATAAATTTCTTAAAAACATTTTATTTCCTTTTAAATTATAAAATACTACTCAAATATAAGAAAGAGTTGGAGATTGATGAAGGCAAAAGTAAATGAAGAATTCATTAGTCTGGACTTGTAAAACCAATCTTCATGAATTTCGTGTTGAAAATTGCAATAATCTTCCAATTATAATTGTGAAAGATTGTAATTCAGCCCGCAATAACTTATTTTTGATTTACAAATATTTCGGGGCGTAGCGCAGCCCGGTTAGCGCGCTTCGTTCGGGACGAAGAGGTCGGGAGTTCGAATCTCCCCGCCCCGACATGTTGTTTTATACTTACATACTTTTTTCTGCTACACTAAATAGATACTATTCAGGTTCAACGAACAATCTAGAACGAAGATTTTTTGAACATAATTCCGGTCAAACTAAATCAACAAAACATGGCATTCCATGGACTCTTGTTTTTTCTTCTTCTTTTGAATCTCGAACTAAAGCTCTTCAAAAGGAGATGGAAATTAAAAACCGTGGAGCTAAACGGTTTCTTGCCGACTTAAACATAATACCCGGTTAGTGCGTGGCGCTTTGGCGCCAAGGTCGGGAGTTCGAATCTCCCCGCCCCGACATGTTTTCTGCATCCGTCTCAACCTTTCTTACTCCAAAAATCATTAAAAAGAACCTTGTGGTCTTAAATAAAGATTAATAAAAAACTCCTCCGAATAAAATCAATCAACCTCTCTGAAAAAATCGTTAATTTATTTTAAAGTTTTAATAATTTATTCGTAGTACATGGCAATCTGGAAAAAAAATTTACTTATTCTTTGGATCGCTCTCTTTTTTTCTGCAACCGGATTAAGCGCTGTCGTTCCATTTCTCCCTTTATTTATAAGGGAATTAGGAGTTACTAATCTTGCCGAAACTTCGCGATGGAGCGGTTACGTTTTTTCTGCCCCCTTTATAGTTTCTTTTTTTGTTATTCCGGTGTGGGGAAGTTTAGGGGATAAGTATGGACAAAAGATGATGACCTTACGTGCTGTGTTTGGATTATCGGTTGCACTCCTGTTAATGGCACTTTCTCAAAATGTTTTTCAACTTTTTATTTTTCGAATGCTGCAGGGCGCATTAAGCGGATTTTATCCCGCCGCTTTAGCATTAGCGGTTTCTACAGCCCCTAAAGAAAGGACTGGTTACGCATTAGGTGTTATTCTATCAGCAAGCACATCAGGAAATGTTGTCGGTCCTCTTTTCGGTGGAGTGTTATCACAGCTTTTCGGGTTTAGGAATGTTTTTGTAATTGTGGGAATCATTATTTTTATCTGCGCCCTCTTAATCCTTTTTTATCTAAAGGAAGAAAAATACATTGAAGATAAAAATGAAGCTTCTTATTCCGTTATAGATAATTGGCGGTATGTTTTTTCAACAAAGCAAATTTTACTTGCTGGTATATTGATCTTGATGAGTTCATTCGCAGTTTCTTTGCTTGCTCCAATTTTTGTCCTTTACGTTGAAACTTTCAAAGTTGAATCCTCATCACTTCCTTTGGTTACGGGAGTTTTGTATAGTATCCTTGGATTATTTGCTACAATATCTTCGTTATTATTTGGGAAAAAAATTGATGAAAAAGGGTATAAAAAAAATCTTATTCTTTCTTCCGCAATTATCGGGTTGATGTTTTTACTTCATTTTTATGTTTACCAGATTTACTTTTTAATTCCGATACGGATTTTGCTCGGTTTTGGATTTGGATTCCTAACTCCTGTTTTGTTTACAGCACTAAGTAAAAAAGTTGTTTTACACCGGAAAGCCGGGGTGATGGGGATCGGTTCAAGTTTTCAAATTTTAGGAAATATGATCGGACCGGTAAGTTCAGGTTTGATCGGTGCTATGTTTGGGGTGCGTTATTCGTTTATTCTGGCCGGAATTATTTTTATGTTCATCACAATTATTTCGCTAAAATTTGTAAAAGAATGAAGATGACATTTCATTTACCAAACTTAAATTTTATAAAGACTATCGTTGTGTAGATAACAATATAAATTGGTAAACCAATCCACGCACCAACTATTCCATAATGAAAATACACTCCAAAGAGATAAGCAACGGGGACAAAAATAAGAATGTTTGAAATTATTTCCGCAAACATCACAAACATTGATTTACCGCTTGCCTGAAGTGAATTTGCAAGTACGACCCCAACACCATAAAATATTTGTGCAATGCCGGCAATCCTCATTGCCGGAACGGCAGCGGCAATTATCGGTTGTTCATTCGTAATAAGATTTAACAAATATTTTGGCAGAAAAACATAAATAAACGAGAGAGAGAGTGTATATAATGTTGCAATCTTAGCGGTTTCAAAAGCATATTTTTTTGCTAAAAAATTATTCGACGCTCCAATGCTATTTCCTACTAAAGTCTGCGCAGCAATACCAAACCCGAAACAGGGAAGGAACGAAATAAAAAGGGTACTGACGATTACTTGCGATGCTGCTTGTTCTCGTAAACCGATCAATCCGGTGATTGAAATGAATGAGAGAAAGCCGATGAGAATAAAAATATTTTGGAAAGAGACAGGCAGCGAAATTTTGTAAAGAGAACGAATAATCTTGGTCGAGAAATTAACATGTCTATACAGCAAATATTTCAATCTATACGATGCACGTAGTGAAAAGAAAAAATAAAATGATGCATCAAACAGTGTGGCAAGTGATGAGCCTAATCCTGACCCGGCAACTCCCATCGCAGGAAGTCCAAATTCTCCATAAATTAAAATGTAATTGAAAACAATGTTCAAAAGATTGGTTAAAATTCCCGAGATCATAAAAATTTTGGTATTCCCAATCCCGAAATAGAATCCACGGTAAGAAACGGTAATAAGAAAAAGGGGAAGACCTAGAAGTCGGAAGTAAATAAAATCACCGGCTAACCTTCCGACATTAGCATCCTTAGCAAAAAGTTGAGCGAATTGTTCCGAGAAAAACATCCCTAAAACTGTTACTACCGATCCAATAACGAAACCGATATAGATTGAATTTTGTAATATTTTACCAATCGCCTCATATTTCTTTTCACCAAAAGAATTAGCCGTTAAGACATGTGTCCCGGTTGCCAAACTTGAGAAGAAGCTTACCACCGCCCAAGTAGCCAATACACCGATGCCCATAGCTGCCAAAGTGTATTCAGCGTGATCTAATCTCCCAACCATTGCAGCATCCACTAAAGACAAGATCATCTGAGTTGATAATCCGGCAATTGCGGGTAAGGCAATGCGCATGATATTTTTGAAATATAGTTTATCTGGCAGTATCATTTAAAAACAAAATTACTAAAGGAATGGGGAATAAAAAATTAATACAAGAATAATTTGAAATTGGTTGACGTTTCTTTAAATTTGCATTACAGAATTGGGGCTATAGCTCAGCTGGGAGAGCGCTTGAATGGCATTCAAGAGGTCAGCAGTTCGATCCTGCTTAGCTCCACGGTTAAATCCCGAAGTAATTCGGGATTTTTCTTTATAAAAGTGTGAAAAATTATCCGTTCTTCCGGTTGAAAATATTTGACACCATACGATGAAATTTGTGAATTGACCTTACGGGTTCCGCATACATTAAGATACATTTTTTTGTGACAATACTAAGTCCGAGTCTGTTAGCTTCTTCAATAATTTCGGATGATTCACATCCTTGTTGAAGCCAAATATTTTTTATTCCTGCTGAAGAAACTTCATTTAAGATTTGAATAATTTTTCTTCCGGAAACTGAAACTACCACCACATTTACTTTTTCCTTTATTGCAGCTAAACTTGGATAGCAAAGAATTCCATCAACCTCTTTTTCACTCGGATGAATGGGGTAAACAGAATAACCGCGTGAGGTTAATTCTTTATAAGCATAATTCCCAAATTTATTTTTCTGCCGCGAAAGGCCTATCAATCCGATAGTTTTATGACTTACAAAATCCCGTAATAATTGTTCCATCGAAATGACTCAAAATTGTTATTTAAAAATAAAAAAAGCTGTCCAAAATGCGACAGCTTTTTGAAAAAAATAATTCAGGATTTATTTAAGAAGAAGCATCTTCTTATTAATTGATTGTCCATTGAGGCTTATATTATAAATATAATTACCAGAACTTAAATCGCTTGCATTCAAGGAAACGGTATAATTACCTGCTTCTTGAAATTGATTTACAACTTCTTTGACCTTTTGACCAAGAGTGTTGAAGACAGCTAAAGTAACAACACCGGACTGAGGCACACTATAACTGATTGAAGTCGAAGGGTTAAAAGGATTCGGGAAATTCTGCCCTAAAGCAAATGTTGAAGGTGTTTGTCCCGCGGAAACATTTACGACGATTGAATAAGAGAATGTTCCGTCAAAATCAACTTGTTTCAATCTATAAGAATAAGCGGAGTTTGCATTAATGTTTTTATCTGTAAAAGAATATGAAGAGAAGTTTGTTGTTGTTCCGTTTCCTTTTACAAATCCGATTTTTACAAACTCACTATTAATTGATTTTCTTTCAACTTCAAAACCGTTATTGTTTTTTTCAGTAGCGGTTTTCCAGAGTATTTCAACATTTCCATTAACGTTGTTAGCAGAAAAGGAAGTTAATTCAACAGGCAAAACATCACTCCAAGAAGTTGAAATTCTAATACCGTCTAAAACACCAGTTGGTGCTGAAGTTGCCGTCCCTTGACGTATATTAACGATTGAAAGATCAATTGCATCAGTTTGAGCACTCGTAACTGGACCAACATATGGAGTCACTAGTTCAGTTGTTGGAAAATTCGGTGCAGTGAAGACAAAAAGACTTACTTCATCATCGGTTGTGGTTCCAGTATTAAATTTATATTTCGCAACCACTAAATAGGTTGTGTTCAATGCATAAATTGAATCTCCATAGGTTGGGCGATAAGGCGCAGAAGAAACACTTGATTTACTAATTCCAAAAGTAATATTTCCATTATCAGCGCTTCTTACAAATACGCGCGGGTAAAACGCATTACTGGTAATTAAACCTTGTGTAAGATGAAAAAAGTAATCGCCGGCATAAGCACTATTCCCAACTCCACCAAAATTAGTTGCACTAAAATTGACAAGCAATGAAGCATATACTGTCCCAGATGTTTGTGGAGTAATACTTACGTAGGCATCCTGTCCAGTATTTGCAAGCGGAAGTGCATTCCCAATCCCGGAACTAAGATAACCTGGGTAAGATAAGCCAGTAGTACCAACTGTAAAAGGATTTGTAGTACTGGTTCCTGTTATCGTCCAACCACCTTGACCCAAAAGCGCAGAGCCTGAAGTGTAATCAAAATTTTCTTCTAAAAGAACCTGAGCATTTGAAAATCCTCCGAGAACTAATAGAGCAAAAACTACAACAAAGTAATTTTTCATCATGGTATTCCTTTTTTCGTTTAATGAATTGTAACTCTTGCGGTAAATATAAAAAAATAAATATAAAACAAACATTAAAAAATTGTTATTTATTTTTCTTTAAACTGTCTTCTTATAATTCCAAATTGCTAACCCATTAAACACAACTGCAAAACCGGTCACAATAAGAAAGTGATATCGTAAATCCCAGAAGCTGCTTCCTTTTAATACAAGCATTCGCATCACTTCGATTAAATAGCTTACCGGATTTATATATGTCAGATAGCGTGCCCAATCAGGCATATTTTCCGTCGGCGAAAACAATCCACCGAGCAAAATAAAAACCAGCATGAAAAAATAAGCGATAAACATTGCCTGCTGTTGTGTTTCAGCATAGATTGATGTGAGCAGTCCAAATCCGAGGAGCGCTACTAAATAAACACCGGCAAAAAGATATCCAATCCAGAAACTTCCTTCGGGATAAATTCCATAGACAATAAAACTAATCACAAAGCCAATAGACATTACAACTAAACCAAGAACCCAAAAGGGAATTAGTTTACTCAATATAAAGTGATATTTTTTTATTGGTGATACATTTAGCTGCTCAATGGTTCCCACTTCTTTTTCCTTAACAATATTTAAGGAAGACATGAGATACCCAACCAAAGTAACAAGCAACGCCAAAACTCCCGGAACGATAAATTTTTTATAATTCATTTGAGAATTAAACCAGTTTGAACTGGTAATTTCAATCACTGGAATTGTATTGAAGCGTGATTGAGGAAGCCACTCGGCGCGTATTTCATTATTAAAATCTTTTATAATTATATTAGAATAGGCAACCGCAAGTCCCGCAGTTTGTCCGCTTATGGCATTGGCGGCAATCACAATTTTTGTTTCACTCTCTCTGATGAGATCACGCTCGAAACCTTGTGGAATTTCTATGATCAAATCAGCAACATCTTTTTCTACTTGATCAAGCGCTTGATCGTATGTTTCAGAATAATCCGTCAGCTGAAAATATCCTGAAGTGGTAAATTTATTTATCAACTTTCTTGAGTACTCCGAATGATCGTGATCAACCACGCTGAGAGTAATATTTTTCATTTCGTAGGTTGCCGCGTAGGGAAGAAGAATAAGCTGAATTAAGGGGAGCGCAAAGATCATTCTTAAAATGAGTTTGTTACGGAAGATTTGCAAAAATTCTTTTCTCAATAAAAATAGTAATGTTCTCATTACAACCTAATCTTAAATCGTTTTACACTTATGGTTAAAAATATGGCTGTCATCACTATAAGTATTAACAGTTCTTTCCAGATTTGTGTTATATCTATCCCTTTTATCATCACGCCTTTAACGATTATGATATACCATTTTGCAGGAACAAAATTTGAAAGAACTTGCAGAACAAACGGCATGTTTGCTATCGGGAAAGCATATCCGCTTAACATTACTACCGGAAACATTAATCCTAGTAATGAAATCAACATCGCCGCTTGCTGTGTATCGGTAACCGTTGAAATTAACAACCCCAAAGAAAGTGCACAAAAGATATATAAAATGGTAGAACCAATCAGCAACAACAGACTTCCTTGGATTGGGAGACCAAGCACAAATACACTTAAGATCAAAATGGTAGCCACATTTATTAGTGAGATGATGAAGTAAGGAATAACTTTGCTGATAATTACAAGCCACGGTTTCATTGGTGAAACAAGGAGAATTTCCATTGTACCCAATTCTTTTTCTTTTACTATCGCAATCGAAGTCATCATTGCAGAGATGAGGAGCAAAATCATTCCCATTACACCGGGAACAGAAGTGTAAGCGCCTTTTAACTGCGGGTTGTAAAGCATTCGCATTTCTGTTTTAATTGTGTAGGGAAGATTGTTCTGTTGATTCAGTTCACTCTGGTAATCCATTACAATTGTGCTTACATAATTTGTAAGTGTTGTTGCCTGGTTGGGATCGGTTGCATCGGCAATAATTTGTAACTGCGCTTTGTTTGTATGCACCAGTTCATTTTGGAAATTTTGTTGAAACACAATTGCCACTTTTATTCTACCGGTCTTGAATGCTTTTTCAATTTGCTGATTTGTTTTTAATGTTCTGTCAATATCAAAGTATTGGCTGCTTTCAATTCTTGTAATTATGTTTTGTGTTGCTTCATCTTTAGCGTTATCTAAGATTGCAATGTTTGTGTTGCGGACTTCATTTGTTATTGCAAATCCGAAGATTAATAACTGAATAACGGGCAGACCAATCAACACTAACATTGATCGTTTATCGCGAAGTATATGATGAAATTCTTTTTTTATAAATGTGATTAATTGTTTCATAATTTTCTTTTCTTAAATTCCATGCAGCTTTACAAGATAAATATCTCTCGCAGAGAGCTTAATCTCCTCGTTGAGCTCCGCGAGCGAGCCTCAAAAAAACATCATCCATAGATATTGCATTAAATTGTTTTTTCAGTTCAGCAGGCGAATCGAGCGCTTTAATAACTCCATCCACCATAATTGAAACGCGGTCGCAGTATTCGGCTTCGTCCATGTAATGAGTTGTAACGAAAACCGTTATTCCGTTGTGCGCGGCTTCGTAAATCATATCCCAAAATTGTCTGCGAGTGATTGGATCAACCCCGCCGGTAGGCTCATCAAGAAAAACAATTTTGGGCTCGTGTAAAATCGCAATGCTGAATGCAAGTTTTTGCTTCCAGCCAAGGGGGAGCGAACCAACAAGTTTATCTGCTTCTTTGTGAAGATTTAATTTATTAATTAACTCGTTACTTTTCGTTTCGATCTGTTTGTCACTCAATCCGTAAATCCCACCGAAGAGATTTATGTTTTCTTTTATTGTTAAGTCTTCATACAAAGAAAATTTCTGACTCATGTAGCCAATATTTTTTTTGATCTGCTCTGTTTGCTTATAAACATCAAAGCCGGCAATTTGCGCTTTGCCGTAACTTGGTTTGGAGATTCCGATCAACATTTTCATTGCAGTAGTTTTGCCCGCGCCATTCGCGCCGAGGAATCCGAAAATCTCTCCCTTGAAAACCTCAAAAGTTATTTCGCTTGCCGCGATGAAATCGCCAAACTTCTTCGTGAGTTTATCTGTCTTTATTACTACTTCTCTATTCATAATATTTTAATCATTTCAAAAAGCCCTTTCCTTTGGGAAGGGTTGGGTTGGGCTTTTCATTAACTGCATGAAACAGTCTTCAATTCCGGGTTCAATTTTATTTATTGCTGCGTTTTTGTGTCCGCTTACCAAAAGATATTCTTCCAACTCCACCATGCTTTCTTCTGTTAATGTTAAGTGATGATTCTCTCCGAACGCAAAACAGCTTTCTGTTTGCGGAAATGCGCGAAGATCATTCAAGAGATTAAACATATTTTCAGAATGCACGGAAAAAAGATTTCTGCCGAACTGTTTTACAATGTTTCCCGGTGTATCTATTGTCATGATTTTACCATCCTGCATTAACGCAATTCTATCGCATAGCTTTGCTTCATCCATGTAAGGAGTAGAAACAAGAATAGTGATGCCCTGTGCTTTTAGCCGCTTCAGCATCTCCCAAAATTCTTTTCTGGAAACTGGGTCAACACCGGTTGTTGGTTCATCAAGAAACAAAATTTTGGGTTTGTGGATAAGTGCGCAACTCAACGCAAGTTTTTGTTTCATTCCGCCGCTAAGTTTTCCGGCGCGGCGTGTTTTAAATGGTTCAAGCTGTTTATAAATATCTGCAACTAAATCATAATTTTCTTGAATAGTTGTGTTGAAGATTGTCGCAAAGAATTCAAGGTTCTCTTCAACCGTTAAATCTTGATAGAGAGAAAATCTGCCCGGCATATATCCAACTATGTCCCTAATCACTTTATAATCTTTCACAACATTGTAGCCAAGAACTTTTGCCTCGCCTTTATCGGCAAGAAGAAGGGTTGTGAGAATTCTAAAGATTGAAGTCTTACCGGCTCCATCCGGACCGATCAATCCAAATAACTCTCCTTCTTCTACAGAAAAAGAAACATCGTTAACAGCAGTAACTGTTGTTTTTTTAGTTGGATAAGTCTTAACAATATTTTCTAATTCTACGGCTTTCATATTTTGAATTTTAATTCTCCGTACATACCAATTTTCAAATAACCGTCGTTAATAACTTTTACTTTAATTGCGTAAACAAGATTAGCACGCTCGTCTTTTGTTTGAATTGTTTTTGGTGTGAACTCTGCTTTTGAAGAAACCCAATAGATTTCGCCGCTCATTTCTTTTTGTTCGCCATTTCCTTTATCAACATAAACTTTCACTTTTTGACCGAGTTTTACCTCCCCAAGCTGATTGCCGTTGATGTATGCGCGCAAGGTCATTGTAGAAAGATCGGCAATTTTGTAAAGAGCTTTTCCGTTTGAAGTAACTTCGTTTTGCTTTGCGTATCGTGTTAAAACTGTTCCATTAACCGGATTTTTGATTTTGCTTTTATTTATTTGGTCTTCTATCTGTTCAACTTGTGCTTTAAGCGGAAATGTTTCGCTCTGTAATCCTTGTTTGGTAATTGTGAGATTGGATTTAGTTGCGTTGTACTGCTTGTTCAGTAAATCAATTTGCGCAGTCACATCATCAAGTTGTTTTGTTGTTGCAGCGTTCGATTTAACAAGATTCTCAATCCGTCTCTTTTCCGTTTCGGCGGTTTTTATCTGCTCTTGAATTGCTGCGAGTTGTGTTGTAACATCGGGCTGCTTGCTTAATACCGCTTTGATTGAAGCTTCAAGTTGTTTCTTTTTTAGGAACAGTTGGAGTGTGTCAATAATCCCAACTGTTTGATCTTGTTTAAGAGTCGTGCCTTCTTCAACATCAAACCGGATGAGTTTGCCAATCGCCTCAGAAGAAACAATTACTTCTTCCGATTCAAATGTTCCTGTTGCGTCAAAATCTCTGTTGCCGTTTCCGCATGCAAAGAATATTAATGAAAGAATTGGCAGCAGCAAAAATCTTTTGTTTAATCTCGTTTTCATTTTTATATCTATGTTTTGTTTATAATTATTTTTCATTGACCCGTTAAATTAATTTCCGGTCGTGAGTTTAATATTCTGCCGGGCAAGCAGCAACTGTGTTTTGCGAACTGCGAGGTTTAATTTTGCCTGATCTTCGGAAGTCAACTCGCGTATAAAATCATTTGAAGTAATCACCCCGTTCTCAAGCTGTGCCAGCGCAGCTTTCTTTACCGATATTCTTATCTCGATGATTTGTTCATCAATGCTTATCAGCCCGTTTAGCTTTTCAATTTCATTTTGATATTGTTTGAGTGAAAGAATTGTGTTGAGGAGAAAAGTTTCTTTCTGTGCCTCAACAGATTTTTTATTCAACCTTGCTATTTCATTTTCATTACCAAAAGTATATAAATTAGCTATCGACCAGGTAAGACGAACTCCCGCCATGTAATACCAATCAAATTCATTCCTGAGCATATTAAGAGTCGGTTTCCCGTATCCCCCTTGAAAAAATAAATTTGTCTTCGGTAGAATTTTCGCGAGTGTCAACCCGTTTTGGCTTTCAATCATCTCTTCCTGCGAAGAGTAGAGTTTTAGTTCCGGGCGATTGATTTCCTCCTTTTCCATACTGAAATTTGCCACCGGCTGTTCGAGAATTAGCGATTCATCGAGTTGTTGATTGATAAGTAGTCCGAGCATATCTCTGAATGTTTTTCGGGATGATTTTAATTCAATTTCCTTTTGATCTGTCTTCAACAATTCTGCTTTTAATACATCAACGTTAGGTTGTGTAGCTGTTCCGTTCTGAAGCGCTGCATTAAGTTTCGCAAGACTTGCATGCAAATCTTTTTTTAACAGATCGGTTTGGATAAGTTGTTCATTGAAAAGAAGAATACCAAAATAAATCTGATTGATCCTGTCTTTCACCTTCAGAAGTTCCACTTCAACTTTATGGTCATCAATTGCGAAGCTTGCTTTTTGAATACCGGATTGTGCCGACAAAATACCACCGTCGTAAATTACTTGTGAAATATCCGCTACAGCTTTATACTGATCTTTAGTGAGTGATTCGATTTTCATTCCCGGTATTGCAATTGGCAAAGAAGTAACATCGGATTGGTAAGTTGCCTGCCCGCTAATTGTTATCTGCGGAAAGTAACCTTTCCAGACATTGTTTACACTGAAATCTTTACTTTTTACAATGTATTCTTTTTGTTTTATCAAAGGGTAATTTTCGCGCGCTTTGGTATAACATTCTTCAAGCGTAAGTTTTGTTTGGGCAAATGCGCCGCTTGCGCACAAGGCAGAAATTGTTAGTACTGTTAAAATGTTTTTCATTATTCTATTTCTTTCATCAAATTCACAAATTGTTCTTTCCCTTTTTCGGTAAGAATTCCGTTCATAATAATTTTGAAGGTAGTCTGCGCGGCAACTTTCATTGAAAAGTTGTTATTAAGGATAAACTCCGGATTAACCGTGCTTCGTACTGCGTTTACCAGTATATTCATAATTAATGGTGTTGGATAATCTTCTATCAATCCCTCTTTCTTTCCCTGATCAATAACTTTCGAAAGATTTGCATACATCATTTCCGTTCTAAATTTATCTACTCGCAGCCATACGGTTGGAAAATGAGTTTTTAGTTCCGCAAAAATTTTATCTCCTATCTTTGCGGCTGTATTGCTCAGCAGCGAAATAAGTCCGATTATTTTTTCAACAGCGTTTTTATCACTGTTTAGTAATGGAAGGATTTTCCCTTTCATTCTTTCAGTAAAGCGATTGGCGATTGCATCAACTAAATCATGTTTGGAAGGAAAGTGTTTGTAAATGGTTTTTTTGCTTACATGTAATTCGGCGGCAACATCATCCATTCTGGTTTTATAAAACCCTTCTCTAAAGAATTTCTCCTCGCCCAATTCAACTATTTTGTCTTTTATGTCCATGATTCCTTTAGGAAACTATTTTAGTTTTTTTGGTTTCCAATATAACCGGTTATTATGTGATTGTCAAGAGAAATTTTATGACAGTTCTTTTTCATCCATTATTTCAACCGTTTATATAAAGTTTTCCGCAGTGTTTGTTTTTCATAGAAATTAATCTCTATTTTTGTAAAAATTATTTCACAAAAAAGGACGAAGTTATGAAGCAAGGACTAATTGCAGCAATGATGATTCTGTTTTCATTTACGCTGCTTGTATCGGCTCAAAAAAAATCTTCTCTACGCGACCAACCGGTTGAAATCAAATACGAAAAACACATTTTGAAAAATGGTTTAACGCTGCTTCTTCATGAAGACCACAAAGCGCCAATCGTTGCTGTTAATGTTTGGTATCACGTTGGTTCAAAGAATGAAAAATTTGGAAAGACCGGGTTTGCTCACTTGTTTGAACATCTTATGTTTAACGGAAGTGAAAATTTTAATGATGATTATTTTAAAGTGATGGAAAAAATCGGCGCGACTGATCTGAACGGAACTACGAACGGTGACAGAACAAATTATTTCCAAAATGTTCCTACTTCTGCTCTGGATTTAACATTGTGGATGGAATCCGATAGAATGGGACATCTCATTGGCGCTATTACTCAAGCTAAACTCGATGAACAACGCGGCGTAGTTCAAAATGAAAAACGCCAAGGGGAAAATGAACCGTACGGACAAGTTGATGAACTTATTGTAAAAAGTACTTTCCCGGCTGGTCACCCTTACTCATGGACGGTAATCGGCTCAATGGAAGATTTAAATGCCGCTGCTTTAACTGATGTTCAGGATTGGTTCAAAACATATTATGGAGCTGCTAACGCAACGTTAGTGGTTGCCGGCGATATTGATCCGAAAGAAGCATTGCAAAAAGTTGAAAAATATTTTGGTGATATTCCTTCAGGTCCTCCAATTTCAAAATACAATACTTGGGTTCCTAAAATGACGGGAAGCCACCGACAAGTTATGCAGGATAGAGTTCCGCAATCACGTATCTATAAAATTTGGAACGTTCCGCAATGGGGTTCTCAAGAAGCTGTTTATCTTGATTTAGTTAGTGATGTGCTTGCTTCAGGGAAAACTTCGCGTCTTTATAAACGTTTAGTTTATGATGATCAAATTGCCACTTCTGCAAGAGCTTATGTTGATCTTAGTGAAATCGCCGGACAATTTTATATGGATTTAACAGCTAAACCGGGAGAAGATTTAGCTAAAGTAGAAAAAGCCGGAGATGAAGAATTGCAGAAATTTTTAAAAGATGGACCGACCGCAAAGGAATTGGAAAAAATTAAAACTCAGTATATGGCGCAATTTATTCGTGGGATTGAACGCATCGGCGGCTTTGGCGGGAAATCAGATATTATTGCTCAGAATCAAGTATATGCCGGTGATGCTGACCATTATAAACAAGTTTTACAATGGATAAAAGAAGCTACAGCAAAAGACCTTTTAGAAACTGCCCGCAAATGGTTATCAGACGGTGTTTATATTTTAGAAGTTCATCCTTTTCCAAATTATAATGTAGTTAAATCGGATGCTGATAGAAGTAAACTGCCTGAATCAGGAACTCCTCCGGATGCAAAGTTTCCGAATTTCAAAAGAGCTGTTCTTGCTAATGGAATGAAAATAATTTTAGCTGAACGAAAAGAAATTCCCGTAGTAAATATGAGTTTGCTTTTTGATGCCGGATTTGCCGCTGATCAGTTTGGGTTAAAAGGAACCGCAAGCCTTGCTATGAATATGCTTGATGAAGGAACGAAAAAAAGAAATGCTCTTCAAATCAGTGAAGAGTTGGAAAGTTTAGGCGCTAATTTAAGTACGGGTTCAAACTTAGATATGTCGTCGGTAAATCTTTCATCATTAAAATCTAATTTGGATAAATCACTTGATATTTTTGCAGATGTAGTTCTTAATCCTTCATTTCCGGAGACTGATTTTAATCGCTTAAAGAAAGAACAGGTTGCCGGAATAAAGCGAGAAAAATCTTCACCATTTTCAATGGCATTAAGAGTTTTCCCAAAAATTCTTTATGGTGAAAATCATGCTTACGGAAGTCCGTTTACAGGCTCCGGGTATGAAGAAAGCGTAAACAAACTTACTCGAGAAGATCTCGTAAAGTTTAAAGAAGATTGGCTTAAACCGAATAATGCTACGCTCGTAGTTGTTGGCGATATCACCTTAGATGAACTGACTCCTCGCATTGAAAAATTATTTAAAGACTGGAAAACCGGTGAAATAAAACAAAAAAATATTGCTCAAGTTGAACAAAAAGAAAAACCGGTAGTTTATATCTTGAACAAACCGGGTGCGATGCAAAGTGTAATTATTGCAGGTCAAGTAACTCTTCCATCGGCTAATCCGGATGAAATAGCGATCGGATTGATGAACGATATTCTTGGTGGAAATTTCACTTCGCGCGTAAATATGAATTTACGTGAAGACAAACATTGGTCATATGGTGCTCAGTCAGTTTTTGTTGGTGCAAAAGGTCAAAGACCTTTCATTACTTTTGCGCCTGTACAGGCTGATAAAACAAAAGAATCAATCATCGAAATTCAAAAAGAATTAAATGGAATAGTTGGTGAAATTCCTATTAAAGATGATGAATTTAATTTTGTAACTACTAATCAAGTAAACAGTATGGCGGGTTCATGGGAAACCGGAAACGCTGTACGTGGGAGTCTAAGCGAAATGGTTCGCTACGGATTGCCTGACAATCATTTTTCAACTTTTGCAGCAAGAGTAAAATCAACAACTAAACAACAATTGACGGATGCAGCTAAAAAAGCAATTCATCCAAATCAATTGGTATGGATCGTTGTTGGTGATCGGGAAAAAATTGAGCAGGGATTGAAAGATATGAACCTTGGTGAAGTAAAATATATGGATACCGACGGGAACGAGATCAAGTAGAAAGTAAAAAGTATCAAGTAAGAAGTAGAAAGTAAAAAGTAGAAAGTAGAAAGAAAGGCTGGTTGAACGATCAGCCTTTTTTTATTCTGTTTTTGAGATTCACTTTTTACTTTATACTTTCGACTTGCAACTGTTTTATTCCCTATATTTACAGAAAAAAAATAAATTTAGATGAACTCATTTTCAAGACATCAAAAAGGATTATTTGCCGCATTCATTGCCGGAATTTTGTGGAGTACTGGTGGTCTCTTTATCAAACTTATCTCGCTCAATCCTTTTCAACTCTCGTTTTTCCGTTCGCTTTTCTCGGCTGTTACTTTCCTTATTCTCTTTAAAAGTGATGCAGTAAAAAGAAACAAAGCTACATTTATTAACGCTTTATTTTATGCGGCTATTCTCATTCTTTTTGTTATTGCAACCAAAATGACGACAGCGGCAAACGCTATTTTTCTCCAATACACGGCTCCCATTTACGTTTTAATTTTGGAACCGATCCTCCTTAAAACAAAGTTTGAAAAAATTAATATCGTTACTATTATTTTGGCATTTACCGGGATGGTCCTCTTTTTTCTTGGTGAACTTTCTCCGGGACATTTTGTCGGAAATATTATTGCACTTATCTCTGGAATGTGTTTTGCCGGTTTTCTTTTGGGCATGCGGAAGAACGATCACTCCTACCAATTTGCGACGATATTTTGGGGAAATATTATCATTGCAGTGGTAAGTGTCTTCTCCGTTTTTTCAATTCAAGTTCTCACGTTTTCCGATTTAACAATGGTTGCCTATCTCGGAATTATTCAGATTGGTTTAGCTTACGCGGTATTTACTTATTCGCTCAAACGAGTACATGCGATTGAAGCTTCGCTGATATCGATGATAGAACCGGTGTTAAATCCTGTGTGGGTTTTTATTTGGTACGGAGAAAAGCCATCAACATTAGCGTTAATTGGCGGCGCAATAATTTTATTGGGGTTGACGATTAAATCGGTTATTTATGAGAATTTTATTAAGGTGAAAGCCGGCTGATCTGCCAATCATTTTCTATTAAGAGGTAAAGTATTCTATCGTGCAAACGATTTTCTCTTCCTTGCCAAAATTCAACTTCAAATGGAATTACTCTGTACCCGCCCCAGAAAGAGGGAAGTGGAATTTCTTTTCCGTCATATTCTTTTTGTAAAGATTGAAATTTATCTTCTAAGAATTTTCGATCCGGAATTTCGCTGCTCTGTTTAGATGCCCACGCTCCTAATTGACTTTCTCTCGGTCTTGAGTGAAAATACTCGTTTGATTCTTCGCGTGAAACTTTTTCTACTTTTCCTTTAATGCGTACCTGTCTGGCCAATTCTTTCCAAAAAAAAAGTAAAACGACAGCATCATTATTTTCTATCTCTTTTCCTTTTTTACTCTCATAATTTGTATAAAACACAAACCCTTTTTTATCAAATTCTTTTAACAATACGACACGAGCATTCGGATGACCCTCAGTTGATACTGTTGAGAGGGTCATTGCATTCAACTCTTCTATCTTAACGTTCACAGCCTCATTGAACCAAATTTCAAATTGGTCAATTGGATTTTTTGGTACATGAGTTTCATCAAAGAGAGCCGATGTATAATTGATCCTCATTTCCGTAAGCTTTTTCTTTTCATTCATTTCTGTTAAGGATTCCTTAAGATTTATAACTGAACAAAGATAAACAAATGCGTTTCTAAAAAAAAGATTTGATGTTACAGCCCATTTTTTTTAATAAAAAAACAAAATAAGATTTGAAGGAAAGAGAAATAACAATTAAGTTTACGATAGAAATTTGCGGGAGTAATTCAGTGGTAGAATGCAAGCTTCCCAAGCTTGACGTCGCGGGTTCGAGTCCCGTCTTCCGCTCAAAAAGTTTTGAAAGTGTTTGGAATTTTGATCTCAAAGTAAGATATTTGTATCGGTTTTTGAAAAACATTTTAACATTTGTTTTTTTGCAATTTGAAATTTCCCCAAGGGGGCTTAGCTCAGTTGGTTTAGAGCATCTGCCTTACAAGCAGAGGGTCGGAGGTTCGACTCCTTCAGCCCCCACAGAATTAAAACCTTATAAGATAATCACTTATAAGGTTTTTTCGTTTTAAAGAAAAATGAGAAATTCTAAAATATCGAGCGAAAATCGAGCGAAAGTGCGAGCGAAGGCGCAATTTTTTCAGAGAGAATGCTGGATGAAAAACCGTGACGTAAAAAGATGCCTAAGGAACGAAGGCAGCTTTTTTGGTGACGGTTGGGTTTTTAGCTGAGTGGGCGAAAAATTGTGACTGAGCGGTCGTCTGTGCAGTTCGGGAGTCAACAATTGGAATCGATAGTGTTTGTTCCGGATCTGATCGTATTTAGAATATATTCAAGTTTGTTGGATCCCAATTCACCCGATATAATCATTTTGAGAAATTAGTTTTGAATAAACGACATAATAGCAATTACATTAACACGAAAGTTCCAAATAATAATCCCAGAATAAAAAAAACAATGGCACTTCATCTCTATTTGTGTTTTCAATATATAAGTTGATACATCCCTATCATAAACGCAAAAACAAAAGCAACGCCAACTACACTCCCTATAGAGACAGCTCCAGCTAAAACAGAGTTACTTGGCTCATCTTTAGCTTTCGCTTCAAATTTTTTTACATCAACTATAGCAATTTTCCCGGAAAAAGGAATTAAGGTTTCTTTGACTTCCCATTTAGCTCCTTTCCATAATTTTTTTATAGATATAGCCCCTTGCAAAATGGTAATCGTATCATGGTTATCATTGTAAGAGAATTCGTCTAACTTATAAGTGGTGCTATCATTTGTGATCATACAAGTTTCAAGCTCTGGATCAGGTTTAATAATTTCATGACTGGAATCGAGCTTTATGAATTCATCTTTTGAAACTTCTTGCATGCTGTAACAACCGCAAAGAGATAAGAGAAAAGAAGGGATCAGTATAGAAATTATTAGCTTTTTCATATAATCTCATTTTTGATGGGATTAAACTAAAAGCAATTAACTAAAACACAAAGAAAAAAAAGAATTGAGAATAATCCGGGTCTGCCAAATCTTTGGACTCTACTAGCCATTTGGGAGCAAAAAGAACTTGGAAGAAGTAATATGCAGGTAAATAATAAATTATTTACTACTCCCAGAGCCATTATAATTTTTGAACATGTCATCGAAATCTTGCATCGCAACTACAAGACAGATTAACCCGACACCAACTATAATCCCTAAAATCATAAGCGTTGTTTAACTTTTATCATTTGTTAAGGCTTCAAAGTTTTTAACATCAGCAACTGCAATATTCCCTGAGAAAGGGATTATGGTTTCTTGGTTTAAAGATTTCGTTCCTTTCAATATGATCGTATCACCATTAGCATTGTAGGAAAATACTTTGAATGATAATAGATAATTTAGAAAAGTTGCCAAATCCAGAGCAATTTTCCCCAACGATGATGTTCTGAAAAAATGCTCTTTCTTGCTTACAGGGATTTATCTAAAAAATGAACCATGCCCATTCAAAACGGAGCTTTTGTTTTATCTCAATTCTCTATTATTTTTGATGACAGAATGGAGCCGTTCTTATGCATGCTTTTCCCCATTTACACATTTATTTTTACAGACTCTTCAATTTAAGAAAACTCTATGCAGTTTTCTTATTGCCAATTTTGAACTGGTTAAAAAATCAGTTCGTGGAAATATATTTTCTCTTTTCCATGAAATCCATCGAGCAATCTTTCATCTTTGCTCTTAAATAACTCACTTTTTCAGTAGCGACTATATAAGAAGTCCCCCGATGTAAATTAAAAGTTGTTTCTTATTTTGTTCATGTAATTAAATTACTTTTTAACAACTACTACAAAAAGTATTGTGAAAACAATAAATCTCTATACTGTTTTTCGATTTATTATAATCTTTCTACCGATAGTTGGTATTGATAGTTCGGCTGCAGAAGCTCCTCATAACATCATTTCATCCTTGAATAAATCAATACAGTTAAGACATTGGCAAATTGCAAAAGATACTGCACCAAAATATCATCTCCAAACTCCCCATGATTCATCGTGGCGATTGCTTGATCCTTCTTTAGATATTGATAAATACACTAAAGGAAATTGGCTTTTAAAAACTAATATTGTTATTGATGATTCAGTGATCAACAAAACTATTTTCGGACTCTTTCCAATAAATTTTGTAACAGCGTATGAAATTTATTGGGATGGGATTAAGATTGCGCAAAATGGAATTATCGGAATAAATAAAGATGATGAAAAAGCAGGTAGATTCAATTTTAATCTGCCTCTGTCTCAACAACTGGTAACAAAAGGGAAACATACACTTACTGTTCGAATATCAAATCATCATAACTACTCTTCGTGGAAATGGTTTTACGGCGGAGTTTTAATTGGTCCGTACGATATTGAATTTAAGAATATATTTCAGTGGAATTACCAGGCTTTTTTCATAATAGGCATTTTATTTATACCGTTTCTTTTTAATCTCTTTCTCTATTTCGCAAGAAAGAGTAGACCTGAACATCTTTTGTTCAGTTTGATTTGTTTTTTAGTGATAGTGGATTCGGGAACTTTGCTGATCCCAAACTTCATTGAGATGCCAACAACTTTTGTACACTGGGAATTATTTACCTGGCAGATAATTACCGTCTTATTTACTGCCCTTTTCCCGGCATTTTTCATCTATGCGTTTTCGTTTTCTAAAAAAATTATTGGAGCTATTATTGTAATAGACCTAATCATCTACTTATTTTTTACTAACATCGTGAACATCTTTGATGTAATGCCACCCACCGTACTAATTTTAAGTAGTATGATTACACTGTGGGCATTGTATAAACGACGGGAAGAAAGTATCATTATTTTTATAGGACTTATAGTAGCCTGGGCAGCATATTTTTTCAATTTTGCTTTTGCCGGGTTGGCAACAACCATGGTTATATGCACAAGTTTTTCTATAGCCAGACAGTTTGCAAGAAAAGAAACCGCCGAAAGAGAAGCACTGCTAAGATCGGCTCATTTGGAAAATGAATTATTAAAGAAGAATATTAATCCCCATTTCATTCTAAATACATTAACATCTATAATCGTATGGCTTAGGAGAGATCCCAATTCAGCTATAAAACTTATAGAAACGCTGGCGGAAGAATTCAGGATGATTACACAAATCTCTGCACTTAAACTGATTCCTATCCAACAAGAAATTGATTTATGTAAGGCTCATTTGAAAATAATGAACTACCGCAAAGGAGCTGATTATAAAATAGAAACGATGAACATTGTTGAAGAAGAAAATGTGCCGCCGATGATATTCCATACACTTATTGAAAACGGACTTACGCATGGGTATGAGAATAAAGTCCAGGGAACTTTCACATTGCTGCGGAAAAAGAATTCCAGCAGCGTTCAATACATTCTTTCAAATGATGGAGACTTTTCAAGCGATGAGCAAAAAGGATCAAGCGGTTTTGGGCTGCGCTATATTAAAAGTCGTTTAGAGGAAAATTATCCTGAACGATGGGAACTCATCTCACAGAGAAAGGAACCTGGATGGGAAACGATTATTGAAATTAGGGATAAATAATGCGCATACTTATTGTTGAAGATGAACGTCCTACAGCGGAAGATATAGAATTACTCGTCAAGCAAATTCTGGGAAAAGAAATTACTTCTATTCACATTGAAAACACATTGGGTAACGCCCTCTTGTACATCAATGAAAAGGCAATTGATGTTTTATTATTAGATTTGAATCTCAATGCAAAGGACGGGTTTCAAATCCTTAAACAAGTTGTGAGCAAATCATTTCAAACTATTGTTATTTCTGCAAACATCAACAGGGCGATCGAAGCGTTTGAATATGGTGTGCTGGATTTTATACCTAAACCATACAGCATGGAAAGATTGACAGCCGCTTTCCAACGCCTAAAGTCAAGTCACGCAGTGGATGGACACGCAATAAAATATCTTTCTGTAAAAAGGGGGTTTGAAATTCGAGTCATTCCCATTGAAGAAATTCGATATTTCAAATCTGCAAACATCTATGTAGAGTTGCATTTGAAAGCTGGACATTCCGTTATATACGATAAGCCGATAAAGCAGCTTGTCCCTTTATTACCATCCAATTATTATCGCATTCATAAATCGTTTATTATTAACATAGAAACAATCGAAACAATTCAAACCCTTGGCGGCGGAAAATATCGTGTCGTTTTAAAAAGCGGCGACTGTTTACCGGTTAGCCGTAAAGTAATAAATAAGCTAAGATCAATTTTGGGTTTAGAGTTCAATTATTCTAATATAAATAATTGATACACTTTCTATTAGTTACACTTCTTTGGCGGTTAAGTATTTTCTATTCGAAATAATTCTACTTTATCCTCTTCATTCGTGCATTTCACAAAGTCCTGGTGCAGTTCTCAAGGTTTTTATCACATCATACTTTGCCAAAAACTAATTTTGTAAAGGTTTTTAGTCATTCCTATTTCAGTTGAAGATTAATATAATTTAGCAGGAGTTCTATATGAAAAAAATAATGCGACTTTTGCTTGTCATATCAATGATGGTTGTTCCATCAATATCGTTATATGCACAAGCCATTCCGCCTGATAGTATGTATTTGGGACAAACTCCTCCCGGAGATACTCCCAAAATATTTAACCTCTCAGTAAATACAGGATCATTTGCAGCGGAAAGAATCGCAATTTCTAATGACGGTAAAGAAATTTACTATTCAGAAGTGCGCAGTTACTACCCTGCCGCCGGTGATACAATTAAATATTATAGCTATTCTAACAATAAATGGAGCGGTCCCTTCAATTTATTCCCGGGTTATCTGGCGCCTGCATTATCGGTTAGTGGCGATACTATGTATTTTCAAAATGCTAACATTCAAAATAGCAGTTCGGTTTATGAAACATTTATTTCTGTAAAGAATGGTCTAAACTGGGGAAGTCCACAAAGGATTTTATCAAACCTTAACTCAGCGCATTATTTACAAGTTACCAATAATGGCAATTATTATATATCATCAATTTCTACTCCTACTGTTGGAGCATCCGATTGGTGCAAATTGTTAATTGCTGGTGTTGATACTTCAGCTATAAGTTTAGGGCAACTATTAAATTCAGGCGGGGATAATTTAGATTTTTTTATTTCAAAAGAAGAAACTTTTATAATATTGGCTAAAGGTGGTTTGCAAATTAGTTATCGTAAAAATGATGGGACTTGGACAAACCCGAAAAGCTTAGGTTCAAAAATAAACTTCGGTCTTTCAATGTGGGGACCTTATGTATCTCCAGATAACAAATATCTGTTTTATACAACAGGAACTAAGCAGGATTATTCCGATACCTATGTGCATTGGGTCCGCATCGATAACCTGATTGATAGTTTAAAACATACCAATTTTACTCCTTATTTAAAGAATCAAATAAAAAATCAAATTGATACCGTAGGGCATTCATTCAATTTTACAATACCAGACAGTACATTTTTTGATGACGACGGAAACAGCACACTCACCCTTTCTGCAAGATTGAGCAATGGGACTCCTTTGCCTTCATGGCTAAGTTTTAATCCAGGTACAAGGACTTTTTCAGGCATACCAACTCAAGCAAAAGTTTTTCCCATAATGGTAACAGTAATTGCCAAAGATACTGCCAATGCAAGCGCTTCATCAACATTTGGTGTTACTATTATTGCAGATCCGGTTGCTGTAGAAGGAGTTAATGATCAACTTCCTAAAGATATTAATCTCTCCCAAAACTATCCTAATCCGTTCAATCCAACGACGACAATCGAATTTGCAATTCCGAAAACCGGAAGATATAAACTGGGTTTTTATAACGCACTCGGCGAACTAGTAAAAGATATTTCCGATAAGGAATATGAAGCGGGATATTACAAAGAAACATTTAATGCAACCGGGTTATCGAGTGGAATGTACATATATCGGCTAACGGGCAACGATGCAAACATAGTACGAAAGATGGTGCTTCTTCGTTAAGACCATTTCTAAAAAAATTGTGTGGAAATATTTAAATGAAGAATAATATAACTTAAGAGGATAACTATATGAAAAAAATACTGCGACTTTTACTCGCCATTTCAATATCGGTTATTTCATCAATGCCTTTATATGCACAAGCAATTCCACCTGACAGTTTGTATTTGGGGCAAACACCTCCTGGAAAAACTCCTAAGATTTTTGCACCTGGAATTGTATCATTGCCTGGGAGAACTGAATATGGGATCTCCATCTCGCCCGATGGGAAAGAAATGTTATTCGCAACCGGGAACTGGCCAGATAAGCGTACTTCAATTATGGAATATAAAAATAATCACTGGTCAAGCCCTGTACTTGTTTCTTTTTCAAAAACCAGATCAGCGGAAGAAGCTATTTTTTCACCCGATGGCAAACGAGTATATTACTATGCATACAATGCTCCAAATTCATTCGGCGCGGCAGATTTATGCTATAGTGAAAAAGTCGATTCGGTTTGGAGCGAACCTATCAACCTTGGCAGCTCATTGAATACATCAGAGGATGAATACCATCCGTGTGTTGTGGCTGATGGATCAATTTATTTTGAAAACACTTCAGGGCAAATATATTATTCAAAGTATGAAAATGGCACATTCCAACCAAGAGTTAAATTGCCGTCAATTTTCAATGATGCGGTTGTATATGGAAACCCATACGTTTCATCGGATGAAAGTTATTTTATTTTCAATTCTACCCGGGCAGGTGGTTTTGGAAATAATGATTTATATATTTCTTATAAAAAAAATGATGGTACCTGGACCAATCCAAAAAATCTGGGAAAGATAATTAATACCCAAACCGATGAAAATGGAAGCGAAATAACCAGTGATGGTTTATACATGACTTATGTATCAAACAATGATATTTACTGGGTGTCAACAAGTTTCATTGATAGTTTGAGACACACCAATTTTCCACCTTATCTGAAATATCAGATACCAAATCAAAAAGATACTGTAGGACATTCATTCGATTTTACAATTCCAGACAGCACGTTTTTTGATGACGATCCAAATAGTACATTCACATTCTCTGCAAGATTGAGCAATGGCGGTCCTTGGCCTTCATGGTTAAATTTTAATTCCGGTACAGGGACTTTTTCAGGCATACCAACTCAAGCAAAAGTTTTTCCCATAATGGTAACAGTAACAGCCAGAGATACTGCCAATGCAAGCGCTTCAGCGACATTTGGAATAACTATTGTTGCGGACCCGGTTGGGGTAGAAGAAGATATAAACCAACTTCCCGGGAGTATTAATCTGTATCAAAATTATCCCAATCCATTTAACCCAACAACTACAATTGAATTTGCTGTCTCCAAAACCGGAGAATATAAACTGAGTTTATACAATACACTTGGAGAACTTGTAAAAGAAATTTCAGATAGGGAATATGAAGCTGGAAACTATAAAGAAACATTTAACGCAGCCGGGTTATCGAGCGGAATGTACATATACCGGCTGTCGGGTGCCAACGTAAACATTATCCGTAAAATGGTACTGCTTAGGTAATGCTTCCATATGTACTTATGTCTTTGATTTTTATCCGAAATAATGCTCTGGAGCAATACAAAGAGTCTCAAGTCTTGACTAAAAACCATTTACTACTAAAAAGGGATACCATGAAAAAGGAAGCTTTATTTATTATTGTTTTTTATTTTGTTTCTCATTCCGCCGATCTGTTTTCTCAAACGCAGGCATGGGAGTACCTGGGCCAAATCCCTCCCTCAGAAAAATCAGTCATATTTGCAAAAGATATTGTCTCCAAGGAGAATATACACAGCCGCCTTGTTGTTTCGCCTGACGGGAAGGATATATTCTGGAATACCGTCGATATGAGTACATTTTCAACACAGATCCGGCATGTTGGTTATCAAAATGGTAAATGGTCTCAAGTGGTAGTTCCTTCTTTTGCACAAACAGGGATAACTGCAAATGCTATGTATTCGCCTGACGGGAAAAAACTATTTTTCGAGTATAGGAATAGCCTAAATGAAGTTTGGACGACCAAATATGTTGAAAGAATAAATGATTCAACATGGAGCGCGCCAAAAAACGACGGCTTTTTAATGAATACTTCTTCATCATTTACTAAAAGTGGTAGGGTTTATTTTTCTGATTATAAGAGAGGAAAACCTTGGGAAACCGGTATTTACACCGCTCTGTTTTCAGAGACCGCTTATTCTAACAAGCAAATACTCGATCCAGTTATTAATTCGCAATTTATAGATTATACTCCTTTCATTTCCCCAGACGAAAAGTATTTACTTTTTTCATCTAGTAGACCTACGGTGAAAGAGGATATGTATCTATATATAAGTTTCAAAACTAATGATGAGAAATGGATAACACCTCAAAAAATAAATGATGCAATTGGTTTTACAGGTAATGCAAGATTTCCGACTGTTTCTCCCGACGGTAAATATTTGTTGTTCTGTGGTGATGATGGAAATTTTTATTGGGTTGGTATTAATGCAATCTTGAACCTTAAACCGACTAATGTTGATGAGAGTGGAATTCCCCCATCTACAATCAATCTCTATCAAAATTATCCTAACCCGTTCAACCCAACAACTACAATCGAATTTGCTGTTTCCAAAACCGGAGAATATAAACTGAGTTTATACAATACACTTGGAGAACTTGTAAAAGAAATTTCAGATAGGGAATATGAAGCTGGAAACTATAAAGAAACATTTAACGCAGCCGGGTTATCGAGCGGAATGTACATATACCGGCTGTCGGGCAACGACGCAAACTTTGTACGAAAGATGGTGCTTCTTCGTTAACGCTTTCGTCAATAGTTAAAGCTATTTCTAAAACTAATTAATCATTAATAATGAAAAAATATATTTTATTAATCCTCGGTCTCTTTTTCTCAATAGAGATGTTCGGCCAAGAAACTAAAACGATTAACCATGATTTATTAAATCATTATCCATTATCAAAGGTTGATAAGCGAACAGAACTTCTGAGTATCGTATTTCGTCTGGCGGGTAATTTTGAGTACAATGATGGCACTTATCGAAACTATGTTAGAGATATTCATAACCACTTCGACAAATATAAAGATCATCCTCTTATTGCTTTTGCAAATGAACTGCGCGACAAAAACGGTGTAAGCTTTGATGCTGTTATGTTCATGGCAATCCACCTGGAACAGCCTCCATCATTAAATCCAATTGTTCCGTTTTCATCAAAAGTCCCGGAACGCAGATGGGGGCAGGATAATGCCAACAAATTCGTCGGGTTACTGAAGCAATTTTATGTTGACGCTAAATGCGAAGAGTTTTTCAAAGAACATGAAGGGTTGTATGGAATCGCGCAAGAAAAATTTATACCGGTTTACAAAGCGTTGGATATAAACTGGTACAACCTGTATTATGGAGTAAAACCTGAAGGCAGCTTGAGTATTATTATTGGGTTAGGTCTCGGGGGAGGTAATTACGGACCCAAATTAATATATCCCGATGGAAAGGAAGAGATTTATGCTATCATGGGAACCTCGTCTATCGATAGTACCAATTTACCTTTTTATACGGTTGATAATTACCTGCCGACACTCATTCACGAATTTAACCATTCCTATGTGAACCACTTGACAAAAAAATACGAAAAAGATTTTGAGAGTTCCGGTGCAAAACTTTTTGATCTTGTAAAAGCTGGCATGGGAAGCCAACGTTATACTAATTGGCAGACGATGATGAATGAGGCTTTGGTAAGGGCTTCTGTAATCCGGTATATATTAAAACACAATGCTGATGGTAAAGCAGCTAAATATCAATTGATCTCTGAATTTGGCAAAGGTTTTTTCTGGATGAAAGGTCTTGTCGAATCCTTAGGGGTTTATGAAAAAAACAGGAATAAGTATCCTACGCTTCAAAGTTATATGCCGGTTTTAATTACTTTTTATGATGGTGTAGCCAAAGAGAGCGAATTAATGTTTGAAATTAAAGAATAACACAGACTACGCAAAAATAGAATTCGGTTTTCTAATCAGTAACTCTGAATGAGATATTTATTTTCTTTAGCAGATATTTTGATATTAAAATGGGAATGTGCGAATACGAACATGGGTATACGGATACGGACGATTAAGTAACATCCCTCTTTCTAAAAAATATGAAAATTCTTTGAATTCGTTCACTATTAAGAAATTACTCTTCCGGCACGCCAGTTGTAACAGCAACTCTGAGAAATTAATAATACAATTTAGAAAACTATTAAAGGTAGGTACATAAGATGAAATCATTTTGCATAACCATATTAATTGCGATCTTCTTTTCAATCAGTATAAAAGAAACATATGCTCAAACAACTCAGACACAACTCAACCAGGTTGAGTTGATGAAACAGTTTATCGGAACATGGGAATGTGAATTGGGAAAAAACACAATTTATAATAGTGAGAATAAACCGTTTGGAAACGGGATGGCTTGTACTATTCAAGTTATCACTAACGGAGAAATTGTTGAATCAGTAAAACAACTCTTTGGGTATGATAATAAAACAGACAAGTATATTGTTGCAGAGCTTATAAAATCCACTTCTGTAATTGAAATCGGTACTGCCTGGTTCGTTTCAGAACATACTGGAGAGATAGTTACTAGCGATTCCGATAGTGAGACAATAAAATTTAATTTTGAATTCAAAACACCCGATTTAATAAAAGAAACTGCAACGTTGGATAACGATATTGTTGTAGAAATGGAATTTAATCGTATTAAGTAGTGATAAGTGAAACGTTATAATAATTTCGCTTTATCCTTCTTATAGTGTATTTCACAAAGTCATAGTGCCGTTTGCAAGGTTTTTAGTACATCAGACTTTGCTACTAATTAATTTTACAAAGGTTTTTAGTCATTACTTATGTCAACTGAAAATTAAGTTACTCTTTCAAGTAGTCCGTTCAAAAAAACATTTTTATAAAATAAAGTATTTAATAATCAGGAAAATCAAAAAAATATGAAAAAGATCATTAAGACAATGTTATTAATCGCGATGTTCACAACACTCGCATTTAGTCAAAAACTAACCCAAACAGTAAGAGGTACCATAACTGATACCGATAGTAAATTACCTCTTATCGGAACCAATGTCTTTATAGTCGGTACTGATCCGGTAATCGGCACAACAAGTGATGTTAACGGTACGTTTAGATTAGAAAATATACTAATCGGCAGAATTACAATACGAATATCGTATATGGGTTATGAAACTAAAACGATTCCGGACATCGTTGTAAACTCAGGCAAAGAAGTGGTTTTAGATCTCTCTATGCAGGAATCTACCGTAAAAATGGACGAGGTAATAATCACACCAAATAAAAATAAAGGAGAAGCTCTCAACGATCTGGCATTAATTAGCGCCCGTTCTATTTCTGCTGAAGAAACAAAACGGTACGCCGGTACCTGGGACGATCCTTCTATGATACTCAATAATTTTGCAGGCGTAGCAACTTCAGGACTCTCAAATGATATAATTGTAAGAGGTAACTCGCCGAAATACATCCAATGGCGTTTGGAAGGAGTAGAAATTACAGCCCCGAACCATCAGGCAGACCAAAATGCAACAATTGGAGGATTTAGTTTCTTAAATAATAAATTATTGGCTGCCTCCGATTTTTATACCGGGGCATTTTCACCTGAATATGGTGGTGTGCTATCGGGGGTTTACAATCTAAAACTTCGAGCAGGAAATAATGAAAAATTTGAAACGATGGCAGGCGTTGGTTTATTGGGCACCGACTTTACTGTGGAAGGTCCGGTTAAAAAAGACTACGCCGGTTCATATCTTGTAAATTACAGATTTTCTAACATTGGTTTGATTCAAAAACTTGGCTTAGTTGGTGATATAGAGGGAGTTTCTACTACTTTTCAAGATGCTAATTTTAAGGTTGTGCTGCCCACTGAAAAAACGGGGACATTTTCTTTCTTCGGAGTAGGAGGGATAGATAATTTATTAGTTAAAAAAGTAAAACCTAATATATGGATAACTCCCGGCAACAACGGAATGATGCCGGACATTACACAAGATTTTGACAAAAGGAATTATAAAGCAAATTTGGGAATGAACCATACCTTCACTATTAACAACAATAGCTATACTAAAACTTCCCTTACCTATTCAGGAACAGGTTTGAATGATGGTATTTATGAGTCAACAATAATTGGGCTGGATACCGTTGATAGAAAATTAAACTATAACAGCAAGATAAAATCTTCAACGTATAAAGCTTCTATCTCGTATAGCAACAAAATTAATGCTGAAAACATAATTCATATTGGTACGGAATATTCTCTTATTGATGAAAATAATAATCAAAGTCAACTTGAGAATGATTCAACTACTACCCGGTTTACTTTAATAGATTACAAAGGAAACATCACTACTCTACAAAATCATATTACATGGAAACACAGTTTTAATGATAATCTAATTCTGGTTACCGGATTACATAACACGAACGTATTACTAAACAATAAAAATACGTTCGAACCAAGAATTGCAGTAAACTGGAAGCTTGATAATACAAGTTCCGTGCACGCCGGATATGGCAAACACAGCACTATGGAAAACATTCACAATTATTTTACAAGGGTTCAACAAGAAGACGGCAGTATAATCGAACCAAACAAAAACCTTGATTTACTAAAAGCAGATCATTATGTGCTGGGTTACGATAAAAGCATTACGGAAAATATGAAGGCAAAAGTCGAAGTTTACTATCAGCGCCTTTATAATTTACCTGTAGAAAATAACAATACAAGTTCTTACGCTACCATTAACGAAGGCGCTGATTATCAATATGTTCCTTTAGTAAACAGAGGCACCGGGAAAAACTACGGTATTGAAGCAACCGTAGAACGATTTTTCGATGATCATTATTATTTCTTGATTAATGGTTCGTTGTTTGATTCAAAATACAAATCGTTAGAAGGTGTTGAGCGAAACACCAAATTCAATAGTAATTTCATATTTAATGTTTTGTGTGGAAAAGAATTTGTGTTTGGAGAAAAACAAAACCAAACACTGACTTTAAATGCAAAAATATTATTCAGTGGTGGTCAAAGGTACATTCCATTGTTACGTGATGCGTCCGGTAATTTAGCAGTTGACCCTGTAAACAATCGGTTTTGGGATTATAGTAAGGCTTATGATAATAAGCTTGATAATATTTTCCAGTTAAATTTATCTGTAAGCTATAAATTTAACATACAAAATGTAACACACGAAATATTTCTTGATTTACCAAATATTACTAATCGCCAAGGTAGATTGTACGAATATTACGATGTAAATAAACCTAACAAAATCGGATATGTTACTCAAATGCCCCTTCTTCCTAACTTAATGTATCGTGTATATTTTTAATTAATCTAAAACAAAAAAAATGAATACAAAAAAAATGCAAGCAATTATTTGCACCAAATACGGATCACCGGAAGTATTAAAGATGGTGGAGGTTGAAAAACCGTTTCCTAAGGATAATGAAGTACTGATAAAAGTATATGCTACAACAGTACACATTGGGGATACTAAGGTTCGGCGTTTAGAGCCTGGTTTAGGACCATTACAAGATTTCTTTTTCAAGCCCATGATGCGAATCATTTTGGGTTTCAAGGGACCAAGAAAAAAAATACTTGGTATGGAATTAGCCGGAGATATTGAAGCAGTCGGTAAAGATGTTAGGCTTTTTAAAATAGGCGATCCCGTTTTTGCATCCACTGAATTTAGAATGGGAGCATATGCTGAGTATTGCTGTTTGCCAGAAAAAGCTACCCTAACAATAAAACCGGCAAATATGTCATACGAGGAAGCCGCCCCAGTTTCTAATGGTGGATTAACCGCTTTGATTAATCTTAGAAAAGCTAATATTCAGAAGAGTCAGAAGGTATTAATCTATGGAGCTTCCGGTAGTGTTGGCACTTATGCAGTTCAGATTGCCAAGCACTTTGGAGCAGAAGTTACAGGAGTATGCAGTAAAGCGAATTTTGAAATGGTGAAATCTCTTGGAGCGGATAAGGTTATTGATTATGCTCAAGAAGATTTTACGCAAAGCAGTGAAACTTATAATGTTATTTTTGATGCAGTAGGCAAGATTCCATTTTCAAAACGTAAAAAATCATTGACAAAGCCAGGGATCTACATTAGTGTTTTTTCTTTGTCAGGCAACATAAAGTTAAAGGTTAAAGACCTGATCTATCTCAAAGAACTCTGCGAGGCAGGAAAGTTAAAATCAGTGATAGACAAGCGTTACCCCCTGGAACAAATAGTAGAGGCTCACAGCTATGTTGACAAAGGACACAAAAAAGGAAATGTCATATTAACTGTGAAATGAAAAAGAAGATAACAATAATCGATGGTGGAATTGCCGGCTTATCTGCCGGAAATTATTCAGCCATGAATGGTTTTGATACAGAAATCATTTAAATGCACAACGTAAATATAATTTTATAACCAGCACATAATTAAACAAAATTAAGATGAAAAAACTTTTTCTATTTTGCATTATTTCCATTTCAAACATTGGAATATTTGCCCAAAACCATTATGAAACTGACAAAAAAGATTTGCAGTTTGAAAGCAATGGATTTCAGTTATCAGGTGTACTAATTACTCCAAAAACGGACAAAAAAGCTCCGTTGATAATAATCGTTCCGAACAGTTGGAGTCCACGTTTCGTGAGTATTGCTGAATATTTTGCAACCAATGGGATAGCTTGTTTTACATATGACTCAAGAGATGTTGGAAAATCTATGGGATTTGATTGTTTTAAAGATAGTATTGTGGATATATATTCTCAGGATTTGCAAATAATCATTAAAACACTGTCTTCTCAACAGAATTTTAGTAAAGTTGGAGTTTTAGGAATATCTATGGGAGGGTGGATTATTGAACGTGCGATTGTAAAGGAAAATGTTGATTACTATGTAATGATGTCTACACCAACAATGTCATTCAAAGATTCATACAAATGGATGGTTGAGAGTTTTACCAAAAACAAAGTGGATTCAACTAGGCTATCGTATCTTAATTCATTAAGAGAAAGCGTATTGGATTCACATGATTATGAATTTATTCCTTATGATTATGTAAAAAGAATTAGAGCTAATTCATTATGGATTTTCGGGCAAAATGATATTAATATTGCAGTTGACCAATCTATAATAGACTTGGAAGCTATTAAGAAAACGAATAATATTACTATAAAAAAATATGAAGGATTAGACCATAATGGGGTAAGTGAGAATGATATGGTTATAAATGAAATAATTCAGTGGATACTAAATTAAAAAACAGGTACAACACGCGGTATAAAAAATTTCCAGGATAGTAAGTTATTCATGGGTTGTAGCCCGCTTCAACTCTTTAGATTCACCAGCAAACGGCAATTTTTAATACCGCCATCCGAATGTACCATCAAAATGTAAAAAGTCGCTGAAGAAGTCGGGAATCTATCTCAGCGTTTTTGATTTGTCAGGTAATAAAAAGTTAAAGGTTAAAGACTTGATCTATCTCAAAGAACTCTGCGAGGCAGGCAAGCTAAAAACAGTAATTGATAAATGTTATCCTTTTGAACAAATTGTTGAAGCACATAGGTACGTCGATAAAGGGCACAAAAAAGGAAATGTTATAATAACTATGGAACATATTAACAAGACCTAACCGCTAATAAAGCGGATGCTGCTTATCGGCAACATTATTAGCCACAAAATTGTGATGTTATAATTAAAAGAAAGGTAACAATTATGAAAAAACTTGTTTTATTTATTTTATTAATGGTCGGCTTTATTGGCTGCGATAAAAAGGACGATCCTATAACTCCTCCCCAAAATAGTGAAGGGATTTATTCTGCTGACTTTGAATCCATTTGGAAAAATTATGATGAGAATTATGTGTTTTTTGATTATAAGAAAATAGATTGGACTGCAATGCACAATACATATTCCACGCAAGTAGCAAAAATTACCAACTATGATGATTTCATAAGTAGTGTAAAAAATATGCTTGCCCCGTTGAAAGATGTTCACGTCTGGATAAAGAAAAGTAACGGTCAATTTGTTCAACCTTTTTTCCCTTCTTATACAGTTAATTGGAATAAAGCAGTTTGGCAAAATTATATTTCAAAGTATCGTTGGCATCAACAAAGTTCTTCGTGGGGATGGTTTAAACAAGATTCAATCGGATATATAGCTATTTCAAGCTGGAATAAAGATGAAGTATTGTTACATGATTTTGATGCTGCAATGGACAGTATGCGAAATTGTAAAGGAATTATTTTTGATATTCGCATGAATGGCGGCGGATATGGTCCGCTTGCCGGTAGTATTGGTGGAAGATTTATTACAAACACATTTAATTGTGGTTATATACAAATTAGGAATGGAGAAAAACATAGTGATTTCACTCCAATGATTCAGATAGAATATCCAAGTAGAGGTGATTGGCAATTTACTAAACCAATTATTTTGTTAACGGGCAGAGGATGTTTTAGTACATCGGAGATTTTTGCTGCCGGTATGGCGAAGTTACAGAATTGCATTACCATTGGTGATACAACCGGTGGAGGTTTAAGTAATAGCAGACAATTTAGTTTATCAAATGGTACGATTTATTCGATTTCAGATCAATTAATCTATGATACGGATACAAGTATCATTGAATCAAAAGGTGTTCCGCCACAAGTAATCGTGAACTGGAATGTAAATAACGTTAATGGTGGAAAAGATCCTGTTTTCGACTACGCTTTAAATTTGTTGAAAAATAAATAGAAATATTCTTAAAGTTGAAAGGAAATATAAGATGAACAAAAAATTTCTCGTATCGGGTTTAATTACGACAGTTGTTAACCTTTTGCTTAATGCTTCTGCTTATCTATTTATTTTAAAGGACTTCTATCATTCGCATCCTGCCGTATCGGAAGAATTTATGAAACAGCTTCACCGCCAACCTGACCAATTAATAGTGTGGGCAATGGTTGTCACATCATTGGCAATGGGCTTTCTAATAACGACAGTAATTAAATGGTCAGGTGCTACGTCTTTTTCTTCCGGTTTAAAGAATGGATTCATACTCGCATTACTCTTTTGGGGTTCCGTTAACTTTGGATTATATGCTTCATCCAACTTTTTTTCTCAAACAACTGTATTTGTTGATTATGCTTGCAGTGTAACTGCAATGACAATTTCCGGAGCGGTCGCAGCCTGGTTATTAGGCAGAGGAAAAACAAAGAACAACTTTAAAGAGAGTGAAAAACTATGAAAACCAAATTGTTGTTTATTGCTTTACTTTTTGTGGGTATCGGTTCCAACATCATTGCCCAGAAAATAGATTTCTCAAGCTATTTAGCTTCTAGCGGAGGAGTACACACTTCTACTCCTTCTGCTTTAGATAAAAATGGGAATATATTTGTTGCCGGTGGTACAAGAGGAGGGCTAAAAGTAACAAGCGATGCTTTTCAAAAAAATTATCACGGGTATACTACAGATGATATGGCCGGAGGCGATGCATTTTTAATGAAATTGTCGCCTAAAGGAGAATTAATTTATTCCACTTATATAGGCGGTTCGGGGTCAGAGTTCTATTGTTTACAAATTGCCCTTGATGATTTTGGCAACGTGTATGTTGGCTTTACAACAGATTCGAAAGATTTGCCTGTTTCAGATAATGCTTATCAAAAAACAATTAAAGGTGAAAATGATCACTACATTATAAAATTCAGTAACGATTGCAAGTATATTGCTTCCACTTACTTTGGGGGATCAGGCGGCGATCACTGGACAAGACTTGCAGTGAATAAAAATGCTTTGTATTTATTTGGAAAAACTAAGTCGTTTGATTATCCAACTACACCAAGAGTTATTCAAAAGGAGTATGATAATTCTACACCACCTGATAGTAGCAACCGATGGTTAGTTGGTGACATAACAATTACTGCCTTAACTCTAAGTTTAGATAAAATATTATATTCTTCTTATTTAGGTGGAAATTCTTTGGACTATATTAAATCATGTTCTTTCGGTTTAGATGGGAAAATTATTCTCGCAGGTCAAACGTATTCTGTTAATTTCCCTACCACAAAAAATGCTTATCAAAAATCTATGGTTGGAAAAGAGGATGGCTTTTTTACAATCATCAATAAAAATCTTTCTAAGATTTATTATTCAACTTTTATAGGAGGGGACTCAACCGATCAAATCAATTCTGTCTTTGTAGAAGATGCAGACAATATTATTCTTGCAGGTCAAACAAAGTCACCTAATTTTCCAGTCACATTCGATGCATTAAATGGAAAGTATATTGGCGGAAATGCTGATGGTTTTATAATGAGATTTAATTTAAAATCGAATAAGCCTGTATATTCATCTTTCTTAGGAGGCTCAAGAACCGACTGGCTAAATTATGTTTCTAAAACCGATAAGCAAAAATATTTAGTGGTTGGCACATCCGCATCAAAAGACTTCCCTATTAGTAAAGATGCGCTATACAAATCCGTCGATGGTGGATTGGATTTGGTTGTATTAATACTGGACAAAAAACTAAAGATTATTGAATATTCAACATTCGGCGGCGGTTCAAAGCAGCGAATTATGGATCCAAGCGTCAACTATGTTAATGGAGGAAAGTTGTTAATTTCATCTATGTGTGTTTCACCAGATTTCCCTGTAACATTGAAATATGCTGAACCAGATAACACATGGACAAATTGCATATGGAAATTTGATTTGAACAGTAAATAAGAACACGAATCAAATTAATTATGTTTTTAAAGAGAGAATAAAATGAAATCAATTTTTGTATTATCAGTTATAATAACATTAAACACATTTTTATTTGCTCAAGAAAAATCTGTAGCAATTACTATGGATGATTTATTCAGCGCATATAACAATATTGATATAGAGAAAATAGAAGAGGCAAGTGATTCTTTGTTAACTTCTATTACAAAACATGGTGTACCTGTTACTGTTTTTGTTGTTGAGAAATCATTCATTGAAAATGGAGAGACCGATAGAAAATTACTTGAATATAATAAATGGATTAATAATCCCCTGGTAACAATTGGAAACCATACCTATAGCCATCAAAATTATTCAAAGACAGAATTATCTTTATTTGAAGAAGATATTCTCCGCGGTGAAACTATTACAAAAGAGCTGCTTAAAAAGACAAATAAAAAACTTAAATATTTCCGTTTCCCTTATAACAGTACTGGAAAAGACAGTATTTCCAGAGCGGAGGTTTATGATTTTTTGAATCATAGAGGATATACAATTACTCCATTTACTATTGAAAGTATAGATTATGTTTATGACGCACTGTACTGTAATTTTATTAAATCCGGGAACACAAAAGAAGCGGATAGAATCATAGAAAAATATATCGACTTTACCACTGATCTATTTCAATATTTTGAAGATTTAACAAAAGAATTATTCGGTAGAAACATTAACCATATATTTTTGTGTCATACAAACCGGTTAAATTCTGCCTGCTTTGAAAAACTTGTAACCCGGATAAAAGATAAAGGCTACAACTTTATTACGTTAGATGAAGCGCTAAAAGATAATATGTATCAAAGTAAAGATTATTATGCCGGACAATATGGTTTTTCCTGGATATATCGTTGGATTGAAAACAGCAATGAAAGAAAAATGTTAATGAAGAAAGAACCGTATTCAAAAGATATATTACAACAGTATGAAAATTTGAAGTGAATCTATTATTCTTAAACAACGAACTTGCATAATTTATGTCTGAAATTTGTAATTACTTGTAATTCAAAAAAAATAACTCCTCGAATGAATTTCAAAATATGATACATAGTCAATACACGTTCAGCTTTGGGTTGCATCCATTGACAAAACAACAAGACAAACTTATGAACCAATTAAGGAGAAAAAGAAAATTGTTGATGTTACAAAACGCTGGAGACTTATTACAACAATTTTAGGACTAATTTAAAACAACTTATTATTAATTCTCAATCTATTATGCATTATATTTCTTAATCATATGGAGTCTATATATGAATCTTCAAAAAGCATTGTTGTTTTCAATTTGTATAATACTTTCATTTTCCTTACCAATTATGTCACAGGAGCCCGACCGCAGTAAAATTCCTGACCGTTACAAATGGAACATCAGCGATATTTATCCTTCGGATGAATCCTGTAAAAAAGCTATCAGAAAATTGAATAACGAAATACCTGCAATTGAAAAGTTCAAAGGTACATTGGGTAAATCTGCCGCTCAATTATTAGAATGCCTTACATTGAATTCTCATTTAAATAAAGAATATACACGGCTCCTTACATATATCAATATGAGATTTGACCAGGATATGAGGGATCAGAACGGACTTGCCTTAAAACAGGAATTAGATAATTTGGGGACCTTATTGAACGAGAAAACCGCTTTTATTCAACCTGAAATTTTACTTATGGATATAAGTACAATTCCATCATTTATCAGTGATGAAAAGAAACTCGAAATTCATCAGATGTTCTTAAATGAAACCATACGTTTGAAAAAACATATTGGCAATGAAGGTGAAGAAAAAATTTTAGCGCTGAGTTCGTTATTATCAGATGCTGCACAAAATATTCACGATGTATTTATTAATGCCGAATTTCAATATCCCTCAGTTACATTAAGCACCGGCAAAACTGTAAAGCTTACTGAATCGGGTTTTTCATTAAACATGAGAACCGCAAACCGTGAAGACAGGCAGAAGGTTTTAATTACCTACCTGGGAAAATTTAATGAATACTACCGGACATTCGGCGCGCACTATAATGCCCAGATTCAAAACGATCTTTTTAACTTGAAAGCCAGGAATTACACTTCATGCCTTGCAATGTCTCTGGCTAATGACAATATACCTCCTAAAGTTTATTACAATCTTATAGAAAACGTAAATAAGAATCTGAGCTCCTTTCACCGCTATCTGAAATTAAAACAAAGAATTTTAGGTGTTGATAAGCTGCGCTATAATGATCTCTATGTTCCGTTATCGAAAACCGCTGATCTGAATTATCCGGTTGAAGAAGCTGAAAAAAATATTATTGCCGCTTTACAGCCGCTTGGTAAAGAATATACAGATGTTGTAAGTAAAGCCTTCGGAAACCGGTGGATTGATTTTTACCCTTCAGAGGGGAAACGTTCCGGTGGATATTCAATAGGCTATGCTTATGATGTTCATCCTTATATTCTTTTTAATTATGAGGGCAAATACAGCGATTTGAGCGGTCTGGCACACGAACTTGGGCATACCATGCAAAGCTATCTCTCCAACAAGAATCAGCCGTTTGAAACAGCGTTTTGCGCCAGGTCTGTTACCGAAGTAGCCTCAACATGTAACGAGGCATTGCTTATTGAATATATGCTCAAGCAGATAATTAATGATGAAGCCCGCCTTTCACTTTTAAATAGTTACCTTGGAATTATTAAAACTACTGTGTTCCGTGCGGCTCAGGTTTCAGAGTTTGAACTGCGCGTTCACGAAATGGCAGAAAAAGGAGAACAGATTACAGGAGATGTTTTGAACAGCCTGTTTTTAGACATTGCAAAAAAATATTACGGTCATGATAAGAACATCTGTACTGTTGATGATGAGATTAAAGCTGAATGGATGCTGATCCCCCAATTATTCCAACCGTTCTATGCTTATGAATACGCGACTTCCTATACAGCGTCAGCAGCATTATCGGAACTTGTTCTTAACGGCGACAAACCAGCCACAGTAAAATATATTGAATATCTTTCTTCCGGCAGTTCTGAATATCCTATTAACCTCTTAAAGAAAGCGGGAGTAGATATGACATCCTCAGAGCCATTTGATCTTACAATGAAAAAAATGAACCGTCTGATGGATGAAATGGAGAAAATTTTAGATAAGAAAAAGTAGTTTTGTCTTTACAACTCCACCTTTGGCGGATTCGTTGCGGTATGTATTGATTAGCAGAGTTTAATTTCTCTATAAGTTAGATGGTGTAATTTAAAGGACGGAAATGAGACACATATTAACATTATTGATTCTCTTATCATTTTATTCTTGTACTTCGATGAAAAATTTTGATAAGCCGGAAATTATTGATAAAAGCGAAGGTCACTTTTTTAAAGTTAGAGATGGACTTCAATTGTTCATCTATGATTACAAGCCAATAGAGAATTACAACTCAATAATATTCATCATTTCAGGTATTACAGGAATAAATCACAAAAGTGAGAAGGATATAATTGAACTCATATCAAATAATGAGAACAGAGTTGTTGTAATACATCCTCGTGGAACAGGATATTCAGATGGTACGCGTGGTGATATTTCCAATTTCAACGATTTTATAAACGACTATTCTGAGATTATTAGAAATGATAAAGACTATGGCTCCAAACAACATAAAATATTTCTGTTTGGTCACAGTATGTCAACATCGGTTCTATTAGCTGCGGCAGACAGTTTGCACAATATCGCCGGAGCAATTCTTGTTAATCCACCTTATATGCAAAAAGCAGCTAAAGGTATGTCGCCAAGTTTTGGACAATACATTAAATATGCTTGTTATTATCTTTTTGCAAAACATACACCCATCGTTAATATGGCAGGTGATCCAACCCAAATCGAGAACGAAGAAGAGAGAAAAGAATCTGAATTAAGAATAAATGATCCATTATTGGTAAAGTATTTCAGTATGTACATGATGACCGGATCAAAAAAAATAATGGATTCAATGATTGATTATTCCAAGACGGCAAATTATCCGCTATTGTTAATTTATGGTGAGAAAGATAATATCGTTGACAAAAAAGGATGTGATTTAATTTATGAAAATTGGAAACACACGGATAAAAAATATGTTTTGATCGAAAATGGCTCGCACGGAAAATCAACTGTCAAACTAGCAAGTGAAATAATTAAAAAATGGATTAACTTCTAGTTATGAAGAGATGAAAAAATATCGAGAAGAAACTTTAAAGAGCTTAACTAAAAAATAATGCTCACTTGTCCATACACAAAATTCAAACCAAATCTTTTTGGGGTTAAAATTATTAAAAGTTGCTTTTTCAATTATTTCTAAATTTTATAAATTATTTATAAATTATCGATCCATCCATTCTTTGAAATCTGCGACTCTTTCTCTGCTTACAAGAATCTCAAAGTTATCCGATGTGTTATTTAGTAATATTCTTAGTCTTGAAGAACTGTAGTAAACCACATCCTTAATAGAATTAAAATTTATGATGAAATTTCTATTAACTCTTAAAAACAATTTCGGATCAACTAATTGTTCTATCTTATCAAGAGAATGATCAATCAGATAATTTTTACCTGTATCCACTTTGATATAATTGCAGCGATCTTTTACAAAAAAATAATTTATACTTGAAACTTGTACAGAATGTAAGTGCTCTCCAATTTTGATTAAAAAGCGTTCTTTTATCTTTGGTTGTAATTTGCTTATTAAAGAACTAATGCTTGTTAAGTCAAATTCTTTTTGATGAATAGTACGGTATTTATTGACAGCTTTTTCAAGTTCTGATAAATTGATAGGTTTTAACAGATAATCAACACTGTTTACTTTGAATGCTTTAAGAGTAAAGTCATCATATGCAGTTGTAAAAATAATTGGTGTTTTTATATCGCATTTATCAAAAATCTCAAAACATATTCCATCTTCAAGTTGAATGTCCATAAAAATTAAATCCGGTTGTGAATTTGATAACCACCAGTTAACTGTTTTTTCAACAGATTCAATAGTATCAATTATTTCAATGCTTCTATCAATTTTTTTTAGTAATCTAATTAACTTTTGAGAAGCAGGCTTTTCATCTTCAATGATTAAGACTTTCATATTTATACCCTTATAATTGGCAGTTTAACAATAAACTGATCTGCTTCTTCGCTAACAACCAAATGATTTTTTGTAATAAGTATTACTCTTTCCGTTAAGTTATTCAAACCGGTTTTAGTTGAATTACCTAAAATGCTTTTTTTCTGTAAGTTATTTGAAACAACTATATAATTATCACTATTTGATATTATTATGGTCAAAGGTTTTTCTTTTGATGCTTTATTATGCTTTAGAGCATTCTCTACTAAAATTTGCAAAGATACCGGTATAACTTTAAATCTTACGGGATTTTCAATATTTATTTCTAAAAATATTTTATCTTCATCTCTTACTTTTTGCAAATCAAAATATTGTTTAACAAATTCCAGTTCATTGTTTAAGGGGATTAAATCATTTTCTTCGTTTTCCAAAATGTATCTATAAATACCGGATAATTTTTGTATATAATTATCTGTTCTTTCTGCATCAACATAGACTAATTCTGAGATAGTATTAAGGCTGTTGAACAAAAAATGCGGGTTAATATGTGCTTTAAGGTTGTTGTATTTGTATTTAAGATTTTCTTCCCTCAAATGGTTTTCTCTATCAATTGCATATTTATAAATAATGTAAAAAAAGAATGTTGAGATGATCAAAACCCAAACTGTATATTGTTTTAGAATGCTCGTTAATTCAATATCAATAAAATGTTCCAGAAAATTGTAAGTATTAAAATCATTCAACTGATAATAGATATAAACACCAATATAAATGAGGACTAAGGAAATAAAGAATGCGATAACAGTAAATAAAATAAATGCGGGTATTACCTTTAATTTACGTTTACCAATTTGATTAGAAGAGAATCGTTTTAACATTTTGAAGCCGGTAAAACCAAGTATCCAAATATTTAGAAATATTAAGACGCCATAGAGTACTGTTGAGGGACCAAGGGGAGAATCTGATTGGGACCACTTGAACAATACTGAAAATATGATACTGAATACTAAAGTTCCGCTAACTGCAATCACTATTTTTTTCATTTTACTTTACCATGTTTTAAGTTTTAGCATAACTAAAATATTTAATATTAGAGTTTTGATACAACAATTTTTCTAACTGTATAGCCTAAATTATGTTGTGGCTGATTATTTATTTGCACATCTGTTATTACATTTTCGGCAAGTGTTACATATTCAATTTGTTTATTGTTTAGCGAAACATAAATTTCGCCCCAATAATGACTTCTTCCGCTCATTTCAAAACCTTCCATCTTTAGATGAAGCGGATTATTCATGGCTGAATATTTGATAATTGCACATATAACATCGTTGATTTTGGTAATGCCAATCCAGTTAAGAATCATATCCTTGTTTTCGAATGTTCCATCTGAAGATATGTTGACTTCAGTACTCAATTCTTTAGAATGATAATCTTGATTTAAGGCTAATGAATCCCACGAAGAATAAGCTATTACATTAAACCCAAGCATATCCCAAACAAGATTTTTAATTAAGAAATTTGTGGAGGGGATGCTCTTGAAAAATTCAGGTTTTAATACGCCAGGATCTTGAACATAATCAAAATCTTCCATAAAGTTTTGTTTTTCTCCAGTTGGGAAAGGCAAATTTAAGTCTTTTGATTCTGAAATAGTTACATCATTCCATTTAACAGAATCATTACTCAAGCCGCAAGTGTATTTACCTTCAATTCTTTTTTTATCAATAAAATTTGAATTGAGATCATAATTGAAATAATCAGTTGTTACAAGATAAGTTTGCTTAATTGCTTTATCTAAATGCAGATATTGGGGTAAATGGTTTTTGTTTAAGTAATCCTTCTCTTGTGCTATTATGGACACTGTAAATAAAATTGTTATTAATGCAAAGTATTTAATTGATAAACTCATAGTTACACCTTTTTAGAAAATTATAAATGTATGGTACAAATAAAACAGATATAATTACTGATAACAAATTTATGTTACTAAGCCGTGGATTATCTATGCTGAATTGTAATATGTTTAGCTGAATCGTTTGTGAGCAATCTTAAAAAATTATTAAAACATAACCTCCTCTTTCATTCATACTTCAAACTATCAACCGGATTTGCTGTTGCAGCCTTTACTGCTTGTAAGCTAACAGTCAGCAAAGCGATTGCAAACGTTATAACTCCTGACGCAAGAAACATCCACCAGCTTAATTCAATTCTGTAGGCAAAATCCTCAAGCCATTTGCTCATAAAATAGTAAGCTACCGGCCAGGCAATAATATTGGCAACAAAAATTATTATTACAAATTCTTTTGTTATCATAAATACAATACCCTCAACTGATTCGCCCAATACTTTGCGGATACCGATCTCCTTGTTTTTTTTTACAACACTTATCGATGTTAAACCGATAAGTCCCAGGCAAGAAATCATAATTGCCAAACCGGAAAACCAATTGAAAATGGAAGCGAATTTAGTCTCCGACTTATAAAGTTTGTCGAGGTGGTTATCGAAAAAGAAATACTCAAAAGGACTTTGAGGAAATATCCCTTTCCAGGATTGTTGTACATAATCCAACGAGGCGGTAACGTTTTTCGAATTGATCCTAATCGATAGAAAATTAATGTTATCCGGATTTACTGAAATAAAAAGTGGTTTCACAGGTTCATATAAACTTTTGTAATGAAAATTTTTTACAATACCTATTACAAGACCATCGTTAAATTTTTTTCCAATAGGTTCTTTCCATCCGATTTCTTTTACCGCTTCTTCGTTTAATATGTAACCGTTCTTTAAATCACTGCCGAAATCTTTAGAGAAATCCCTTCCTTGTGCAATCTCAACCTTATATGTTTTCAGGAAATCATAATCGGCAAAAATAAAATCCATTGTTTTGTCGTATCCGCTCCCATCCCAACTAACGGAGCTGTAATATTTTACATCACCAGGTAAAACGGAAGACGCAGAGATGGACGATATTTGAGGGTCTTGTAAAAGTGCGTTTTTAAGTATCTCATAATTTTTACGTGTGTAATCTTCTCTTAACGGAAGGACGACGATATGGTTTTTCTCAAAACCGAGTTTTTTATTCCTTATATAGTTAAGTTGTTCAGATATTATGATGGTTGAGATGATCAGCCCTGTCGAAATCATAAATTGGAAAACAATAAGGGTTCTTATAACAAATGCACCGGAAAATCTACCATGTAGTGATTTCCCAAATATGGCTGAAGGATTAAGCGAAGAAAGTATAAAAGCAGGATAAATACCGGAGATAATTCCTGTCAGCAAAGTTACAATCACCATGATTATAATCAACTCATAGTTTTGTTTGATATCTAAAATTAATGTCCGACCAATTAATGAATTAATGACTGGGAGAAATAGAAACGAGATTATAATCGTAATAAAGAACGCCAGAAAAGCCGTTAAAATTGATTCACCGATGAACTGTTTTATCAAAACCGGTCTGTTCGCTCCTAAAACTTTTCTAACCCCAATTTCTTTTATGCGCTTTGAATAACCGGCAGTAAGAATATTCATATAGTTAATGCACGCCATTAAAAGAATCATTAACCCTACGACAGAAAAAATGTAAATATATTTTATATCACTGTTAGCCTCGATCTCACCACCAATGTTTGAGTAGAGATGAATTTGTGAAAGCGGCTGAAGGGTAAGTGTTGGTTGAATGAAATCTAACAAACCGCCGTAATAGTTTTTAAGAAACGATGGGAGTTTTCTTTCAATTTGTTGAGCATATTCCGATCTATTCAATAGGAGATAAGTATAGACGGACGTATTCATTCTATTGGTTGCAAAATCACTCCCGTATATTTGACTTGTACTTGCCATGGAGATTAAAAAATCAAAATGGAAATGAGAATTAGCGGGAGCGTCTTTTAATACCCCGGTAATTATTAAATCATATTTATCATTATATCGTAGTGTTTTCCCGATTGAATTTGTTTTGCCGAAATATTTATCCGCCGCGCTCTCCGTGAGTAAAACGCACATTGGTTCAATCAGAGCATTATTGCGGTCACCTGCGATCTGCGGATAAGTGAATATTGTTAGAAATGAAGGATCAACAAAGAAAACATTTTCTTCATAAAATCTCTTAGCCCCCGAGCTAAGCAACACCTTTTCCTCTATGGCAAGACGGGAAGTGTTAGCAATCCCGGGAAATTCTTTTTTAAGTTCATCAGCTATTGGAGCAGGGGTTCTTGCGTAATATGATCTAGTGCCATTGTTGTTACTACCAGATGCAACCCGAAATATTTTCTCATAGTTTCCATTGAACCGGTCGTAACTCAATTCATTAAAAACATAAAGAAAGATGATTAAGAAACTTGTAAGTCCCAATACTAAACCGGTAATGCTGATTGTGGAAAATGTTTTTTGTCTGACAATGTTTCTTAGTGCAATCTTAAAATAATTTTTGAACATAACTTCCTCTTTTATTCATACCTAATTGATTCAACCGGATTAGCAACCGCCGCTTTAATTGCTTGATAACCAACGGTAATCAACGCAATTAACAAAGCAATTAAACCGGAGAGAACAAACATCCACCAGCTTATTTCAATCCTATACGCAAAGTCCTCAAGCCACTTATTCATAACATAATATGCTATAGGCCAGGCAACTACATTTGCGGTAATAACTATTAAGATAAATTCTTTGGTTATTAGAAATACTATGCCTTCAACCGAAGCTCCCAATACTTTCCGGATACCAATATCTTTTTTTCGTATTAGTGAGATCAATGATAACAAACCGAATAATCCCGATAGCGAAATGACAATTGCAAAAGCGCTGAAGATCATTATGAGTTTTTCTGTGCGCCGTTCCGATTGATAAAGTTTGTCAAACGATTCATCAATAAATTTGTAAACGAAAGGACGGTCGGGCATAATTTCCTTCCATTCGTTTTCCAGCATTTGTACAGTTGATGCGATATCATTCCCCTTTACTCTGACAACAATATTTCCGGCGCTCCATGAACGCAAATAGAATATTATCGGCAGTACTTTTTCTTTAAAAGATCTAAAATGAATGTCCTCAACGACTCCGATAATTTTTTGCCCGTCTTCGGCATTATTTACACCGTTTAATTCTACATTAAGCGGGTTTGATAATCCTAGTTCTTTAGCAGCAGCGCTATTGATAATAACAGCGCGGTCCTTGTCACTTGTCATTTCTCTCGAAAAATTTCTGCCTGCAAGAAATTTGGTTTGCCAGGTTTTTAATAAATCATAATCAACAGCAATTTGTGCCGATTTAATTGTCTCCTTATCGCTTTTCCCTTTTTGATAAAGAAAAGTATAATTGTTAATATTTTCCGAAGGATTATTACCGCTCGCCGACACCGATACGATCTGTGGATACTGAATAATTTTATTTCGATAGCTCTCGAACCGCTCGTACATTTTACTGTCCCAGGGATTTTCGATGGTCAATAAATGTTCTTTATTAAATCCAAGTTTTGCATTATTGGCATATTTTAACTGGTTATAAATAACAATGGAACATATTAGAAGTCCAATGGTAATTATAAATTGTAACCCGGTAACGGTTTGTCTGAAACTAAAAGTATATTTTGAGAAATTAGATTGATTGACCAGTGGAGTTCCTGCTCCTTTATTCAGTGTACTTCTCCTCAATGAAATATAAACCGGATAAAGAATTGAGAAGAAAGCTGTGAATAATAACAGACCCAATACCGATAGTATTATTTCAGGTGATAACAACGAATCCGTGGTTAGCTGTTTGCCCGTGAGCTGATTAAATTCATCCAATAAAAACTCAATTAGAATAACTGCGAACCCGAGCGAGATAATCAGATAAAAAAAAGTCTCGTAAATAAATTGAATTATAATATCCTTCCATCCGGCGCCAAGCATCTTCCTTGCGGCTATTTCCTTCTCTCTTATTTTTATTGATGTCGTGAGAATATTCGTGTAATTAAAGGAAGCCATCAAGAGAATGAGTATTGCGATAATGATAAATCCTTTAACGATAGTTATATCACCGTGTTTAGCAATATCCCAGGCATTTCTTGATGGATGTAAATATAAATCGGGCAGTGGTTCCAGTACAACTTTGCACACTTTAGCCCATTCTGCCCCATATTTTTCATACACTTTTGCTGTCAATTTCTTTAAAAATAATTCCTTTGAAATATTCGGTTTTACCAGAAAATAGAAATAACAACTACTGATATGCCAGTCATTCATAAGAGATGGCCGTGTAGTATTAAATGTTGAAATTGATGCAATTGCCGATGGATTTATGTGTGAAGCAGCGGGGATATCTTTTAGAACACCGGTTATTTTATAATTCTCCGTGTTATCAAGCGTTATTGTCTTACCTATAGGGTCTTCATTACCAAAATAAGTTTTTGCTAAAGTTTCAGTGAGGAGAAGAGAAAAGGGTTCCTTTAACGCTACTTTTGGATCGCCTTTTAACAACGGAAATGTAAACACATTAAGAATTTCATTATCAGCAAAATAGATATCTTCCAAAAACCTTTTTGTCCCGATCCCAACAACCTGCTGATCCAATTTCATCAGACGGAAACCGCTCTCAATTTCAGGTAGATCATTTGTGATCAAAGGATAGTTGCATGCAGGTATAATCAACGCTGTTTCACCGGTGGCTTTTGATTGTTCCATGTAACGGTATATCCGGTCCTTCTTCTCATTGAATTGATCAAACTTTAGCTCATCAAAAACAAATAAAAGGATAAAAACACAACCGGTAATTGCAATTCCCAACCCGGTTATATTTACAATTGAGGATGTTTTGTACTTGAACATGTTTCTAAAGAATATTTTCAAATAATTATTTAACATATAAAAAATTCCGCTGTTTAATATTTAAGAATTTATTTGTCGCTATCACTGTTTCAGACATGAAATTTATTGTTAAAATTTTCCGTAACAATATGACCATCAAACAAATGAACCACTCTGCTGCCGTATTCGGCATAAGCCGGTGAGTGCGTTACCATTATCACCGTTGTCCCGGCTTCATTCAAATCGCTTAACATCTTCATAACTTCATCGCCGTTTTTAGAATCTAAATTTCCCGTCGGTTCATCTGCCAGGATCAATTTTGGATTGCTTACTATTGCGCGTGCAACCGCTACTCTTTGTTGCTGTCCTCCGGATAAATGTTGTGGAAAGTGGTTTCTTCTGTGCATTATTTCCATCCGCTCTAATACTGCGTTAACCTTTTTCTTTCTTTCAGTTGCAGATACTTTCAAATACAAAAGCGGCAGTTCAACATTTTCAAAAACTGTTAGCTCATCAATTAGATTAAAACTTTGAAACACAAATCCGATATTTTCTTTCCTGAAATGAGCGCGTTGTCTTTCAGAAAATTTTGCAACATCAGTTCCCAGAAAATGATATTCGCCGCCGCTTGGATTATCAAGTAATCCAAGAATGTTCATCAAAGTAGATTTGCCGCATCCTGATGGACCCATTATTGAAACGAATTCTTTTTCGTTTATTTCAAGACTCACATTATCCAAAGCTGTTGTTTCAACTTCTTCTGTTCTAAAGATTTTTTTAAGATCAACTGTACGTATCATTTGAATGCTCCGTTTATTATTGTTATTTCAAAATTAGTTTTTCAATATCGCCGTAATTATCGTAAGATGAAGTAACCACTTTCTGACCGGGTTTTAATCCTTCAAGTATTTCATAATAGAGGGGATTTTGTCTGCCGATTTTAATCGGGCATCTCACCGCAAAAGATTCGGTTTTATCAACAACAAAGATCCATTGACCGCCGGTTGTTGAATAGAATCCACCGCTTTCAACAAGCACTGCGTCTGAAAGTCCGCCGAGTTGAAGTTTTATATGAACCGTCTGTCCTCTTCTAATGTCTTTCGGTTTATCCGAAGTAAAAACCATATCAACATAAAATCTTCCGTTTGTAACTTGCGGGTAAACGGTTTTTATTTTCAAAGTACAACTCTTCTCATCCAATTGATATTCGCCCATTTGTCCTTCCATAACTCTGGAGATATAGTGCTCATCAATTTCCGCCCGCACTTTTACCGAATCTATGTTGTCTATTTGCCCGATACGATAACCCGAATTAACGGATTGCCCGATTTCAGCATTAAGAGAAGTCAGTTGTCCCTTGATTGGCGCTTTAACAGTAAGGTTGGCAAGCTGGTCTTTCACAAGATTCAAATAATTTTTAGACATTTCAACATTTGATTCACTTTGTTGAACAAGCTGTGTGAAGGTAAGAGAATCCCGTTTTAATACTTCCAGAACTAGTTCTTTACTTTTAAGAAGCGTTTCATATTTTTCTTTTCCATCTTCATATTCGTTTTTTGAAATCATTCCTTTTTCGAACAGCGCTTTATTGTTTTTGTAAGTTCTTTCCTGGTTGAATAAGTTAAGATTTAGATTTAGAAGTTGATCCTGTTTGTTAAGTAAATTCTGTTCAAAAGTAAGGCGCGTTTGTCGCGACATGCTTTCAGCCTGAAGAAAACTTGATTGTGTGCTCATCACTTGTAACGAGAGATTGGGGTTGTCCAATTTAACTATCGGATCTCCAACTTTTAGAAACGCTCCTTCCTGAACAAATTTTTGTACTACTCTCCCACCATCAGAAAGATCGAGAAAAAAAGTTTGTATTGGTTCAACAGTTCCGGTTACAGGGATAAATTCCTGAAAGGAAGCTCGCTTAACTTCGGAAATTGTGATCTTCTCTTTTTCTACATTCAGTTTGCTTTTCCGATCAGCAAAAACAAATGTGAACAAAAGGAATAGTACAAAAAGCGAAGAGGCCAAAATGATGCTTATCTTTTTGGCTGTCCACGTTTTCTTTTCAATTATTTTGTCCATCAATCTCTCATTTTTAGTTCTTTATCTCAATTGGTGTGCCGGATAGAGAATCTCTTTAATTGAATGAATTCAGCTTATTTTAATAATTTTTAGAAAGAAGGTTCTTAGCTATTCGTCCGCATCCGCACACTGACGTTCGTATTCGGACAACCTCAATTGATTTTCATTCTTTTATTGTCGAATTTTGAATGGAATAATTTTTGAGCAATAATACCATTCACTTTATGAGAAAGATAATGTCAAAAGTATTAGTTGTTGATGATAACGAAGATATCTTACTTGCTGTAAAATTACTTTTAAAACCCTACGCTTCAGTAATTCTTACTGAAAATAATCCGAACAAAATTTATTCGATTCTGCAGGATCAAACATTCGATGTGATCTTCCTTGATATGAATTATTCCAAAGACACTACAAGCGGACATGAAGGTTTTTTCTGGTTAAAAGAAATAATGAAACTCGATTATAAGGCGGTTGTTGTTCTTATAACAGCCTACGGCGATGTTGATACGGCAGTAAGAGCTATTAAAGAAGGCGCTACTGATTTCGTACTTAAACCCTGGCAAAACGAAAAATTTATTGCAACGTTTAATTCCGCGTTAAAACTTCGTGAATCCCGCGATGAATTGGAAAGGATGAAAACAAAGCAGAGTTTCATCAATCAAATATCGGGTAACGGTTTAGATGAAATTATCGGGATTTCTGAACCGATGCAGAAAGTCTTTAGTACGATTCAAAAAGTGGCTGAGACTGATGCAAACGTTTTGATACTTGGAGAAAATGGAACGGGCAAAGAATTAGCGGCTCGCGCAATTCATAAACACTCTAAGAGAGCAAAAGAAGTTTTTATAAGCGTGGATATTGGTTCTCTTACCCATTCGCTTTTTGAAAGTGAACTCTTTGGTTACAATAAAGGAGCGTTCACAGATGCTAAAGAAGATCATATAGGAAGGTTTGAATTATCAAGTGGTGGAACTCTTTTTTTAGATGAGATCGGTAATCTTCCGTTGGAAATGCAGTCGAAACTTTTAACGGTTATTCAGAATAAAGAAGTTTTTCGCGTTGGATCTTCTAAGCCGATTCCAATTGATAGCCGGATGATTTGCGCTACAAATGTTCCGGTTTATGAACAGGTTGCGGGAAATAAATTCAGACAAGATCTACTTTACCGGATCAACACAGTTGAAATTCACCTTCCTCCTTTAAGAGAACGGAAAGGGGATATTCCTCTTCTAACAGAATATTTTTTGTCGATCTACAAAAGAAAATATAATAAACCGGATTTGGCAATTGATCCGGTGACCATAAGATATTTTGAAAACTATGAATGGCCAGGCAATATCCGAGAACTTCAACATGCAATTGAAAGAAGTGTGATCCTTTGCGATTCGCATACACTAAAGCTCGCGGATATTTCTTTACTTCCAAGTTCAAACACCGGCAATGATGAATCGTTTAATACGATGAATCTGGAAGAGATTGAAAAATTGATAATTCAGAAAGCGCTTCTCAAGTTCGATGGCAACGTTTCAAAAGCCGCGAAAGAACTTGGACTGACCAGGACATCTCTCTACCGTAGAATGGAAAAACACGGACTTTAATGTGAAGAATTTTAACCTGCGAGTTACGCTAAGAATTATATTTTTATCCGCATTAATTTTCTTTGCGACATATTTTATATTTCTCAAAAACTACAGTGTCTCCGGCATGCTCATTCTTGCTGCATTATACCAGGGCTACTCATTAATTAGATTTATCAATCATACGAATAGAGAAGTAACGGATTTTTTACGCGGTATTAATTATTCTGACTTCACACAAAATGTTCGTCTTGGAAAACTTGGCGGAACATTTGTTGAGCTTGCTGAGGAAATGAACAAACTTCTGAACAAGTATAAAGATACCCGCTTCGAAAAAGAAGAAAATTTGCGCTATCTGCAAACCATTGTTGAGCATGTGGGAATTGGTCTAATCGTTTTCGATGCAAAAGGTTCTGTCGAATTAATAAACAAAGCCGCAAAAAAGATTCTCAAACTCACACACCTTCAAAACATTTATACTCTGGATGAAAAACATAACGGGTTTGGACAATTTCTTTTTCAATTAAACGATAAAAAGCATACGACATTTAAAATTTATAATAATGGCGAAACGATTCAATTAATGGTTCAAAGTACCAGGTTTAGAATGAAAGATCAGAATCTAAGACTGATTTCCTTCTACAATATTCAATCGGAACTGGAAGAAAAAGAAATTGAAGCATGGCAAAAACTTATCCGTGTTCTTACACACGAGATAATGAATTCCATTACACCGATTTCCTCACTCGCTTCAACTGCTGCAGGAATGATCAAGAATTCGGGTCAGGAAAAGATAAGCAAAGAATCGCTTGATGATATTGAGAATGCATTAACCACCATTCACCGCCGTAGTGATGGATTGACTTTATTCATAAACAAGTTCAGAGATCTTTCAAAAATTCCAAAACCAAATTTTCAAACGATCTCAGTACCGGAATTATTTTACCGCGTGCGTCTTTTAACCGGACAATTAATTTCGTCATCCAATATTCAATTGACTGTTTCAGTTAAGCCGGAAAACCTGGAAATAATAGCTGATCCCAACTTGATTGAACATGTATTAATCAATCTGGTCAACAATGCTGTTCATGCTTTAAGAGAAACAGAGAGCGGTATTATTCAACTAACGGCTGAAATAAACGAAAGAGGAAGAGCCGTACTGAAGGTTATCGACAACGGCTGTGGTATTTCTGAAAATGTACTTGATAAAGTATTCGTTCCTTTCTTTACAACAAAGCAGGAAGGTTCGGGTATCGGATTAAGCATTTCTCAAAGCATCATCCGCGCTCATGGGGGAAGTATTTGGGTTCAATCTCAACCAAACACCGGAAGCGTTTTTACGTTACGGTTATGATAAGAAAGTAGATCGTTTTAGCGAGGCAAACTTTTCATTCACTGATAAGCTAAATGGCACCGAATCCCCCGAACTACTCTGATCGAAAGGTCTCAATTTGATTTCCGTGGAAAAAGTTAAAATAAAATTATTTATTTGGATTTTTTAATAATGTCCTATAGTGCGAAATCAAATAGAAAAAAATTTACTTATCCTTTATGCAACGAATACAAAGTTGAATTGTGTATAAAAAACTTTGAGTTTAAAATATTTTTTTTATATTGAACATCGAAATATTATTAGTTATGTAACGGGGTTACAATTCTCATACAATCCCAAATTTTATTAATAACAATTGCATGTAAATCACAACTAGATTTCACTGGTTTTTTTTATATTTAGGCATTCATTTTTTTCAGTTATGTGACTGATGTGGCGAAGCTGTGGAAAAATAGTAATCAGTTACGCCGAAGCGTGATCTCCGTTTTACTACGATTTTCAGTTAGCATGGTGCATTGATAGACCGTTTCACTTAAGCTGTTACCATTTAATTCTTAATCCTGAGGGACATTAAAAAAATACCAAATAAATAACGATACACCTTTGGTGAAAGGCAACTGCGCTTGTTGAAGGTTTAAGATAAAAAACAGAAATGATAGTAAAAAAAATTAAAATAATCTCCAAGAATCAAGAAGAAGAAGAGACCATTAACTTTTGGGTAAATAAATCCTTTAAGGATAAACTTGAAACAGTACAGTTCCTAAGGGAACAGTATATCAATCTCTTTAATAAAAATAAAGAATATAATGCGAGTAGAGAAGGACTTCGTAGATTTTATAAAGTGCTTCAACGTCAATAAAGTTGAGTACTTAATTGTCGGAGCTTATGCAGTTGCATTACATGCAGCGCCGCGCAATACCGGTGCTATTGATTTTTGGATCAACAGAAGTTCTGAAAATGCTAAAAGAGTCCTAAAAGCACTTCATGATTTTGGCTTTTCTCCGTTAGAAATATCTGAAGATGACCTGACAAAAGATGAGAGCATAATTCAGATTGGGTATGAACCAGTTAGAATTGATATTATAACTTCGATTACCGGTGTTAAATTTGAAGAAGCTTTCATCAAAAAAACAATTACAAAAATCGGTAATCAAAAGGCATTTTTCATATCAGCCGATTTATTACTCAAAAATAAATTAGCTACAGGAAGGAAAAAAGATATCGCTGATGCCGAGGTTTTATCAAAATATTTAAAAATTCAACGCAACAAATAATTGGCAATTGTTGAACTGTCTTTGGCGGCGGATCAGTTGTGAGGGGAAAAGAAATTAGAAGTCAGAATAATCAAGTGAATATTTTTAGAGTTTAATCGCTTACAAAGGCGATGAGTTGCAAATTCAAAAGTGGAAAGCATGCCAAGGCTTGCCATGGTTAAAAGGGAATTGGAACTTCAAAACAAGAATTATCCGCCGCAAAAGAAAGATGTTCTTCAATAAAAATAAAGTTTTACAGATCAATATTAATAAATCCCATGCTCAATAAATCTCTACAAGAAGTAATCCTACCGAAATTCAAATATAATTATGCGTTTGAATGAAAAATCTATTGCCACTATAAAAGAGGCTGCAAAAACATATTTTGACGAAAACACCAGGGTTTATCTTTTTGGGTCTAGGGCAGATGATTCCCAAAAGGGGGGAGATATTGATTTGTATGTTGAAACAAAGGTGAGTGAAGACCTTTTGAAAAGGAAACTTCGAATGCTAGCTATGCTGCACAAAGTTTTAGGAGAGCAGAAAATAGATATCGTTATAAAGCGTGCCGAATCAAAAAGGTACATAGATGAAATAGCGAAAAACGAAGGAATTGCTCTTTGAAAAGAAATACCCCTATTCTCAAATCGCTTCTTAACGAATGTTCAAAACATGCTTTTAGGTTGAACAGCGCTTATCAAAAGATCCAGTCCTCTTTGCCCATAACTCCCGACCGGGTTTTTCAATTGGATGATCAAGAAGTTGAGCATCTCGATCAGTATATTTTCCGCTTTGCAAAACTACAAGATGCAATTGGAATGGATTGATGATTGAAGATTTTCAACCAGAGGCTGACGCAGCAGCCGGAGGCTGATCAGCTAAAGCTGAGAAGGATTGAAGGATTAGTGGATGGTCAATTGTCATGGGAAATTTGAGACTATGAAAAGAAGCCTTGCTGCTTCGCTCGGGGTGACAATGTAGAGGGGAATTAACCACGTCTACCAGGTGGTAGATAAATAGTGGTTATATATTTGTAGATAAAGAATACCCATCCACTTAAATGAGATAATTAGAAAGCCCTCACCCTAACCCTCTCCCTGAGGGAGAAGGGAAAAAAACACGGAGGGGTTTAATAAAAGCATAAGATCGTTAGCCGACTAACATTTCTTTTTAACGCAAAGATCGCGAAGGAGTCGCAGAGGATGCGGAATAAGAGGAAGAGAGAAGTTAAAGAAGAGTGACGAGTGACAAAATAAATGAGTAAAGATAATTTTGATATTAGGTGGAAACAACGATTTGCAAATTTCAGATCTGCATTACATCAATTAAAAGATGGCGTTGATACATTTAATGCCAGAGATTTGAGCCTGCTTGAAAAACAAGGACTAATTCAAGCATTTGAGTTTACGCATGAGCTTGCATGGAACGTTTTGAAAGACTATTTCGAGTATCAGGGCAATTTTAATATAAAAGGTTCAAGAGATGCCTCACGTGAAGGTTTTAAATATTCTTTGATCAATGACGGCGCTCTGTGGATGCAAATGATTGAAACACGAAATTTAACTTCTCACATATATGATAAGCAAACTGCAGAAGATATCGTTGATACAATAGTTCATAGTTATTTGGAGGAGTTTGTTGAATTTGAAAGAACAATCGTAGCACTTAGTGATGAATCAAAGAATTGAGGATGCTAATCGTAAATTTGGAATTCCTGAAGATGCATTGAAAAAAATTATCGGTGCGATTAAAAAAGATAAAAAAGTTGATGAAATTATTTTGTTTGGCTCCAGAGCGAAAGGTAATTTTAAAAAAGGTTCCGATATTGATATTGCAATTGTTGCCAATTCATTAGGATTTAGCGAGCTGAATATAATACGAACAGCTATCGCCGAATTGATACTCCCCTACCATATTGATATTATTGACTTTAACAAAATCACCAATAATGAGTTAAAGGAACATATATTGAGAGTAGGGCAAGTGTTGGGATAAGCCTCTCGACTTCGCTCGGGAGATTGAAGGATTTTTCAACCAGAGGCTGACGCAGCAACGGAGGCTGATCAGCTAAAGCTGAGAAGGATTGAAGCCCCTCGACTTCGCTCGGGAGATGAATTATTTAATTACCACTGGACAAAATTAAAAAAGTGTTTTTAATTTCAGTATGCAAAAGACATTACAAAAAATAAATGAATTAGTAGAAAAGAATATTATAAATGCCTATGCTATTGCCGGGGGGATGGCTCAATTCTATTATATAGAACCTTCTGTTACATACGACCTGGATTTAATCGTACATATTCCCGGAGAAGAAAATAATCTTAATCCTTTGTCGCCAATTTATCAATGGGCAAACAAAAATGGATTACTTACTGAAGATGAGCACATCATAATTGAAGGTATTCCGGTTCAATTTTTATTAGCCTATAATCAGCTTGTGGAAGAGGCGCTGCTAAATCGAGTCGAAATTGTCATATTTGAAGAAAAAACTTTTATTTTAAAAGCAGAATTCCTTATGGCTATTATGCTCCAGACAGGGAGATTAAGCGACAAAGAAAGGTTGGCAAAATTTTTTATTGAAGCAGAGTATGACAAAACTAAATTTCTTGAACTTTTAAAACGGTTTGGATTAGAAGAAATTTACAAAAAAAACTATATTAATTAGCATGGATAAAAATTATCTGTTACATGTGGTTGATTCCAAAATTGCTTATCATAAGAAGAAAGCAAAAATGTCCTATGAGGAGAAGGTTAAAATTATCATCGAACTCCAAAAAGTAAAGTGTGAATTTCAACGTAGTAGCGGAAACAATTCGAAGCCGGTAAGAAACGTTTGGAGAATTCAACTCTAAGCCCCTCGACTTCGCTCGGGAGATTGAAGGATTTTTCAGCCGGAGGCTGACGCAGCAGCCGGAGGCTGATCAGCTAAAGCTGAGAAGGATTGTAGGATTGAAAAATTATAGTGGGGGACTTTGAGACTATGGGAATTTAGGACTATGAGACTGGAAGGCTTTGAGACGATTGAATTTGTAATGCGATTTTTAAATCACTCAACTAAATTTGAAAACGGTACAATAAACCAGGTACTAACAAACAATATGCAACTATCAACAAACGATTGCTGAGTATAATGAAAAAGATATGGCTTAATTTATATTTGCAAAAAAAACTATTAGAAGGTAGTTAAAATGGAAGCTATAAAAATCCGGAAAAGAATTAATTCTTCTTCTTTAACCATTAGTGATTTGGATAAGTTCAAAGGTAAAGATGTCGAGATAATAATAATAACGGATCAAGAGTCATTTGCTGAAAATAGCCTCTCCAGGAAAAGGACAAAAACTAAAAGTGTCGCCGGTATCCTGGAACGTTATAGCGATCCTTTAAAAAAAGCGAGAGAAGAAATTGCATGGGGCTTGGCGGTTAAAGGGAAATATGCAAATAGTTGATGCAAATATAATTTTAAGATACTTGCTAAAGGATGAAAAACCCCAATTTAGTAAGGCAAAATTAATCTTAGAGAACAATGAGCTATTTATTCCTTTTGAAATAACCGCTGAAGTTGTGTACGTTTTGGAAAAGGTTTATAATATTAGTAGGGAAGAAATAAGTAGCACACTTAGTAAACTTTTCACCTATTATAATTTATCCTTTTTAAATAAAAAAATAGTTCTAAAGGCTTTAGAATTTTACTCATCCTATAAATTGGATTACGCCGATTCCCTCCTTTGTGCTTACAAGGCTATTGAGCATCATGAAATTTTTACTTTTGACAAAAAGCTTTTGAAAGTTTTAGATAGTATTTAGAATTAACCCATAGCGCGGTAAACCGCATGGTTGATCCCGTTAAATCCCGTAAAATAATAAAACATTATACGGGACAGGTTGCTTCGCTTTTCACGGGACAGGTGGTTGAGTTTTGACTACCTGTGGTAGTTAAAATTGGATGCTGGAATTGCACCAAAGCGTTCAAAATATTCCGCCTGAGGCGGACAGGTCACGCCTGAGGCGGACAGGCTTGACATAAAAAACCTACCTGCCGTTAGGCATGCAAAAATTTAAATGTCAATATTATAGGCACTCAAACTATTGATAATCTATTTCATTATAGGGACCAATGACGCTTGACTTTTATTATCTTGCAATTATTTTTGTCACTTGGACTCAGTTTTTAATTTTTAATTTTATTCATTTGACGATCAGACACAAGAGAAAATATATTTTGAGACTCAGTCCTTACTAATTTTATTGAAATGGATTGATGACTACCCTTGGTAGTTAAAATTGAAGGATTGAAGATTGTAGGATTGTAGGATTGAAGATTGTAGGATTTTCAGCCGGAGGCTGACGCAGCAGCCGGAGGCTGATCAGCTAAAGCTGAGTATGATTGTTTTTTTATTCGTAAATCTACAATTCCGCCAAAGGACGGAAAGGCGCAAATCGACAATCCGGAGTGATTGATGAGTCCGTTAATTATGGTAAAAGAGAATATGATGATAGAAGAAATTAAGAATTATCTTGAAAATTATGAAAACATTTTATTTGTAATACTATTTGGTTCATACGCCTCAGGTAAAATAAATAGCAAAAGTGATTTAGATATTGGCATCTATTTCGATCAAGATATTAACCTGCTAAAATTAGGAAAAATAATTACGGATCTCGAAAAAATAACAGCCTTGAAAATTGATTTAATTGAATTGAACAACCTTTATAACAAATCACCACTTCTTGCATACCAAATTACCGCCAATCATAAAGTGATTTTTGTGAGAGATGAAACAGCGCTGGTTAATTTTAAGCGGATGACTTTACTAAATTATATTGATACGGCGGAATTGAGAAAAACGGTAAACGCCGTTTTTTATAACCGTATTTCTGAAAAAAAATTCGGTAAAAGAAATTATGCTTGAAAGATTAATCCAGTTGGAAACAAATATTGTTGAATTAGAAAAATTCCAGCAAAAATATGTAATAGATGAAATTAGAAATGACCGGCAGGTGCAATGGATACTTCGATATGGACTATTAGAATCCATACAGATTGTTATTGATCTTTCATGCCATTTAGCCGCCAAATACAATCTTGGGAACGCACAAACCTATTCTGATTGTATTTCGCTTCTAAAGAAAGAAAAATATTTAAGTGTAGAAGTATCTGAAAAATTATTGGGAATGATCGGGTTACGGAATATTTTAATCCATGAATACGTTGCAGTTGATATCGCAAAATTATATGAATTGCTGGATCAATTAGATGATTTTAGACAATTTGCGATTGAAATAAAGGATGTGATTTGAGGGTTGCTGATCCCGTTAAATCCCGTAAATAAAAAATTATACGGCATTTAATAGGGGCGGTGGATCAGCGTTTGAAACACAAAATCACTTAATTTATGGAAGAGAAGTTGGCTATTTTGAGAAAAATATAGTAGAGCGACTTGTCTCAAGTTATAATGAATTAATTCACGACCTCAATAAATTATTAAAATCACCCGAAAATTAATTTTCTCAACTTATAACTCAACCTTAACCTTTGCCTAAACCTTAATATCAACCTTAACCTTAACGTCAATCTTGTAATCATTCACTCTTTACATCTTGCATTTTTTTTTGTTACTTATTTCCCTTTATCCTTATATTTTAATTGTTTAATAAAATGAAAAAGGATTCAAATCTTGAAGAGATAAAGAAACTTATCCGGCAAGATCAATTTATTATATCTAATCATGCAAGGATGCGAATGTTTCAACGGAATGTAACTACAAATAGTATTAAAGAAATTATTATTCATGGAGAAATTATTGAAAATTATCATAACGACTTTCCTTGCCCCTCAGTTCTTATTTTAGGATTTGAAAAGCAAGAACCCTGGCATATAGTAGCTGCCCGTTGCCTGGATCACGTAAGAATAATAACTGTTTACGAACCTGATGAAAAGAAGTGGAATAATTTTAGGAAGAGGAAGGTATAAAATATGTTGAGTGAAATGAAATCAAGCTTTGTAGGAAAACCCGATAGTTGTAGTTTTTGTCATGGCCATTTGAAAGAAGGAATAACAGAGTTTTTAGCAAAAACAGGCCAATCTATTGTTTCTATCAAAAATGTACCTGCATATATTTGCAATAGTTGTGGAGAGGCTTTTTATAGCCCGGATGTCTCAAGGAAAATTGATAAAGTGATGGCAGAGTTCCATAAAGGAAAATACTTAGCTCATCCTGTTGCTGCCGGTGAAGTAGAATTTAATAAGGTAGCATAATAAGCTAAACATATTTACATTTTTAATTTGTTCTTTTGTCACTCGTCACTTGTTCTCTCAACCTTAACCTTAACGTCAATCTTGTAATTTTGTACTTGTTCCCAAATGACTCGTCACCCGTTACTCGTCACTATTAACTCTGTCAATTTGTTACTCTGTCTCTTGTTAGTTTTTAATTTGTCCTTCACTCTTAATATAACATGGACCCCCTCATGGATCACAAACAAACATTACTAAAAAAACTCTCTTCCCGCACTGCTAAGATCGGCATCATCGGACTCGGGTATGTTGGCTTGCCTTTAGGATTGACCTTTACCCGCAAAGGATTCACCGTAATCGGCTTCGACGTTGATGAGACAAAGAGTCCTATTTTAAATGTGGGACAAAATTACAACTAGGTGATACAAATTATGAGTTTTGAAAAGAAGATATTGTGTATTGGTGTCGGATTGAAGATTGAAGCCCCTCGGGCTTCGCTCGGGAGATTTTAGGATTTGAGCCAGAGGCTCATCAGCTAAAGCTGAGAAGGAATAGTAAAGTGACAACCGAAGAAAAGCTGGAAGCATTAAAAAAAATATTTTGGGACTATAATACCCAAATGTTACCGCTCAATAAAATTGTGGCAGGCGATTTAAAGAGTATTGATGAATATAAACGGGCACTGCTCTTAAACCGCATGCTTGAACGGTTATCATGGTATGATCTTTTAGATATTCTAAGTCTCAAAACTCTAAAAGAATATCTCACAAAAGAAACAATTTCGAGAATTCGATTTATCGAATTAAGGAATAAATATGAATACTTACGAAGTGTACTATCGGGAGAACATCTATCCTTTACAGGATGGGGTGATGCATATTATTCAAGAATTAAACACACCCTTTTTTCTAACAGGTGGTACAGCACTAAGCAGACACTACTTTAATCATCGTTTTTCGGACGATTTGGCTCTATTTGTAAATGATTTTAACAAATTCCATGCATTGTTGGATGAAATATTGATTTCGTTTAGTTCCGACAAATACGAAAAAACATTTCTTTTAGACAAAGCTTCAATTAAGAGATATGAAAGTTTTTCTCAATTATTTGTATCGAAGACTTTAGAGCCTGAAATAAAATTAAAAATTGATTTTGTTAATGATGTGGCTCCACATTACGGCGAATTTGAAAAAAATGATAAGTTGGGACTAATTGACAGTTGGCGGAACATCTTATCAAATAAATTAACCGCGCTTTTTAGGTTTGAACCTAAAGATATCGCTGATATTTGGATAATTGCCCGAAATAAAAAATTTAGTTGGAAGTCAATCATTCTAGAAGCAAAGACAAAGGAAGCTGGAGTTGAACCGGAAGTAATCTTTAATATTCTTAAATCCCTTCCCTTACTAGAGTTAAGTTTAATTAAATGGACGATAAAACCGGATTTTGATAAGATCAAAAATGATTTGAATATTATTGCAAATGATATCTTGTTTGGAAATGAAAATTCGCTGGCTGTTAGAGGAGAATGAGGACTGCCTACGGTAGTTATAATTGAAGGACTTTGAGACTATGGCAAGGGAGGGATGAAAGTAAAAAGGCAAGTGGCAGCAGGCGGAAGGAAAAGGCAGCACAGACCAGGCTGAGAATTGAAGGATGGTTGATTGTAGGATTTGAGCCAGAGGCTCATCAGCTAAAGCTGATGAAGGAATGAAGCCCCTCGATTTCGCTCGGGAGGGTGAGTAGTAACAAGTAAAAAGGGACGAGTAACCGGTGAGCAGGGTAAGAGCGAATAAACCCCTCCCCCGCCAGAGGCGGGCAGGCTAGCCTCCCCCAGCGCCAGAGGCGGGTAAACTTTGCAAAAGGGGAGGAGTATAGAAGAGGGAGAGGGTTTGATGAACTACCCTACAAAGGTGTTTGAGTAATGTATTACTTCTCCGGCAGCATTTAGGGTTAGTACTGCAAAGAGTCCTTTGTGGTTTTGATACGCCGCTAACATCTGACTTTTAATATCGTCTACAGCAAGTGTGAATTCTATTGCTATTGTTAAATCGGCGGGAAGTGTCCCCGATACGAAGGTTATGAACGCATGCTTACTTAGCGTAGTATCGGTAGGATTACTGAGATAAATTACCGATGCAAGTTTTAAGATAGGTTCATTTACAACATCAATACCGGTTGTACTGCCGAGCGCATCTAAATTAACTTTTACTTCTAAAGGGTCGTAGGTTACAAGGGGATTTGCAACGCTAAAGCCCAATTTAGGTGTCAATTTAACCATACCCGATAGATCATTTTCCGAACCGATTATTTTGTAATTAGTCCGCATGATACTATTGAAGGTGGCCGCGCCCGCGGGAGTGTTTTTATCCCAGATGCTTTTTAAGTCCGGAACAGCGTTAATAGCGCTGGCGAGTTTAATGGAAAGTGAGAACTTATCGCGTCTTGCCACCGATTTAGCATCTGAACCGGGCATAAAAGAGACCGGACGGGTTGAGATATATGATTTGCCATTGCGTTGACGAAAGGTTATATCGCCTAAAGCGCCCTGGACTTTGCCAAGTATTTGCTTATTTATTTTAGCCATTTTAGTTTTTCCTTTTTTATTTAAGAAATTTTTAATCACAGACTGAAGTCTGTGCTACGTTGATAATATTTATTACACAGAATGCTATTCTGTGCTACGGGTTTGGCGCTCTTATCTTTATTGTATTACAAAATAGTTCCCGGCGCAGGTTTCCACTGACGTGATCGTTGTAATATCTTTTTAATAATTTCTTTTTATATGCTTGCATCAATGCAAAATAAAGAGACCAACCAGCCAGCCAGGCAGCGGGTAAATTGAAAAGCAAGATTAGTGCAAGATAAGTACAAGATGAATTTACGATTTTGTTCTTTTTCATTTTCTATTGTTGTTCCCTATAAATTTTGTTGCATAGTTTTATTGAATTACTATAATGTTTAAACGATGTAAATCCGGGGAAATTGCCGATTTGGATTGAAAATTGCAGAATTGAAGATTGTAGGGTTGTATTTTTTAACCCAGGATGGATGAAATGTTTGTAGAAAAGAAATAGTATATAACCAAATTAAAACCCCATCGGGGTGATATGTTGTAGGATTGATGATCCCGTGAGATAGAGAACCAAAGGCATCTCACCGGACAGGTTGAAGGATTGATGATTGATTGAAGGATTGAAGTAATTATGATGATGGGACTTTGAGAAAATTTTTAAAAGAACGGCAATTTTTTGTTTTTGGTTTCGTTTAAATAGTAAACAATATTCTAAAATAATTTGGGGGATACCCGATTGGAAGATGAGAATAAAGAATTATGCGATGAACCGGAAGAGAAGTTATCTAATGAAGAAAAGGAATTACATTTAGCTTACACGAAGAAATTTATTAAAGAAGATTTAATGAATATTATTCGCTTTTGTTACTTATGGGATGGCACCAACAGCAGATGGTTTAAAAGTAAACTACCTGAAGATATCGTTTTTGAAGTACTGGGATTGATAAATGAAGGAAGAAGAAAGTGCTACTCAAAGTCATATAGAAATTTTAAAAATTCTGTTTATTATCATGTTAAAAACGCGTTATTAACATTTTTTAGATGTAAGAAGAAACAAGATATCAATGATGATTCACCGGAAAGTCTTTTTACCCTTAATGAAGCGGAAATTTATTTTGAAGACGGTACTTATGCCGATGATGCAGAAGATATTCTTCAAAGAATTAAGCGTTCTGAATTAAGAGAGGCTCTGTTTTCTGTGTTTGATCCAAATGTGGATATTGAAGAATTATTTGTCCTTGAGGAGATACTTAAAGGAAATAAACGGAATGAAATTGCAGCTTATCTCGGAATGACGGAAAGCGATGTTACTAATATTCGTAAAAAAGTGTTCAGAAAAATTGAAAAAAATTTATCAAACGAATTTGCAGAAGGGATGTAGTTATGCAGGGAGCAGAGGTAAAAAAAAACTTTTTACGTTTCTATTTAGACCCTGAGTTATTAAGTGAGGAGGAAGCAAAAGAGGCTTTACGTGAAGAAGGGGTGAATGTTGAACTGCTTGAAACTAGGGCAGAGCGTTTTGTAGAGAAACTTGATGCAAAATTTGCTTTAAGCAGAGGAAAAGAAAAAAAAGAAGAATTTCTCAACATTGTTGACAAATTCAAGAACGAAGCGGGTGGACAAGAGGAAGATATTGAACCCACTGCCTACAAGCTTGCCGCTAGAAAGCAAGATGAAAGTATTTCTAATGACGCTAAGAGTGATGCGGATGATATCAAGCTGATGGAATTTATGAAAAAAAACAAAAAATAACCGCCTCAAAAATTTTGTGATACTGCGAACAAACTTTGAGAAACTTGGTGAAAAACTTAATGCTACTTTGTGATCAAAAAAAATGAGTTGCACAAAGTCACTCAAAGGAAACACGAAGGCGCACAACGTAAAACTACTTTGTGAGACTTAGTGAAAGTATTTTATGAATGAAAATGAAATAAGTAAAATAATCCTCGACTGTGCATTCAAAATACACACTGCTTTAGGTCCTGGGTTACTTGAAAGTGCCTACAGAGAGTGTTTAGCTTATGAACTTGGTAAGACTGGGTTAAAAGTGGAAAAAGAAAAAGCTTTGCCGCTTGTTTATGAAGAGGTTAAACTTGAGTGTGGATATAGAATTGATTTGCTGGTTGAAAACAAAGTTGTAATTGAATTAAAAGTAGTTGAAGCGTTTAATGATGTTCACATTGCGCAGACTTTAACCTATATGAGACTATCTGGATGCAGATTGGGGTTGTTGTTAAATTTTTATACCAAATCTTTGAAGGATGGGATAAAGCGTTTAATACTTTGAGAAACTTGGTGATACTCTTTCTGTTACACAAAGTACCTCAAAGTACGCACAAAGTAACACAAAGTAAAAAAAATGAACATTCTAGCAAAAGCTAATGCTGTTAAATTGATTGATAGATATTGTTACGATTCGCCTTCTGAATTAAATCTTGAAGAATTGCTTTACGCAGAAAATCTTAAATTAAAAGAGGAGCCACTTCTGAATTGTGAAGGGAAAATTCTTTTTGATGGAACTATGGGAATAATTACCGTGAACAGTAATTTTAAAGATCACAACCAGAAAAGATTTACTATCTCGCATGAGATGGGTCATTTCTTTAATGAGAAAGCGTTAACCCCTCCTAACCTCCCCTTTGGTAAAGGGGAGGAATTGAATAGGGTGGTGTTTTATAGGTGCGGATTTGAATCGTTTTACGGTAAGGAGCGGAATATTATCCGCGAAAGTAACGCAAATGATTTTGCAGCGGAATTACTGATGCATGATGAATGGTTTGTAAAAAGCACAGCAAATCGCAAATTTTCAAAAACATTATTACAAGAAACCGCGAACCTCTTTTCTGTTTCACTTACTGCAGCTGCAATACGTTACAGCGAACTAGGATATTATCCGACTGCGGTTATCATGGTTAAAGAAGAGAAGGTTGCATGGAAGGCAATAAATGAAAAATTCTCTTACCAGTTTTGCAAAATTGGGAGCAGTATCAGCAGTCTTTCTTACGTCCATAACTTTTGTAAAGGGGAAAAAGTTCCTGAGGGAGGGGATGACATTCCCGCAGAAGCATGGTTCCCGGAAGATTTTGGTTTAAGAAAAAAGAGAGATGCAAGAATTTGGGAGTTGGTTTTTCCTTTTCCTAAACACTCCAGCGCACTTGTAATGTTGTGGGAAGTGTGATGGGTTGTTTAATTGTTGAAGGGTTTTAGGAATGATGACTACCTGTGGTAGTTAAAATTGAAAGATTTCAGCCGGAGGCTGATCAGCTAAAGCTGAGAAGGATTGAGGAGTGATGATCCCGTGAGATAGAGAACCAAAGGCATCTCACCGGACAGGTTGAAGGATTGAATTGTGGAGTAAGAATAAGATTAAGAATTGGGAACGATAATGAGTAATAGTGACGCGATAAAAAGTATAATTAAACTGAAACTAAACTTATTGAATATTTTTAAGGGCTTACAGTGAACCATAAACAAGAATTATTAAAAAAAATAATATGAATAATCTTTGAAAATTTATATTGATAATTGTCTTCTTAATCGTCCATTTGACGATCAGACACAAGAGAGAATATATTTTGAGACCCAGTCCTTACTAATTTTATTGAAATGGATTGAAGAAGGTAAAATCCAATTTCTAAATTCATTCGCACTTGAGTTTGAAGTTTCAGCCATCTCTGATCCTGATAGAGGATTGAAAGTTAGAGAGTATCTAAAAGCCGCTGAAAAATTTATTGAATTTAATGATAAAATTGAAAAACGTGCTATAGTATTGAAATGTAAATCTTTGTTTTTTATGTCAAGATATTTTGAATTATTTTCTACATCAAACATTTTACATCTTACATTGTAGCTTGCTACACTATAGGGTGTCTGGAAAGGGTAAACGCGTTCCCATAATCAGCGATACCGTAAACGGTCTCGCTGGTCGAAAAAATCATCGTAAACGATACTACCAAAAATTTATTCTGCTTTAGCGGAATTTGTTCGTGTAGCACAATCCATTTATGTCGGCCTGCCACAGGCAGGTCAAAATATTTTTTATGTTTTTTACTTTTAACTTTATACTTTCAACTTTTTACTTGCAACTTGTTGCGCTATGGAGTTTCAAAATTATAGTTTTACAGCTATGGATGCAATACTATATAGCTGTTGCAGAATATGCAAAAGTAGATTATTTTGTTACATGCGATGACGATATCTTAAAGACCGCAAAGAAATAGAGTGAAATGATAAATGTAAAAGTTATTTCGATAGCTAATTTAGTATCGGAGGTAATTAATTATGCTCAAAACAATTGAAGAACTAAAAATAAACGGCTGGAAGGCACTGATAGATTCTTGGGGACTTGCAGAAGCTACCAGGTTCTTATTGCAATACCAACAAGTCCGCGGCAATTATGCTAAAGAACGAAAAAAGAAAGTTGATAAGATCACTATTAAGGATATTGTTCAACAGTATAAAAGAGAATAGTGAGTTTGTCATCGTCACCCGTTACGCGTCACTCTGTCACTTGTTCTCAATTCTTATTTTAAGTATTTTTTTTATATTGAACATCAAAATATTAATGGTTTTGTAACGGGGTTACAGTTATTCCCGATACCCCAAATTATATAATAACAATTACAAATAAATCACAACAAGATCTCACTGTTTTTTTTATCTTTAAGCATTCATTTTTTTGCCATCCGTGTGATTGACGTGGCGAAGCTGTGGAAAAATAGTAATCAGTTCTGAAGTTACGCACTTTGTGATTTTTTAGTGTCCCCGCTTGTTAAAGTATATTTTACATGGTGGGCAGGTTTGTTACTTGGTGGCAACAGAAAATAAATTGAGCCACAAAGGCACTAAGCCACCAAATTTCGATAATGGAAATTCATAACATTCAACTCATACGTAACTTCAGTTACACTATGAACACTGAGCATAAGCAAAAAGATTGTTTTTAACACTTTTTATTTACCAAAATATTTGTAACTTTCAATACTTTATGAAAGGTAACATTATGTTAGAGAGCGAACTAAAATACTTTGATATTAACCGAGCTGAATGGTTGAAAGAACACTACGGTAAATTCGTACTGATTAAAGATGAAATTTTTTTAGGTGCATTTGACAATCAAAAGGATGCGTTAGTTGAAGGTGCGCGTAGATTTGGGATGCAATCTTTTTTGATTAAAAAACTGGAAGAGACTGAAGACCTTATTTACATACCAGCTTTAACCTTAGGAATTTTACATGCCGATTCTTCACATTCAGCTTAACGCAAAAGGGAATAATGTTCAAGGGCATTTGATCGAAGTCCCGCCAAGTATAGTGCTGCAGAGACAAGGTCCGTTCGTTAAGGTTACTATTGGCTTAGCGCAAAGTATTGCCTCACAACTTTTACAGCAAGGTCAAACGTTACCTTCACCGGTATCTGGAATTGCTTTAATTGATACTGGTGCCAGCACTACTTGTGTTGATGATTCTGTGGCGCAGCAAATGCAATTACCGGTAGTGAATGTTGTTAATATTGCTTCTGCTTCGCACGCTTCTACTAAACAGAATGTTTATCCAATACAAATTGAAGTTATAGGATTGCCAATATCAATAGAAACACCAAACGCAATAGGTGCGGCTCTCGGTGCTCAAGGGCTGATAGCTTTAATTGGAAGAGACGTTCTTCAACACTGTACTCTGTTTTATAATGGTATTACCGGCTCATTCACTCTCTCAATTTAATAAATACACAAATTATCACGAACTCTACGAATGTCACGCATTATTACAAGAGACTTCTGAAATATTAGTAAAATGTCACTCGTCCCTTGTTCTCCCTTTTAATCCTCCAAAGGCGGACAGGTTTAGAATTTTTCATTTTTAATTTGTTCTTTTGTCACCCGTTTCGCGTCACTCGTTACTAGTTCTCGATTTTTAATTTGTTCTTCTGTCGCGCGTCTCAAAGTTATCTTAATTAGCAATTTGTTCGCTTCTTAGTATTCGTTATATTGTAGTGAATGACACTACATATTTATTAAAAGAATGGATCGGTGTAAAGAACTGATGGCAAGATGAAATTAGATTTTGATTGGGATCAATGGAATATTCAGAAAAACGAAATTAAGCACGGAATTTCACGGTTGGAAGCAGAAAGTGTTTTTTATGACCCCAAACTTTCCATATTTGAAGATCTTATCCATTCTGACAATAAAGAAAGAAGGTGGATCCCTTATGGTGTCAGCTTGAATAAGAAAATACTGATGTGCGCATTCACCATTCGGAATAAGAAAGTAAGAGTAATAAGCTGCAGACCAGCTTCTAGGAAAGAGAAAGAAACCTATGAAAAAACCAAAGTCAGAAGAAATAACTGATTACGACCATAAAGAGACAACAGCATTCATAAACAAAAATAGACCTCTTAAAATCGTTGATCTAGGTTTTGAGTTACCTGCAGACTTACCGACAAAAGTAATTAGTTTGAGGCTGCCTACCGAATTACTGAACAAAGTTAAGGCATATGCAGCGCAACAAGATGTTGGTTATACATCTGTAATCAAAATGATATTAGCACGAGCAGTTAAAAATTATTGATCGGACTAATTTTATACTTTTGTCATTTCGATTCCGATTTATCGGAAGAGACATGTGCGCCTATATTTGTGCCATATAACATTTTAATGTTTATTGTATTCTTTTGTCACTCGTTACTAGTTCTTTGATCTTTTTAATTTAGCATTTTTAATTTATTCTTTTGTCACTCTTTACTTGTTCTCCCTTTTTAATCCTCCAAAGGCGGACAGGTTTAGAATTTTTCACCCGCCTCTGGCGTGGTTAATTTTTCAGCCAAAGGCTGATCCGCCTCGGGCGGATAATTTATTCTCTTTTTCCTTAAAACCATACACAATTAAACTCCGCCGAAGGCGGATCAACAACTAAACAACTACACGATTACACAACTCCACCATGTCCCACAAACAAGAATTACTAAAAAAACTCTCCACCCACACTGCCAAGATCGGCATCATCGGACTCGGCTACGTTGATTTGCCGCTGCTGTTGAGTTTGGGAAAAAATTTACAATAATTGGTTTTGATTCACACGCGATTGGGAAGCAGTAAAAAAAGAAAGAAATATTCAAAGAGACAAAATGAGTAAAAAAATATTAATAACCGGTGCTGCCGGATTTATCGGTTCTCATTTAACAGAACTTATGGTTGAAGAAGGTTATGATATTAAAGCCGTTGTCCACTATAATTCAAAAAATAATTGGGGATGGTTAGAAACTTCTGATTACTCTAAATGAAATCAAAATTAGATAAAATATTGTATTGGTTTGAGTTGGCAGTTTACGATATGGAGACCGCCCGTGCAATGCTGAAAACAAGAAGATATTTATACGTAGGTTTTATGTGTCATCAAGTTATTGAGAAAAGTCTAAAAGCTTATTATTGGTATCGAAAAGGGGCGGAACCTCCTTATAGCCATAATCTTTTGTTACTGGCTGGAAAAAGCGGTATTGATCCGGTGATGACTGATGAACAAAGAAAACTACTTTATACGTTAATGCCTTTAAATATAAAGACCCGTTATCCGGATGATAAAGAAATACTGCTTAAATCTTTGACGTATAACCGTTGTCGTTCCATTGTTAAAGAAACTGAGGATTTGAAAAAATGGATAAAAAAACAAGTACTGCTTTAAATAGATTTTCTAAAAAAGTTAAAGAAATTCTCGCTGTTGAAGAGATTATTCTTTTCGGATCTTATGCTAAAGGGGAGCAAAAATATAGTAGTGATATAGATATTGCAGTGGTAGTTTCAGACTTTGAAGGTGATTTTTTGGAGTTGAATGCCAAATTATTTTCAATAGTCAGAAATATCGATCTTCGGATTGAGCCTATTATCTTAGATAGGAAAAATGACAGAAGCGGGTTCTTAGAGAGTATTGAAAAATATGGTATTTTAATTTGATGTTGAAGCAATGGAGAAGAAATCGGATATAGAGATGATGAGAAGATGAGTAGGCAGTATTCAGTAACGCCGAAGCCACGTAAGGCGTGGTAGACTGTGATCTCCGCTTCGCTACGATAGGCAGTTGTGAAAAGGAGAAGATGGGGAAAGGTTGAAAGTATCACTTAAACAGTTCAACAATTCAACAGAGGTTGTACTCCCTTCTGTTTACTAAGAAATGAGGACTTTAAAAATTGCATTAAAAGAAATAAGAGAATCGAATTACTGGTTAAGAATTATTCATGAAATAAAAACCGCTGATAGCAAGTTTCAATCTTTAATTTATTCCCTTTGTCACTTATTTCCCCTTGGCATTTATAAAGGAAAACACTATGGATAAAAAACTCTTTGAAAAAGCATTAAAGATGCCGGTAAATGAGCGAGTTGTATTTGCGGAATTAATTCTTGCCAGCCTGGATCAAGAAAATGACGAGGTGCGTACTGCATGGCTAGATGAAGTTAATTGCAGAATGAAAGCAGTAAAGGAAGGGCGAGCAAAATTGTTGGACTTTAAAGCGCTTTATAATGCAAGTTAAAATTCATGAACTAGCTGCTAAAGAGCCTGTCTTCCGCCAGGTAAACTGGATGAAGCAATTGAATGGTACGAACTTCAATCAAAAGGATTAGGACAACGCTTCAAAAAATCTGTGATTGAGCATATTGATAAAATTAAAATGAATCCTGATTGGTCTCTAATAGAAGCAGATAATATTCATAAAGCCTATATACCAAAATTTCCTTATAAGATTCTTTTTACCAAAGAAAGCAAAAACACCATTGTTATATGGGCTATTGCTCATCTGCATCGTAAGCCTTGGTACTGGCAGAAAAGAGTAACCTAGTTCTATTTTGCGCCTCTTTTGCGCTTACCCGTTCGCTCGCGTATTGAAATAAATAAACGGAGCAAATTCATATACTTAATGCATTTTCCCAAATGACCCGTCACTCGTTACGCGTTACTTGTTCTCTCAACCTAAACCTTAATTCTAATATGCGTTTTATTGAAACCTCCATCCCCGGCCTAACCATCATTGAGCCAACTGTCTATGAAGATGACCGTGGTTATTTTTTTGAAAGCTTTAGAGAAGATTTATTTGCACAGAAATTTCCCGGAGTTAAATTTATTCAGGAAAATGAATCTTTGTCGTCGTATGGGGTTCTAAGAGGTTTACATTATCAACTACCACCTTTTGCACAGAGTAAACTTGTTAGGGTTGTTGCCGGAACAGTGCTCGATATTGCTGTTGATATCCGAAAATCTGCACCCACTTTTGGAAAGGATGTAGCGTTAGAACTTTCCGGAGAAAACAAAAAACAATTCTTTATACCGCAATGTTTTGCTCATGGGTATGTTGTTTTAAGTGAAACAGCGGTTTTCCAGTATAAAGTAGATAATTATTACTACAAAGAATCTGAGAGAGGGATATTGTATAATGATGCCGATCTTAAAATTGACTGGATAGTTAAAGAAGAAAATATTCTTATTTCTGAAAAAGATGAAATAAATAAATTGCTTTGCGAATCGGATTGTTTTAATTAATGAAGAGTAAAATTTTAGTTACCGGTGGTGCCGGTTTTATTGGTTCTAATCTTGTTGATCATTTCCTTGAATTTGGGCACGAAGTGGTTTGTCTTGATGATTTGAGTACAGGGTTTGAGCATAATATTTCGCATAACTTTGATAATAAAAATTTCAAATTTATTAGAGGAGATATTCGTGATTTAGATACTTGTAAAAAAGCGGTTGAAGAATGTGATTATGTTTCTCACCAAGCCGCTCTTGGTTCTGTTCCAAGATCAATTGCTGATCCTATTAATACTAACTCAGTAAATATTGATGGTTTTTTGAATGTCTTAGTAGTTGCAAGGGATGCTAAAGTCAAAAGATTTGTATATGCCGCAAGTTCTAGTACTTATGGAGATTCTAAAAAACTACCGAAAGTTGAAGATGATATTGGAAAACCACTTTCCCCTTATGCTATAACAAAATATGTGAATGAACTTTATACTGATATATTTGCGAAGACATACGGAATGCAGTGTATCGGGTTGCGTTATTTTAATGTATTTGGAAAACGGCAAGATCCTAACGGCGCTTATGCGGCCGTAATTCCCCTATGGGTGAAACAACTTATCAACGATGAACGGCCTCGAATTAATGGCGATGGGAGCTATAGCAGAGATTTCACTTATATTGACAATGTAACACAAGCTAACGAAAAAGCGCTTTTTACTTCAGCTGAACAAATCTGCAAAGGGCAAAAGAAATATTACAGTGAAATTGAAAAAGTAATACTACAAGAGAATTTCTTCTCGGAAGTTTTTATAATGGTATGAGTTCGGTCAATACTTTCCGAATATTGCTACGTGATTATTGGGGTATAAGTATTAGTATATTAAAAGATAGTTCTTCAATTATTTATTCCCCATCATTATGATTGCAACTCGTAGAACTTAATATTTTTACATGTTCATATTGCAAAACAAGTCACTATCTGTTTTATTATAGTTTATAGACGTTTCATTAGCACAACAAAACAATATTAAACGGAATACACATTCACATCCAAGCAATTTTGAGGGACAATTAACCTCTATTCAATTGGTAAACGAGTATAATGCTTCAAGTGGAAAAGGAATTTCATAAATTTACCTGAGGTAAAAAAGGAGATTCCAAAAATGAAAGAACGAAAACGACACAATCCAGAACAAAAAGTGCTGATTTTAAGGTAAGATTTCAGTAAACTCTCTAACTTAATACAAAAATTCTCCTTACACTTATAAAACAACGATTTATAAACATTATAATGGTGAAAATAACATGAAGATACTCATAACTGGCGGAGCAGGCTATAAAGGTATTAAATTAACAGCAAAATTACTTGCTAAAGGGTATAAAGTTACAGTACTTGATAATTTTATGTATGGATTTGATCCATTCCTATTCCTTGCTGAAAATAAAAATCTTGAGGTAAAAAAACAAGATATTAGAAACGATATTAAGGATTTGCATACCTTTGATGTAATTTTTCATTTAGCTGGTATTAGCGGTCTTCCAGCTTGTGCCGCAAATCCACATTCAGCAAGAGTGATAAATGTGGATGCAACAAAAAAATTAGTTGAAGGGTTAGGAACAGGACAGCTTATAATTAATGCATCTACCACATCATTTTATGGAAAATTAGGGACTATATGTGATGAGGAAACACCAATAGAAGCGATAAGTTGGTACGGAATCACAAAATACGAAGCTGAGCAGATCGTTTTGCAAAAAGAAAATTCTATTAGTTTGAGATTTGCGACAGTGTTCGGTTTCAGCCCTAAAATGAGAATGGATTTAATGGTTAATGATTTTGTTTACAGAGCTATAAAAGAAGGAATGATTGTGCTTTTTAATAGCTATGCAAAACGGACATTTATTCACATAGATGATGCAATAGATTGTTATATCTTCGCGATGGAAAATGCTGATAGAATGAGAGGAAGTGTTTTTAATGCCGGTGGTGAAGATTTAAATTATTCTAAAAAAGAAATTGCTGAAATTGTTAATAATTTTATTCCAGTAAAGATAATAGATACTGATACACAGGATAAAGATTTGAGGAATTTCATTACTTCATTTAAAAAAATAGAGGGAGTTGGGTTTAAACCTAATAAAACTATTGAAGATGGGATAAATGAATTAATAAGAGTTTTCAGTTTTTATGATTATTATTCACATTACAAAACAATATAAGTTAGAATTATTAGGACTAAATATATATGAAATACAAAATACCGCAATTAATTCCATTTTTAGGTAATGAAGAATTAGCAAATTTAGAAATTGTAATTAAAAATAAGTGGTTAACCGAAGGCCCTTTTTCAGAAGAATTCTTATCTATTATTAAGGACTTTACAGGTGCTAAATATGCTGTTTTAGCTAATAATGGTACGTTAGCTTTGTTTTTAGCATTAAAGGCTATTGGCATTAATCCTGGAGATGAGGTAATAGTTCCTGATTTTACTTTTATTGCATCTGCCACGAGCATTGTATTTTCTGGAGGTGTACCTCTCTTTACTGATGTTGATTATAATAATTTGAATATAAACGTCGATGAAATTGAGAAAAAAATAACAAAACAGACTAAAGCAATAATGCCGGTTCATGTATATGGACAATCTGCAAATATGGAACCAATTGTCAATCTTGCTACTAAATATAAATTAAAAATTGTTGAAGATGCAGCTCAGGGATTTGGAGTATTCTACAAAAATAAACACGTGGGGACTATTGGAGATATCGGAATTATTTCTTTTTTTGCAGACAAAACAATCACCACTGGAGAAGGAGCGGTCATACTAACAAATAAAGAAGAAATATACAATAATCTAAAATATTTAAGAAATCAGGGACGATTAAATAGTGGTTCATTCATTCATCCGTATTTAGGCATGAATTTTAGAATGACGGACTTACAATGTGCAATAGGTGTGGCCCAAATAAAAAAATTCAATGAAATTAAAAAAATCAAATTAATAAATTATAATATATATAAAGATAAGTTGAATAATATTGATGAAATTGATTTTGTAAAAGAGGAAGAATACTCAAATTTAGTGCCATTTAGAGTAAATATTAGAGTTGAGTTTTTGGAGAAGCTAATAGAATATTTAGAAAATAACGGAATTCAAACCAGGAAGTTTTTCTACCCGCTTCATCGACAACCATGTTTTCAATATTTGAATTATAATATCCATGATTTTCCAATAACAAATAAATTAAATGAGGTCGGGTTATCTTTACCCATATACCCTGACTTAAAAGAAATAGAAATCAATTACATTTGTGACAAAATAAGAACATTTTATAAAAACGAAAATAGGTCATGAATAAACAAAATATTGTTATCTTCGGTGCCGGGAATACCTCAAGGGTTGTGATAGATATAATTGAAAGAGAAGACAAGTACAAAATAATTGGAATTATAAATAAAGGGGATGGGAAAATGACTATTTCGAATTATGAAGTTCTCGGAGATGAAAGCATACTTAAATATTTATTACATGAAAAGCAATTGTATGGTGGCATAGTTGGTCCTGCAGATAATTATACCAGATTTAAGATTGTGGAAAAGATCAAATCTAGTGTTCCTGAATTTAACTTTATAACTGCAATCCATCCTAATGCTGTAATTGCGAAAAATGTTTCCATAGGGCTGGGTACATATATAATGGCTGGAGTAGTGATAAACTCTGGGGCAAAAATTGGTAATAATTGTTTATTAAATACTAAAAGTTCTTTTGATCATGATTCACAAATGGATGATTTCTCAAGCCTTGCTCCTGGAGTTACTATAGGTGGCTCTGTAAAAATTGGTAAATTAAGTGCAATCTCACTAGGTGCAAATGTAATAAATGATCTATCGATAGGTGAAAGCACAGTTATAGGTTGTGGTGCTACAGTAACAAGAAACATGCCTTCTAATGTAGTCGCATATGGTGTACCATGTCGAGTAATACGATCCCGTACTATAGATGAAAAATATTTTTAGTTAAATATGATAATTGTCAGACTACAGGGCGGGCTTGGAAATCAGTTGTTTCAATATTCTTTTGCTAGATCAATTGCCTGGAAATTAAATACTTCATTATATTTTGACGTAAATTGGTATTTAAACAAACATAGAGAATATCCATTCGAGCTATCTCTTCTTCATTTTAATACTGTAGTAAAGGTTTACCCAAGGATAGGAGAGTATATCTACAAAAAATTGCTAAAAATTGAGAAATTAAACAAAATTTTTTCTTTCATTCCCAATTATATCAGCGAAGAAAATTTTAGCGGTTACAAGCTTATTAGTATGAATAATTTATATTTTGATGGTTATTGGGAGAATTACATTTTATTCTCAGATTATAATAAAAATCTTTTAAATGAATTTACACTAAAAAGTGATTTTACTATAGCTAACAAACTATATGTCGATAGCATTTTATCTTCCAATTCCGTGTCCGTACATTTAAGAGGAGGACCTTATTTAAATGATCCTAATATAAATGTTAACTATGAAGAATGTACACCAGATTATTTTAATAAAGCTTTTAATTTTATAAGGAACAAAGTTGAAAACCCTCTATTCTTCGTCTTCTCGAACGATAATATCTGGGCAAAAAAATATTTGAATTATACTGATGATATTGTCTTTATAGAAAATGAAGGGCCCGACTATGAACATTTAATAATGATGAGTTTATGTAAACACAATATAATTGTTAACAGTACTTTTAGTTGGTGGGGTGCATGGTTAAATAAAAACAGACATAAGATTGTTGTTGCCCCTATTAAATGGTTTAGAGGTAAAAAGGAGAATATTAAATATCCGATCTCCTGGGTACGAATCAAGAATTGATGTTTAAGGTAATAACGCATGCATAATTTGGTAAACTAACTTGAGAGATTTAGTCCGAACGTCCGCATATGTTGGATCGACAGAAATTGCTCTTGTTTTAGTAGCATTAGTGAGGAACAAATATTTAGCGATACATATAGGGCCAGAAGGTTTTGGCGTATATGGATTATTAAGTTCTTTTTTTGGTCTTGCAGCCATATTCGGTGGCTCATGGTTATCTACTGGTGCTATGAAATATATATCCGAATATAATAGTGAGGGCAAAATTGATGAAGTTGCAAAAGTATTTAATTTCGTATATACTCTTTCTTTTACATTAACTACTATAGTTACATTTATATTATTTGTTTTTCATTCTTTTATTAAAGAATATTTTCTTTCGCCAAATATACTGTTTGTTTATTATGCCTTATTTGCAGCATCATTTATTGGTAGTAGTTTAAAATCAGTCTTTACAAGCCTGCTTCAGGGCTTGCTTCAGATAAAAAAAATAGTCTATCTCAGGCTTGTTACTACACTTTTGGAATTTTTATCCGTTATAATTTTAGTGTATTTTTTTGATCTTACTGGCTTTTTTATCAGTATTTGTATATCTGCTACATTTAGTGCTGTGTTATTTTATTTTTCGATAAGAAAAATAATCAATTCTAAAATACAGATACCAAAAATAAGAGATGCTATTTCCAGTAAACTGCTAAAATTTGGTGGAATTAGTTTTTTTTTAGGATTAATTAATTTATTAAGCGCATATCTCCAAAGAATAATTATTTTATCAAAGTTGGATATAATTTCCGTAGGATTTTTTCAAGCTCTCAATTCTATAATGAATTATCTGGGGATATTAAATAGAGGATCTTCTTTTTTCTTTTTGCCCAAAATGTCCGAAAATATTTCAGTTAATGAAAGAAACAAAAGCTTAGACGAATATATAAGGTTTACATTATTAACTGGAATTCCTGGGTCAATTTTTACTATACTATTTGGGAAACAAGTAGTACAGTTATTATATCACACATCATTTTTAGAAATATCTAATTTTTTGTTCGTATTTGTTTTAGCTCAATTTGTTATTTCGATTGAGATGGCTTATCAAGGAATTATTGTGGGAATGGCTCAATTAAAAATCCATTCGGTTGCTACCTTAATAAATCATATTTCTTGGATACTCATCCCGTTGTTTCTAATAAAATATTATGGTTTGAATTCGATAGGTTATGGTTTAATTTTTGGTAGCATTATAGTAATATTGATACAAGCATCTTATCTAAAAATAAAATTCTCAATCGGCGTTTCTTCAAAAATTTATTTAATACTATCTATGTCCATAACCTTTATTTTTATTTCCTTGTTGTTTAAAGATGCTAGAATATTGACTAAAATAATGATATTACTTATCTCCCTCTCATTTGTATTATTTATTATGACCAAAAATGAAATGATAGATATTATAGCAGCCGTCAAACGTGCTTTTGGTTTTTCTAATTAGACTTAAGTTGTTTTATTGATGAATTTAAAATTTAAAACTAATAGCGCTTTCCCGAAGTATGAAATTATAAGTCAACTCATCTTGATAACTTTTCTTATAATTTATGGACTAATTTTTATTAATTATCATTTTATTGCTGTTACCAATCCTTTCCCTCTACAAGGTGATGAAGGGCATACAATAGTAATATCTAATATTATGCTTCAGGGGGGAAACCCATACGATATAATAAATCAACCGGCTTCTACAAATATGTATGGGATTGTTTATTTTATAATTGCTTATCCATTTGCGGAATTATTTGGATTAAGTTTTTTAATTCTTCGATTATTATCGGCTTCTTTTATTTTTTTAACTTGTTACCTGATATTTAAGATTTTACGTCAAAAGGGAGTCTCGATTGCTTTTTCCTTTGCTGCAATGTTGATATTATATGCTCATTTTCTTGGCTCGACTGAATATTTGGCAAGACCGGATAGTTTAGGAGTTTTTTTGTTTTTGTTAAGTATTTATTTGCCTTGGAAGAACAAATATTCCCCAAGAAGTATTTGCTTCGGTATTATTTTCGGAATTTTAGCTTTTTATACAAAACCTTATTTTATTTTATCTATACCCTACATATTAAGTTATACTTTTATTTTCATCTCGAAAAAAAAGGCATTAATATCCGGTGTAATTGCATTTTTTCTTTTTTTGATTTCTATAGTTATAGTTAATTTCTTATTTGAGTGCTATTTGAGTAATACTATTTTTGTAAATTTTCATAATGCTTCTCACAGAATTGATTATGCGATATCACAAATAAAAGCATATATAATAATTAATAAATGGTTATTTGTAATACTTTTTATTCAGATTTGTTTTCTAATAATTACAATATTTGAGAAGAGAAAAAATATTTATTCTAAATTAAAATCAATGGATTTAATATCGAGGAAAATTAACATTACTAAATTAAATAAACCTTTATTCACTGCTAACGTTGATATTTTTTTATTTTCTTTATGTTGTTCTGTGATCATGTTTTTAATTAGTTTAGGCCAGCATGATGGTTCATGGTTAAATTATGCCTTCCAAACTATTTCACCTTTCTTCGTAATTGTTTTATTTGATAATAATAAAATTGAAAAAATAGCTATCTTAAAATTTATTGCATGTATTTTGATAATTGTGCATTTGTTAATATTTTCGGAAAGGATAAAACTGTATGGGCATAATTATCTAAATGAATGGGGGAAAATAAATTCTTTATTGCTAAAGTATAATAATATTTATAATAGCACTTTTATTAGTGCTTTAATCGTAGAGCAAGGGAAAAAAGTGTATGATGACGGGCATACTGCCTATTTCCATTTTGGTACGACTCATAATGTTTTCCCTCAAATTGATAAACTAATCCTTAACAGACACAACGAGTATTTACATTTTGTTAATAATTCGATTATGAATAAAAAATTTGATTTAGTTGTTACATACATAATTGGACCTGCCTACGTCGATAAGGATATTCTTAAAAAGTATTATAAAATATTAACAATACTTCCTGCCCCGATTCCATATTATTCACAAATGTGGGAACTTGAATTTTGGGTGCCAATATAAATTAATCAACATCAATAAGTTAATGGGCAATTAATGTTTTCCACTCTTTCAAAAAAAACTCTTATTAAAGCCGCTTTGTTTCAAAATGCACCGGTATATGTTCAGTTTTATATTACTTCCCGGTGCAATCTAACATGCAAGCAGTGTAATATTATTTATGCTAACTCTGATGTGCGCGAGTGCACGTTAGATGAAATAAAGCAGATTGCAGACAATTTCGCAAAACTTGGTGTTGCGATTGTTCTACTTACAGGAGGCGAGCCGTACGTTCGCGAGGATTTGCCGGAAATTATTCGAGAGTTTGAGACTCGTGGTGTTCATGTAAGAATGCAGACAAACGGTTTGGCGACGGAAGAACAAATACACAAATCAATTGAGTATGGAGGCAAAGATATTTCCATTTCGCTTGATTCACTTCACTCGCCAGTGCAGGATGATATTAACGGTGGATTTAAGAAATCTTGGCATCGTGCATTGCAAACAATGGCGACATATACAAAGTATTTGCCCAAAGAAGGAAGCTTTGCAGCGCTAGGGTGCGTAATGCAGCGGGAAAACCTTGGCGATATTGAAGACGTTATTCGTTTTGGTACTGAGATTGGTTGGTATACTTCACTAGTACCAATTCATGTTACCGATAATCTTCATCCGATGAATTTCCGTTCATTTGACCAAAAAGCTCGGTTTCTGCCTCATGAATATTCCTTTGTTGAAAAAGTAATTGAACGAGTGCGTAGGATGCAGAAGGAAGGTTTTTTACTGTATGATAGCGACCAGTATTTGGATGATATTAAGCGTTTTGTCCGCAACGAACCGACAACTTGGCGAAGTAAAAATGATGGCGTGTGTGATAGTCCGAATTTATATTTTGCTGTTTTACCGAATGGAGATTTTGCGCCATGCTGTGACCATCGTTTGTCTTATTCCGTCCCAACGTATTCATCTGATTTCCCCAAAATTTATGAAGATGCTGTTTTTCGTAATGACGTATTAAAGAAAACAAAACCATGCAGCGGCTGTATGTACGGCAGTTATCCGGAAATGAGTATCTCTATGCGATTTATGGCAGCGAAGATACAGCGTGTGAAAACATTCTTAACATCACCGCCGGAAAAGAAATGGCCACTATCTTATGAAGAGATTCTTGCTACTGCAGAGCGCATCCGCAGTGAAGAACGAGAACGAATTCACATTCCAAAATAATTTTAGCGAACCAAAGACCGTATTTATTAATTAAATATAAATGATATATGCCAAAAAAAATTTTATTTGAAAGTGCAATACATCAATTCTTGAGTTCCGCTCGCGACATTGCGGAAACCGAAAAACTGTTGTCGCCACAAAATTATCAACGCTGGTCTGAGTTTATTCTTTCAATGCGTTTCACATACCCGAAAAAAGGGATTGTATTGGTTGAGTGGATGAAGCCTTCGACAGGGAGCTTTTCATTTTCTATCGAGCATGTGCCGTTCTATACTCGTGGCGATAATGAAGAATCGGTGCAGCATCAAAAATTATCGGGAATGCTTTTTGCAAATGATACGGTTCAAAAAAGAAATCTAGAATATTTTCGTTCTGCAGTTATTACTATTGCAGCTAAAGCCGGAATTACATTGACAAACATTTCTTTTGATGATACCGAACATCGTTTACATTCTGAAGAACAATTTCATGACGAATGGGCATCGTCTGAAGATATTTTCAAAATTAATGTGCGACAGATGAATGAGGCATGCACTGCACCAGAAATGCGGTATATACGTCAAGTACTTGGCAACTTGAAAGGAAAAACTTTGCTTGATATCGGTTGCGGACTTGGCGAGGCGAGTGTCTATTTCGCGCTCGAAGGCGCTGATGTTACAGCGACCGATCTTTCACAAAAAATGCTTGATGTAGCGAAACAATTGGCGGAGATAAATGGAACGAATATAATGATTCATAAATCAGCGGCAGAAAATATTGCTTTATCTAAAGATCAGCAATTCGATATTGTATATGTAGGAAACCTCTTCCATCATGTAGATATTGAATCAACTGTGAAAAATATTTTGAAACACTTAAAACCGGATGGTGTTTTAGTCAGTTGGGATCCGGTAGCTTATAATCCAATAATTAATATTTATCGCAAAAGGGCTATGCAAGTTAGGACAATAGACGAACATCCATTATGTCTTAAAGATGTTCGTTTATTTAATAAATATTTTTACAATGTAAAGACGCGTTGGTTCTGGTTAACTGCACTTTCTATTTTTGTGCTGATGGCTTTTGTGCAGCGTCGTGATCCAAACAAAGAACGATATTGGAAGAAAGTTGTTGAAGAAGCAGATAAATGGTCGTGGTTATACAAACCGCTTGAATTAGTTGATCGAGGATTGCTTGCTGTAGTACCTTTTTTGCGCCCGCTCTGCTGGAATGTTGTCATCGTAGCGCGTCATCCAAAATCCAATTCTAAATCATAATGGAAAAATCGAAAAGTAAAATCGAACTATCAGTTGTAGTCCCATGCTACAACGAGGAAAAAGGTTTACCTGAATTTGTTCAAAGAACCGATGCGGTTTTGAAACAACTCAACTTGCAACATGAGTTGATCCTCGTAAATGATGGCAGTCGAGACAATACACTTGGTGTTGCAGTCAAGTTGTCGAAATCATATTCAGATTTAAAAGTTCTGAATCTAAGCCGTAATTTTGGACATCAAATTGCAGTTACTGCTGGAATGGACGTAGCAGTGGGAGATGCGATTGTGCTCATTGATGCCGACTTACAAGATCCACCGGAATTAATTCCAAAAATGGTTGAAAAGTGGCATGAGGGATATGATGTTGTATATGGTCAACGGCGCACACGCGATGGGGAGAAATTCTTAAAACTATTTACCGCAAAATTGTTTTATCGTTTGTTAAAGCGTATTACAAAAGTCAACATTCCTATCGATACCGGAGATTTTCGTTTGATGGATCGAAAAGTTGTTGAAGCAATGAAACAGTTACGAGAAAGTCATAGATTTATTCGTGGACTTGTCAGTTGGACAGGGTTCAAACAAACGCCTGTGTTGTACGATCGCGCACCACGCTTTGCGGGTGAGACAAGTTATCCATTTCGTAAAATGTTTTTATTTTCTCTCGATGCGATCACATCGTTCTCAATTATTCCACTGCGCTTATTAACATTTTTAGGATCGGTTATTGTGTTTTTTACTATTCTTTTTTCTTTCGTTATCATTGCTGTCAAACTCATTGATCCAACCTATTTCCTTTCCGGTTTTCCATCAACGGTATTGTTGATTTCATTCTTCGGTGGAATTCAATTGCTTTCTCTTGGTGTAATCGGAGAATATGTAGGGCGTATTTACGAAGAAATTAAACGTCGACCGCTTTATTTTGTTGACTCAATTTATCAAAATGGTTCATTAAAAGAATGATAAACGGAGATATTTCTATAAATTATATTAAAGTAATAAAATGACGAAAGCGAAAACGCACTATATTATTATTCCTGAAGGGTTGGCTGTCGCTAAAAATGGGAAGGTTCTTCCATTCCCAAGTTTTGTCTTTAGACAAGTAATAGATTTTACAATTAACTTGGTTACTGAAAAAGATTCTTTGTACATTGCTCCAGCAAACCATTTTGGATCAGAAATATCAGAGCAAGAAGCAGCGTTTAATTATTTTAAAAAAAAAGGTACAAAATGCAATATTATCTGGTTCAAGATTCCCTCGTCGAAGTACATTGATACATTTGATAATGCTTATTATCTAAAATCGTTTCTCAAAGAAAAATTTGACTGTATGCATTTTGAATTGGTATGTGCAAAATTACATTCATACAGAACCGAGTATTGCTTTAAGAAATTAGGATTTAAAATAACAAAAGTACATCGCGTTAATTACTCAATTTCAGACGAACTGATTGTCAAAAGACTTTTCTACTATAAATATAAAACCTTACATACCATTTATGAAGCGATTGCACTTTGTAGAGATGTCGTTTATAATAATAAACATTTAAGAACTAGGGACGGCTAATTAGTGGTCAACTACTCTAAATTTCTAGGAAAAACTAACAACACAATATTAGGAACATTAAAAAAAAAATTTATTATATATCAAGGACTCATCGTTCGATCCATCATCTCTAATAAACAATTTTTAAAATATTCTATAATTGGGTTAATAAGTGCAAGTTTTGATTTTTGTATTTTCACATCGCTGCTAAATTATTCATCAATCAATTATCTTTTAGCTAATGCTATAAGCATTAATTGTGGTATTCTAAGCAGCTTTACATTAAATAGACAGTTGAATTTTAAAATTAAAGATAAAACAATGCGCAGATTTTCGATTTTTTATTTAATAGGAATTGTGGGATTGGCAATTAGTACTGGTTCCTTTTTTTTATTAGTTGAAAAAGCAAAGATGAATGTTTTATGGTCAAAAATATTTTTAATTGTTATTGTAGCTATTTTCCAATTCATGTTAAACAAATCAATAACATTTAAAATAAATAATACATGAAATATTTAATACTTATTTTATCAGTATTATTTTGCGTAGTGTCTGTTTTTTCTAAGAGAGAAAAACTAGCTTTAAGTTTTATTATCTTTTTATTACCTTTTGATGCGAACCCTTTTAAAAGTAACTTTTTTTTTGTGGGATTAAATGGGTTGTTAATTTGGTCCTTCTGGATAAGTTACAACATAAGGAATAAATTAAATAAACGAAGAAACGCCCAGAGTCACTTTACTATTGTAAAATATATTTACTACTTTCTGTTTGCAGGGATAATCCTTGCGATATTTACTGATAATAAAGGAATCGATATTGCCACTCAAGCAGATGAATTTTCCCAAGTCGTGAATATTTCCTTATATCTCATTACTTTAATTTTTTTTATTAAAATATTATTTATTTATAAAGATGAAACTGACTATTTATATAAATTAATGTATATTTTTATTACAACTTCTTTTATTCAACTATTATCTATTGTTTTACCCCTTTCAGGTTATAATAATTTATTACCATCATTCTTGATAAGTAGTTCTACCATATATTTTGATACATCAATTTCAAAGATAGTCTTTAGATCTCTAGGATTAATTTCTGACTATGAAATCATTATTGATTATGTAATGATGGTACTTTTTTTTAGCCTTATTTTAATTAATAAAGGTAAAACTTTAATTCCAATAGTTTCAATTATAGCAGCAATTATTATCGGTTTACTGTCCGGAACTCGTTCGTTTTTAGTGATATTGGTGATATCATTTTTATTTTATTATGCTTATCATATTGTTAAAGTGAATGTAAAGCAATTATTCTTAATTACTTTATTGGGTGGAATTGTTTTAATAATTGTAAATCAATTATTTATTGATCAAATTGTCCGGTCTGAAATATTTAATAGATTATATTTTGCGTGGTCGGTATTCGCTGGTGGTGAATTCGCCGAATCAACAAACAGAGGTGCATTATTTACAAATTATTCTGTTTTTGAAAATGTTAATTTATTAGGCCGTGGTTCTTTGTTTTTTGGTGAGATGCTTGGCAATGATATGGTATCTCACAATATAATTCTTGCAATTTATGCAAAATATGGTGTAATTGGCGTTGCGTTTATAATTCTTCTGACTGTAAAGACAACTGTTTTTTTGTATAGAGCATTTAAAAAAGCTGCAACAAAAGAACATAAATCTGAAGCAATCTTATATTTTCTTTTATTTTTAACATTGTTTCTTCAATCTATGAAAGTCAGCCCATTAAGATATCTAACTAGTATTTTACTTCATTCCTATATGTATTTAATGGTCTATTTCTTTTACTTAAAAATGGTTCACTTCAATTCATCAGATGTTTTATTAAAGCGTCCTAATCTTTAAGAAAATGTATCGTAAACTTCCAGCCATCAGTGTCGTTATGTCCGTTTATAATGGTGAGAAATATATATATGATGCAATAAGTAGCATACAATCTCAATCGTTTGAAGATTTTGAGTTTATCATCATCGACGATGGGAGTGTCGACAAATCCGCGGACATTATCAAATCTTTCAATGATCCACGCATTAGATTGTTTCATCAGACGAATCAGGGACTTTCAGTTGCACTCAATAATGGTATTGCTCAGGCGCGGTCTGAATACATAGCCAGAATGGATGCCGATGATATTTCGGGCGAATCAAGGTTAGGGATAGAATATAATTTCCTCCAAAGTAACCCATTGGTAGGAGTTGTTGGTACATGGATTGTGATTATTGACGAAAGCGGAACAGAGATTGGTCGGAAAGAAGAACCCGTGTCTGTATCGGAAATAGCAAGACTGATGATGACATCGAATTGTATAAATCACGGTACTGCTATGTTTCGTAAATCAATATTTGAAAAAGCTGGTGGATATTCGGTTAATTACCCTGAATCAGTACCTGTGGAAGATTATGCACTTTGGCTTCGAATGCTTAACCAATGTGATGTCGCTAATATTCCCGAATATCTTTACTTTTGGAGGCAACATTTCGAATCTATCTCCAACTTGCAAAAGAAAAAGCAGCAGGAGCAATTCTTTCTCGTTTCCCAAAATCACGTCCAGAACGTTATAGCTGGGTTTGAACAGCATAATATCAAAAACAAGGAATTGGCGTATAGTTATTTTTGTTTGGGGATTGTCTTTTACCATCAAGGTGAAATGAAGAAGTGCAGAAAGTATCTATTGAAGGCTCTGAGTATAGATCCTACAATAGACAGAAAAGCATACAGACATTTAGGATTATCATTTTTCAACCCTGAATTTAGAGTTGGGATGAGAAAACTTTATGATTCTTTAACATGTTAAAATAGAGATGATAAATCTTTTGTTATAACACAATAGAAATGTCATGGAGGTAACTCGATAGAAATGTCAGTAAAAAGATAAACTTGGAGCATCAAAAAAAGGTGATCCAGATGGAGAAAATACTGACAATGAGTACAAAAGAA
>Ga0265292_1000188_pt1 | contig 110926 bp, 94 predicted proteins | sample Munlanlewell296A_FD_189080 | JGI IMG/M metagenome (GOLD analysis project Ga0265292, IMG submission 189080) | Leachate microbial communities from a municipal landfill in Southern Ontario, Canada - Leachate well 296A | ecosystem: Engineered > Solid waste > Landfill > Unclassified | place: Canada... | reverse complement strand
ATAAGGGACACTAACTCGCTTTTCTCGAAGTGTCTAATCCTAAGTATCGCCTTTGGCGATACCAGAATAAGGGACACTAACTCGCTTTTCTCGAAGTGTCTAATCCTAAGTATCGCCTTTGGCGATACCAGAATAAGGGACACTAACTCGCTTTTCTCGAAGTGTCTAATCCTAAGTATCGCCTTTGGCGATACCAGGATAAGGGACACTAACTCGCTTTTCTCGAAGTGTCTAATCCTAAGTATCGCCTTTGGCGATACCAGGATAAGGGACACTAACTCGCTTTTCTCGAAGTGTCCCTAAATAAAAAAGGGGGCCCGAAGGCCCCCTTTTTACTTTAATCCAACCTGGTTATCTGACAAACCTGGTTGTTATGTTCGAACTGTTACCGGTAGCTGAATCCTGAACAGCGATAGACCACCTATATGTGTGCCCGCTGACCAGCGCTGATATAGAAGCCCTGGTATCATCATTGAACACTATTGATGTCTGGGTGCTGGGCAAATTGTCCCACGTCTCCCAAACATAGTTGCTCCAGGTCCAGCCATATCCGTCTGTAAACTCCTCCTCAACCCGGATACGGTAACTATACACGGCTGGCGCGGAGGTCGGCGCGGCCCAGCTGAATGTCGGCGTCACGCCGGATGTTACATTCAAACTGCCGGCAAAATTATCAATTACGCCTGTAACCGAAGCGGTAACCGTCTCGCTCGTCACGTTGGCAAACCCTACATCCAACGTATAGGTATCGCCTATGTTCGGACGGGCTGAGCGGAAATCTATCCAGCTCCGGAATTCCCACTCCTTGGCCAGGTCTGTCGGGCCAAAGACGTTCGGTCCGGAAAGCAGTGTCACGGTAATCGGCGTGCACTTGCCATCCACTACGCTTACATTAACGCTGTAATTGTCGCCGTAATCCATATCCCGGTGATGGTTGGTCTGGACATACGCCACAACCTTGGAACTCGGGACAGTGACGTTTTTGGTCAGACTGGCGTTGTTAACCATTACCATATCCATATTCCCGCCATTGGTGTTTTGGTAATCGTTGCTGTTAATCACGCCATCACCATTCATATCAATAACCATAAAGAGCATGTATGCCCCGTTGACTACGCCGGGAATGCTGTAATCTATCGTGGCCGGAGGTCCAGCCGGAATCTGATAACCGCTGGTATATATGGTCAGATTGTTCTTATCTTCGGCATATGCCCCGACATACAGCCACTTACCGACAATACCCGGATCGCCTGTCGGCAGGGTCACTGTACCGGAAACAGTGTATCCGCCGGTCTGTGCGCCGATGGTGGTTGATATCACGGTCGTGGGCGAACTTGTTACACTATTGGATACTGATTCCAACACAAAGTAATAGTCTGTCGCATCGGTTAATCCGCCCTTAAAGTAATGGGCATCATCCTTGGCCGGCACTTGAACCTTAGTGCTGTAACTGGACGGCACCGTTGGCGTAATGGCCGGATTCGTACCGTAATAAATATTATAGGCTGAAGCTGCTTCCGTGTCGCTAATCACTGGCGTATCCCAGAACAGCATGAATCCGCCGGCGCCCGGGATGGCCATAACATTAGTCGGAGCCGCGGCTGTGACTGCGCCCGCGTCAGCCACGGTCACGTTCGCGTTGATATAATTAGCATTGAGTGCTATCGAACCGGAAACGCCGGACGGGTCGTTGGCATTAGCCCTGGCATTAAAGTTGCCAATGGAGGTGTCGAGCATGGCAAATATCTTGTAGTTGCCGGACCTAACGCCTCTTACAGTGTATGAACGGGTAGCCTGCGGCGGACCCATCCAGGCAATCGCAGTGCCCCACTCAGTCGTATCGAGGCCGCTGTTATCCCATACCACGAAAACAAACATCACACCCTGCTGGAAACCGCTGTAGGTAATGTTGCCTGAAATGCTGAAGGTCGTGGCCACGTCAAAATTGTTGCCGTAGGAATCGGCATTGTTAATAGTTACGCTCCTATTATCCGGCACCGTGGTAACCGCCGGATCAACCGTGTAAGTGCCGTTGGTCAGGCCTTCGAAGCTGTAAAAACCCGAGAAATCCGTTACCGTGCTCCTGGAAGTCGTGCCGGACAGGTTAACCGTCTGGTTGCCGACTACGTTTCCATCGCCATTCAGCTGGCCGTAAATACCATAGGTGTTGGCCACTGCCTGCGTCGCCGTGAAGTCCTGGTTTACCATATTGGAGTTATTGACAAACAGGGAAATGCTCGAGGGAGCAAAATAGTAATCCATCTTGTTCGGGGTCAGGGTGTAAGAACCGTTCTGAACGTTAAAGAATGTAAAGTAACCATCCGGATTGGTGTTTATGGTCAGGTACATCGAACCGTTCAGGGTCATCATCACATCGCCTACGCCGGCTGATGTGTTGGTGACTACCCGGCCACTGATGGTATAGGTCGTGCCGCCGTAAGTCGAGCCGGTAAAATTAATGCCGGTCCGGTTGGCGCTGCTAACGCTTACATTCTGGCTGTTCGGAGTAATCGTAAATCCCGGCTTGCTGGCCGAAATCGTATAGTTACCGTTGACCAGTCCGGGGAATGTGTAGTTGCCGATACCATCAGTCATGGTGCTGGCGCTGGACGGGCCGTTTAACATAACCGTCGCGCCGGAACCGACGCCGCCTGAAATGTTACCGGAAATGGTATAGGTCGAACCGCCGGCCGATGTGCTGGCCGTAAAATTCACGCCGCTCCAGTTGGAGCCGTTTATGGACAAAGCCATGCTGCCCGGGCTGAATGAATAGCCGGACAGGCTGGGGGTAATAATGTAATTTCCGTTGTTGACCAGGAAGGTGTAATTGCCGTTCATATCCGTGCTGGTGCTGTTGGACATGGCGCCGCCCATGGTCATTACCACATTCTGGAGCGGACCGCTGTTGGATAGCACCCGGCCGGAGATGTAATAACTATAGTTCGTCCCACCGCCGCTATCGCCGGTGTTATCACTTGTTTTGCTACTCATATCAAGGCATCCGCCTTGGCTCAGGATTACCACCGTTCCTAAAAGCAGGAACAGCCCCATCCATCTCATCCAGTTTCTTGCCATATCCGATACTCCTCTCCCCGATATCACATCAGGGGATTTTGTTCTGCAAACCCATGCCACAAATAACATTTGTGGGTGAGTTTGCAAAACTGATTAAGTTATATTGCTGGTTAGCATTTTTATTGCACTTTACCTATTAACCCAAATTTGTCAAGATAAAAATAGCGAATTCCGGAATTATATTAACCATCCCGTAATATGACCCGCCCAGTTTAACTATTGAAACCATCCCGAAGTTATCAAAACCTTGACTTCCGGCGCGTCCCCCGATATACTTCGCCCTTTTAATGTAAAGGAACAAAAACCTTAATAGGAAACTTTGTGTCCTTTGTGGTGAATAAAGGAGTTTATTATGAAGAAACAATTCCCCAAAGTAGTCCTGGCCAGCGGCGCCTGTTCGCCCCCGGAACGGGCCGTGCTGGGTATGTCCTACCGGCAATACCTGACCAATGTCACTATGGAAGCCCTCAAGGCGGCTAAGCTGACCATCAAGGACGTCCAGATCGGCGCCATCTCCTACAACGAGCGCAACATCACCGAAGGCGCCTTGGGCTGCGTCATCGCCGACGCGCTTGGTATGAGCCCGATTCCGTTCATCTCCATCTCCCAGGCCTGTCCGGCCGGCGGCATCTGCGCCGATGTCATCTGGAACTACATCGCTACCGGACGTTACGACGTCGGCATCGTCCTGGGCGTGAACAAGCCCGACAATTTTGACTTCCGCGACGCCATGGGCCCGATCGGCAACTGGTGCGACTACGACCATATGCTCGGCTTCACCCACGAAAACTACGGCGCACTGCGCGGCGAATATTACAAGCTCAAATACGGCTACGACAACAAAGCGGCCGCCCGCTGGTCGCAACAGTGCCACTGGTACGGCCGCCGTAACCCAATGGCCCTGCATAACTCCGGCCCGATGCCGACCGACGAAGAGCTCAACGACCCCACTCCGGCCGGCTACCGCATGCGCACCGCCACCGGACGCAATATGGCCACCTGCCTGGTGATGGTCAGCGAAGCCAAGGCCAAGGAGCTGGGACTGCCGCCCATTTACATTAATGTCTCTTACGCCCACCGGCCGGTCTACATCGGCAATATGTTCAACTTTAACGACGCCCAGGGCGTCTTTAGCAATATGGACCTGGCCGACCAGCCGGCCATCAAGGTGGCCGCCAAAGAGGCCTACGAAATCGCCGGCATCACCGCCAAGGACATCGACATCGCCCAGGTGCACGACCTGTCGCTCTACGACGGCATAATGGCCATGGAATGGCTGGGCATCTGCCCGCCCGGCGAAGGCGGCAACTACGTCCTGGCCGGCAACACCGCCGTGGACGGCAAATGCCCGACCAACACCGACGGCGGCGCCATCGCCTTCGCCCACTCATCGGCCGGCGGCGATTTCCAGTCCAAGATACACGAAAACTGGCTCCAGCTCACCGGCAAGGCCGGCGAACGCCAGGTCAAGAACCCCAAGGTAACAGTCGCCCACGCCTACGGCACGCACCATTCGCTAGACGTGGTTGGCGTATTACGCAAGGAGTAAAATTAGCCACGGAGACGCAGAGCACACAGAGTGCTGAAAAATAACAATTAATTCTCCGTGACCTCTGTGGCAAGATTAAGGAGCAAACTATGAATACCGAATTCACCGAAGTCATCCCCCGCCTGGAAAGTTACGGCACCATCAAGACCTGGCGCGAACGTCACGGCCGTTACCGGCTCCAGGGCACCAAGTGCAAGGCCTGCAGCGAGAAATGGTTCCCGCCCCGGACCGGCATGCCCTGCCCCAAGTGCCACGCCATGAATACCATGGAGGACTACGAATGCGCCCGGACCGGCGAGGTGGTTTCCCTGCAGTCCGAGGTAATGGGCTATCCGGCCATGGGCTACGGAGAACTGGCCCCCCGCCAGATATGCATGATTAAACTGGACGACGGCATACACGTGATATCCGAGGTGATGGACGCGCCCGAAGGCGACGTCAAGCCCCGGTCCGGCAAAACCCCCGGCACCCGGGTCAGGATGACCTTCCGCAAACACAAACGCGAAGACACCGGCAACTGGATGTACGGGTATAAGTTCGTAGTGGAGAAATAGGACGCTGATTTGCGCAGGCCTTCGGCACACAGATTATTATCCTGTCAATCTGCGTTTATCTGCGTACCATAAATGAAAAACATAATCTTACTCATCATCTTCACGGCCCACCTGATTGCCTTTGCAGTATTATATCTCCGATACCAACTCCTCTACCAGGCCCTGTTCACCGGCGGGTTCTCAGGGCTGGTGATATATTACGGCATTAACATCATCTGGCCTAAAGCGCCGGTATGGCTTCCTGCCCGACTGGCCTGGTCAGGCGGGAAAATATTCAGGTATCTGGGTCTGATACTGCTAGCTATAGGCACACCGTTGTTCATATATGTAAGGCCCGTGCTCGGGTCCATCATTACCGGCATCATCCTGCTGTTCCTGGTAGCCAAGTTCATCAACCTCAAACGCAGGCTGATGACCAACCCGCGCTTCATAATGTTCGTGATGCGGGTAATGCTCGCCTGGCTCAAATTCCGGGACAAATTCCGCAAAAACCAGCCGGAATAATCAACCATAAAAAGCATCCCTCACTGTTACAGGTCTTGATAACTATGTGAACGTCACCTGAATTTCCAAAGACAGGTCCATCTTATATTCTTCGGTTATGGGAACAGTCATTTTATTCAGCATGAAATCAATATGAGACGCCCCGCCCGGCCTAAACGGCGCGACATCGGCCGGGCGATATTTTTCCGCCAGCCCGTTAAGGCCTTTATTTGCCTGCTTGAGTTTTTCATCAAGCCGGCGGCTGGCTTTTCTTATTCCCGCGTAATAGAATCCGCCGCAGCCGCCCTTGCGGCTGGATGGTTTATTCGCGACTGATGCCAGGGCATTCAGCCACCATTTTAATTGCGCCCTCTCCTGCAATATCGCCGAACCGCTTTTCATCAGTTGGTTATTTAACGCCTTTTTGAAGTCGGCTATCTTATCCGGCAGGCATATCCGGATTGGCCGGCCGTTTATCTTATCTCCTGGTTTTAGGTATTGTTTATGCAACGCCGGCATATTAGCCAGCGCCATTGTGGCCAATGAGACCAGGCTCTTTCCGGGCGGTTCTGATAAGGTCAAGGGAAAAACAGATTGCATAGCTGATTTCTGATAGAGAGAAGCTGTTTCCTTGATGCAATTTTTGTATTCCTTCGCCTTAATCCCGCCCATCCGCCTGAACATCCGGTTTAACTTGGACAGATATTTTGGCGCCGACCGGAGCACTTTTTTCCGATAGGCGATGATGAGTCCTTGTCGGGAAAGGCCTTTGTCGCGATAATACCCCTCTAACGCCGGATGATAATAGGGGAAATACTTGATAAGCTGACGGGCAATCTTGTCCCGGAACTGGCGCCGGTTGCCCACCACGGCCCGGCGTGCCTTATTAATACCATCGGCCGCCCGGTCACAGGCAGACTGCCAGCGCTGGGTAACCTGCCGGGCATGGGCATCGCTTATCTCCGGCACCTGCACCTTTAACACAAAAACCCGTTCCCTATTTCTCATAATAAATGTTATTATAAAGGTAACCGCGTATTTAGGCAATATTTTGTATCCAAAATCCAGAAATTGGACGTCATCTGATTTACCCATTTTATAACTCATTGTTTTACATATAGTTATACCGCAAAAAACAGTGGGGAGGTGGGGGTATGGGGGGATAGGGTATAGGGGGACGTGCGAGGGGATTCCTGACCCTCCGGTCTAGGGTTCCCGGTACGGCCCTGATGGGTTCCTGGCCTAGCCCTGCCGGGTTCCGGGTACGGCCCTAATGGGCTCCCGGCCCAGCCCTGCCGGGTTCCGGGTACAACCCTAATGGGCTCCCGGCCCAACCCTGTCGGGTTCCGGGTACGGCCCTAATGGGCTTCCGGTACAGCCCTGATGGATTCCCGGTACGGCACTGATGGGCTCCCGGTACGGCACTGATGGGCTCCCGGTACGGTACTGATGGGCTCCGGGCACAGCCCTAATGGATTTCCGGTACGGCGGTAGTGGGTTCCTGGTATTCCGGTAGAAGGCTATCGGAACCCCGTCATACCAAGGCTCGCACCCCGCCAAAGGGCAGGTCAAAAAAAATGATTTTTCGAAAACTATTTCCTATAATATAGATAAACCAACGGTTGCAAAATATGTCCTTACCCGTGAGGGTTCTTGTCCCAAGACCCCTCAGGGTCTAGGGGCAGGAGGCAGTAGCTCTGGTCTGTCCCGCTTACCTCCGCTTACCTATTTACTAAAAACAGCGGCCAGAAATGAGTCTGGCAGGCGGGTTATAAAATCAGGTGTGTGTCACGGGTCTACAACCAGCGCGCACCGGAGGATTATCAACCGATACGACCCAGCGACCTGAATACCTCGATTGCCGTCTGCTCGGTTAATTCCTGTTCAGAATATTCGCTAACCATATATCTTTAGATTAGCGCATGCGTGGAAAAGCCCAACGGCCTGTTTTTGCATTCCACACTTTATTTAAATCATTTTTATTTAGTATAGAAAATACCGCCGGCTTAAGAAAAAGAGTTATTCTTCTCATTACATTCTTGAATTCCCGTGGGGCATTATCCAAACGCGCCTTGCGTAAAAAGGCAATCCATTGCTGCTGTCTTGATTTATCGGCATAAAATTCCGCGCGAAAAACCAAAGGATCATCGGGAAGCGGGGTTTTTCTTCTCCGGAAAGTCATTCCTACTGCCTTTTGAAGTATCTTGCCCTGGAAACTATGGTTAGAGGCAAGAATATAAACATCGTAGAAATCCTTCATCCGGCTATTTGCCATTGCCAGTTTAACCATTGCCTCAAACTTTTCTGAGATAACGCTTTCTAACGAATAAACCTTTATTTTCGGGGGCTCGCCTCCGGCGATAGTCGGGAATACCATCTGGTTAGATTTGGGCCAGATAGCATCGCCAAATCCGGTATCCAATTGCAATCGTTTGCGGGCTTTCCCGAGATAGGCATTTATTTTTAGTCTTATGCCGGGATATTCGGTATCAGGCTTTATTTCTTCTGAGCTGATGGATTGCGAGTCAAATTTAACCCCGTCGTCACAGGATATATCCGCAATCTCAGCAAAAACTCTTTTGATGTCTGCCGGAGTATTTTTCAATCCAACGCCCAGAAAATCCATATCCTTAGTCGCCCTGGATTTGGGGATATTGAGATAGATTAAAAACAAGCCGCCTTTTAAAACAAAATGGCGGTTAAACTTAGAAATGGTAATCCGGTACAAAAACCTTTCCTGGAAATACCGCAAGAGTAAGGCGTCAAAGTCAATCTTCTCCACTCGCGCCAGATTCAGCAATTTGGCTTTAATAGAACCTGCTCTATTTATAATCGCCTTTTTCATTTGTACTTTTACACCATGACGTTAAGCCATGTCTGGACCAGCGGTTTTACCCGGCAGATTTGGGCGTATTTCAGAAGTTCTTCCAGATTACGGTCATGGCGTTTGAGATATTCGGCCAGCCCTTCCTTAACCGTATCCAGCCCCAGTTTATTACGGTAGCGGAAACAGTCGCAAATCGTCTTTTCCGGGCAGTATATCCTGACCTTATCCGAGCCGATTTTTATTTCCCGAATGCCCGCATCAAATTGCCTGGCGGAAAAGTAATAAAATTCGACCGGCGGGTAAATGACTTTAGGACGCCGCATTCCTCTGGACAGCGCCATTGATATTACAGACGGATTAAATGTAGTCAGTTCAAAATAAGCAAGCGCGGAAAGCAGGCAAATTACACCGCCGGGAGCTGCCCGCTTCAGGTCAATAAACCCTTGGTGAGAAATTATATCTATCTCAGCGGAGCGATAAATGCCTCGTTTTACCCGGGTTATCTGACCTTTATCAAGCATTGTTTTGATATCCCGCGGGTGAACGCCTGTTTTTAGGATGTCGCTGGTTCGGGCAAAACCCTTATTAACTTTAAATAGTTTTGTTATAACGTCACTCTTGTTCATAAACAATCTTTAGATTTACTTCGTTCGCTACCGATGGCTAGAACCGTATACACTTCGCAATAAGTGTAAACTGTTTTATCCAAGCATATATCCTCACATCAATTGTGTCAATAAAATACAATATTGGGAACGATTCTCTTTTTAGCCCGCGCCGCTACAACTTTCCTTCCGCCAAATATTCCTGGGTATCTCGACCAGCGCGCGCCGGAGGATTATCAACCGATACGACCCAGCCCATTGGCTATGGCCTTGAGCGTGAATGCCGCCTCTTTCGTGGAGATAATCAGCGGCGGCAACAGCCGCACGGCATTGCCCGTGGACAGCGACGAGTGCACGCCGTTATCCTTGAGATGCGACTGCAATTCCGCCACCGCCTCTTTCGACGGCAGGTCAAACCCTATCATCAATCCTATGCCGCGTATGTCGCCGATTAATCCCGGGAATTGCTTTTTCAGCTTTTCCAGCCCGGACCGGAACTGTTTTGACCGGGCCACGACGTTGGATGTAATGTCTTTTTCGACCATCTGCCGGGTGGCGATATAGGCGGCGACCATGGCCATAGGATTACCGCCGAAAGTAGAACCGTCGTAACCGGGCTTCATCGCGGCGCTGACCTTAGAATTGGTCACCACTGCCGTGACCGGATACCCGCCGCCGAACGACTTACCTATTGCCATAATGTCCGGCACCACGCCGTATGCCTGTGATGCCCACCACTGGCCGGGCCGGGCGGCGCAGCGGCCGAACCCGGTCTGGACCTCGTCGCAGATGAGCGCGCCGTTGTATTTATCGCAGAGCGCCCGGACCTTTTTGACAAACCCCGGCTTGAGCGGCCTGACACCGGCTTCTTCGCTCTGGACCGGTTCCATAATCACAATCTTAGCCCGACCCTGCTTCATCAGTTTGGCAATGGCCTCATCGTCGTTGGGCTCGACGAAATAGACCCAATCCTGCTGGTCCAGGAAGAACGGCGCCCGGTATTTGATGTTATATGTAACCGCCACCGCGCCGTGGGTCCGGCCGTGGAACCCGTTCTTCAGCGCTATCACGCCTTTCTGCTTGGTATAGGCCTTGGCCATCTTGAGCGATTTGTCTACCGCCTCGCCGCCGGAGTTCTGCCAGTAGAACTGGGTCAGCTCCTTGGGGAACATGGGCTGAATCACCTGCAGGAACCGCGCCCGTGGGATATGCACCCGGTCTTCCTTGGTGGCGATTAACTGGCGCGCCTGGTTCATAAGCCCGATGGCTATTTCCCCGTTCTCGTTGCCCAGGTTGGTGGCGCTGTAGTTGGAATCCATATCCAGATACTTGTTACCCAGTGTGTCGTAGAGCCAGGCGCCCTGGGCCCGGCAAAAAACCAGGTCTTTTTCCAGGTGGGAAACCGGTATCTTATACTTTTCGTGCAGATCTATCGCTTCCTGCGTGGAGATTTCGGAGTCGTTGATGAGCGCGGCGAATCTCTTTGCCTCCGAGCCGGACAGCTCCTTAGCCAGCGCCCGGGCTAATTTAAAGGCAAGCTTATCGGTCAGGACCGAGATGCCGTTACGGCCTTTTACGGCGTTCTTGAGATGTTTATCGCATATCACGTCCGCCTTTGCCGGACAGACGATACCCAGCGCCTCCCTGACCCGGCCGACCGTGGCATTAATCCGCTCGGGATGTTGTTTCCTGTCACTGACCAGCGCGTTGTATAATGCGTTTCCCATTTTATACTCCTTTTTTATAGTCTGTCTGACAACTCTAAAACTCTATAAACCCTTTTAACTCTTAAAACTCAACAGCTTAATAGCTGTTGTTATTTGCTTATTGACCGCGTTCGTGGATGTCCCGCCGTAACTGTCCTTCGATTCCACCGACTTTATGGGATTGAATATCTTATAGACATCATCCTCGAAGAGCCGCGAGAATCTTTTGAACTTGGCCAGTTTCAGCGACATCAACGGTTGTTCCTGGCTGAGGGCATAATGAACGAGTTTGCTGATTATGGTATGGCTCTGCCGGAACGGCACCCCCTGCTTGACCAGGTAATCAGCCAGGTCAGTGGCGTATATGAAGCTGTTGATGTCTTCATTCATCCGGGCCGGGAATATCCGCATGGTATTGACGGCCAGAGCCAATATCTGCAGGCATTCTTTGGCTGTGCGCACCGTATCAAAAACCGGTTCTTTGTCCTCCTGCATATCCTTGTTGTAGCCGGTGGGCAGGCCTTTCATCACGGTCAACAGGCTGACCAGGTTGCCGCAGACCCGACCGGTCTTGCCCCTGACAAGTTCCAGGGCGTCGGGGTTGTGCTTCTGCGGCATCAGTGAGCTCGAGGTGGCCAGGCCTTCGGCCAGTTCGACGAACCCGAACTCGGCTGACGACCAGATAATCAGGTCTTCGCACAACCGGCTCAGGTGCGTCATCAGTATGGCGCCGCCGGAAAGCGTCTCCAGCATAAAATCACGGTCGCTGACCGCGTCCAGCGCGTTATCGGAAACGCCGCCGAACCCCAACTGCCGGGCCAATTTATGCCGGTTAATCCTGTAGGCGTTGCCGGCCAGCGCGCCTGAGCCGAGCGGACAAACATCCAGCCGTTTATGGCAATCGGCCAGCCGGCCTTTATCACGCTCCAGCGCGAAGAACCAGCTCATCAGGTAGTAAGAAAACAGAATGGGCTGTGCCTGCTGTAGGTGCGTGTAGCCGGGCATAACCACGCCGATGTATTTCTGCGCCGACTTGACCAGCGCCGACTGTAACCCGGTTACCGCTTTCTGAATCAACCCTATCTCTTTCTTGAGATAGAGCCGCTCGTCCAGCGCCACCTGCTCGTTCCGGCTCCGGCCGGTATGCAGTTTCATGGCGCCGGCGCCCATCAGCCCGGTCAACTTGACTTCCACGGCCGTATGGATATCCTCGACCGACAGTTTCTTGCCGCCCATCCGCGATTTCAGCCGGGCCAGGTTCTTGCGGATGCTCAGCGCCTCTTTGCCGGAAAGAACGCCCACGCCCTTGAGGGCCGACGCGTAGGCGATACTGCCGGCGATGTCCTCCTGCGCCAAATGACGGTCAACCGCGTAGGAGCTCTGGAACTGCTCCACCAGCGGATGTTTCAGTTTCTTCTTGGTCTGATACCACAATGTTTTACTCATAATTCACCGCGAAAGTTATACTAATGTTGGACAGTTCATCTCGGTTTCAACCACGGACCGATGCAACGGGTGAATGGCTTTCTTCATCACCTTGCCGTAGGTCTGCAGGTCCAGGCCCCATAGCTGGATGAACCCTTCGGCCGCCTTGTGGTTGAACGTGTCGCCGACCTCATAAGTGGCCAGTTTATGGTCATAAAGCGAGAAAGGCGATTGTCTGCCTACCACGGTGCAGTTGCCTTTGAAGAGCTTGACCTTGACCTTGCCGGTCACGGTCTGCTGGGTGCTTTCGATAAAGGCGTCCAGCGCCTGCTTCAGGGGCGAGAACCACAAACCGTAATAAACCTGCTCCGCGTATTTCTGCTCGATGCCCTTTTTAAAGTGAGCCAGTTCCCGAGTCAGGACCATCGCCTCCAGCGCTTTATGCGCCGCGTAGAGCACCGTGGCGGCCGGGCATTCATAGACCTCCCTGGACTTGATGCCCACCAACCGGTTTTCGATATGGTCCACCCGGCCGACGCTGTTGGCGCCGGCAACGGTATTAAGCTGGTTAATCAGGTCCAGCGGATAAGTCACCTGGTTGTCCAGTGCAATCGGCACGCCCTTCTCGAAGTCTATGTTAATGTAAGCCGGCATATCCGGCGCCACGGCCGGCGAGCTGGTCAGCTCGTACGCATCCTCGGGCGGCTCCATCCAGGCGTCCTCCAGCACGCCGCACTCGATGCTTCTGCCCCAGAGGTTCTGGTCAATGCTGTAGGTCTTGGTCTTGATAATCCCGTCCAACGGGATATCGTTGGCCTGGGCGTATTCTATGGCCGAGGACCGGGTGAAATCCCATTCCCGGGCCGGAGCGATAATTTTAAGCCTGGGGTTGATGGTCCGGACCGAGACGTCGAACCGGACCTGGTCATTGCCCTTGCCGGTGCAACCGTGCGCCACAGCCGTGGCGTTCTCCTGGACGGCTATCTTGACCAGCAGTTTGGCGATGAGCGGCCTGGAAAGCGCCGTCATCAGGAAATAGTTGTCGTCATAGGCCGCGTTGGCCTTGAGCGCCGGCGTGATGTACTTCCTAATAAACTCTTCCCGGGCGTCTATCATGATAGATTTGATGGCTCCGATTTTGAGCGCCTTGGCCCGGACCTTTTCCAGGTCGCCGCCCTGCCCGACATCGACAATCAGCGTGATGACATCGGCGTCGTATTTGGACTGCAACCATTTGATGGCCACCGAGGTGTCCAAACCACCCGAATATGCCAATACTATTTTTCCCTTGCTCATCTTAATCTCCTTTTCAATAATTGGTTATGTTTTTATTTTCTCCAGCACTTTCTTGAGCGATTGCTTGTCCTTGACTATTATCAAAAACGTATCGTCACCGGCAATCGTGCCCAGGACCTCCGGCAGGTTCAGCCCGTCAACCAGCCGGGCCGTGCCTGATGCCTCGCCGGGCAGTGTCTTGACCACGATCAGGTTGCCGGCGGATTTGATATCAGTTAAATAGCCGCCGAAGCGACGGGTCAGCTCGGCCCGGGTCGCCGGTCCGGTTGCTCCCGGATTCAGCTGGTAATGCCGTCCTGACGTACCGGGCACCTGAAGCACACCCATCTCCTTGATATCCCGCGACAGGGTGGCCTGGGTAACCCGGGTGCCCTTCTGCTTCAGGTATTTCAATAACTCATCCTGGGTGCCGATGGATTGCTCTTTGATTATCTGTGCAATCTTCGATTGCCGGGCTGACTTTTCTTTCATACAAAATCCTCCGTTCCAACTACTGAATATTTATTCATAATTTCTGCATATTTATACAATTAGAAAAGTATTAGTCAAGAAAAATATGATTTTTATGGGCTATCAAGTATGATTTGCGTATCCGATGCTTTCCGGCTGCGCCGGGATATTACCAGAGCTTCAGATGGAAGGCTTTTTTGGCCACTTCTACGAAACTCCAGGCCATCAGGACGAACCAGAGCGCGGCGCTCAACTGGACGGTGGTATGGTATCCGCCAATGTTGCCGAAGCACATTAACCCGATGACACCGGTATAGATGCCCAGGGTCAGCGCGGTGAATACCCAGCGCGGACCGCTCCAGACCGTCGGACCGTCGTGGTCGTGACCGGGCAGGGCCGGACCGAGCAAGGGATTGTAATACAGGCTCAGCAGAATGACGTGGCCCAGCCAGATGGCGTAAAAGGTCATCAGGAACTGGAACACGGCCGGATGGGTAATGGCGCCGGCCTTGATAATGAATACCCAAATGACACCGGCCAGTACCAGGATAGGCAGTTGGCCGTAGCCGACCTCAATGTGGGTGTTGACGCTGAATTTGGCTTTGAGTGTTTCGGCTATCTCGCCGAACAATGACCACATAACGATACCGGCGACGATGCCGGCCAGCCCGGCATAATAGCTGTCTGTCGTGCTGATGCCGTAATACATCAGGCCGATGACTATGATGCCGCAGGCAATGCCGGCCAGCACGGTGGCTCGTGCGCCTATCCGGTAGATGCGGCTTAAGACCACATGGGCCAATCCGAACAGGACAAAAATAATCCCCACCGCGGGCCAGAAAGGATGTTCCATAATCACTAATAAATCCGAATGTCTAAATCCTAAATCCGAAACAATTACTAATAACCCAATTTTCCAAACGGAGAGATAATACACGGAACCCGGAAGGAAGTCAAGGAATAGTAGCACGAATTGATAGCAAAGGTGTTACGGAGAAAGATACGGGATACACGTATCACGAATCGCGTATCCCGCGACTTACAGATAATTCGTCAGCATCATCGGGGAGCGGACGAGTTTGTTCTCGTACTTGGACGCGGTGGCGTAGTCGACCATTAGCTTGTCGTCTATCTGCTCCATGACCAGGTCCTTTTTGGGGCGTTTGGCTTCTATGCCGGCCGTGGTCTTGAAGGACAGGCAATCGCTGCCGGCGCCTGAGCCATATGCGGCTACAAGGACGCGTTCGTCCGGGCCGGCGTTGTCCAGGATATGGGCCAGCGGAATCAAGGTTCCGGCTGAGCCGGTATCGCCCAATGACGGCGTCATAACGCCCTGCATCACCGCGAACATATCCAAGCCTAATTTCCCGGCTGCCATCATCGGCTGGATGCCGTTGGCCTGATGTATTGCCACGTGGTTGAAGTCCTTGGGCGTAAGTTTGAGTTTCTTAAAGAGGTTCTGTCCGGCCGGAACTATGTGTTCCAGCAATCCCCAGGCCGAGACGTAGCCTATCCAGCCACCGCCCAATTGGATATAGCGCTCGCCTTCGGTCCGGAAGTAATCGGCCAAATCGGCGCAGTGCGATGACCAGCCTTCCAGCTTGGCGATAAGGTTGTCCTTGCCAACGATGCAGGCAAAGGCGCCGGCCGAAGCGGAGTATTCCATCTGGGTGCCGGGCGGGAAGTGGCGGTTAAGCGTATCGGCACCGATGGCAATGGCGTAATCACAGGCGCCCGAGGCGACAAACGCCGCGGCCGTGATAATAGCCGAGGTGCCGGATTTTCCGCTGAACTGGATATCGTAAGCGATTATGTCGGACCTGAGCCCGAGCGCGTCCTGAACCACCGTGGCGGCCGGTTTGGTGGCGTAGGGGTTGGTGCCGGAGCCGAAGAACAGCCCACCGATTTGCTCGCGCTTGAGACCGGACCGATCCAGGGCCAGCTGGGCCGCGTTGACGGCGATGGAAATGGAATCCTCGTCGGGCATGAGCACTACCCGCTCGCTGAATGACATCTTGTCGAACATCTCCGGCGTGACGTTGCGCCAGACCCGGTAGATTTCCCGGACGTCTATCCGGTGCTTGGGTATATGCGTGCCGTAACTAACGATACCAGTTTCCATATTTTAACTTTCTAATAATGGAACCGCGAATTTTGCGGATTGGGCTGATTTATTTATCCGCTTCATCTACTTAATCTGCGGTTACTTCTTATTGCGGAACAACCGGAATATTCCAGATGGCGTTGAAGGCGATGCCTTCGGTCATCGGGCCGGTGAATTTCATCTTCTTGGAACGGACCAGGTCCATCGGCTGGATTTTGCCGGTGAAATAACCTATGAAATCGCCGCTTTCCATCTCCAGAATCAGCTTGGCGTTTTCCATCTTGCCCGGATGAACGGTGCACTGCTGGTTCTTGATTTCCAGCCACCACATTCCGGCTTCGGCGCCGGTGATGTTGAGCATGATGTTGCGGTTATAACCCTTGGCCCGGGCTGAGTTAAACATTCCGGGCAGTCCTTCAACCAATTCTTTTACAGTCGCCATAAATTCCTCCTCTTTTCAATACCGCTCTTGCCGCAAAGGCAAGGGTGCGGGATAATTCATATCTATCTGGTCGCTATCATTCCTCCGTCCACGAATATGGTCTGGCCGGTCATATATTTTGATTCATCCGAAGCCAAAAATAGTATGGCCGGAGCAATTTCCTCGGGCACGCCCAGCCGTCCGAGCGGTATCTTATCCTCGAACCACTTGACCCGGTCCGGGTTAGCAAACAGGTTTTTGGTCAGCGTGGTCCGGACCATGCCCGGCCCGACGGCGTTGACGTTGATGCCGTAACAGCCCAGATCGTAAGCCATGCCCTGGGTGAGCATCTTCAACGCGCCTTTGGAAGCGTTATAAGCGTTCTGGCCCTTGCCGGCGATGACCGACATGACCGAAGTGACGTTGATAATCTTGCCGTACATCTTTTCGGTCATGAAAGGCAGAACCGCCTTGATGCAACGAAACGCGCCCGTGAAATTGACATCCATTATCTTGGCCACGTCCTCTTCCTGGAGCACCGGGAAGGGAATAAAATCGTTGATGCCGGCGTTGTTGACCAGAATATCAACCGTGCCAAACGCCTTGGAGGTGGCTTCGACCATTTTGTCTATCTCATCGTTCTTGGTGATATCGACCTTGACAGCAATGGCCTGGCCTTTATATTGTTTATTGATTTTGTCAGCGACTTCCTGTGCGCCCTTGAAGTTGTAATCGGCCACGGTAACCTTGGCGCCTTCCTTAGCGAAAAGCTCGGCCGAAGCCGCGCCGATGCCCGAAGCCGCGCCGGTGATGATGGCCACTTTGTCTTTCAGTCTCATAATTATGCCCTCTTTCTGTAAGCGGATTTAGCAGGTTCAACTGATTATCCGTTAAATCTGTTTAATCCGTGTACTAAAATTCACTCCCGAATACTTTACCCTGGGCGGCCAGGAAACGTTCCATATCGTCGCCCGGGAACAGTTTGGTTTCGAATATGCAGGACTTATCGCCCAGGGCCAGGGTCTGGAGCATCCGGACCACCGGTTTCATGCTGGGCGGAACGAATATCTGGGTGTTCTTTTTGCCGTGTTCCTCGCAATAGGCACACATGGCCACGCCCGAATGCTTGACCGGAGCGTTCATCTTTTTCAAAACCGTATCAAAGATGCTGTATTCCTGGCAGTTGAGAAACTCGGTGGTCTTAACCTTGGGCTCTTTATCTTTCTTGTCTGCCGGCGGCAGGATCTCTTTGGTAATCAGGTCCTGGTCGGCGAACATGCCGTAGCGGCCGATGACCTGGAGGTCGGTCACGTCGGTGATATTGACGGCCGGGAATACTTCCACGAAAAATGCCTTGCTCACCCGCCAGCCGTAATCATCGCGCGATTTGTCCACCAGTTCCTTGATGCCGGCCTCGCCGGATTTCTTGATGGTCAGCCCGGCCAGAACGGCCTGCTTGATCAAGCCGAAGTTATAGGCAATCACGCCGTTCAGGCAAAAAGCCAGCCAGCGTTCCAGAAGTGTGCTATCCATCTTGCCGGAGCTAATGGCCGATTCAGTTTCAGTCATTAGTTTCTTAAGCTGATCGGCCCAGTCATCGGACATCCGGGGCGGATAGTTTTTGGTCACTTCGTTAAGGTATTTTTCGTCCAGCAAATTGTCGCGTTTAATCAGTCCGCGCACATCGTCGATGAAGTCCTGGTAGAACTTCTTAACGTTATCGTTGAATTCCTTATCCTTGGCCAGGTCCGGCAGTGTGGCGTGTTCGGCCATGGCCTCGAACCGGCAGCGCATCATCGAGTCCTCGGCCTTCCAATAAGGCGCCATGACCTTGAGTCCGGGGAATATCCTCTTTTCGTCCTTGAAATCGCCTTGGTAAAGAAGCTTCAGTTCTTCCCTGGCCTGGTCGGCTTTGCCGGCCTTGGACAGCTCGTTGACCTTGAGCGCCCGCTGGACTGATTCCTTAAAGTTCTTGGCCCACTTGTGAGAATGATATTCCGGATAGTTCATATTTTATCCCTTTCGAGAACCGCTATTGTTATCACCCTTAACTAATTTGGCAAGATTTTTAAGACTTTTTATGCACTGCTCAGGACAAAATATATTGACATTAGATAATTTCTATCATAATCTTATCATATGCGGTTATTACTTATCGTTTTAATATTCATTCCCCTGTCTTTATCAGCTCAGGAGGTGATAAACAATCCCGAGTCTGTCGAACCGATGTCGGTTCCGGAATCTATCCGGATGGGTCCGATGATGACCAGCGGCAATAACCTTTTCCATTCGCTGGTTTTAGTCCCGGCGCTGGAATCAGCCCGGTTAATCGAGCCGGACCGGGGATATATTTCTGCGGGACTGAACTATGATAACTCCCAATTCAGTAAACAGAGTCCCGACTGGCTGGTTGATTACGACGCCCGGCTGATCGAAGGATTCCTGGATATCCGCTACGGGGTATCGGAAGAAATCGAAGCCCGAGTTACGATTACCGGCGGCGCTTTATTTGAGGACGCACATAATTTAGTGCTGTCCAAAAATAGTGTTTCTTACCTTGCCGGCAACCGGGGCATCGGACCCAGCGATATGATTATAGGCATCAAGTATAATCTGACCGAACCGGAATTGGGTTCAGCCCAACAACTTTCCGCCAATGCGCTCAAGGTATCGCTAAAAATGCCTGTGGCCGATAAGAAGGACCTGCTCAGCTCCGGCGGGATTGACCTGGCCGCGGCTTATCTGGGCACTTACCAGATAGATGAAGCTACCCGGGTGCATTATCAGGTTGGCTATACCATCACCGGCACCGAAAACGTATTCAGCCATAATGTCAATATTGACAATCTATTCTTCTACGGAGCAGGCGTCAGCTGGCTGATGCTGGAAGATACCGCGATAATCGCCCAGATTCAGGGCAACACCACAGCTTACGATTCCATAAAACCGTTGAAGGCGAATCCCCTGACCATCCATACGGGTATGCGCTACAGCGAAGACGGGCTTTTATTCACCGAAGGCAGTCTCGGCTTCGGACTGAATGACAGTTCGTCCGGACTTATTCTTATGTTCAGCGTCGGCACGGCTTTTTAAACGCTTATTATGAAACCGAAAATCATATTGGCCGTAATAATTATTGCAGGCGCCGGAATGGTCATCGGATTTACATTATTCCATAATAATAAACCGTTTCAACCGCCAAAAACATCTGCCGAACCGGCCAATATCCCGGTAATAAGCACGGCTCATTCCGCAGAACCAACAGTTTCGTTAAATAAGAATGTTTCTCCGGTAACCGCGGAAACGCCCGCCCCGAACAATATTTCCCCGAAACCTGCACAAAAACCGGAGCAATTATTCAAATCCTGGCGGCAGGCAATCATCATTAAAAATCCGGCTAATATCGAACAGTTGAGCATAACCATCAACGGCATGGGCGCGGAAGCCATTCCCTTCCTAAATGAACTGGCTCTAGACGACGATAATGAGCGGGTCAGAGCCTTTGCCGTCAGGTCACTGGGCCGGATGCGCCGGACCGACCTGATGCCGCTGTTTATAAACCTGCTCCGGAACGATTCCAGCGAGTTCGTCAGGACCAATGCGGTCTGGTCGCTGGGAAACCTGGGCGGTGCGGATGCATTAGCGGCCATTGAAAAGGCATCAACAGATGATAAATCGGAGAACATCCGCACTCAGGCAAAAGAAACCCTTAACCGCCTTAATTCGAATAATCCCAAATAAAAGGAGATTTACCATGGAGAAAAATAAACCGAACGCCCCCAAAAAGAAATACCAAGCGCCTAAAGTGCAAACCGAAAAAATATTCGAAGGCAACGCCCTAGCTTGCGGTAAAACCAAGCCTCAAACCGCCGGATGCAGCAGAGCCTTAAAAACGTCATAAGTAGTTGTTCGAATAGTCTATCCGGTCATTATTAAAATGTATACCTTCAGTTTGGACATATGTAATATTGAAACCAAGATTACATTAACATGTAGCCCATTATTCTGGAATGCCGTTAAAGACCGTTACCAAGAGTTCATTAACAACTCAATATCCAATCTGCCGGCAGTATATATAGACATCAGTGTAAGCAACAATAAGAATTTACCACTCGTCCCTAAACCTGAAGTTACATCTTCTAATAATAAGCTTAATATCAAAGGACACGCCTACGAAACAATCCTGTGCAAAAAGGATAATTTATGGTCAGGCAAGGCAAGTATCCAGGAGAACATCTATACGCTTGACACATTATTACGGGTATTATGGACCCAATTACTGCTGGAAAGAAATGGTTTCCTGATCCATGCCTGCGGACTGATTCATAAAGGAGAAGGATTACTTTTCCCGGGTAAATCGAGCAGCGGCAAAACCACCCTGGCCAGAAAGGCCGGGCGGGATAACACCTTAAGCGATGAATTAGTCGGAGTGCAGCTAACTCCGAACGGATGCCAAATAATGGGAACGCCGTTCTGGGGCGAATTCCAAAAAGGAGGCAACCCCATAAACTGCCCGCTTCAGGGCATATATTTTCTGCGCAAAGCTAAAACCATCTCGACCCAAAAGCTGAGCACCAAAAATAACCTAAAAAACATGCTCCGGCTGATTCTGTTTTTCGGAACGAACACCAACCAGGTTAACCAGCTGTTAAGCCTGGCTAAACAATGCGCCGAAATCCTGCCCGGGTTTAATATCCGGCTGGCAAAAGATACAAATTTCGAATCAATCATGGATTTGATAGGAAACAAAAATGCGGTCATCGCCTGATAATCTTAATCATCCGCATGCGCTGGAAATAACCGGCACCAGCATGAAGCCTTTCCTGCAGTCGGGTGACTATGTGCTAACCGAGAACTGCCTTCTGTCAAAGGCGATACCGGGCGATGTCGTTATTGCCAACCTGGCAAATTCAGAGCACCGATTCTGTGTCCACAGATTGCTCTGGCGGACAGCCCGACTGATAATGCTCAAAGGCGACGGTATTTCATCCTTTGATTGTTTGCGTATCGGCCGGGATGCCGAGTTCTCCGGAAGAGCGACGTACCTGTTAAGAAACGGACAGAAGATTACGCTCAAGAATAATTGGGCAAACTTATTTAAATTAATTATTTCTATATACCTTATCCCCTGGTATTTATTGAGAGGCCGGTAACATAAATGAACCAAAACCAGATAATCGAACGAATCGCCGATCACCCCTTCCAGAAAATAGAAGACACTACGGTTATCGTCGACACTAAAGAGCGGATGATGCACCAACTTAACGACCTGGGATCACGCATCTGGGAGCTCCTGGATAAAAAAAAGACCTTCCAGGAATTAATCACACTATTGGCTGAAGAATACGAAGCTGACATCCAAATTATCCGGGCGGATGCAATCAAATTTCTGGAAGACATGTCGCAAAAAGGGTTGGTCAGATTAGACTAATTATGCTAAAATCTATCCTAGAAACCATCATTGAAAAAGCCGAGAAATCTCTGATACCGTTGTCGGCCCATCTAGAAATAACCAGGCAGTGCAATCTCAGGTGCAAGCATTGTTACCAGATAAAATCTGACTGTCGTCCGGAAATGCCCACAGAAAAAATACTAAACGTTATCGACGAGCTGAGAAACTCCGGGTGCCTTTATCTATTAATAAGCGGCGGGGAGCCGTTGGTCCGCCAGGATTTCCTGGATATCTGCCGCAAGGCCCACAAATCCAATCTGGCCATTCACATCGCCACGAACGGCACACTCATAAACAACCACATTGTGGCTCAATTATCAAAGCTGAATATAATGGACGTATCCTTAAGCATTTATGGTGCTTGTCCCGAAACACATGACCGAATTACAGGCAAGGATAGCTCATTTAAACAAACCATAAGCGCGATAGAATTACTTAAGAAATACCGCTTAAACCCCAGGCTCAAATTTATCATGATGCGGGATAATATAACGGAATATGAATCTATGATAAAAATATCCAGCCAACTGGCCATACCATACGACATGGACCCGTTAATAACGCCCTGCGACAACGGAGACAAGAACCCTCTTGAATGCAGGCTGTCCGATAACGAGCTGAGTGAAATCTACCGCAAGGAATATGCAAATATGCCTGCCGGTCCGGAAACGAATGATAATGCCGGGTGCTCACTGGGCAAGTCGCACTGTGCCATCAACGCCTACGGCGATGTTTATCCCTGCATCCAGCTGCCAATATCGGCCGGTAATATCATGAAACAATCTTTCAAAGATATCTGGGACAATTCAAAGCTATTCCAAGAAATACGCCAATATTCAAATAGCCGCGTCGACGCCTGCAAAAACTGTGCTAACAAGGTTTATTGCCGCCGATGCCCGGGATTGGCCTTTGTGGAAAATGGCGATATCTTAAGCGCATCATCCGAGACATGCCGGCACGCCCTGATAACCAGTCAATCAAGATAAGCCCGCCTTAACACCTGAAAAATCAGCCGGCTGACCCGCCAGAGGTGGCTCAGGAAACGAAACGGGTAATACACATACGAAATCATCGGCGATACATTATACCTCCGCTGCATAAAATCAGCCGGAGGCAAGAATGATTCGCTTAGAATCCCCATCCTGCCCGGCCGGGCAAGCGCCCGAAGCACAGGCGCGACATCGTCATTATCGCTCCGGTGTTTAATCAGGTACCGATAGAGCATTAATTCCCAGGATTTTTTACCAACAGGTTTTATAGCATTGAAAGCCTCAGTTGGGATAACAGCATATTTCTGGCGGATGACCTCCGATAGCACAAAATACAAAACGGCTTCAAGCCGGTATTGTTTCATGCGCTTAATTAATTCCGGCCAGTCGAATTTTCCGGCAGCGATTTCCTGGGAGCAGATAATCATAGCTATGTCGCTCAGTACCGTCTGTGTTATCCGGGCATGCCCAACCACGGCGTCAAATCCGGCATATATGATTGCATCTTCGGGACCAAGCACCAACGCATCAATTCCGTTCAGCTTAACCTGCCGGGCCTGGGCCATAGTATCATCTAAATCACTATTGCTTAAATAAGGCAGACTGGTATGCACATCCACGTGCAGGGTGAAATTATGGATTTGTTTTCGGTAATGACTTTCATTATCCCGACTTATTTCAAGCTTATAATCAAAACTGGCCAGTTCTTTTCCCACGGCTGATAAATCGGAGGCTTTGACCAGTAAATCAATATCCGACATGGGCCGGTAACTCATATCCGGGTAAACTGTCGCCGCCAGCGCGGCGCCGGATAAAACTATGGCTTTCAGCCCGGACCTGTCAAGAGCAGGCAGTATCTTTTCCAATTCCCGGTAAATAATGACGTTGCGGGCCACTACCCAATTGCGTTCTTGTTCAGGGAACGGTTTTAATACTGGCATGAACAAATTAACAACCATGCAGCCGTTTATAGCGAAACCGGAGAATGAGAGCTCCGACTCCTATCAATAATATACAAACTAATATTTTCACAACGCCACCGGCTGTAACCATAAACCAGGAATAACCCACCGGCGCTGCAAGCGCAACTTGGGTCAGCCGTTTGGCCCAATCGTGCCGGCTGATATAATCAGCCAGAGGCGGGCTGTAATGGTAATATCGGCTGACAAACCAATTGCCCGGCCGGTTAGTCAGGAGGTATTCGTCGCGGAACTGCCTTAATATACACACGGTCGGCGCAATAGGCGAGCCATAAGCGGCCGTGGCAATGAAGCATTTGGTCTTCGGCCCGGAACTGCCGGTCTCCGAACCGCCGATTATGCCGGCAATATTGCTGCTGGTGGTAGCAGAAATAGTATTACCGTAAGCACCCATATTAATCCGCCCACCGTTGGGCTCCGGCTCATTTGACCAGTCATCAGCCGGATCGCCGGTATCTATAGTAACCGAATCAACCACTTCGCAATAACTATTGTTAAACTCATCCACGAAAACAACAGCCGCTGAAATATCGCCTGTGCCCGCGGCGCAATTAACATAATCGGTGTTATTGCCATAAACATCGTTATACGAAATAACCAGCTTGGCCGTATCAGACTGGCTGCCCCACCAACATATGCCCTCAGGATTATTCAAAATAATATTATTACGTATTATCGCAGCACCGGACACGTATATACCCATACAAGTATTAGACACCAGCGTATTGTTAACGATATCAATGGTTGAAGTATCGTTGCCATAAACACCATAGGCGCATTCCTTAATAACTGTATTCTTGACAGAGACCTGATAGCCGCCAGCGGCATCAATGCCTGTATAAGCCCAGTAAATCATCAGATCAGATATATTTCCTTTATTCCCGGAATTCAACCCTGTTAATTGTATGGCCGTATCTATATTAGACGCATCCAGTATGGTTTGGTGCGGAGACAGACCTTTGAGGCTTACGCCTTCTTTTATATACAATGTTGCCGGCAGAACAAATGTATTGGCACCCAGTGTTATGACGTCTCCACTCTGGGCCACGGTTAGAACATCAGCAATGGTCGTATATGCCAAACCATTCATAAAAACCATATAGTTGGGTGCAGCAGATATTTCCACCGGGGTACTAAGCCAATCGGTATAATCCTCAGTCCAGACCCTGAATGTATAAACAACCCCATTGGTCAGACCTGTGACCTGATAATTCGTCACGTCACCGATGAACAGAGGTGTCCCAAAAACTCCGCCGGCCGGCTGATATGCCATCAAATATCCCTGCGCATCAGCGCTTTCGGACGCGTTCCAGTAAAGGTCGACACAACCATTACTAGAGCTAGCCCTGAGATTAGACGGCGAATCCGGAGGCGTGATATCCTGTTGTACCAGGAATGATTGCGGGCTGGACCATTCGGAATAAGCCACCAACGGGTCAATTACCCTTAGGCTATAAGTATATTCAATACCTGATTGATTGGCCAACAGTGTAACCACCCAGGAAGTATTACCGGCAGTTATCAAAGAACTATAATCATAATTCTCTATCACCTCTCCGTCATCATCTATCCGGATAAGATAACTCAGCACGGACGGTGTGCTTTCCGTATCCGAAGCATCATTCCAGGAGATAGTAACATTAGTACCGGTAGCCGCAGTGTAGATGGTCACTCCGTTAGCCGGAGAAAAACCTGCTATCGGCGGTGCAGGCGCGTGGTTAACATCATTCTGTAAAGCATAGACCGACCCGTTCTTAGTAGCAACAAATATACGGCTGTTGGATACGGCCGGCGACGACTGGGTAGAGTCATCCAGCGCGTAAGCCCGAAGCACGCTGCCGTTGGCCGTATCAACAATCCTCAATTGCGAAGCCAGCGATGATGCCACAGCCAGCAAGTATCCCGAAGCCGTCCTGAATGCGGCCGGGCTGGGACAAAGCCCGAATGGCGGAATATTATTCTGATTAGCAGTATTAAAACTGCCCGTGGCTATCTGCCACTTGACTGTTTTGGTTGCGGGATTAACCGTTACGGCATACTCGTTAAGTACATACTGGTCTGCCAGGGTGTCGGCATTAGTGTCCATCGAATAATCAAACCTGACAATAAACCCGATATAATCACCGGCCTTGACCAGCGATGACGTAGCCAGATTCGTCCCCAAAATAGCACCGACCGGCTGGTTAGGGTCGGTCAGCGTTATATCCCAGTTGGCGCCCGGCCAGAGCGTCGAATCCATATCAATCCTATAAAATTTGGTATTCGCTCCACCGGGCAATAGATATACGGAATTCCCCTCAACTAAAGGCGATGATAACAATACTCCACCGCCGGTGTTATAGTTCCATATCTCAGCGCCCAGAACTTTATCAAAAGCATAATACCGCCCGCTATCACAACCGATAATTATTGCAATACCCGATATGGCCGGCGAGGAATAAACAATCTGCTCTACTGCTGCCTGCCAAAGCAGTTGTGGCTGAGCGGCAAGAATATCAAGCGCGATAACGCGGTGATTGGGAAATCCCGACCCCATGAACAAAACATTATTTGATATGTTAGGCGATGATATTTCCGTACCGCCTGAGGCATAGTCCCATATCAACACTCCGTCGCTCAGCCTCAAACAGTATATCTTACCATCAGCGGCCGGGGCATAAACCCGTCCGGCCGAGATAGCCGGCGAAGCAACAATTTCACTGCCCGTATTGAATGCCCAGATGTCAGACCCGTCTGATTCTTTCAGCGCCCTGATGTAACCGTTACGGTCGGCAAATACCACAAATCCGTCGGAAATCGCCGGCGAAGCAACTATGGTCGGACTGATACTGTATTGCCAGCTCGGACTAAAACTGTCCGATAATACTTCAGCGGTATTTATCCGACTGCGACCGGCATCATTACCCAACGACGTCCAATCCTCGGCCCAGACGCCCACCGCAAGAATGCAAAGGATAAACACAATTATCAATCGATAAAACATATTATTGTATATAATACACCCGTCCGCTACTGGTCGGCACAATGAACCGGCCGTTATCCGCGTCATAACCGATATCACCTATTTTGATGCCCGCTCCGAATGAATAGGTCTTAGTCACGGAACGAGTGGCTTCATTAATCAAAAATACCTTGCCGTTGTTGTTGCCGATATATATCGACCCTGCAAAATCAGGCATAGGCGACGATTCTATCGGCGTGGCCGGGGTGACGCTGTCCGGCTGTAAAGGGTAAGATGCCCCCGGATTATAAATCGTGCCATCCATATTGCGCACATAAAACCAGCCGGCGGTATCCCCGTAAAGAATCCGGGTATCAGGGGACAGATACATCACCATTGTCATTGAAGTAATCGTACCTGCAGATGCTTGCCCCAAAGGATGAGTCACCGGGAATCCGGTCAGGTTGTCAAAGTTAGCCGAGAATGGCGACACACCCTGCATATAACCGTAACAATCACCAGCATAAATCCCGATATCACTGCCCCATTCCCAATAAACGGTTTGGGCGCGGATGTGGTTAAAGGCAGTCTTGTTTTCCTTGTCAATCAGTCCTGTTGTAACATTAACCCGGTATAAAAGCGTCCGGCCGATGGAAAAAGTAAGCGCTGATTCGGCTGGCGTAAAACTGCGGTCTGTCGTAACCTGTGTTTCGCTGTCTACTGAAACGACCCTGTAGCGCCCCTGTTGTACGCCGCTGCTTATGACCACCACATCATTAACCGCTACTCCATTAGTTAAAAACATTGCGGTAACCGAAGTCAATGTTGTTTTATTATTTTTGACTGCACCGTCAGCACCGCTGGCTAAGACATTAAAATCGGAGGCGGCAAACAGGTAGGTGGTCGCTCCGTTTATCGCCCAGGAAGGAGTGGCCGTGACCCGGGCCGAGTTCAACCCGAACATCCGGTTCCGGCTGGCAATCTCATAATTGAATATCTTATTCACGCCTGTCTCCACCCCGCCGAAATACAGGTTGACGCCGTCCGAAATCACCGCCGAAGTTACCTCGCTACAAACACTCAACGGCCAGCTGGCCGTCAAGTTCAAGGCGCTGCCGGTATCAACCAGCCGGAAAAGATACCCGCCGGTGGTGCCGAAATAAAGGGTATGCGTCGTGCCTTCGGTATACCACCACGGCGCCGATACGATATCGCCGTATGCCTGCGTCAGATCATAAGAATATTTCATGGTCCCATCCGCATCAATCACATAAACCCGGTCATTGGTACCGACACCGGTCAGGTCGCGCGAGACCACATAGGTGGAATAATAGGCGTAGGTGTTCAGGTCAAAGGCAATGGTCGGATAACCCTGGATTCCGCCGGCGCTTTCGGTATCAATCACCGACCTCTGCAGCCACATAACCACGGCCCCGCCGCTGTCGGCCAGCCCGTCATCATTGGCATCATTATCATAATCCTTGACCTCGCCGCCGCCCGGGCCGGAACCATAGTTCTCCAGCCGAATCACTGACCCCGAACCGGTGGCATAAATATTGTAGCCAGCCGTAATCGTATCAAACCAACAACCCCTAAAATCCGTATTCAAGCTAGCAATTGCTACACTGATAAACCGGTCTGTTGCTCCACCCGGATGATTATAGAACTTAACATCCTTAATCCGGTTAATCGTAGCTCCGGACTGGATATTCAACCCTGAGGCGTTGGTTGATGTGATGAAACATCCATCAAGTCCTATTTGCCCATTAACACTGAACAAGAATCTGTCTGTTCCGGGCGTAGTTGTGGTAATGGAAGCATTGCCGGTAGCGGTGAATACACCTCCCGCATCCACGTTCAGCGCCGCATTATTGCCGAACCTTATCAGCCCACCGTTCAGGGTATAAACCCCGCCGGATGATACACTGAATGAACCGTTTGGTGCAATAATGATATTAGAGCCCGAAGCCGTGCCGGCATTGGTCCCGCTGACATTAATATTATAGAAATATGGCGTGCCGCTACCGAGCCGAACATTCTGGCCGGTACCGTTGAAATAAACGGTAGAGCTGCCCGGGGAGAATGTCATATCGCCCCAGACACCGGAAAGATATACAACTCCTGCTCCGGTGCAGGCAATCGTGCCTGTGCCGGTAATTCCGCCGGTAACGATAATCTCGGCATTGCTATCAAGCGTTAGGCTGGCCGTACCGTTGATAGTCAGCTCATCAGCGGCTAATGCTGTCTGAGCTGCAGCTGCAAAAAGAATACAACCAATAAATATAAACCGGCTATATTTCATATCTATTTGATACAAACGTATCAGCTCGGATTCCGCTATTTTACTCCGTAAACCCGGATGCTGTGCGCCATCATATAAAGGGCTGTATCGGCAACGCTCATCTGCCCGGTAATGCTTAAGGTGGTGGCTGAACCCTGACCGCCGGCAAAACTTGTCTTAAGCGTTGCAGACTGCCGTGTATTAAAAGGCTCCGCAGCGCTACCGCTGTTATCACCGCCATTCCTCCAAATTAGGGTTTTACGTGTAGTAGCGCCTTCTTTAAACCGCCAGGTCAGATCGCAGTTCCCAACCGCATCCGCAAAACGCCGTCCTTGCACCTCGGCTTCTATGATTATTCTGGAATAAGTGTTGGCCGGGAGCGACCATGACTTTACGGTCGTTTCAACAGTCGAGTTGCTCGTTTCGGTGGAATCGGCTTCATCATAATAAAGCAATACAATAGTTCCGGTTGGTAGATTAGCAATGGGCAACCGTGAACTGGCATCCAGCGGTGCCACGCCGTTGGCTGAGTTACGTTCCGAGCCCTGCAAAGCGGTATTAGTCGCTTGACCATAGGTTACGCTGAAAGCGTGGTTATTGGTGGCCGAGGAAATACTCAGCGTATTATTGGGTGTTGAGAACGTCTGGGCCGCGCCGGTCTGACCTCCCAAACTGGTAATCCCGCTACCGGCGCCACCGGCATCCGCTGACCAGACCCAGTTCCCGCCCGCACTATTCCATTTAGGGATATAACCATCTGTCGGCGTGCCCGTCAGGAAATCGTGCAGGGTCAAGGTATTGGCATCACCTGCTCCTGTACCTAACGCCAAATACGGCTGTTTGATGGTCGTCCCCTGCCAAGTACCGGTGCCGATGTTACCAACAGTTGTAATATTAGCAGAACCGGACCAGGTAGATAAAGCAGTATTTTCCGCGTTACCCAACCCTATTTGCGCCTTGGTAACCGAATGAGGATTACTGGTGCTGCTAACATGACTATTAAAAGTGCTCCAATCGCCCGAAGAAAGATAACCGTTGGTTGAGCCGTTGGCTTGTGCAAGAGAAACTGTATCCACCGCCCGTGACAGTGGCGCATTAAAGGTCAAGGCGTTCTCCTTACTCACCCAGGATAATGTACCAGCGCCGTCGTTGTCTACCAAACACTGGCCGGTTGAGCCGAAGCTTAAGGGCAATGTAAAAACGAGGTTGGCCGCTAAGGCCGGGACTTTGAATCCGCCGTAAAAAGTATTGGCGCTGTTATAGAGCCGCAACTCCACCGCGCTCGCCCCGCGGGTATAAAGTTTGGTATTACCGTCAGAATCCACCCGGAAAGCCGCATTGCTTCCCGAATCCTGGATGGCGAATTCGGATACGCCGGTGCTGTCCGTCAGTTTTATCTTGGCGTCATCCGCCGCATAAAGCGCCACGCCTATTAACAACATCAATATCATCTGTATAACCAGCTTGCTAGTTTGTTTTTCTGTCCTCATAATTACCCTCCTTATAAATATTTTAACTTATGCTTTATGCTGTTTTTGGTTTAATTCCCTCTATTTATAGTTCGGCTGTTAGAACGTAGTGAGTTATCAGCCGACTATACCTGGCAGATAATTCGCTCCGCTCAAACTGCCAGAGTATATTAATATTCTATATATCAAAAAAGTCAATTATTTCCAGCACAAATATTTGAGTGATTAAATAGATGGGAATTATACGGTTGGCCTTGCTCCGTACATGCAGTAACCCCAGCGTAACATCAAAATACTCTAAATTAAGGATAATTACTACCTAAAATCGGGGCGAGTGGATTCGAACCACCGACCTCTTGGTCCCGAACCAAGCGCTCTGAACCAGGCTGAGCCACGCCCCGATTTTAGATATCCTCAAGGAACCTTTTAATCCCCCCGTTTCTTTATTTTATATTCTAACCTGACCGCTTCGGCCCTGCTGTAGGTATAATATTGCATCGACCTTGGCGCCGCGATGCCACGCTCTGAACCAGGTGGCGCTATTTTGCGCCCCGGCGTCTTTAGCGCCACTGAGCCACGCCCCGTTAGAGATATTATATCAACGGCTAAATACTTTTTGTTCTATTACCAGGCTATCTATCGTCGCAGACACCTATAATTATTAATATCACTTATCTCCAACGGGGTCAAGATAAAATACGCCTAAATGCTCTTGCCCTATTTCAGGCAGGCAATAACCTCTATCTCGACCAATACATCCTTGGGCAGTTTGGCTACCTGAATCGTGGACCGGGCCGGATAGTCCTTTGTGAAATATTTCTGGTAAACCGCGTTCATGGCTGCGAAATCATTCAAATCCTTGAGGAAAACACTGGCCTTGACGATATTGTCCAGCGTCCCGCCGGTGCTCTCTACCACCGCCTTAATATTGCTCAGCACCTGCTCGGACTGTTTGGTGATATCGTTTTCCACCACCTGGTTGCTGACCGGGTCAATCGGTATCTGCCCGGAAAGAAACAGCCAACCGTCAGCCAGCACTGCCTGGGAATAAGGCCCGATGGCCAGCGGCGCCTTGTTCGTCTTGATAATCTTTTTGTCCATATCACACCTTTCTGATTTACAATTAATATTAAAAATATACCCCGCATCTATTCCACAGGGATAGTTGCGGGATAAGAATTTCTAACCTCATTCGTCCTCCCGAATATCTTCGGGATGACTGCGTTCGGAGAATCTTATATCAAAACTATACCCCGATTTCGCTTGCGCTCATCGGGATAAGAGTCACTAAGTCGCACAGTTTACCCCGCTTCGGCGGGACTCCAAGTGACTCTATATCGGGGCGGCCGGATTCGAACCGGCGACCTCCTGCTCCCAAAGCAGGCGCGCTAAACCAGACTGCGCTACGCCCCGTTTTCACCACAAAGGCACTAAGGACACAAAGAGGAAGATAAATTAAACCTTCGTGTTCTTTGTGTCTTTGTGGTGAATTATCCTAAAATTCCTTATAAACCCCGTTGTTCTGTTCGGCCAGTTTCTTCATCAATTCGGTATCGATGGAGAATGCTCCAGCCGGCGGTCCGCCGCCCGGACCACCACCGCCTCCGGGCCCGCCGCCTCCGCCCATTCCGCCACCCATGCCGGAATCGGCGCCTACGCCCAGCGCCAGGGTGTTAATCCGTATCTTGCGGGTCTTGTTGAGCGCCCGGACCGCGGCCAGTATCTGGTTCGGGTCGGTGTACTTGCCCTGGTTGGCCTTGCCGTCCGTCAGAATGCATATGGTATAAGGCGACGGAGTGCCGCTGCCGCCGGTGACCACGGCTTTCTGACCGCCCTTGTTCTGGCCGACCAGCGCCGTTTCGAGACCATCGTAAATGTTGGTGAACTGCCCCAGCTTTAACTCGTCAATCCATTTCAAAGCCGCATTTTTGTAATCATTGGTTATGGGCACCAGCGACGGCTGCCATTCCTGGGCCTTTTCGGAATACGCGATGATGTTGAACTTAACCGGAGGCTTTATCTGCGACATCATGTCAATAGATTTCTTTAGCTCCCGGATTAAAACCTCGTACCGGGTCGGGCCTTCCTTGGTCCGACCCTGCTTCATGGACAGGCTGACATCAACCACAAAAACCACGTCGCCTTCGAGCGGGATGTTAAAGAATGCAAAGGTCTTATTGCCCTCTTCTTTGCTGGCCATGGTCGACTGGGCCAGTATGTTAATCGCCTCGGAGATATCGTTGCGGAACCGGCCGGTCTCTTTGGGTCGCATGCTCCGCAATGCTTCCAGCGCCTTTTTCTTTTCCTCTTCGTTCTGGAGCTTGGCCATATAGCTTATGGCACAGGCCTTTATTTCCCAGGTCTTGGAGCCGAGCGCTTCCATCACTTTGGCAAATGCCTCAGGCGGAGTAGTCTCGCTCAACGCGTCAATAGCTGCCATCTTTACGGCCATATCGCTGCTGTTCAGTCCTTCCAGCAGGACAACCCTGGCCTCGGGGTTCTCGTATTTGGCTATCGAGCGCATCCAGATTATCCGGGCCGGACCGGCAGATTTCTTGGTAGCGCTGATGACCTCGCTGACGGCGTTGGCATCCCTTAACTGCAGCAGCGCATTGGTTATCGTCTCCATCACCAGAGCGTCTTCTTCCTTGAGCTCGCGGGGCATAATCGTATTGGCCAACATCTTGACCGCTTCGGGATGGTCCGAATCGAGCAGTTTCTGTATGGCAATGGCCCGCTCGGCGCCTGCCTTGGCCTTGGCGTAGGACTCGGTGAACTGCTTCTGGGTCTGCTTCCAGTCCTCGTCGGAAACAGCCGTCCCGAAAACCACCGCCGCCACCAAACAAACCATCAGGCCGGTTAATACTAATGTAAGCTTTCTGTTCATAAGCCATCTCCTTTATATGAGGATAATATTTCGTTCGCCCCGTTAGAAGTATGTTTATTTACCTATACTTCTAACGGGGCACGCCCCTTGCTCTTTTTATTACAAAAACACCTGTCAAAAAGTATAATAAATCTCTAATATGGTCAAGATAAATAACTTGCCAAAGCAAACAGCGGAATATAATATCTTTTTATGAAAGCAAACGGATTCAGCCGGCAGGAACGGCTCATAAATAACCGGGATTTCCAGAAGGTCTTCAAGGAAGGCCGGCGCCTGAGCAACGACCTGCTTTTCGTCCACACCCTGCCGAACGGGCTTGATTACTGCCGGTTGGGCCTGGCCATCGGCAAAATGGAGGTGCACCTGGCCGTCTGGCGCAACCGCATCAAACGCCTGCTGCGCGAATCGTTCCGGCTCAACAAACCCGCGCCCGAACCAAAACAGGGTTGGGACATAGTCGTCCGGCTCAGGTATGACCGGGCCGTCGTCCATAATACCAAGCTGGACGTGTCCGAGCGCAAGCTCGATGCAAAAATAAAGGCGCTTAAACTGTCCGAGGTGCAAAAAAGTATGGTCGAGTTGATGTCCAAGTCAACCGGGAAGTAACACGTTCAGCGGCCGTTCAATCCATCTACCAGATTATAATAGCGAGACTTCATCACGCCCCAGGATATCCTGGAATAACTCTCCAGCGCGCGCCGGGCCTGCGACTGCCCCTTGTCCGGCTGTTGATAAAGTGCCCATATGGCTTCGGCCAGCGAGGCCTCATCGTCCGGCTTGTAGAAACTGACGCCGCTGTTGCCGAAATAGTGCGCCACGGTCCGGCGTTCAGCCGTGATGGCCGGTATGCCCAGCGCCACGTATTCGACCAGCTTGGTCGGGAATGCCAGGTGCGTGAACTCCGAGCCGTTGAGCGGCACGATGCCGGCGTCAACCCCGGCCAGCAACCCCACCACCTGCTCCTGCGAATGATGACCCAAAAAATCCACCGCCTGCCCCAGACCCAGGCTGTCCACCAGCGCCCGGTATTCGGGCTCCTGCGGGCCATGGCCGATAACCAGGAACTTGATACCCGGTATCCGGGCTTTGAGTTTTTTCAGCGCCCGAAAAACCACGGACAAATCGTAGATGTCCGAAAGCAGGCCGTGATAGGCCAGGACAAATTCAGGTTTCGTATCTCTCTGCGCCTTGCCTCGGCGGGAGATTTCTGACTTAAATAGCCGGTCATCGGCCGAGTTCATCACCACGGTTATGCGGTTGGCCGGCACGCCACGGGCAACCAAGATATCCTTCAGTCCGTCCGAAACCGTGATGACCCGGCTGGCAAATGCCGTTGACATCCGCTCGGACAGGCGCATCAGCCTGATTACCGGATGCCCGGCCGAAAGGTCATACCGGTAGCTAAAGAACTCCGGCATTACCTCGTGCATATCCAGGATTATTTTGGCGCCCAAAAAACGCGGTATCAATGCGCTAAAGACCAGCCAGTCCGGTATGGTATGCACCTGTATCACCTGGTATCGGTTCCGGATGAACAGCTTGGTTGACTGCCATAAAGCCAGCAGAAAGAAGCTGAGATATTCAGTCAGGTAGGTCACCAACCCGCTGCCCCGGTGGCGGCTGACCGGCAGGCGGTAAACATTTATCCCGTTGACAGTCTCAAGCAACAGCTCATCCTGATTTCTCAGACAGACTATATCCACTCCGGTGCCCCGGTCGCTTAAAGCCTCGGCCTCGCGCCTGACCCGCGGGTCGTACGGGTAATACGAATGGACCAGCATCAGCACCCGGCCTCCGGTTCTGGCGCCGGCAACCGTTACGGGCTGACTGATTGCCGGGGTTTTGTTTATGCCCGAGTATAATTCCAGAATCCGGCCAGCGATATGGTTGAGTTCGAACCGCTCGGCCCTTTCCCGTCCGTTGGAGCGCTGGCTATTCTTAAGGATATCCGTCAACCGGTTGGCCATAGCCTGCGGCTGTCGCGGTGTAATGTAACAGTTGGTTGCGCCCTGAATCACATCCCTGACATCACCCACGTCCACGGAAACTATGGGCAGGTTGCAGGCCATCGCCTCCTTGACCACCAGCCCGGCGCCTTCGTGCACCGAGGTGAACACCAGCGCGTCGGCCGCGTTCATATAAAGCGCTATCCGCTCTCTTGGCTCCGCCTTGGCCAGCGTCACCAGCTCGGCTTCGGGTATGGCTGACTTGGCCAGTTTAAAGGCCGCCTCAGCTAACCCGAAATTCTTTACCGGGATGACCGGGTCAGAGGGAAAGAGGATATATTTCCGGGCAGAGTCCCAGCCCAGCGTCTGGCGCGCCTTGGCCCGGTCGATGGGCCGGAAGACGTTCAGGTCAACGCCGCAGGGAATTACCTGGGCCGAGGCCAGCCCCGATTTGCGCCACATAGCGTCGGACTGGACGATAATTGCGCTGGATAAACGAGCCATTATCTTGTTCAATCCGGCCAGCACCCGGCTGGTAAAGCTGTATCTGAAATTTGGAATCTGGGATTTGGAATCTGTAATCTGTACCGGAGTGCCGAGCAAATCATCCCCGTGGAAGCTAACCACCACCGGCACGGCGCACTGCAGGCGGGCCACCCAGCCGGACAGGCCGTAATGGGCGTGGACCAGATCGTATTTGGTGCGGCTGATACGCCGGCGCAGTTCGAAAATGGCCTTGATGTAATTGAGCTTGCTCCGGTAGCCCTCAATAAAGAGCACGTCCACCTCGGCGCCCAGTCGGCGCAGGGATTCCACCTGTTCCTTAATAAAGATGCCGAAGGCCGGCCGGTCCGGCACCGGGAACATATTAGTCACCACCAGAATTTTCATGCCAGCCTAGTATAATTCTTAGTCCGGCTTTGACAATATATTTGTATCAAGGCGTAGCGAATAAGATGTTCTGGTCTATGGTCTATAGTCTTTAGTCTATTGTCATTCTATATAGCCACGTAACCAAACGTTAATCGAAATAAATGCGCCGACAAGTGCAATAAGATCCCAAATTGTCCCGATAACAAGCCGGATAACAAAAGCTAGCAGGAGTTATCTATACCGACCATCCCTGTTTTCGATATGCCCTATAGGGGTTTTCGATACAGCCTATCCCTGTTTTCGATATGGCCTATAAGGGTTTTCGATACAGCCTATCCCCGTTTTCGATATGACCTATAGGGGTTTTCGATACACCCTACCCCCGTTTTCGATACGACCTATAGGGGTTTTCGATACAGCCTATCCCCGTTTTCGATATGGCCTATAGGGGTTTTCGATACGCCCTATCCCCGTTTTCGATACGCCCTATAGGGGTTTTCGATACAGCCTACCCCCGTTTTCGATATGACCTATAGGGGTTTTCAATACGCCCTACCCCCGTTTTCGATATAGCCTATAGGGGTTTTCGATACAGCCTATCCCCGTTTTCGATACGCCCTATAGGGGTTTTCGATACAGGTATTAGGGGTTAGGGGGGAGGGGGGTAGGTATCTCCCCCCCCCTCTATCTCGAATTAAATGAGGATTTGGGCGAAAAGAGGGCTATTCTTAGGAAATAATGCCCGGAAATGAGCCTGGCAGGCGGATTAGGAAATTAGGTGTGTGTCACCGGTAAATAATTAGGTGTGTGTCACCGGTAAATACTACTGTCCAAGCTGAGTAAGGATGTACCTGTGCGGGTCGCCTGTCCCTAATTGGCCAGAGGTGTTATCGCCCCAGCCCCAAATGGTGCCGTTAGTTTTTATGGCTAAGGTGTGTCCGTTATTACCGTGGGCCGTGATTTTTGCCCAGTCCGTATCAAAGCCGACCCGGACGGGCGTATTCCTGTCGGTCGTGTCGCCCAGGCCCAATTCACCAACGCTATTTTTCCCCCAGGCCCAGAGTGTGCCGTCTGTTTTGATTGCCAGGGTGTGCCAGTAACCGCAGGCGATCTGTTGCCAGTTGGTATCGGTGCCAATCTGAGTCGGAATGTTTTTAGATACATTTGTACCATCGCCTAATTGACCAAACCAGTTTTCGCCCCAGGCCCAGAGGGTACCATTGGTCTTGAGAGCGATGGTGTATGCGTAACCGGCGGCTATTTTGGACCAATCGGTGTCGGTTCCTGCCTGGGTCGGGGTATTTCTGTTGGTCGTATCGCCCAAGCCTAATTGGCCGTAATTGTTCTGTCCCCAGGCCCAGAGGGTGCCATTGGTCTTTAGGGCAACGGCATGTTGAAATTGATAATTACCGCCAGCCGTGACCTGCGCCCAATCGGTATCAGCCCCAGCCTGCGTGGGTGTCGTTATCGGATCGGAGACAAACCCCAAACCTAGTTGTCCATACCCGTTTGATCCCCAAGCCCAGAGAGTCTTGTTGGTCTTTAGGGCTATGACGAACCCGCATTTGGTAGAAACAGCCAACCAGTTTGTATCAGCGCCTATCTGGACCGGGGAAGTTTTCTTGGTCGTATCGCTACCCAGTCCTAATTCGTTATTGGAGTTAAAACCACAGCCCCAGAGTATACCGCTAGCCTTGGTGGCGATGGTGTGATTCGCACCTACGGCAATCTGGCTCCAGTCAATGTCGACGCCTATCCGGGTCGGTATGATTCTGGCTGTTTCGTCTGCCATGCCTAATTGACCGCTTCCGTTTTCGCCCCAGGCCCAGAGGGCACCGCTGTTTTTGAGCGCAATAGTATGGGAACTGCCCGTGGCAATCTGGCTCCAATCGGTATCGGTTCCGATTTGATGAGGGCCGGTGTAATTAAACTGGTTATTTACCCCTAATTCCCCGTTGCTATTGATACCACAGGCCCAAAGAGCGCCGTTGGTTTTCCGGGCGATGGTGTATGCAGCGCCGGCGTCTATTTCAAGCCAGTCGGTATCGGTTCCAACCTGGGTCGGAATGTTTCGATTGGCAGAATCGTTCAAGCCTAGCTGGCCGTAATTGTTTTCTCCCCAGACCCAGAGGGTGCCGTTGTTTTTTATGGCCAGGGTGTGCCCGCCAAAAATATCTGTCGGAAACGAAAAGGGCGCGGCAGATATCTGAAGCCAGGTGTTTTCGCTGCCTATTTGGGTTGGGACATATCTGGTGGTCGTGTCGCCCAAGCCCAATTGGCCGTTATCATTCTGTCCCCAAGACCAGAGCGTGCCGTTGTTTTTTAACGCAATCGTATATTTATGGCCACCGCGGACTTTTGCCCAATTTGTATCCGTGCCTATCTGTACAGGCGTGGTTTTATTCGAGGTAATGCCCACTCCTAACCCTCCCCACCCGTTAAATCCCCAGGACCAGAGGGTGCCGTTTGTTTTCCGGGCAAGGGTGTGCCAGCCACCGCAGGAAATCTCCGCCCAGTCAGAGGCTGTTCCTATCCGGGTGGGAGTATTCCTGTCGGTCGTGTCGCCCAAGCCTAATTCACCTGTTGAATTACCTCCCCAGCTCCAAACAGTTCCGTTTGTTTTGAGTGCCATATTGTGGGAAACCCCAACTGCCAGGACAAGCCAATCTGTATCGGCACCAACCTGGGTGGGCGTATTCCTGTCGGTCGTATCGCCCAGTCCTAATTGGCCGGCATTGTTAATTCCCCAAGCCCAGAGGGTACCGTTGGTTTTAATGGCTAAGGTATGATTTCCGCCGGCGGCTATTTGGGCCCAGTCGTTCTCGGAACCTATTTGGTTCGGCGTATTTTTATTATCATATACAGCCAGACCTAATTGCCCCCACCCATTATATCCCCAGGCCCAGAGGGTGCCGTCGGTCTTTAAGGCAACGGTGTGCTCCGCGCCGACGGCGACCTGCGCCCAGGTTACTACGGCAATAGTCGTTCCAGCCGCTTCATTAGAATAGCCGCTATTACCAATCGTATTATAGGCATATATGCGGTAGTAGTAAGTTGTACCCTGAGTAAGTGCAGTGTCAGAATAAGAGGTTGTATTCGGAGGTAGTGTCACACATAATATATATGTTCCAGCAATACCCGTTTTACGTTCTATCTTGAACCCGTCTTCATCTGTAGAATTGTCAGCCCAGATAAGATTAATTTGTGATGAAGAAACTACAGTAGTAGTCAAGCCGGACGGGACATTGGGAGATGCAGGTCCATCCAGCGTGGTGGCGCTTGGTTCGTTAGAATATGAGCTCTGCCCATCACCGTTATACGCTCTTACCCGATAATAGTAAGTGGTCAATGGAGAAAGGCCGGTATTGGTGTAGGCGGTAATATTAGCCAGTACCGAACCGGCAAAGGCATAGGTGCCGCCGGCGCCGGTTTTGCGCTCTATCATAAACCCGTCTTCGCTGGTGGAATTATCAGTCCAGACGAGGCTAATGGCATAAGCGGAATTAACGGTGACGCTGAGGTTTGTTGGTGCGGCTAAAGGAAGCGTCACTGCGATAGTATTGGAATAAGCGGAATTACCCCGCGTATTAAACGCCCTGACCCGATAGTAGTAGGTGTTTCCGTCAATAAGCCCGGTATCAGAATAAACAGGGGTGTCGGCCGCAACAACGGCTATCTCGGTGAAAGTACCCTGATTTACAGAACGCTCTATCTTGAAGCCGTCTTCGTTGCCGGAGTTATCCTGCCATGAAAGATTGACCTGGGATGAAGACGCGATTACCGCGAAAAGTCCTGACGGCGCAGTGGGCAATAGCGAACCACTGCTGCCTGTGTCAGGATTAGCTACTCCGCAACCGCCGTAATTGAAGCTGGTTATATATGCCACACATATTAAAACTGCGGCAATCCACATCCAACGGTTTCGCATGATTCACCTCCATCGGATTATCGAATTAAAGCACTGCCAAAAGAACCTTGTTTTAATTATGTAACACTTCCGGCAATTTTGTCAAGGGAAAATATTATTTTCGGGCAATATTATTTATCCATTATCCATAAATATCGGTTAACTCTCCAGGATGTTATTGCTATGCATCATCTATCCGGTAATATTTTTCTTGACTACTCTTATGCTTTGAGTATCATCCAGAAATATTTATCAACAACTTTTAGGTACACATCCCCGAACAGGGGAATGAAAGGACGGGAGTTATGGCGAACCCTTTAATCATTACCGGACAGAACCTTAAGATAGAAAACGTGGTCGAAGTAGCCCGGCACAAACGCCCGGTCGAGCTCGACCCCGAGGCCGTCAAGCGCATCAAGGCCTGCCGGGTTATGCTGGATAAGAAAATAGCGGCCGGCGAAATTATGTACGGCATCACTACCGGCATCGGCGAGTTCTCGGAGAAGGTCCTTAATGCCGAAGAGGTGGGACAATTCCAAAAATACCTGGTTTATAACCACGCGGCCGGCATCGGCGAACCGGCTCCGGAGGAATTCGTCCGGGCCGCCATCCTGGGCCGCATCAACGTCCACGCCCACGGCAATTCGGGCAACCGCCTGGAAATCACCCAGACCTTCGTCGACCTGCTCAACAAGGGCGTCACGCCCTATGTCTGCCAAAAAGGTTCGGTCGGCGCCTGCGGCGACCTGGCCCCGATGTCGCAGATAGCCCTTCTGCTCTTGGGCGAAGGCGAAGCCTATTACAAAGGCAAGCTGATGCCAGGTAAAGAGGCGATGGACGCGGCCGGGATTCCCATCCCCGGGCTCAAAGCGCGCGACGGTCTGGCCGCCATCAACGGCTCTAACTTCCTGACCGGCATGAGCGCCATCTTCCTTTACGACGCCAACCGGCTGATGAAACAGGCCGAAATCGCCTGCGCCATGACGCTTGAGGCGCTCAAGGCCAATATGAAACCTTATACGCCCCTGCTGCACGAAGTCAGGGGATTCAAAGGCGCGGTCCGCTCGGCGGCCGCCATCCTTAAGTGCGTCCAGGGCGGCGACCTGCAGTTGGGCAAGATGAAGTGCAAGGTCCAGGACGCCTATTCGATGCGCTCCACGCCGCAGGTCATCGGCGCGGCGCACGACGCACTGGCCTACGCCCGTTCCCAGGTCGAGATAGAGCTCAACGGCGTGGGCGACAACCCCATCTTCTTCGCCGAGAAGAACCTCCAGCTTTCCGGCGCCAATTTCCAGGGCTCGCCGGTGGCCGTGCCGATGGATATGGCCGGCGCCTGCGTCACCATGGTGTCGGTGCTTTCGGAACGCCGCCTCAACCGGCTGACCAACCCGGCGCTGAGCGTCGGATTACCGCCGTTCCTGGCCACAAACCCGGGGCTGTTCTCTGGCCTGATGCTTTCCCAGTACACAGCCGATTCGCTTATCGTCGAACAAAGAATTCTGTCCATGCCGGCCTGCATACAATCCATACCGGCCGCCGCCGACCAGGAGGATTTCGTATCCATGGGCATGAACACTGCCATCAAGAATAAGCAGATTCTCAAGAACGCCTACGGCGTGGTCGGCATAGAATTCATAGCCGCGACACAAGCGCTCGATTTGAGGAAGGGCGAATACCAGTTCGGCAAAGGCACCCAGACGGCCAGAGAGGTCGTCCGCCGCCACGTAAAATTCCTCGACGAGGACCGGCCGCTTTACCCGGACAACACCAAGATGATGGAAGTGGTCGAATCCTGCGAGATTCTTGAAGCGGTAGAAAAAACCGTCGGCAATCTGGAATAAGTCTCGGAATCACAGAGTGGTTTTTATTCCTATGGCGTTCTAGGATGCAAGCAGGCTCGGTACCACGAACACCCACCTTCATTTAGGAAGTTTTTTCAGTTCTTTCGTTTGTTTGAGATAATTAGTTTTGGCAACGATAGACCTACCCAGCCGTTTTTCTAATTGTTTTCTAGCATTGCCGGCTATCGCGCCGCCGGTTTTGGCATCCGATTTCAGCTTCGGCACGCCTCGGGAATCGTCTGTGCGGTGAATTTCTGTGGTGGCGCGCTCGCCTAACATGGTGAATATCAACTCGAAATCATCCATATGGTCCCTGAGGTTCTGCCGTTGCAGTCCTTTTAGTTCCTTATATTGGCTGGGCGTGACGCCGAAGGTGGCTTTTGATATCTCCGAGGTCAGGATTTCATAATCTTTTTCCTCTTGCGCGCCGCGTTTTTGCCATTCATCGGTAAGTTCCTCGCGGATAGCGATGCCGCGCATCCGTTTTTCTATCCAGTCGTCCGGGTAACCCTTGGCCTTATACAATGCCCGGGTGCGTTTGGTGGCGATTTCCGGGTCTTCTATTTCCTTTATCCGCTCGTAACCGACCTTAGCCAGCCAGCGCTTGAACGGTTCGGCCTTGGGCGAGGGAATGGACTGGATGATGCGGAAAATGCCTTCGGTATTGGCGCAGTTCATCTTTTGTGGGCCACCGGCCGTGCTAATCTGAAGGGTATGGACAAATTGTCCATACCCTTTATTTAATTCCTCATCTCTTAAGCGCATTTTATTGATATAATCTTTCGGGTTAGTTGAATCAGTCAGCGCTAAAACTACATCTTCTATGGCAAACCACCATTCGTTTTTATGCAATGCCTTGCGGATTTTTCGTCCGCGGAAAATAGCTATTTTCGTTGCGGGGGTAAGTTCATTATTCATATTTACTCCTTCCGGAATCTCAATATCACTAAGACTAAAATCCCGCCGAAATAAACCCCTAAAGGGAAGCGGTAACTCTAACTTATGGATTCGAAGCGGCTTTAATATATCTAATCCTACCGAATTAATCAAGTATTTACAATATCATCAATCACCGTAAAAACTCTTCAGGCGTGTTTTGTATTCAGGCTGGTCCATACTCTGGACATGGTCAGCGCCATCCACCAGCCATAGTTGGGCTTTGCGGTTTGTGGCTTCATAAAGCCGGATTGACTCGGTATAAGGGATGAAACTGTCGGCGGTACCATGGATAATCATCACACGGCGGCCGTCCAGCCGGGGCATTAGTTTTTCGGGCTGGTTATCGGCGATATCCACCCCGGTCCAGACCCATCCCCAGAACCGACTCAGATACCAGACCGGCGTAGCCAGCGGCCCAAAGTTCTTGAGCACCTTGGCCCGGGCGACGGTTTCCAGTTGGCCGAACGAGGCATCTATGACAATCCGGTTAAAAATACCGTATTCAGCCGCGGCCCGGATAACGGCCGACCCGCCCATAGAGTACGACAGCGCGTAAACCGGAACACCGGGACAGGTCCGGGTTATCCAATCATAAGCGGCCTTGATATCTCGTGATTCCTTTATGCCGAAGGTGGTCAGATAACCACCGCTGTCGCCGTGGGCGCGGAAGTCACATATGAGGGCGTTGTAACCCAGCTGGTGGACCATGGCTACCGGTTTCAGGAAGTTTTCCTTATTTACGCCCAGCCCGTGCGTAACCAGTATCACGGGTTTCTTGGACTGTCCGGCCGGGATAAACCAGCCGGAAAGGCGGATGCCGTCAGAATAGAATGATACGTCGGTATAGTTTTTGAGTCCGGCATCGGCCGGCGTGCCTTTGGGCGAGACTTTTTGCGGGTGTAACTGGATGGCCGCGAATAAGAACGGGCCGGCGATAAAGACAACAATTCCGAAATGAAGAAGTCCGGTCACCAGTTTCCGCGCCCTGGTTTTGGGTTTGATTATTCCGGCTACGGCCCGCCTGACCCCATAGCTAAAAATATGAAGCAGAATAAGAATCAAGCCTAAGGCAATGACATCGAACAGGAACGAGCTGAATCTGTAGCGCCCGGAAATAAGCCCGGCCAGGGCTAGCCCCCGGGCGTAAACAACCGCGGACAATACCGCGATATAAATTGCAATAAATATCAGCCGCTTGCGGGTCAGCATATCGGCCATAAACAACCGGAGACGCTCTTTTATCACAGGCGTATTATGCCCGGCATTCCGGCGGTGTCAATAGAATTATTCCAAGCGCCGCGCATTACGATAAAAACATTGACAATTTTGCCGTAATGGGCTAAATTATCGGTGTTAAAAGAAGGAGTAATCATATGAAGAATGAAAAAGGATTCACGCTGATTGAATTATTGCTGGTGGCTGTCATCATCGCCATCCTGGCATCAGTGGTGGTCGGTAATTTCGTCGGCCAGGAGAAGAAAGTCTATGACGCCAGGGTCAAGGCTGATTTCGCCACGATATCAACGGCCTTGGACCTGTATTCTCTGGATAACGGCATGTTCCCGTCCACCGAACAGGGGCTGAAAGCACTGATTGAAAAGCCGTCTTCCACGCCGGTGCCGTCAAACTGGACCAAGCGCTATCTGGTTAACGACCCGGACGACCCCTGGAAAAAAGAATATAAATACCGTTACCCGGGCGAACATAATAAGGACCGTTTTGATATCTGGTCCACCGGCCCGGACGGCAAAGACGGCACCGAGGACGACGTCGGTAACTGGAAAACAACACAGTAGACCAAGTTACAAGCCCTGCTTTTATCGGCCGTAACCCAATATCCTGATGAACAAATATTCCGAACCAAAATCAGGCTTCCGTAAACCGGCCAAGGGGTTCACCCTCATCGAGTTAATGGTTTCCGTCATTATCATTTCCATCAGCGTCATCAGCATCTACCAGGCATTCATCGGCTGTATGGACGGCAAGGTGGCGGCGGAGAATTATAACCGCTGCACCGTCCTGGCGCTGGAGCAAATCCAGAAGTTCGAGGAGGAATCAACCGGTTCGGGCGGAACCGAGCAATTGTCGGAAAATAACCGGCTGTTCGAATGGACCATCGAAAGAAAAGACCTGACCGGAAACGCCTATGACGCTTACCCGTCACTGAAAGCCATAATCCTGAATATGAAATGGCAGGGGCCGGGAGAGCACCGCAAGGGACAGATGACATGGACTTATTACACAATACCTCGGCAGGAATAAAACCCGATCTCGGCCGGACCGAAGCCGGGTTCACGCTCCTGGAGCTTATCGTCACCTCTGTGCTGGCCGCCATGGTGATGATGTCGGTCTATTCGGTTTTTAATTCCGGCATTACGGTCTGGAACGCCACTTACGAGGCGAGCAATACGGACAACATTTATCTCAACATCGAACGGATTAACCGCGAGCTGTCCGGCATGCTCAATTTCGCGCCGATTGGTTTTACCTGCGATAACCGCCGAATGACCTTCCCGGCCATGGTCAATGCCCCGACTGAGGATAAAAACACCACCGCATCAGACCAAATACCGGCCGAACCCGCGAAGACATTCGGCCGCCCGGGCTGGATAAGCTATTGGTTCAACGCCGACAAAGGCGAGTTATCACGAAACCAAGGTGTTTACGGGAAGCGCCTGACCGATGATAAGTACCAGGTGCTGCTCACCGAACTCAAGGATGTCAGTTTCTCTTTCGTAAAAACCGAAACCGCCGGCTCCTCGGAGCAGGGTTTCCTGCCTCAGACGGTCAAGATAGAAATCCAAACCAAGGACAAAACTTTTACCAGAACCATATACATACCGCTGTCCAAAGCGGCCAAGAACGAGCAAAGATGAATATTATAGGTTGTGAACGCAGTGCGCCACCCCGCCGCAGCGGGCAAGGAAGCATCCTGGTTTTTACGGTCTGGGTGATATTTATCCTGACCATATTCGCCATGACCCTGGCCGGCATCGTTTCGGACCGGATATTCTTCGCCCAGGGCTACCGGGAACGGGCCCAGGCGTACATCGCCGCCTGCTCGGGCATCAACCAGGCCATAGCCGAAATCAAGAAAGACACCCAGGCCAATAATTACGACACCCTTAACGAACTCTGGTGCAGCAACGCCGAATTATTCAATAATCAGCCTATAGGCAGCGCCTTTTTCAGCATTTCTTTCAATTGGACGGACGGCGGCATATCATACGGTATGCACGACGAGGAAAGCAGCATCAATATCAACACCGCGTCGCAGAAGGTGCTGGAAACGCTGTTTAAGAACCGGTACGACCTGCTGACCCCGTCCGAGGCCGAGTCCATCGCCAACGCCATAATCGACTGGCGTGACGAGGACAGCAACGAGCGCCAGGGCGGCGCAGAGAATAATTATTACCAGTCATTATCCAACCCCTACCCCTGCAAGAACAAACCCTTTGATTTTATAGAGGAACTCCTACTGGTTAAGGGTATTACCGACGATATCTACGATAAAGTCAGGGATATCATTACCGTATACGGAGACGGCCGGGTCAACATAAATACGGCTTCCGGCGCTGTATTTATGGCCCTGGGCCTGAGCGATGAGCTGGCCAATAAGGTTATCCGTTACCGCAACGGGCCGGATGAAACCAGGCAGACCGAGGACGACCGGTCTTTTGTGGAGATGTCATCCATCGTCAGCGTCATCAACCAGGCCATCCCGCTGACCAGCGACGAATCGCAGGCGCTCAATAACCTGGTGGCCACCAACGCCATCATCACCAAATCAAACCATTTTCGGATACAAATAAAGGGATTCACCGGCGCGGCCGATGACCCTAAAAATAGCCGGACTATTACTTGCATTATAAAGCGAAATGGTAAGATTTTATACTGGAACGAGTAGGACATAGCCGATATAAAATATATAACTTCATATGAGCCTATTATTTAAAAATCAGACGACACTGGCCATAGAAATCAACGCCGAGGTGATAAAAATAGCCCACCTTCAGGCCGGCAATAATCCGGAACTGCTGGGTTTCGCCAGCAACGATATCCGGGCGGCCAGCGACGACCAGATTGTCGAATTCATCCGCAATTTCACCACTCTTAACAAAATCAAGACGCCCAACGTAATCAGCGTCATCCCGGGACGGTTCACCATCACCAAGAACATCGAACTGCCCTCAACCGACCCGGTCGAGATAAAACAGATTATCCAACTCCAGGCCAGCCGGCACAGCCCGTATTCACGCGATGAAATCATCATCGACTACCTGCCGATCGGGGTATTCAAGGGCGGATATACCAGGGTACTGCTGGTCATCGTCAACCGCGACCACATCAAGAAAAATCTGGATATCATCGAGCGGTCCGGGTTGAGGGTCAAGAAAGTGGTCTTTCCACCGAAACCATGTCCCAATGGTATACCCAGCAGTCAGACAACCCGGTCGGGGTGCTTCATATAGATTCGGGCAACATGGATTTCAGCGTCGTCCATAACGGCAAGCCGATATTCTTGAGAATCATCACGCTGGGCGCCAACCAGCTCATCTACGACCACGATAAATATATACAAAAATGCCAGGAGGAAATCCGCCATTCGCTGGAGGCATACCAAACCGAGAACATGGGTAGTGTCAGTCAGCTGATAGTCACCGGCGCGACCGAAAAGGCAGATTTCGGGAATATCGTCCGCGATGCCACCGGCATTCTGCCCAAACTGGAACCATGGTCCGGACTGGTTCCGATTGCCAAAGAGGCCGAAGAGCAAAAAGCGGCCGCTGCTCCGGACGTATCTTTCCACGCCGTTATAATCTCAGGGCTCAAATATAATAAAACCAGGATAGACCTGACGCCGGAGGAATTAAAGCTCCAGCAATCCGTAGCCGAGAAAAGCCGCGACGTCATCAAGCTGGGCACCTTGGTTATCGTTATCCTAGTCCTAATAACCATCATCTTCGGCCAGAAAATATGGCTGAAGACCTCGTTTACCACCAAGCTCAAGTCATACTATGACCAGCACCACTCCAAGGCCGTGGAACTGAGCCAGAAACACAAGAAAACGCTAGCGGTGGACAACTACCTGCGCCAGCAGAAAATGCCCCTGGAATCGCTGGCCGAACTGCAAAAACTCACCCCGGATACGATATATTTCGAAACAACCACCTACGAATACGGACGGGACAAGCGCCGGATGATTATCCGGGGTGTGGCCAACACCAGTAACGACGTAACTTTTCTAAGGGAACAGATGGAAAAATCATCTTATTTCAATAAGGTTGAAATAAAATCAATGGCAATCCAGGCAGTCAAAGAAGGAACGGTTATAAAAGAAGTTATCAATTTTGAAATCGCCTGCGGATTTAAAGATTCCAAAACAGAACCGGCAAAATAATTAAAGTATGAAGTTTCTATCCAAAATGTCCAGCCGGGAACGGACGCTATTTTACGTGACATTGATCACAGTGGGATTTTTCCTGATAATGCGCTTCATTATTTCGCCCATGCGCGATAAACTGAGCACCTTAAACAGCCAGATAGAACAATCCAAACAGGAAATCGATAATGACAAAACTGTCCTCAGCCGTGAAAAGGCCATTAACGATAAATACGAGAAATACAAGGAGTATTTCCGTGAACCTAAATCCGACGCCGATATGCTGGGCGACCTGATCAAAACAGTAACCGAACTGGCCAATAACTGGAGCCTAGTCATTGTCAGCAATAAACCGGCCATCGAGGAGAAAGACAACAAGGGCGTCAAGACTAAATACTACGTGGTCAGTATGGAAACCGAAGGCAAAATGAACCAACTGGTTAATTTCCTTTACGAACTCAACACCAAGAAGCGAATAATCTACATCGAGAAAATAGAGCTCAGCCCAAAAGTCAAAAGATCGGACACCCTCCGGGCGTCAATTACCATATACGAAACTTTTATACAATAGCCCGGTAACAAAACGGTATGCATTCTCCGGCTAATCACGAAAATCCCGCACCCGGCAAATCCAAAAGCACCATAATAATAATCTTCATGGCCGGATTGCTGGTTTCAGCTGTCGGCCTACTGGGGATACTTTTACCTAAAGGCCCTGTCGAAATCTCGCCGATGACAACCAACCAGCCCGCTCTGCCGGAAGTCCCAGCGCCCGCAGACAATCCCGAACCGGCGCCGGAGCCGGCCCGGAATCCCGAGCCAACCCCGGTAACTGACCCTGCCACCAAACCTGTCGCTCCACCGCCCGAAAAGCCGGAGATATCAGCCCAGCCCAGGCCCCAAACACCGGCCGACCAATCCGTAAAGCCTTCCGAACCATCCGCCGGGTCAAACCAACGGGTCCAAAACGCAATGAGCAAATGGTCCGATACCAAAACTAAAATCATCGGTCTGATAAAACGGTTCAAATACCAGGAAGCCATCTCTTTGGGAAATGATTTCTACAACAAGGAGGTTATCCCGATCGAGTCCATCACCAATTCCAGCGCCGCTGACATAAGCCGCCTAAAGAAGGAAACCAGCGCTTACCTTAATGAACTGACCGGCACGCGCCAAGTATTCCAGAACATTATCAGCTCGCTTACACCACAGGTCAATAAAACCGGGAGCATCTCTCGTAAGAAAATAAGCTTCGATACTCTCCAAATTTGGGTAACCAATGCCGACGAGACCGGCATCGAAGGCGAAATCGCCGGCGCCACCGGGAGCAAATACTACCGCCAGTGGCAGGATATCCAGCCCCGGATTGTTTATGAACTCCTGCCTAATACTACCGGGAAAGACCAGGTTTACAAGGCCATTTTCTGTTACAACCATAATCTGGAATCGGACGGCGAGCAAATACTGATTTCCTATTTCCAGCGCAGTCCGCAGGAAAAAACCTGGATAGACGAAATCCTGTCCCGGTATGACCCTGAATTCGGCGGCATAATCCCCCAGGGCGGCTTTGTTATTTACCAGAGCCAGTGGGTCCGGCCCGAGGACAAATATCAACTGGAACGCGGCTACGTAAAATACAACGGCGCCTGGATATCTTTCGACCAGATGATGCAGTTGAAAGGGCTGGTCAAGTTCCATGACCGCTGGGTCACAGCCAAGGAAAAAGACCGGCTGGACGCGCAGTCCAAGGCATTGGAGGCGCTTAAAGCCAATCTGGCGCCCAAGGGCGTAATTGATAAACCCGGCGCCGACACCGAACAGCTGGCCTGGAACCTTGCCCGAACCAAAACCACGCCGCATTACAGCGTCAAGACCAACCTTTCACAGGACGCGCTCAACGACATCGGTTACGTCATGGAATGCCTCTATTACGAATTCAAGAAGATATTCAAGCTGATGGGCGACTTCCAATTCAAACTTGATGTGCTGGTGTACAAGAACCAGAAAGAATATTACTATAACGGAGGCATGAAAGACACGGGCGGATTTTTCTCACCCCGTAAAATCGGTAACAACTCGGGCGGATTGATTATGGCTTATTACCAGACCAATCCGTTGCTCAACACCAGCATGGTCCTGCTCCACGAAGGCACCCACCAATTCCTGATGCTGGGCACTAAAATCAACGTGCCCATCTGGGTTAACGAAGGCCTGGCCACTTATTACGAATCGAGTAAATTCGAAGGAGAAAACCTTAAAACTAATCTTATTAACAAAGGCCGATTGGCCGAGATTAAATACGCCTTACAGGCTGGTAATTACGTAAAGCTCGGCGATTTCATCACAACCACCTCTGACAAATATAAAGGCGGCGGCTATTATGCCGAAGGCTGGAGCCTGATGTATTTCTTGTTCAACTGGCGGGACGGCTTTTACGCCGACGAACTGGAGGCGTATATCAATTACTTCCGAAATAACCCCAGCCTGACGGCTCAACAGCACATCGATATCTTCGAGCAAACCTTCAAAACCAAGGTGGAGATTATGGAAGCGCAGTGGAAAGATTACACCAAATCTCTCAACTGATTTACTTCTTGACCGGCTCCTGAGGCTGAACTTCCTTGGACTTATCAAACTTATTTGCAAACGGAGCATACATCGGTATTGACGCCGGGTTGACGCTCTGTTTGGTTACCGCCTCAACAACAGCCCGCTGGAGAATCAGGTCATCCTGCAGGTCAATCAAAAATTCCTGCCCGCGTTCGTCCGCGACGCGCCGGCGGATATGCTGCCTAAGCGCTTGGCGAACTTCTTCCTTCTCCAGGCGGGTCTTAAGATTCTGGTAGAGCTCGTCAAACTTGGGGTAACGATTGCCGTCCATACCGTCATCATCGGCTAATGCCTGGAATAATTTTTGTGAGGCCGCGTAGTTGTCATTAAGATAATTATCCAGTTGTCCGGAATCGAGCAGTTTATTGAACTCGTAATCCTTGGACAAGTCCCTTTCTGTCTCAGAAACCTTGATATCCGGTTCCAATCCGCCCACTCCGTTAGTTTTATGTATAGAACGGCCGGTAGGAAGGTAATACAAGGCTATAGTCATTCTCAACACCGGGTGCGGGTCAAGAGCCTTAAGCTCAAAAAGGTGCTGAACACTGCCTTTGCCGAATGTGGTTTTACCGACCAGAACAGCCTTTTTATGGTCCTGAAGAACGCCGGACAGTATCTCCGACGCGCTGGCCGAGTATTCGTCAACCAGCACGTAAATGGGCACATCTATTTTATCAGGCATTACTGACTTGTATTCTTCCACATTGCCCTGCCGGTCACGGGTAGTAACCAGAATCATGTCTTTGTCCAGTATGCGATCAAGAATCTCGATGACCGCCTTGAGGTACCCGCCTCCGTTACGGCGCACGTCTATTATCAATGATTTCATGCCCTGTTTGGTCATGGCATCCAAACAACTCTTGGCCTCATCGGCGGTCTTGTCGCCGAAGGTGGTAATCAACAGGTAACCGACCTGGCCGGGAAGCATCTCGTACCGGGCGGTCTTAACGTTGACGATGGCCCGGGTAAGGGTGAAGTCGCGCTCCTTGGTCCAACCCCTCCGGAAAACCTTGATTTTAACCTGGGTGTCCGGGTCTCCCTTGAGTTTATTGACCAGGTATTCCATATCCTTGCCCCGGGTGGATTCACCTTCTATTTCGGTTATCCGGTCAAGCGACCTCAGCCCGGCTTTGTAAGCCGGCCAGCCGTACATCGGGCGCTCGATAGTCAGGTATTCATCACGCACATTGACATAGGCGCCGATGCCGCCGTAACGCATATTAAGCGACTCCTGGGCCTTGCGCCGTTCATCAGCGTTCTGGTATGAGGAAAATCTGTCCAAACTGCCGACCAGACCGGCCGCGGCCGCTTCCATAAGTATTTTATTGTCTTTTGATTTATTCGGATCCACATATCGTTCCTTAACCAATCCAAGTATCTCATCCAAAAGCTGGTAATTATTGCCCATCGACCCCTTACTTTCCTGCATCTGGTAATAGTCCTGAAGCTCCTTGTATTTCAGGAAAAGGCTTGCCATCCGGCCGGTTTCGGTCGGGTCTATGCTGAGTTCCCTGAGAACCTCCTTGCTCCGTTCAAACTGGTCCATATCGGCCAGGGCCAGCGCGGCGGCTAATTTCAGGTTCGGGTCTTTCTGGTTAAGTATCTCCCGGACATTAGCCACGGCCTTGGGCTCGCCGGTCAGCTGGTAAAGCAGTTTGCTTAAAGCCAACCGCTGGTAAGTATTCACCGAAGATTCCAGTATGTCACGGAGCGCGTCAACCAGCTCTTTGCGGGGCGCTGTTTCCGGCTGATTGTACCTGACCAGGCTGCCTAGGAGCTCGGCGGCTATCAGGCCGGCCTTCCCGGCGCCTTGTGATTTTATGATGCCGATAAAAACGCTGATGCTTTCGGGTTGGCGGTCCAGCCGGTAAAGTATCCGGGCGCAGGCCAGGCGTATGTTGACGCTGGGGTTTTTAAGCCCGTCCTCAACCACCAGAAGCGACAGGTTCCCGACTGATTCTATTTCGCGCACGGTGGCCCAGAATTCAGAGGTCTCAATGGCGTTTTCCGTAGCCGCATTATACGCCTCCAGCTTCTTCATTGACTCACCGGGATTTATCGCATCCTCGGCAAAGGCAACGGATATCAGGACCAAACACATCAACGCAAACATCAGCTGCTTTTTCATAATACTCTCGTTTCTTTAAGGGAATCGGTTATTTGAATTTTATATTTATCTCTTCGGCCAGTTCGACCTTGAATGCGCCGCCGGTCAATTTACTGAGCTCTTCCATGGCACCTTTCATGTTCACTATGTTATCAGGAGTAAAATTCTTCTGGTACTTTTCCATGGCGCCTTTCCATTTATCCATAGAGGCGAATAATTTATCACCGTCTATCTCCATAAAGATAATCTTGTTGCCATCCCGGAAAGAAGCGTTGGTTTCGACTATCTCCGCGCCGCAGGTCAGGCCCATGGAAATGCGCAGACCTTTAAGAAACTGCTTGGCCATTTCCATATCCGCTTCACTATCGGAACCAGGCTCTTCCTTGTTTTCGGGCTGTTCAACCTGCTCCGGATCCTTCGGCTCAGGTTTTTCCTTGGATTCCTGAACAGCTGTTTTCTTAAGGGGCGACTTGATAGTCAACACGGTTGCCTTGCCGTCGACGGTTTTCTTAAGGACGAACCCGAAAGCCTCCATAGCCGAAGCCGAAGGCGCGCTCATACCACCCATAAAACTGCTCATCGGACCGGCTGACTGGGGATTAAGCTTGATCTTGGTGATATCGGTGAAAGTATACGCCACGTTAAAGCAGATAAACCCATCCTTGGTCGTTTCCTTGGAGAACGATTCGAAATAAACCCCATCGCCGTAGGAAGAGGTCGCTTTGCGGAATTCCTTTTCCATGGCCGCGGTTTCGTCCTCTTTTTTACCTTTCTCATCCTTGACGCCGGGCATAGCCGTCATCATGCCGTTGAGCATTTCAAAGGTCTCTTTGCTCAGGCCGATGGTCTGCTTGATTCTGCCGGAACCGTCGGGATTGACGCTTACATTAATATCAACCTTAAAACATCCTATTGTAACCAAGATAACCAACCCGAATACCGCCCAAATAATCAGTTTCTTCATAAAGCTCGCCTTTCATTTGGTATTAAATACCGATGCAAAACCTGGAATGGTAGTATCTAAACCTTCAAAGTCAAGTTTTAGTTGACTAGTCGGTCTGGCGGGTTACAATAAGTCGTTTTTATTAGCGATAAATTTATCTATGCTAGACTAGAAAGAGTTGCCTATGAAAAAGATAAAGGTCATCATAATGGGCGCGGCCGGCAAAGATTTCCACACCTTCAATACCTGTTTCCGCGACAACCCCAAGTACGAAATAATGGCATTCACGGCCACCCAGATACCAGACATCGCCGGGCGGAAATACCCGCCAGAACTGGCCGGCAAGCTTTATCCCAAAGGCATCCAGATATATCCGGAAAGCGACCTGCTCAAGCTTATCAAGAAGTATAAGATAGACGAGGTCTATTTCGCCTACAGCGACGTGTCTTATGATTACATCGACGGCCACCGCAAGAAGGTTGAAAAAGCCGGAGCCGAGTTCAAGCTGCCCGATCCGAACGCCACCATGATAAAGGCGCACAAACCGGTCATCGCCATCTGTGCGGTCCGGACCGGGGCCGGCAAAAGCCCCTGCACCCGCCGGGTGGTCAACATCCTAAAACAGCATAACAAAAAAGTCGCGGTCATCCGCCATCCCATGCCATACGGCGACCTGAGGGAACAGATTGTCCAACGCTTTGAAACCATCCAGGATATGAACAAGCATAAATGCACCATCGAGGAACGAGAGGAATACGAACCGCACATCGTCAAAGGCGCCATCGTCTATGCCGGAGTCGATTATCAGAAGATACTTGATGCGGCCGAGAAAGAAGCCGACTTCATACTCTGGGACGGCGGCAACAACGACACCCCCTTCTACAAGCCCAACCTGTACATCACCGTAGCCGACCCCTTAAGGGCCGGACACGAGCTGTCGTATTACCCCGGCCGGGTCAACTTCGAGATGGCCGATGTAATCGTCATAAACAAGGTCGATACGGCCGAACCGTCGGCCGTGGAAAGCATCGCTAAAAACGCCAAGAAATATAATCCCGATGCCATAGTCATCAAAGCCAATTCGCCCATCTTCGTGGCTGATTCCGCCGTCATCAAGGGCAAAAAGGTCCTGGTCATCGAGGACGGCCCGACCGTGACGCACGGCGAAATGGGTTACGGCGCCGGATTCGTGGCCGCCAAAAAATACAAGGCCAAGGAAATCATCGACCCCAGGCCTTATGCCGTCGGCAAGCTGGCTGAAGTATTCAAGAAATACAAACATACCAAGTCCGTACTGCCGGCCGTCGGTTACAGCGCCCAGCAAATCAAAGACCTGGAAGCGACCATAAAGAAAACGCCGGCTGACCTGGTAATCATAGCCACGCCGATAGACCTGCTTAAGTTGGTCAAGATTGACAAGCCGTCGGTTCGGGTTACATACGAGCTGGAAGAAATCACAAAGCCAACGCTGGAAGATATCGTTAAGAGGATGCTCTAACCCGGCGGTTAGTGTATCAGGCGTGTTTTGACGGTATCCAGCGAGAAATTCTTGCCAGGGCAATTGGTCTCGCCTTTGTCCACATCGCGATGGACGACAATATTGCCGGACGGAATATTGTATTTCTGGCAAAGTTCCTTGAGCAGTTTTAACAGCGCCGAGACCTGTTTTTCCGTAGGATTCTTCTGGTCGAAGTCCCCCACCAGGCATATCCCTATTGACTGCTGGTTCATCTTGCCGTCCCAGCAATGAACGCCCGGAATCTGCTTGTCCCAGCGTGCGCCGGTTTCCACCTGGCCGTCCTTGGAGTTCGTTCCGTTGCCGATGACAAAGTGATAGGCCAGACCCTCGGCCAGCCCTTTTTCTTCCCGGTGATACCTGTCAAATATTTTGGCGCTGCCGTTCTTGGTGGCGCTGTGATGAATGATAATATATTTCCACTGGACATTTGCTGATACCGCCTTCTGGTCATCCTTGACCGGTGCCAACTGGTTGACCGCCTGGGGTTTCGGGGTAAAAGACGCCTTATTAGCGCTGACTTGTTTGGATACCTGCCCCTTAAGACCAGCGGTTGTTTCGGCTATTTTCTGGTCAACAATGGCCTCTTCGGTCTGGGCTAACCCCGGGTCTGAGGCAAAAAGATATGCCGCAAAGGCAAACGCCACCACGGCGCCTATGGTCAACATAAAATCAAGGAATTTCATAGTACTACCTGATATCTATATCGGCAGGAGTGCCCGAGGACTTGAGCCAGCAGTATGAATCAGCAAGTAAACGCCTATCCGCCTATTTCTTAACGTAGAACGGATTGGCCCGCTCGATATACTCGTGTGTAGCCTTCTTGTCCGCTTCGGGTATGGACAGGTCAAAGGGCATATCCACAGAGTTGACAATGCGGCTGACCAGCTCCAGCCCGAACTGCCCGAGTATCTTCAGCCCGGCCGGGCTCATCAGGCGCATATTATCCAGCGGCGTATGGCCGTAGTTGCCGCTGTAACGATGCAAGGCGATGGACGGTATGCCCTTCTCATTGAACGGGATATTGTCGCTGGAATAGGCCGAATGACCCGTCTGGAAGGGAATACCTTTTTCTTTGGCGAATGAATCGACAAAAGTGGCCATCTGCTCCGTGCCGCAGATAACCGAACCGTTATTGCCCATGACCGTGCCGGCTACATCCACGTTGATGAGCAGTTTGACCTGGGGCGTATTGAGCATCACCGGCGGTTTGGGCTTGGCCAGTTCTTTCTTATGCTTTTCGGTGTAGGCCCAACTGCCCTTGAGCCCCATCTCCTCGCTCCCGAACCATACAAATACTATGGTCCGCTTGGGCGGATGCTGGGCGAAATACCGGGCGAATTCGGCGATGGTCACCGAGCCGCCGGCGTTGTCGACGCAGCCATCCACCTTGTTGACGCTGTCATAGTGGCCGACGATATAGATTTTCTCATTGGGCAGGTCAGTTCCCTTGATTTCGGCCACCACGTTGCGCGAGGTAGCCTTGAACTCTTTCTGTTTGGAAATGATGTTAATCGTCTTGGCGCCCTTTTGAATCATCTCCAGCCCGTCTTCGTAGCTGATGAATACGGACGGTATCTTGCCAAAAGCCTTGAGGAACAAATCGCCCTGTTTCAGCTGCGGCAGCTGCGGCGTGGCTTCGTAGATGCGTATCAATGCCTTGACATTATTCTGCCTTAGGCGCAGGAACATGGTCTTGCTGATATTCCCCTGGTAAACCATGGCCACCTTGTTCCGGGCGGCATTGATATGCTCGGGCGAGAATGAGTTGAGGTAGACCACTTCGGACCGGACGCCCTTGTCCGGGGTTGAACCGCTGTTGCCCATAACCGAAACGTTATAACGCTTGCGGTAAGGGCTCAGCACCTCGACCGAGGCGTGGATGTCCTGGTAGGCCTGAATCTGGAAGGTCTCTTCCCTGGGATTCAGCCCGACGGACTTGAGGTATTTCCTAAGCATATCCGCGGCGCGCTTTTCCTCGGATGAACCGCCCAGACGCGGGAATGATAACTGCTTTAGTAACCTATAAGCATTCTGTTCGTTGAATACTGTTTCCATAAATCAATCCTTTCTAATACTTCTCACCACAAACCTGCCCGACTATGCCAGTCAGGCGAAGACACAAAGAGCACAAAGAATATCTCTTACTCCTATTTATAGCGATGTCAAATAATTCATTACCTGCCCCGCCGCGGTTGCGAAGTTTTCTTGACGCTATGGATATTTTTAGATAATGATTGTGATATGAGTATTGGCTCTAGAACCGGCATAGAAATCAGGCAGTTAATCCTGGACAAAAAGGCCAGCGCCCAAGAGGTGGTCAGCGAACTACTCAAACACATCAAGTCTGCCGACCATAAAATAAAGGCCTATTTGACCCTGTGCGAAGAACAGGCGCTCAAGCAGGCAAAACTCATAGATGAAAAGATAGCGGCCAAACAGCCGGTCGGCGCCCTGGCCGGCATCCCCATCGCCATCAAGGACAATATCTGCACCGAAGGCGTCCGGACTACCTGCGCCTCGAAGATACTGGGCAATTTCATACCGCCCTACGACGCCACGGTCATCAAGAAAATCAAGGCGGCCGACGGCATCATCATCGGCAAGACCAACCTGGACGAATTCGCCATGGGCTCGTCCTGCGAGAACTCGGCATTCGGCCCGACCTACAACCCGCACAACACGGCTTACGTGCCGGGCGGTTCCAGCGGCGGCTCGGCCGCGGCGGTGGCCGCCTCTATGGCGCCCCTGGCCCTGGGCTCGGACACGGGCGGCTCCATCCGCCAACCGGCCGCGCTCTGCGGCGTGGTCGGACTGAAACCAACCTACGGCTCCGTCTCGCGCTACGGCCTGGTCGCATTCGCCTCATCACTGGACCAGATTGGGCCTATCGCCCGAACCACGGCCGACGCCGAACTGCTCTATTCGGTCATCAACGGACACGACCCGCTGGATTCGACATCAGCCCAATCGAAAGACAAGCCGACCGGCGGACCGGTAGACCTTAAAAATCTGCGCATCGGACTGCCCAAAGAATTCTTCGCCGAAGGCATCCAGCCGGAGATAAAAGAGTCGGTCCTTGCGGCCATAGAGGCCTTTCGCAAAATGGGCGCACAAATAAAGGATATCTCCCTGCCGCACACAAAATACGGCATTGCCACATATTACCTGATAGCCCCATCCGAGGCCAGCTCCAACCTGGCCCGTTACGACGGCATTCATTACGGCTACCGGGCCAAGGAACCGGCTAACCTGATGGACCTCTACGCCCGGTCGCGCGACGAGGGTTTTGGTCCGGAGGTCAAGCGCCGGATTATGCTCGGCACCTTCGCCCTGTCCTCGGGCTATTACGACGCCTATTACCTCCAGGCGCTCAAGGTCAGGCAACTGATAAAGCAGGACTTCGATAACGCCTGGAAGGACGTGGATGTGATAATCGGGCCGACCTCGCCCATCCCGGCGTTCAAGGTCGGAGCCAAGATAGACGACCCGCTCCAGATGTATTTGTGCGATATATTCACCGTCACGGCCAACCTGGCCGGGATTCCGGGCATATCCCTGCCGTGCGGGATCACCCGGGATAAACTGCCCATCGGACTTCAGATACTGGGTAAGGAGTTTGACGAAGCAACATTATTCAAAGTGGCCAGTGCCTTTGAAGAGACAAGAGACAAGTGACAAGAGACAAGAAAAGAGGAACTCCCACGTAGAGACAAGCAACAGGAGATAAGTATATGGAGGAGAGGAAAAAGGGATATCGCAATTTATTAGCGTGGCAAAAAGCTGACGAGTTAGCCTTTCAAATATATAAAGGAACAGAACTCTTCCCCAAATCAGAGTTATACGCCCTTACTTCTCAATTAAGAAGAGCTGCTTTATCGGTACCAACAAATATAGTTGAAGGCTTTGGACGCAAGGGCAAAGGCGAAATGAAATATTTTACCAATATTGCTTTAGGTTCATTAGCCGAAGTAGAATATTTACTTGGTTTTTCTGAAAGATTAGGTTATTTATCAAAGGATGCATATAATAAATTTGAGGGAATAAGAAACGAAACAGGACGACTACTCTGGGGTTATTACGAATCGTTGTAATAATTCCTTGTCTCCTGTTCCTTGTCTGAACGAGCCAGGGCAAGCACTTGTCTCTTGTTGCTTGTCTCCTGTCTCTTGTATATTATGGAATACAAAATAGTCATCGGCCTGGAAGTGCACGTGCAGATAAAGACAGCATCCAAGATGTTCTGCGGCTGTCCGACGCTCTACGGCATGCCGCCCAACAAGCAGACCTGCCCGGTCTGCCTGGGCCTACCCGGAGTCCTGCCGGTCATCAACAAGAAGGCGGTGGAGCTGGCCATCAAGGCCGCCCTGGCCCTAAACTGCGCCATCAACACCCCGACTAAGTTCGACCGCAAGAACTATTTCTATCCCGACCTGCCCAAGAACTACCAGATTTCGCAATACGACCTGCCCCTGGGCAAGAACGGGCACCTTGACATCGGCAAGGGCAAGAAGATAGGCGTCACCCGGGCGCATCTGGAAGAGGATTCGGGTAAGTCCATCCACGAAGAGAATACCGATTACTCGCTGGTGGACCTGAACCGAACCGGCGTGCCGCTCCTGGAAATCGTCAGCCAGCCGGAAATCTCATCGCCCGAAGAGGCCTACCAGTACCTGACCACCCTGAAAGAGCTTATGATATACTTAGGCATCTCCGACTGCGATATGGAAAAAGGCTCTCTCAGGTGCGACGCCAACTTGTCCATATTGCCGGAAGGCGAGACAAAACTCAGGACCAAGACCGAAGTAAAGAACCTCAACTCGTTCAAGTTCGTTGCCAAGGCGCTGGAGTTCGAGGCCAACCGCCAGATAGCCCTGCTCAATGCCGGCAAAGCGGTAGAGCAGGAGACCCGGCTCTGGGACGACGCGGCCGGAGAAACCCGGCGCCTGCGCGGCAAGGAAGCCGTCCAGGACTACAGATATTTCCCCGAGCCGGACCTGAGGCCTATAACCATCTCGCCGGAATGGATAGCCCAGGTCAAAAATACCATCCCCGAACTGCCCGCCCAGCGCCGGGCCCGGTTCGTCCGGGATTACCAACTGTCCGAATACGACGCCAGCGTGCTGACCCAATCCCGGGCCATGGCCGACTACTTTGAGGAATGCGTCAAACTCTACAATAATCCCAAATCCATCGGCAACTGGCTGATGGGCGAGGTATCCAGGCATCTCAATGAACAAAAGATAGGCATAGACGAATTTAAGATTAAGCCCAAACAGTTAACACCCCTTTTAGGCCTGCTCGACGCCAAAAAGATTACCTCCAGTGCGGCCAAGGACGTCTGGGTCGAGATGCTCGCATCGGGCAAAACGGCCGAAGAAATTATCAGTGCCAAAGGGCTGGGCATCGTCAACGACCAGTCCGCCATAGAGGTGTTCGCCAAACAGGCCATAGAAGCCAACCCCAAGATAGTGGCCGATTACAAAGGCGGTAAGAAGGCGGCCATCCAATCCCTGGTCGGACAGGTGATGAGACTGTCCAAGGGCAAAGCCAATCCAGAGATAGCCAAACAGGCGCTGGAAAAACAACTGGGCAATTAGCTCCTCGCTACCTGACCATACTACCTGTACTAGGATAGGGTAGGATACCCTCTGCCATCCGGTAGGGTATGGGGTGCCAGAGGGTGGGGCATCCTCTACTATCCGATGGGGTATCCTCTACCATCCGATGGGGTACCCTCTGCCATCCGGTGGAGTATCCCCTGCCATCCGATGGGGTATCCCCTACCATCCGATAGAGTATCCCCTGCCATCCGATGGAGTATCCCCTGCCATCCGATGGAGTATCCTCTGCTATCCGATGGAGTATCCCCTGCCATCCGATGGAGTATCCCCTGCCATCCGGTGGAGTATCCCCTGCCATCCGGTGGAGTATCCCCTGCCATCCGATGGGGTATCCCCTGCCAGGGGATAGGGTATGGGAGTGTGTCCCGTTTTGGTCTTTGTTGTACTCAATTGTCCCGTTTAGCTGTTTTTATTGACCCCGGACTTCTTACATCCTAACATACCCATTATATGAATAAACTGATGACGGTCAAAGAGGTGGCTGAATATATGAACACCTCCACCAAAACAGTCCTGAGGTTGATAAGAAAAGGCAAGCTCCCGGCCGCCAAGGTGGGCGGTCAGTGGCGGGTAAAGCCCGAAGACCTGGAGATATTCCTTAAAAAACGCCTGCTTTATCTTGGCCAATATGCCAGCCCGCCGATGTATTTCAGGCCGGAGGTTTTGGAGCAATACCGCAAGGACATTTCCTATTTTGTTCACGAGGCCGGATTTGACGGCAGAATCGGCCGCAAAAAGGATTACTATAAAGATCACATCCGCCGGTCAACATTGGGCTGGAGCAAAGACGCGTTCGGCAAGGATAACTTCAATCCGCCGACCACATTCCCTGAGATTGCATTCTGGAAAGTAACGCTCAATGACAATTCCACGGCAATCGTGCTTGACCCGCGGGCGTTCTACAATATGCCCGAAGCCGAGCAGAGAAAATGGTCTAACTACCAGATATTCAATCCGCAGGTATAAAATCTTTCAGCGCAGCGGTTACAAAATATTCTTAGCGCCGTTTTGGTTGGAATCGATTGGCGTGGCCGGGTCGGAAGATATTTCGCCCAGGATGGGTTTGATGGTCTCCATCGGTACGCGGGACAGACCAGAGTCTACTGCCTCCCGTAGGGGCATATTTTCTTCCCTGCTATTTCAGCGGTTTACAATACAAAGTTTTTACCATTTGCCTTTTGGATCGTTTTATGATTTCAGCTGCCGAATACCGAGCTGTATATAAGTATCACCACCGACGCGGTTATAGCAATGGTCGCGGCAACAGCAACAAAGTTAACGATCGGCCCGTTGGCGTATTCGCCCATCAGTTTCTTCTTGTTAATCAGGATTAACATTATGACCAGAACAAAAGGCAGTAATAAGCCGTTTATGGTCTGGGAAAGAATCATTACCTGAATAAGAGGAATGCCCGGGATTAGAATAATCGCCGCGCCCAGGATAATCTGGATGGTAAACATCCCGTAAAATTGAGGCGCTTCCATAAACTTCTTATTGACGCCGCTTTCCCAGCCAAATATTTCGCAGACCGAAAACGCGGTTGAAATGGGCAGAATCATGGCCGCGCCCAGGCTGGCTATCAAAAGCCCGATGGCAAAAAGATCCTTGGCATAAACCCCGGCTAACGGCACCAAGGCCATGGCCGCCTGCTGGGCCGTTTCTATCCTTATACCTTGGCTGTAAAGCGGCGAACAGGTTACAATAATAAAAAATATGACTACCCCGACGCTTATGCCCACAAAAGGCAGTTCCCACCTGAAGTAGCGGAATTCGGCAATGCTTATGCCTTTTTCCACCACAGCCGACTGGTGATAAAACACCATCCAGGGCGCGATGGTCGTGCCGATTAAGGCCACCAATAACATCAGGTATTGTGAATCCATCCGGAATGACGGCGTCAAGGCTTGTTTTGCGACCTCATGCCAATCTATCGGAGACAAAAGGCCGGCAACAATATAACAGGCGAAGAACGCGATGCCGATAAAGAATATTTTCTCCAGCTTGCGGTAGTTGGCCTTTATGGTCAAAAGCCAAACTAATATGGCCATAAGCGGTACTGAGATATACTTATTTACCCCGAACAGCTCCATAGACGCCGCAATACCGCCGAACTCGGCCGTGGTATTGGCAATACCGGCTAGGAATTTGCCTATCATCAGGTAGAAGGCAATCCGGATTCCGAAGTTCTCCCGAATCAGGTCGGACAGCCCTTTTCCGGTGACGGCGCCGAGCCGCCCGCTCATTTCCTGGTACAGAAGCAATATAACGGTTACAGGCAAAACCATCCATATCATCCCTAACCCGAAATCGGCTCCGCAAACCGAGTAAGTAGTAATACCGCCGGCGTCGTTGCCGAAATTACCGGTTATCAAACCGGGGCCTATCAAAGAAAGGAAAATCAGAATGGTGGCCCAAAAAGATTTCTTCTCCACCGGTTTTGCCGGGGCGCCATTGCCGATAACATTTAATTCTTCCGCCATAATCAGTTTACGCTGTCATCAAACACGGTTAATCAAAGGCATCATTACCTTATCAGCCAGGTCCTTAAAAAGAATCACCCCTTTGAGTATATTGTGGTTATCCACCACCGGCAAAGCCACGAAGTTATATTTTATATAAGTCTTTATTATCTTAGCTTCGTGGGTGTTGACCTTTACTTTCACCAGTTTGGTATTCATTATTTCGGATAATTTCGACGCGGGCTGGGCGGCGAACAACCGCCGCATATTGACTACGCCCTGGAGCGTCTGGTCATTGTCAATCACATAGATGTAATACAGGTAGACCGGCTTGTTGGCGACGGAAATTTCCCGTATCTTGGCCATAGCCTGCTCTGCGGTGGTATCTTTATTCAAAGAAACGTAATCGGTCGTCATCAATGCCCCGGCGGTCTGTTCCGGATGAGACAGCAGGCTTCTTATCTCACCGCTTTTGGGCTGGGGGATCTGCTTTAATATTTCTTCCTGCCTGCGCCGTGACAGGCGGCTGACCAGGTCGGCCGCTTTGTCAGAAGGCATCCGGGTGACTATTTCCCGCCGTTTTTCCCCGTCAATCAGGTCCATCAATTCCTTTTGCATTTTAAGATCTATTTCAACCAATGCTTCAGCTGCAGTCTGCGGGTCCATCAGCTTGAACGTGGAAACGCGCTCGTAACGGTCCAGCGCCGTCAGTATCTCGGCCATATCAGCCGGATTCATCTCGCTAAAACACTGGTAGGCCGACCGAAGCATCAGCTTGTCTGATTTGCGCTCGCCGCTTGACGGTATGGCCTGGACGAATTTCCAGGAAACGAATTTATCCGGCAGTTTAGACGTGAATATCCATTCAACCAGCGGGTCCAGCCAGGACAACCAACCCAGCCTGCGGGCAATGCCGCGGAACCCGATATCCATATGCACCACCCAGATTTTGTTATTTTCCTTAAGAAGATGCAGGTCATTTACCCGGACAACTTTGCAACCGCCCGTATCAAGCACCTGCTTGTCAAGAAACATATCTTTAAGCAGAAAATTATTCGGGGCTGACGGCTGGAAAGGCATCGGTTTCCGGTCCGGCTTGAGATATAACTTATTGACAGGCAATGCGAAGGGCTCTAAATCATCGACAGCTACTGTGAATTTCCGGCCCAGGATGCCGACGGAAATAAACAGGGAAGTTATTTCAGGATATATTTCCTTGGGCGCAATCAGGACGTCCTTTATCCGGCCAATAGTTTTATTGGTCTGGCTGTCAATTACCTTTTTATCCAATAATTCCGAAAGATAAAGAAAATACTTGCTGTCCTGAATCATAGGCCATATATGTCATGGAAAATGTTATAGTTTAGAAAGCACCTGCTTTTGTATCCTGATAAGATCATTGATACCCTTTTTCCCGAGGCTTATCATCTCGTTCAATTCCGCCTCAGTAAACGGTTTTGCCTCGGCGGTGCCCTGAATTTCTATTATTTTATTCTGGTCGGTCATGACCATATTAAGATCTACTTCCGCGCTTGAGTCTTCGGGATAAGACAGGTCAAGCATCAATTGCCCGCTCACCCGGCCGACGCTGACGGCAGCCAGATGCGTAATAATCGGGTTTTTAATCAGCAGCTTCTGGCTGAGCATATATTTTACGGCCTGGTAAAGAGCCACAAACGATCCGGTAATGGCCGCAGTGCGCGTGCCGCCGTCCGCCTGAATCACATCGCAGTCTATCCAGACAGTCTTCTCGCCCATAAGCTCCAGATCAACCACGGCCCGGAGCGACCGTCCGATAAGCCTCTGGATTTCCTGGGAACGTCCATCGGTTTTGCCTGAGCGGGATTCCCGCTGCTTGCGCTGTTGCGGGGTAGAAGCAGGCAACATACCGTATTCAGCCGTAAGCCAGCCTTTTCCCTTGTTCATCAGGAAATCAGGCACCTTCAACTCGTATGTCGCCGTACAGATTACTCTAGTGTTGCCAATTTCTATCAGAGCCGATCCAGGTGCAGTATTGATAAAACCCGGCGTTATTGACACCGGTCGAAACTGGTCAAAATTCCGTTTATCCGCTCTTTGCATAATCAAATCATCCGGGTTTCTGGTTAAGGTCGTTAAAGGCTCCCCTGATAGATCTATGGAACTTTTCGTCGCCGGCTCCTTCAAAACGCTTGGCTGCTTCCTGGATGGGATCCAAAGCTTTCTTCTCGCCGATTGCCGCCAGCGTTTTTGCCACATAAACGACCACATCGCCTTTTGGATCACCTAACGCATCAATCAGTTTGTCAACCGCCTTGGACCCAATCTGCTCCAGAGCAACTTTCGCTTCATTCCGCAAGAACTCATTTTTCTTCTGGAAACATTCTATCAAAGGGGTAATTGCCGGCTCACCGATTATGTTTGCCAGCGCTTTTTTGGATTCCTCGCGCGGAACAGTTTCCTCATCCATAAGCATATCAATCAAAAGCGGAATTGCATTTTCATTTTCCAATCTGGCAAGAGCTTCGCAGGCGCCGCCCCTGACGTCCGGCTCCTTATCTTGCAAAGCTTCTTTAACCGCATCAATGGCTGAAGAATCTCCGATTTTACCCAGCACTACGCATACATAGAAACGGACCTTGGTGCTGTCGTTATTCTTAAGTTCCCTTATCATCCTGGGCACAACCGGACTTCCCATGGCCACCAAGCGAGCGGCCGCGGCGTTACGGGTGCCGGCATTTGACATCTTATCTTTCATGTCACTCAAGCATTTATCAATTCTTGACTCTTCGCTTTGGGCGCAACCAATGATTGTTGCCGCCAATACCCCGGCGCTTATTGCCCATTTTATTGCTTTTATCATAACCTACCTCCTCTTTATTTTTTGAGATATCTCGGAGTTCTGGACCGAAATATCAGTATCAATACCCATCATTTTTTCTATGCTGTCGTCAATGTGGAATGAGACTATCGGAATGTATCTCATTTTCAACCTGTGCCCAAGCAGATTCTGGATATATCCTTTGGCCTTATTCAGGCGTTCCAGCGAATCATTCTGCGATGATTTCACATCCAGGATGGAAATAAAAACCTTGGCCGTCTTTAAATCCAAAGACGGCTCCACCCTGGTCACGGTAACAAAACCAAGATGCGGATCTGATAATTCGTACAGAATCAGCTGGCTCATTTCCCGCTGGAGCATCCGGGCAACTTTTTCCAGTCTTTTAAACCTCATTATAACGACTCCTGCCAAATATATCTAATGGTAATGCCGGATTTATTCTATTAGTCCAAGCTATCATCATCTTTATTTGGAAGATAGTTTCTTCATCCGTTTTTCTATATGATAAGCCTCTATGGTATCTCCCACGTTAATATTATTAAAGCCTTCAATCCTTAAACCGCATTCGAATCCGTTGGCCACCTCTTTGACATCGTCCTTAACCCGCTTAAGCGAAGCAATCTTGCCCGTATGAATTATTTCCTTGCCTCGCCGCACCCGGACCAGGCAATTACGTTCAATTTTACCGTTAGACACTTGGCATCCGGCGATATTGCCCAAAGCCGATATCTTGAATAAATTCTTGACCGTCAGCCAACCGGACGTGACCTCCACCTCTTCCGGCTCCAACAATCCTTCCATAGCCAGCCTTAACTCCTCAACTATCTGGTAAATAACTCCGTAGGTTTTTATCTCTATGCCCAACTGCCGGGCCAGCGATACGGATTTTTCCTCAGCCGAAACGTTAAATCCGATAATAATCGCATCCGTGGCATCAGCCAGAAGAACATCAGATTCGCTAATCTGACCGATACCTTTGTGAATAATCGAGACTTTAACCTCGCCGGTGGAAATTCCGGTCAGCATCGTGGGCAGGACTTCCAGAGAACCGTTCACATCGGCCTTTATCAACAGGCGGACCTCTTTTATTTTATCATCTTCCATCCGGCTGAAAAGATTCTCCAAGGTACTGTGCACCGGCGCGGCAACCGTTGTTTTCTTTTTAGCCGCATACACTTCCGAAAGTTCCTTGGCCGTTTTGATACTATCCACCGTATAGAACTTATCACCCGCTTCCGGCAATTCCGAAAGCCCAATAATTTGGACCGGGGTTGAAGGCAACGCTTCAGTTATAACTTTATTCTTGCTGTTAAGCATAGTCCTGACTTTACCGAAGGCGCTGCCGCAGCAGATTAAATTCCCGGCTCTAAGCGTGCCGTTTTGAACCAGGCAGTTTGCCACCACTCCGTAGTTTTCGGTCATCCGGCTTTCCAGTACCACGCCGTAGGCCTTACGTTTAGGATTAGCCTTAAGCTCCAGAATTTCGGTCTGAAGCAGTATCATTTCCAATAAATGGTCCACGCCCTGGCCGGTCAAAGCTGAAATCTCGCAAAAAATGGTTTTGCCGCCCCATTCTTCCGGGACAAGCTCCATACTGGACAACTGTTGTTTAACCTTATGGAGGTTGGCTTCTTTCTTGTCCACCTTATTGATAGCGACAATCATAAGCACGTTGCTTATCCGGGCGTGCTTGATGGCTTCTTCAGTCTGCGGCATAACCCCATCATCCGCCGCTACCACCAAAACCACAATGTCAGTAATATTGGCTCCCCGGGCCCGCATACTGGTAAACGCCTCATGACCCGGCGTATCCAAGAATACTATCTTACGTCCATTAAGTTCCACTTCCGACGCCCCGATATGCTGGGTAATCAATCCTTGTTCGGTAGCCGCGACATTAGTATTGCGTATTTTGTCCAGCAGGCTGGTCTTACCATGGTCCACATGGCCCATCACCACCACCACCGGCGGTCGAAGCACCAGGTCTTCAGGTTTATCAACCGTCGCGGTCGAATATTTGGAAGCAATATCCTTGGACGCGGCAATATTTATCTCGTAATTGAACTCCAGCCCAATTAATATTATGGCATCTTCACTCAAGGTATCATTAATCGTCACCATTATGTTATGCTGCATCAACTTCTGGATAATCTGGTTGACCTTAACGCCTATTTTTTCCGATATTTCCTTGACCCGAACCGGCGGCTCCAGTGTTATTTTACGCTCTTCCTCGGTTTTTACCACCGGCTTGACCGGCGCCGGCGTAACCGGCCTGCCATAATGATGTGTTTTTAGGAAGAATGTCTTCTTGGGTGCGGTTTTAGCCCGGAGCTCCGCCTGTTTGGCGCTTATCTTGCCCTTGGCATCTTCGGTCACCACCTCTTTATCGTAATAATTTATTTCTGTCGAGCGTAGAGCCCGGATGTCTTTCTCTTCGGTTTTGGCTTCCTCAATAATTATCGGCGCTTGATCTTTCTTGGTTTCAGGTTCGTGTTTAACCTCAGGAATCTTTTTCGGCTCCGGTCGAGGCTGTTCAATCGGCTTTGCCGGTAACGTCTCTGCGTGGATCACCGTCGCTGGAGCGTGATGCGTCTTCGGTTCAACGAGCGGCGCTGCGCCGGGCTTTCGTGTTTTTTTCACCGGAGCCGCCTTCTTTTCCACCGGTTTCTTCTTTGGTTTTTCCTTGTCCTTCATTTTGGTCACTTGCTTTCTTCAACGGTTTTTCCGCTGTTTTCGGGATCACTCTTTACGGCTTCTTCGGCCTTATCAGGATTGTCCAGTTCCTCGGTCGACGCCACATCTATTTCCCAGCCAACCAGCTGAGATGCCAGCCTGATATTCTGGCCCCGCCGCCCGATAGCTAACGACAACTGGTCCGGCGCAACAAAAATCTTGGCCCGCCGGTTATCCGCGTCTATCTCGATGGCCCGGACTTCGGCCGGTTTCATGGCATTAGGAATAAAAACCTCCGGCTTTTCATCCCATTTTATAATATCTATTTTCTCGGTCGAAAGCTCCTCGACTATATTTTTAATCCGGTTTCCCCTTACCCCGACGCAAGCGCCAACCGGGTCTATTTTAGGGTTGGATGAATAAACCGCCAGCTTGGTCCGGAATCCGGCTTCGCGTGAAATTTCTTTTATCTCGATAGTCTTATCGGAGATCTCCGGTATTTCCAGCTCGAACAACCGCTTGACAAAATTAATATCGGCCCGGGAAAGTATTATCCTAACCTTGCTGCCCTGTTTCTTGACTTTCTGAATAACCGCTTTGACATGGTCACCCATCCTGTAAGTTTCTCCAGGTACCTGCTCTTTCTTAGGCAACACCGCTTCGGTTTTGCTTACGCTGGTAATGATATCACCACGGTCAAACCTCTGTACCGTACCGCTGACCATCTGGCCGACCCGGTTGTCGAAACTTAACTTAACCACATCGCTTTCCGCGTCTTTTATCATCTGGAGTATTACGTGCTTAGCGGTCTGGGCGATAATCCGGCCCAGCTCGTTGACTTCTATTTTCTCGCCCTTATCATCATGAGCCAATATCTGGCCGCTGGTCCGGTCTATTTTCACAACAATACCGTCCTGCCCGAACTGACTCTGGAAAGCCGACGAAAGAGCCTGCTCGATATCATTAAGAATGACCTCTTTGTCTATCCCCTTATCCCGGTGGATAGCGTCAATCAAACGAAGTATTTCACTGTCCATATATTATTCTATCAATTTGGCCTTGATATCCTTAATGATTATTTTATCATTGGGCTTAAGAATAAAACCAACTTTGCCCTGGGCCGATGTTCCATCCGGCACCGGTACTTTCTTAACCTCACCGTCGCCCTGTTTAAAAATCATCTCATTATCCTTAACAGTCACCGTAACCTTTTCCCATGAACTTCCGAATTTACGGGCCACCGGAATAGCCATGCTTGGCTCACCCGCTTTAAACCTAACTGCTATCGTCACCGCGCCTTGAACCATTTTAAAGTTCAGCTCCACGGTGTAATTTTGCCAGTCCGCTTGACCAGCCGCCGCAAATCCCAAACCGCTGGACTTATTTTCTATGACCAGTCCATCTGTCTCGATAAATAAATTACATCCGACGCTGTCCCAACCGGTTGTGGCTGAACCGTCATAAAGCACCTGCCAGTCGTAGCGCTTCTTCTGGTATTCCGCCTGAGCCTGGTTAATTTTAACTACAATCTTTTCTATATCCGACTTGGCATCGGGCCAATCTTTAAAAGTTTTGTTGCATTCAAATAAAGCCTCCTTGAACTGGTTTTTATCCATCAAGCCGCCGACATTGCTTTCCAACGATGCCAGCACATTTTCAACCTCTTTCTTCTGCGCTTTAACCACCTCGACCTTTAGCTTCTCTATTTCGTTCACCAACGCATCCGTATTCTTAATTACTTGAGCGTCTTCCCTAAGCTTATCATACTGCTTAATTATCCGGTCAAAATCCTTGGGATTGGACTCAAAATCACGCGTTGTCTCCCGAACCACCCGCAAAACATCCACTTTTTGCTTGACCTCGTCCTCCTTGGCGGCCAACTCCTTTTCGAACGGCGTTCCCTTGACATCGCTCTTCTTTTCCCTTATTTTCTTAAGGAGCGAACCATAATCCACTCCTACCGATTCCTCAAATTTGACAACATCTTTTATAACACTTTGAGCCTTCTGCTCACGAGCCTCTTTTTCCTCTTGCTCCTGTTTAACCTTAGCGATGCGCTTATTCTCCTCCAGCTCCTTTTGCTTCCTGGCCGACTGAGCCGACATAAATACGGCTATTAAAACTATGATAATGACTCCAGCAATTGCGCCGCCTAACATCATCATGGTTTTCTTTTTCTTGGCCGCCTGCTCTTCAGGCGACAGCTGTTTTACCCCCGGCCTCAAACGGCCGGATGCCAGCTTACTACCCGTTACCGGTTTAATCGCCGGCTTGGATGCCGGAGCTAATCTGCTTATCGGAGCTGTAGACCTAGGCGCCGGTTTTGGCTCAGGCGGATGCTCCATCATCGGTATCGGCTGGGTCGGCATCGACTCCGAATCCGGTATCTGAATAACGTTCATGCATGCCGGGCACTTAACCGTTCGTCCGACCAAGTTCTGCCTGACCTTTAACAACTTCTGGCAGCTCGGACAATTGAACGAAATAAGCTCCTGGTTTTGTTCCTGCCCCATAACCGTCTCCTTTACCTAACCTTGATATTAACCGCAACGGATTGTTCCTGCCCCTCGCGGATGATTTTCACTTCTACGTTATCCGGCCGATCCTTAACCTTGCCCAAAGCTCGAAGCATCATCTTGGGTGACTCAATCTTAAACTTGCCGATTTCCACGATAATATCTCCCTCGCGCAGTCCGGCCTCCGCCGCCGGCGAATCCGGCTCAACGCCCCTGATAAACGCGCCGTTGGGCTTCTGGATTTTTAACTCCTGCATAAACTTGTCCCTATTATCGTGATTATATGCCTTAGCTAATCGTTCATTGATTTCAGCCGTTACCGCTCCCAGATAAGGCCGACGCACCTGGCCGTCTCTAATCAGCAATTCCATAATCGCCTTGGCCCGGTTAATCGGTATAGAGTTACCGATACCCTGCCAGTTGCCGCCGGTCCGTGAAACAATAGAACTGTTAATGCCAACAACCTCGCCGCGCAGGTTAATCAAAGGACCGCCGGAGTTCCCCTGATTAATAGCCACGTCAGTCTGGATATGGCTTTCCAGTTCCATAATCGGGTCCTCGTCCTTTTCCATCTCGCGCAGTGCACTAACCACGCCCATAGTCAAACTATAGCCAACATTGAGCGGGTTACCGATAGCCACCACGAACTCACCGACTTCGACCTTGTTGGAATCTCCCAACACCGCTTGGGACAGGTCCGGCGGAGGGTTAGTAATCTGAACCACGGCCACATCGGACGGCCGCGGGTCAACGCCTACCACCTTGGCTTCAAGCTCACGTTCATCCTGAAGCACTACGGTAATCGACTCAGCCTCGGCCACCACGTGTTCGTTGGTCAGGACATAGCCTTTTTTCTTATCCACGATAAAACCGGTGCCGGTACTTTGTCCGGTCTTGCCATCGCGTTTAACAATGCAAAACAGTATGACCGTAGCCGGCGAAACCGCCCGGCCCACCGTCACGAACGACTTGGGCGTAAGCGTTCCCGAATCCGGCAGAGGCACGCTGGGCACAGCAACCTTCTTTTCCGGAGCCCCGGCCCCGGCCGGCTTGATAGCCTCAAACCAGATGCCAAACACCAACCCGGCCAGCAGCAGACCGAGAATAATTCCTCGAACCAACGACATAACACTGCTCCTTTGTTAAAATAAAAATTCTTGATTATGTTATATTAAAACATACACGATGTCAATAAAATACCTTAAGATTAAGAGAAAATAATCACAGCTCACAAATCCAGGCAGGCAGGAGAAAAGAAGCTCTATTTACAAACTATGGGCCAGGTCCGGCGTGAGAATATAATCAGAATTTAATCATGCGCTCGAAACCGCAGAGCTTCCAGGCCAGGGCGCTGATACGGGTGCACATCTGTTTCTGGGTGCGCGGGCATTTGGCGCAATCACTTGATTTGGCGTCATCAACATAACCGCGTATCTGGCAGTTCATAGCCATCAGGAAATAATCGTGGTTCTTAATGGCCTTTTCCATGCCTTTGTGAAACTTGGCATAATTCCTTCGAACGCCTTTACGAAGCAGTTTTATCACCGGAGTGTGGCAACAAGGCCGGTTCAGACAGATGAATTTAATACGGTCTTCAAACCCGGACATGGGTACGGGCGTCATGTACTTGCCGCATTCGGGGCATTTGACCTTGAATACTTTTTCGCTCATAGGTTTTTATTAATAGATAATCGCCCAACCGGTGTCAAGCTAATGGATGTTTCAGCCACGGTTCAGTAAGTGTCCATATCCCTGAGCCGCTGGTCGGTGATGCCGAAATGGTGGGCGATTTCGTGGCGGACGGTCCGGCGCACGATTTTCCTTATGGCCGCATCGTTCCGATAAAAACGCTCGATGTTCTTCTGAAAAATGGTTATCTTGTCGGGCAAAATCATACCGTAAAGATGGTCCCGATCGGACAACGGTACGCCTTCGTACAAGCCCAGCACCGATTTCCGCCCGGTCGGAACCTGCCGGACCGTGGGCCGATCGGCAATTACCACCTCGATATCCTTGAGATGACGGCGAAAAACCTTGGGCAGGTTCTTCAATGATTCCATTACCAGTTTTTTAAATTCATCTGGGTTCATTTTCAGTCATCTGTCAATCCATCCAGAATATCTAACCGGATTGTCCAATACGTTGGGTTATAACGCATACGAAAAAATAAGTCAAGCAAATATCCGGGCATAATAGTTTGACTTCCCGGATTGGACTGCTATAATCTGGCTTGAATTATTTATGAATGCCTTGCCTGATTCAGTCAAACGTTACGCCCGGAAACCGTTCGCCTTCCGGCCCGAATACGCCGCCCTGCTGGTCATTGATATGCAGAGGTTTTTCCTGGACAAATCCTCGCACGCTTACCTGCCGCTGGCCCGGCCGATTGTGCCGCGCATAAAACAGCTGGTAACAGCTTTCCGGGAACATAAACTGCCGGTCATCTTCACCCGCCACGCCCTGAAACAATCCGAAAACCCGGGCATCATGCAGGAATGGTGGCGCGATGTCATCAGGAACAAGAGCCGGTTCTCGCACATCATCAAAGAGCTCAAGGCGTTCCGTAACTGTGAGGTCATCAGGAAAACCCGTTACAGCGCCTTCCACGGCACAAAACTGGAGCAAATACTCAAGCAGCATAAAATCAACCAACTGGTCATTACCGGCGTGATGACGCACCTATGCTGCGAGACCACGGCGCGCGAGGCGTTCCTAAAGGATTACCGGGTGTTCTTCACCGCCGACGCCACGGCCAGCGAGAATATGGACCTGCACCTGTCCAGCCTTAAAACACTCAGCCACGGGTTTGCCGTGCCGGTCACTGCCAAAGAAATTATAAATACGCTAGAATGATTTACGATACCATCATCATCGGGGCCGGGCCGGCCGGAATAGCCGCGGCCATACAGCTGAAACGAAACGGACTCAACGCCCTGCTTATGGAAAAACATCAGGTGGGCGGGCTGATGCTCAATGCCAACCTGATAGAAAATTATCCCGGATTCGACAAAGGCATCACCGGAATTAAACTGGCAAACCAATTCTCGCGGCACCTGAAACAACTAAACATCAGGCCGGTGTTCCGTACCGCCAGAATAATCAAGCAAACAAACCAAGGATTTACGGTCGTCACCGACAAGGGCGTTTACAGGAGCCGGTCGCTGGTCATCGCCAGCGGCACAAAACCTAAACAGCTGGACATTACCGGCGAAACAGACGCCGCGCACAGAGAAAAGCTGTTCTACGAAATAAAGGACGTACCAACCGCCAATCGTAACAAATCGTTCATTGTCATCGGCGGCGGCGAGGCGGCATTCGATTACGCCCTGAACCTGGCTGGCCAAAGCAAATCCGTTGATATCGTCTTCCGCAACAACCAACCGCGGGCGCTGGCCCTGCTGATAACCCGGGCAAGGGCCAAAAAGAATATCAGGATATGGCCTAACATCAGTCCGGCCCGGATATTAGTTATCAAGAACAAAGCCGTGCTGGCCGGACACCGGGGCAAGCAGAATGTGGCACTGGTCAGCGACTGTATCCTGGCCGCCGTCGGCCGGTTACCCTGCCTGGATTTCCTTCCCGCCCGGCCGGGTAAAATTCTCAAGGCCAAAGGCTTATTCATTGCCGGCGACGTCCGGCGCGGTAATCACCGACAGGCAATCATCGCCGCCGGCGACGGACTGCTGGCCGCCATGCAAGTAATTGATTTCCATAGAAATAAATAAAATGATGAAAGTAATCTCTGAACAGGGCCGGCCGGAGCTGGCTATGGTTTATATCGGACGGATGCGCGACGGCTCGGACAAGCATCTGGTCGAGTTCGTGGAATCGGTCCAGCCGCCCATCCCGCGCCAGAGCAAGTGGGTCATCATCGTCTCCTCGCAGTTTGGCTGCCCCATCGGATGCCTGATGTGCGACGCCGGCCGTAAGTTCTCCGGCAACCTGACCGCGGACGAAATCCTGGCCCAGATTGATTATCTGGTCACCAAGTATTATCCGTCCGGCGCGGTGCCGGTGCCAAAGTTCAAGATACAATTCGCCCGGATGGGCGAACCGGCCCTCAACCCAGCCGTGCTCGATGTGCTGGAGCAACTGCCCAAACGTTATAAAGCCGAAGGCCTGATGCCCTGCGTCGCCACCGTCGCGCCGCAAGGCAGTGATGAGTTCTTCGAGCGGTTGATAGATATCAAGAATCGTTTATACAGCGGCGACAGATTCCAGCTGCAGTTTTCCATAAATACCACCGACCCGGCCAAGCGGCAGGAGCTTATGCCACATCCCAAATGGACGCTGGCCCAAATCGCCCAATACGGCCGCCGTTTCCACCGGCCGGGTGACCGCAAAATGACGCTCAACTTCGCCGTAGCCGAAGGCTATCCTGTCGACGCCGACATCATCCGCCAACATTTCAGCCCGGAGCAATTCCTGATTAAAATAACTCCGCTCAACCCCACCCGACAGGTGGCCAGCAATAAACTGGAAACATATATCCAGCCAAACAGCATCGGACAGAATAACCAACTGGTCAGCCGGTTCAAGAAACTCGGCTACGATACTATTCTCAGCATCGGCGAGCAGGAAGAAAACCAGATCGGCAGTAATTGCGGCGAGTTCGTGAGCGTGTTGCAGGACAAATCAGCGCTGACTGCGCCGATGTAAACATACGCCTTAGTAGTTCGGGAAACGAAAAATAAAGGTAAGTATGAAAAGATATCTTGTTATTTTTATTATTCCAACATTATTACTTGGAACAGCCTATTTACTGCGGGGAATCATTCCTGACAAGCTGATTTGCCTATCGTTGCTCATTATAGTCATCGGAGTAACAGCTTACTTTGCATATGGAGCATTTTTCTTAGATTCAGGGGAAGAAATTTACAAACAGGCACTGCAATCCCGTTTACAAAGATCTCTTATTAATCCTTTTTATGTTTTGTCTCAATCTGATTATGTATTACGATATAAACTACAATGGGCGGGTATGTTAATTTTCCTGATAATTATTCTCATATTTGTATTAATGAATTGGTAATCCCAGGCGCCAGACATAAACCATCTTAATCCGTGTTCATCCGTGGCTAAATAGCGTATCTGCTACTCTGCGGATTTGAGTGTCTGCAGTTTGCGTGACAATGTTCTTATCAATTCCGGTAATCCCGTCTTCTTTACGGCCGAAATAGTCAGGAACTTCTTAGGCAGTTTGGCCCGGTATTTCTTGATATTGGCCTCGGCTCCGGGCAGGTCTATCTTGTTCAACACCAGTATTTCCGGCTTCTTAGCCAGCGTCGGGCTGTATTCCTTGAGCTCTTCGCGTATGGTCTTGTAAGCCGCATCCAGCGGAGTGGTCGCGTCGATGATGTGCAGGACTATACGGGTGCGCTCGATATGCTTGAGGAACTTATCACCCAACCCCTTGCCCAGATGAGCGCCTTCTATCAACCCGGGCAGGTCGGCTACTACGAAGGTGCGGTCTTCGGTCACCGCCACTACGCCCAGCGACGGCTCCAGCGTGGTAAAGGGATAATCGGCAATCTTGGGCCGGGCGTCGGAAACACGGGAAAGCACCGTTGATTTGCCGGCGTTGGGCAGGCCGACCAACCCGACATCGGCGATGAGTTTCAGTTCCAAATAAAGCCAGCGCTCCTCGCCGGGCGCGCCGGTCTCGGCGTTGCGCGGCGTCTGGTTTATGGCGTTGGCAAAGACCTTGTTGCCCCGTCCGCCCCGTCCGCCTTTGACCACGATGAACTCGTCTTTGGCGTCCTTGAGGTCTTTGAGAATATTCCTGTTGGCCCGGTCGCGGACAACAGTGCCCAAAGGAACTTCAACAACCCGGTCCGCGCCGTTCTTGCCGATGCAGTTATTGGAGCCGCCCGGCTGTCCGGCCTGAGCCAGGATGCGCTCGTGATGAGCCAGGTGGTAGAGCGTGTTCATATGCGGATTGGCACGGATAATGACATCGCCGCCCCAACCGCCGTTACCGCCGTCCGGGCCGCCTTTGGGTATGTATTTCTCGCGCCAAAAGCTGACTATGCCCGCGCCGCCATCGCCGGCCTTGACAAATATTTCTACTTCGTCTTTAAACATATAATTTAATAGTACGCAGATTCACGCACTTGGGCTGTTGGAGCAAAGCGACTTATCCCGATACATCGGGATGCCACTCCGCGAACACAACGCACAGCCCAGTATACCTGGCAGATAATTCGCAAAGTTTATCCCGCTTTTGGCGGGGCTCAAACTGCCAGCGTACTGATAACCACGGATAGTTTATTTAATAGAATATTTTTATAATTACAAGCTAATCCTGTAAATCTTAGTTGCCCATAGGGTGGTAAGATTGTTATTTGCTGGTGCGGCGGAGTATTTCGACGCTCATCACCGTGCTTAGGACCGGCGTGACGTAGTCGCGGATGTAGCGGGAAACATCGGCAATCGGCTTGGCCGAAACATAAACTATATCGTTCGGATACATAACGATGTCGTTGCGCATATTGCCGGCCAGGATTTCGCTGATATCGACCATAACCACCTCGGGCTTGTCCAGGACATCGCCCCGGATGACCAGCAGGTTGCCCTTGCTGGAATCTCGGGTCAGGCCGCCGGCCTCGCCCAGCACCTGCATCAGCGAAATGGTGCCGGTCAGCTTGTAAACCCCGGGCTTGCCCACCTCTCCCAGGACAATCACCGGCTGGCCGGAGAACTTCTTTATGGCCACGGTCACCTGCGGCGCCAGGATGTATTCAGCCAGCCGCTGGGTGATTTCGTCGTCTATCTGGGTTAGGGTCTTGCCGGCCGCCTTGATGTCGCCGGCCAGGAACATTGATATCTTGCCGTCCGGGCGGACTATCAGGTCACCGGAAATATCGGCGTTCTGCCAGACGAATACCTGGATGACATCGTCAACCGCGATGGAATAGTCTATCTTGTCCAGCGACCGGGCCTCTATGGCCGAAGGCCTGATGCTGGGCGGATAGGCGCCGGACTGGTTCTGGACGCAGCTGAAACACAACAGCGCCGATAAAACTGCGGTAAATATGATTATTCCGGACTTCATCTTATGTTTTCCTTGATTACGAGGATTATATATTATATCGTCTTTAACGAAACCAAGCACTAATAATTCAGACAGCGCGACAAATGGAACAAATCATCAAAACTGTCCGGGAAACTATCGGACAACACCGGCTCCTGTCCGGCGGCGATACCGTCATCATCGGCGTTTCCGGCGGTCCCGATTCGGTCGGCCTAACGGTGCTGCTGGACCGGCTCAACCGCTATTACGGGCATAAATGGCAGTTGGTCATCGCCCATCTCAACCACCAGATACGCGGTAAAGCGGCCGACGCCGACGAACGTTTTGTCCGCCAATTGGCCGCCAAGCTGGGACTGCCCTTTTATTCGAGCAAGCGCGACATCCCGGCGCTCAGCCAACGGCACAAGCTCTCGCTCGAAGAAACCGCCCGCAACGAGCGCTACGAGTTCCTGTCCCGGCTGGCCGGGAAACTCAAGCATAATAAACGCGTACCCAAAATCGCCACCGGCCATACGCTCGACGACCAGGCCGAAACGGTCCTATTCCGCATCATCCGCGGCACCGGCATCAAGGGACTGCGCGGCATACTGCCGGCGCGCAACCTGCTGCCCGGCCGGCCGTTCCGGCTCATCCGCCCGCTCATCGAGCTGACCCACAAAGATATAACCGATTTCCTCAAAGCCCATGGCTTCGGGTATCGCTCCGATAAATCCAACTTCGACCGGAAGATACTGCGCAACCGCATCCGGCACCAGCTGATGCCGCTGTTAAACGATTACAACCCCGGCGTGGCGCGCCACCTGGTCCAGCTCGGGCAGGCGGCCGGGGAATACGAAGCCGTCGTCTCCAAACTGGCTGAGACGCTCTGCCCCAAAGGCCGGAAATGGCTGTCCCTGGCCGAACTCAGAAACCAACCCCAACCGGTCCAGCAGATGATGATCAACCATCTGCTGAAAAACGCCGGGTGCAACCTCAAGCACATAGTCCGGGCCAATTACGAAGCGCTCATCGGCTTGGCCTCATCGTGCCGGAAGACTAATGAAGTGCATTTGTCCGGCGGCGTCATCGGACGGATTGCTAACGGCCGGCTGACAATAACAAAGAAAACATAACCATTAGCCACGGATGGACACAGATGAACACGAATAACTTATTATTAAAAAGAAATATCCTCCTTAAATAAAAAGGTTAAATTATGGGGTCTTACAAAAAAATAGTACTAAATGAAAAAGCCTTGGAATTTATTACTAGCGTACTATATGATTTAGCAAATATCAAAAACTATGGGAATGGCAAGAATGACCCAGTAAAATTTGAGGGAAAAATCTTAGCAAAACTCATTTCAGATTCAGTCAATTTAAAGCAAGGAACAATATATACCATACTGCCAGGAGGTACTTCACTCGATCAGGTTTACAGTTTTGAATACGGCGGAGTACTTCCTCAACTCAATAAAGAACAAGATATAATAATGCACATAAAGGGTTTAAAAATACCTAGACCTGATAATTTTATCCAGCTATATTCAATTATTGAAGAATATCTCAAGAAAGACGAGGAAAATATTTGTATCTTTATAGATGCAATGCGCAATGCAGATGATAAAGGCTCCTTAAAGGAAAGAACAGATTCCTTTACCTTCCAGAATAATATCTATCGGTATATAACCCCTACTAATGCCGAAGAAAATAAAATAGAAACGATGGTAAAGGCGTTTGGCAGTGGATGGCGAGCATTTACAGGAATATTAACCAAGGCTGACAAGATAGATACGCCTCCATTCAATAAAATGGAAATAACCTTAAAAAAATTGGAAATCCTCGCTAAAAATACCTCTAAGATTATTATTAACGCGTACGATGGAGAAGGATTCCTAATATGGGAAAAAGTGGATTAGCTGATAAGGGCGGCGCCAAGTAGCCACCCAAGTTAGTGTTTATCCGTGTGCATCCGTGGCCATAATTAACTCAGTGTTTTCAGTGCTCTCAGTGGTTAGTGGCAGTCAGTGCTTATTAGTATTAATCTGTGTAATCTGTGGCTAATATGAATGAAATCTCCCCGGAAGAACTAAAAACCCACTACCAGCTGGAAAAGCGGCTGGCTGAATCCATAAAGAAGGCCGACCGGCCGGCCCGTCCCGTGCTGTACAAACAGGCCTATGACCAGCTCTTCCGCGATATCCCCCACCTGCGGGCCGTGTCGCAGAAGAACGATATTGAGCAATGGAGCAAACCATCGCCCCAGCTCAAATGGCTCAAGCCCTTCCTGACTCCGGAAACGGTCTTCCTCGAGGTCGGGGCCGGGAACTGCAAGCTATGTTTCGAGGTGGCCGGCCGGGTCAGGCAGGTCTATGCCATCGAGGCCTCGGCCGAAATCGCCTTGCACCCCAAATATCCGGACAACCTCCGGCTGATAATCTCCGACGCCACCAAGTTAGACGTGCCCGACGGCTCGGTGGACGTCATCTTCAGCCGGCACCTGATTGAGCATCTGCATCCCGAAGACGGGCTGGCCCATTTGCAGGCGGCCTGCCGGGCATTGAAATCCGGCGGAGTTTACATCTGCACCACACCCAACCGCATCTTCGGCCCGCACGACGCCTCGAGGGGATTCGACGCCGAGGCCACCGGACTGCACCTCAAGGAATATTCCTACGGCGAACTGGCCGGGATAATGAGGCAAGCCGCATTCAGCCGTGTCAAAGCGCATTGCAAGGTAGCCGGAATGGTGATGCTCTGGCCGTTGTGGCTATACAGGTTGAGCGAAGCCTGGGTCGGGCTGATGCCCAAGGGGTTCCGGCGGGTGCTGGCCGGGCCCATCGGATACCGGTGGCTGAATACTATTCGCCTGGTGGCCTGGAAATAATATATTCCCTTGACAAATTATACTTATGGGCTTAGAATCTTAATTAAGATATCTTCTTTCCTAAAATAACTCCGAATAAGAGGAGGCCAGTATGCGCAGCAATTCTATATTGAAAATAGCCACAGTTATTATGTTTGTTGCTTATATCACCGCATTTAATTATGGCGGTTGTGGTGACATTGGTGGCTCAAGCGGCAGTAGTGGCATACCAACACCGACCCCAACTGCACCTGCTCAGGTAACCTCACCAACACCGGATGATAGCGCAACTAATGTGATAACGACTACTCAAGTCTCTTGGGCTTCTGTCAGTGGCGCAACCTCTTATGATGTCTTTTTCGGTACAACTTCTCCCGGGGTATTTGTCGGCAATCAGTCCGATACAAATTATAACCCCGGTACTGCTCTCTTTTATAATACGACCTATTACTGGCGGATAGATTCCAAAAATAGTGCTGGGACAACTACCGGTAATGTCTGGACCTTTATCACGCAAATAGCACCGTCTGCACAGGCAACCTCGCCAAGCCCGGCTAATAGTACAACTAATGCACATATTAATCAACAGTTAGGTTGGGCCTCGGCCAGCGGCGCAATCTCTTATGATGTATATTTCGGACTGACCGCTACCGGGTGGTCGCCGGTTACGAATATAATTACTACGGTTTATAATCCAGGCACGTTGAACACCAGTACCATCTATTACTGGCGGATAGATTCCAAGACTAGCGTCGGTACCACGACAGGCAGTGTCTGGAGTTTTACTACTCAATTAGCTCCTGCACAGGCAACCTCACCAACACCGGTTAATGGTGCAATCAATGTAATAACCACTACTCAACTTTCCTGGGCATCGGCCAGTGGTGCAACAAGTTATGATGTCTTTTTCGGCATCACAACTACCGGGTGGGCTCCTATTACAAATACAACTGGAACAAGTTATAATCCAGGAACACTTTCTAATAACACCACTTATTACTGGCGGATTGACTCCAAGAATTTCGATGGTACCACTACTGGTAATGTCTGGAGTCTTACAACAATAGACGTGCCCCCTTACTGGACCCAAAGAATACCTACTGGGACTTCTCCATTGGCACGATACCAACATGCGATAGCATATGACTCAGTCCGGGGTATTACGGTTATTTTCGGCGGGGAAACCGGCGTTTCTAACAACTTTATTCTTAACAACGAGACCTGGGAATGGGATGGAACAAACTGGTCACAGAGAACACCTGTGACTTCTCCATCGGCACGACGTAATCATGCAATGGCATACGATTCAGTCCGGGGTGTTACGGTTCTCTTCGGTGGGGAAACCAACAATGGTATTAACCACGAGACCTGGGAATGGGATGGAACGAACTGGACCCTGAGAACACCTGTAATTTATCCATCGGCACGATACTGTCATGGGATGACATATGACTCGGCCAGAGGTGTTACGGTTCTCTTCGGCGGGTATGTCAGCGGTATTAACAACCAGACATGGGAATGGGATGGGACAAATTGGACCCAGAGAACACCTGTGACTTCTCCATCGGCACGATACATCCATGCGATGGCATATGACTCAGCCCAGGGTGTTACGGTTCTATTCGGCGGGTCTGGTGGCAGCGGCGGGGAGGTTCTTAACAACGAGACCTGGAAATGGAATGGAACGAATTGGACCCAAAGAACGTCTGTAACTTCTCCATCGGCACGACACGGTCATAGGATGGCATATGACTCAGCTCGGGGTGTTACAGTTCTCTTCGGCGGATGGAACGGCAGCGTTTATAATTACGAGACGTGGGAATGGGATGGGACGAACTGGACCCTGAGAAGAATGCTTGTGATTTATCCATCGGCACGATCCTCCCATGCGATGGCATATGACTCAGTCCGGAATGTTACTGTTCTCTTCGGCGGGTGGGTTACCAGCGCTTGTAACAACGAGACCTGGGAACGATAATTCGGGGAACAGCATACTGAATTAAGATAAGTAAGACATCCCCGGAATTAAACTCTATGGGCTGATGGAGAAAGAAATAGAGCTTATAAAGGGGAGTTTGAAATGACAATAAAAGAATTAATTGAACAGTTAAATCGGATAAAAGATAGAGTCCAAAGCAATCCTAAACAAAATTATAGTTGGCTTTATGAGAAAGAGTTTCAACAAGAATATTCTATTGGGAACATCAAAAATCTTGCGGAACATGAGCTTGACATCCAAGCATTAATACGTTACTTAGGGAGTTTTCGAGACCATTTGAAAAATGAGGTGAAATCATTAGGCAAAAACCCTCAAATTGTTGAAGCTAAAGTGAAGAAGGATAAAACATTATGCATTATTATTGACTTAGACAATTGGTTAAAGCACGGGGAATTGAAACGGTCAAGAAGTGGATTATTTCCTAAATTAGAAAGACCGGGAATTACTGCTGAACAAAAAGATATAGAGTATATAACCATTCAAGGAAATAAAATACACTCTCAATTAAAAGATACTAATTTGATAAAACCATCAACTTTGGTACTTTCAAATAATGGAGTAGAATTAGGAAAAGCTGAAGATATAGCACTTAAAGCGATTGATTCGTGGTTGATAATTTGTCAAGAATTCGTGCTCTTGTAGGTACTTGGGGACAGTCCCTGCCCGGGGAAACCCAGTAATTATCCCTGACGGGAGGCTTCGCTCAGCCTATTACTGGGCATCATTTCCCAAAAATAGCTCTTTTTTCACCCCAATTCCTTATTTAATTCGTTTCCAGACAGGGGGGGGTATACTCCCCCATACCATACCCCCTCCCCCCGGATAGTATATACCCTGCGAGATGACCCCACATACCCTGTGATGCCATCCCACATACCCTGTGATGCCACCCCATATACCCTGCAATGCCACCCCACATACCCTGTGATGCCTACCCATATACCCTGCAATGCCACCCCACATACCCTGTGATGCCTACCCATATACCCTTGCAATGCCACCCCATATACCCTGCACCTCCACCCCACATACCCTGCGATGCCACCCCATATACCCTGCACCTCCACCCCACATACCCTGCGATGCCACCCCATATACCCTGCGATGCCACCCCATATACCCTGTGATGCCTACCCATATACCCTGTGATGCCTACCCATATACCCTGCAATGCCACCCCATATACCCTGCAAGATGACCCCATATACTCTGTGATGCCATCCTATATACCCTGATACTATACCCTATATGCTCTGATACTATATCTCATATACCATAATACTATCCCCCATATACCCTGATACTATATCCCATATACCCTGATACTATATCCTATATACTCTGATACTATATCCTATATACTCTGATACTATATCCTATATACTCTGATACTATACCTCATATACTCTGATACTATATCCCATATACCCTGATACTATACCTCATACACCCTGATACTATACCTCATATACTCTAATACTATATCCTATATACTCTGATAATATACCTCATACGCCCTGATACTATACCTCATATACTCTGATACTATATTCCATATACTCTGATACTATATCTCATATGCTCTGATACTATATCTTATATACCTTATAATTAACTGGAGGGGCTAAAACTATGGGAAAACTTTAATGGTGTGCTTATTTTGCCTGATTCTTCAGCCAATCGGGCGAGCGTTCGGTAGGTGCTTCGATGACCACGATTTATTTTGCCACAGATTACACGGATTTTTGGTTAGTGTGTGAAAAATCAAGCCACGAATAAACTCGAATGGACCTATCTGCGTTCCGAATGCTTTCGGGACAGGCAGGCACTAATAATTCTCTTGGTCTCCTGGGTTCCTTATTTGTAGCTACGGATAAACACTAAGACCCGCGATATTTTTATTTAGGCAACTGCTTGAGCATCATCTCGGCCGTCCCGGCCATGGGGTCGTCGGGATAGTAGGCGGATATCTGCTTGAGCTTCAGCTTGGCCGTGGCCATATCGCCCTTCATCATCGCCTCCTGGACCTGCTTGAACAGTTCGGCGGCGGTCTCGGTCGGCTTGGGCACGTCGCCGGAAACCTTGGGCGCGGCGAAAATATCGTCGGCTATCTTGACGTTGACCTTGACGTCGGAATAGGTGATGATGATGTGCTTCATATTTTCGGGAACGGCTTTGCCGTCCAGCGTCATTTCCATCTTGGCCGGAACTGCGAATTTGTCGGCCGTGGTATAGGTGTTGGTTATGGTGGTGGTGTTGCCGGGGACGGACGTTACCATCCTGAAAATCAGCCCGTCTTTGTATTCGAAATCGCTGGTGCTCTCGGCTTCGTCGGCCTTGACCTTCATCTGGCGGACGACCCAGTCTTTGGTATCGACGAATATAACCAACTTGGTAAACTCCAGTTTCTTGTCCTTGAGCGGCACAAATGTCAGCTGGGAAACCTTGACCCCGTTGAGGGTGGCCGCTTCGCAGGTGCCGGCCACGTTTTCCTTGGTGAGTTTGTAGGTGGCGCTGGGTTTTTCGGAGCACAATCCGTTTGTTTTGACAAAAGAGCCTATCATCTGCTGGGCGATAATGGCGTTGGGACCGGCACCTTCGACCTTGGTCTTAAGCCCTTTGCCCTTGGCATAGTAGATCGTGGCCGGAGCGTCCGGCGCGGCCGAGGAAACGGCCTTGGCCGTCAGTGTGTCCAAGCCGGGTTTTTCCAGCCCGACATAATTCTTTTCCAACTGTTCCAATACGGCGAATGCATCGTCTGCGGCCAGGGCGTAACCGGCGAACAGGCCGACCAACACCAGCGTTGCGCTTAAGATTGACAGGTTTCTTTTCATAATGGCGTACTCCTTTTTGTCAAACGCCTTTCATTTTATTCACATCCCTGAAAGGATAAGGATGGTTCGTTAAACGGTTACTATAGAAAAAACTCCGGTTCTGTCAAGGGAAATATCCGGCTTAAGTAAAGTTATTTGGCCGGTTCCCAAATGAACTTGCCGACCTTATCTATGTAACCACAATTGTTGCCGATAAAAACCTTGGCCAGGCCGCCGGAAAATGCCTCTGCCCCGTCGAATATTGGTTCAATCACTACCTTGCCGGTTTTGTCTATATAGCCGTACTTGCCATGCTCCGCTCCGCCGTCGGGGATGACCGCGGCCAGGCCTTCGGAAAACTCACCGGCCAAGTCAAACTGCGGTTTTATGACCAGCTGGCCGGTCTTGTCTATATAACCCTCCTTGGTGTCTGGGTCATTGTTGAGCCGGACCGGCGCCAGTCCGGAATTAAACACGCCGGCTGAAGCGAATGCGGGCTTTATCACAAACTGGCCGGCCTTGTCTATGTAACCGAACTGGGTCTGACCGCAGACCCGGGCCGGAGCCAGCCCTTCGAAGAACCGGTCCACGCCGTCGAACTGTTCCTTGATGACGATTTTACCGGTCCGGTCGATGAACCCCCAGTCTTCGGTCATCATAATCGGAGCCAACCCTTCGGAGAAAGACATGGCGCCGCGGAATTGTGGCTCAATCACTACCTTGCCGGTTTTGTCTATGTAACCGACCAGCCCGTTTATCTGGACCGGAGCCAGGCCTTCTTTGAAATCATAGCCGGCCTCAAACCGGGGTTCAATCACGACCTTGCCTGTGCTATCTATGTAACCGATTTTCTGGGCGCCATCTTTGGTCATCATTACGGCGGCCATGCCGTCTGAAAAACCGGCCGCATAGTCAAACATCGGCTCAATCACTATCTTGCCGGTCTTGTCCATATAACCGTACTTGCCGTTCTGCGGCACCGGGAACAGGTGTACCTCCTCAGAAGTTTTATCAGGTTTGGCAATTGCCGGAGCCAGTCCTTGTATCTTTTGGCCGTTGGCCGGATTGAGATAATATTTAGCGTTGTTCTCATTGATAACCACCAACCTGCCGTCTTCTATGGACAGAGAAGTAATGTATACCATCTGGACATCCTTTTCCAGCATGGGCTTCATCTCTACATCATAGACCTTTGTCTCCCAGAGTTTCTTGCCGGAGCTAACGTCCCAGGCCTCGACATAGCCCATTTTGCCGTGCGGCGCAGTGTATTTAACCCCATTGTGTATGATGGGCGCGACATCCTTCGGCCCAACGCGCTTGGCCTGGGCTAAGCCGATAAAAATCAGTGTCAGGAACAGGGCAACCATTATTGAATGCTTCATTTTACTCCTCCTATAATTAAACTCATTAAGGCATTTGACTCAGGAATGTCAATGAATTTGGTTGCGGTGACACGAATAAACACGAATAATTTAATAGTATGGCAGTTTGAGTGTAACGAATTATCCCTAGACCCTGAGGGGTCTTAGGACAAGCCCGCAGGCTATCCCGCTTATAGGGACAAGAACCCGTACGGGCTGCCAACTATACTGGGCTGATAACTCACCTGCTACAGGCAGGTTCTAACAGCCCAAGTATAAGGAGTCCAGGAGAACAGGAAGAATTTCTTGGTTTCCTGGGTTCCTTATAATCGACTTTAATCCGTGGGAATCTTTTCGAATTATCTTGTCTTGCCTAATCCAAGTGATATAATTCACAGCGTGTCTGTGTCTTATTACCGCTTCGCACCAGAAAGGAGCTCATATGAAGAGCAAGGCGCCCACCCAAGAGGAAATCCAGGTTATGCTTAATAGAGCCAAACAACCCGGCGAGGATGCGATGTTACTGCACCCTTTCTATAAAGGGAAAATCGGCATCACACCCAAGGCCTGCATCAGGAGTAACGACGATTTCAGCATCTGGTACACGCCCGGCGTGGCCAAGCCGTGCATGGACATCTTCGCCCATCCGGAAAAGGTCTACGAACACACCAACAAGGGCAACTTCGTGGCCGTGGTCTCGGACGGCACACGGGTGCTGGGGCTGGGCGATATCGGGCCCGAAGCCGGCCTGCCGGTGATGGAGGGCAAAGCACTCATATTCAAATATCTGGGCGGCGTGGACGCGTTCCCGATCATGCTGAATACCAAGGACCCCGAGGAAATCATCAAGACGGTCAAGTACCTGGAACCAACCTTCGGCGGCATCAACCTGGAAGACCTGTCCCAGCCCAAATGCTTCGAAATCCTGGCCAGACTGCGGGCCGAGATGAACATCCCGGTCTGGCACGACGACCAGCAGGGAACAGCAGCCGTGACGGTGGCCGGGCTGATCAACGCCCTGAAAGTGCAGGGCAAAAAGATGGGCAACGTCAAAATCGCCATGGTCGGCGCGGGCGCGGCCAATATCGCCATTTCCAGGATGATTATCAAGGCCGGAGCCGACCCCAAGAAGATTATCATGGTCGACAGCAAGGGCACTCTCCATAAGGGCCGGACCGAGCTCAAGGAAAAGTTCAAGGAGAAATGGGACATGTGCCTGAAGAGCAACGGTGCCAACGTGGTCGGCGGCATACCAGAAGCCATGAAGGGCGCCGAGGTGCTGCTGGCCCTGTCCAAGCCCGGGCCGGGAACCATCAAGAAGGAATGGATAAGCCTTATGGCCAAGGACTCCATCGTGTTTGTCTGTGCCAACCCGATACCGGAAATCTGGCCATGGGAAGCCAAAGAAGCCGGCGCGGCCATCGTGGCCACAGGCCGTTCCGATTTCCCCAACCAGGTCAATAATTCGCTGGGATTCCCGGGCATATTCCGCGGCGCGCTGGACGTCCGGGCCAAAACCATCACCGACGAGATGTGCATCGCGGCGGCCGAATCGCTGGCCAAGTACGCCGAGAAGATAGGCATCAGCGAGGATTACCTGATTCCGACCATGGATAAATGGGGCGTCTACGCCGAGGAAGCCGTGGCCGTCGGGATGAAGGCCATCGAACAGGGCGTGGCCCGGCTGAAGATTTCGGAAAAGGAACTGCGCCAGATAGCCACCGAGACCATCACCAAGGCGCATAATACCACGGACCTGCTGATGAAGGAAGGCGTCATCGCCTTGCCCAAGGGTTCCAAACCCAAGAAATAACCTGTCCTAAAAAGAAAGAGGGGCGATAATAACATCGCCCCTCTTTTATTTCACCGTGAATAAACACGGATTGAGCAAATTAGCGCGTATCCGGGTTACGCATCCGTTTTCGGCAATTCTCTATCCATCTAATAATCTTGGCGCGATCCGAAGCATCTGCCGGAATTAATTCTAAATACCGGGAATAATAGAATATGGCCTTGGTCGGGTTGTCGTAATAATCATCATAGATAACCCCTAAATTATAGCAAAGCGCGGCATCATTTGGATTGCGGTCGAACTCGGCTTCGTAGGTTTGGACATCTTTGGCCATCTGCCTCCGCGAGGCTTCGGCTTGTTCGGGGGGCAAGCCGACATGCTGTCCGATATTGATTCTGCAGGCAACTCCCCCCCCGCATATTAATGCGGTTAATATGATTGCCAGCATGAACCGAAGCCGAAGATGTTGATTCATAGACTGATTATGGGATGATTTCCATCGGTTGTCAATAGATTTTGTTAGCCACGAAATAATTTTCCCAATCCCACTCGCTGTGCTCGGGACCCCGCTATGCGGGATAAGTCGCTGATAACGGCTAAAGCCTAACAGCGACTAATAAGGTGGCAGTACGTCGTTGCACTCCTACTGCCACTAATCCATAAATACGCGGTGCCAGGTTTCCAGCACCAGCAAAGCCCAGAGACGCGGGGTGTGGTCGTATTTGCCGCTGGCGTGGGAGTTAATCAGGTTCTCGACGGCTTCCCGTCGGAAGTATCCCCTCTTGATGCTTCGCTCGGACAGGATGATGTCCTTGAGATAATCCTTGAGCGAGGTCCGAAACCAGTTACCGATAGGAATGCCGAAACCCATCTTTCCGCGGGAAAGAATCTCGTCCGGCAGGAATCCTTTGAGCGCTTTCTTGAGTATGTATTTGGTGGTCAGCCCTTTTATCTTCAGCCCGGCCGGTATGGACGCGCTCAACTCCAGGAGCTTATGGTCAAGGAACGGCGAACGCCCTTCCAACGAGTTGGCCATGGTGGCAATGTCCATTTTGACCAGCAGGTCTTCGGGCAGGTAGGTGTTGATATCAGCATACAAAACCCGGTCGATGATGTTGTCGGCCGGAGACTGATTGATGCAGTTTAGCAGGTAATTCTCTGCCGGAGCACCCTTTGTCCGATTGGAGAAGTCATCCGAATAGAGACTGTGCCTGGCTGCATCATTAAAGCAGGCGCACCAGGAAAGATACCTTTGGGCTTCGGTCAGTCCGGCCGCTTCGGTAAACCTTTTGAGCCGGCCGGAAATGGTGCGGGGCTTGTAGCCAGGGAAAACAGTATTAAGCAAATTATTGAACGGCTTGCCGGCCAGCCGGTAGAGCGGCATTGAAGCCAGCTTATGCGCCAGGTAGCGCTGGTATCCGGCGAAGTTCTCGTCGCCGCCGTCGCCGTTGAGCGCCACGGTCACGTGCTTGCGCGTCTCGCGGGCCACGTAGTAAGTCGGCAGCATCGAGGAATCGGCATAAGGCTCGCTATAATGCCAGACCAGTTTAGGCAGGATTTCGATAACATCAGGCCGGACGATAAACTCGTGATGCTCAGTATTGAAATGTTCGGCCACGGCCCGGGCGTAAGCCAGTTCGGAAAAATCCTTTTCCTCGAAACCGATGGAAAAAGTCTTGACCGGTTTGCTGGAATGCCTGGCCATCAGGCCGACCACGGCCGAGGAATCGATGCCGCCAGAAAGCAGAGCGCCCAGCGGCACGTCGCTTATCATCCGTATCCGGGTGGACTCTTCCAGAAGCTCCATAATCCGGGCTGAGTATTCGGCTTCGCTCAGTTCCAACTTATGGCGGTAATCCAACTGCCAGTATTTGCCGGTGGTGATATTGCCAGCGGCATCACAGACCAGCCAGGAGGCCGGCGGTAATTTCTTAATGCCTTTAAAGACGCTCATCGGCGCCGGGATATAACCATAGGTCAAATAGTGGTCCAGCGCGCTGACGTCAATATCCTTTTTTATTTCCGGGTTGGCCAAAATGGATTTGAGTTCGGAACCAAATATAAGATATTTGGAGCCGTGCGCGTATAAAAGCGGTTTCTTGCCGACACGGTCCCGGGCCAGGAAGAGCTGTTGCTTTTTATTATCCCAGAGTGCGAAAGCGAACATGCCCCGGAGATGCTTGAGGCAGTCAGTGCCGTATTCTTCGTAGAGATGAACGATAGTCTCGGTGTCGGTCTTGGTGTAGAAACGATGGCCTTTGGCCTGGAGCTCGGCCCGGAGCTGGTCAAAATTGTATATCTCGCCGTTGAGGACGAGCCAGATGGTCTTGTCTTCGTTATGGATGGGCTGGTCGCCGGTCTGCAGGTCGATGATGGCCAGTCGCCTGATACCCAACCCGGCCCGTGTTCCGTTGGCGGACAGATAAACGCCTTCGCTGTCCGGCCCGCGGTGACGGATAAGGCCACACATCTTGCGGACCAATTCCTCGGGCACCGGAGAACCGTCAAAGTTGACTCTGCCGCAGATACCGCACATAAATCAGCCTTTTCTGTTTATCAAATGGTCATAGAGTTCTTCAATCAGGCGTACGGACTGCTCTATAGTAAATCGCTCCTGGAATACGGTCACGGCTTTCCGGGAAAATTCGGATGACCTGTTCCGGTCCTTAAGCAAGGCGATAATGGCTCCGGCCAGCTTGTCCGGGTCTTCCGGCGGAACCAGCAGTCCGGTAACTCCGTCCTGAACTATTTCCGGCGTGCCACCAGCAGCCGTAGCCACCACCGGAACGCCAGCGGCCATGGCTTCAATAACTACGTTGGGACAGCCTTCATAAGAAGAAGATAATGCTAACAAAGTGGAAGATTTGAGAATGGCCGGGATATCGTTCCTGACCCCGGCGAATATGACGGAGCTTGACAGGCCTTTGTCATTGGCCAGTTTCTTCAGTTCGGCCTCGAGCGGGCCGTCGCCCACGACCAGGAAGGCGGCGTTAGGAACCTCTTTCAGCACCGCCGGAACGGCTCTGATGAAAACATCAACCCTTTTCTCCAAGCGCAGTTTACTGATGTTAGTGACCAGATATCTGTCCGGCCGAATATTGAATTCCTTGCGGATATCCTGTTTAACGGAATCGGCCGCGTAGTCCCGGCTGTTTTTACCGTTGTAGATGACTGTGGTTTTAGCCGGCGAAACGCCGTTTTGGGACAGATGTTTCCTCACGGCCATGGAATTTGCGATAACCGCGTCGGTTACGTGATCGAACCACCTGTTGACCAGCGGGGAGAACCATTTTTTCATGGTAGTATTCTCAGAACAAACAGTCAGCGGCACTCCGGACAGGACGCCGGCCAGCCGGCCGATTAGATTGGCCCGGAAAAGATGGGTATGAATTATTTTTATCCGCAGCCCCCTTATCAGGATTACCAGTTTCCAGAAAGACCAGATATCAAAAATGCCCGTGGCGTTAAGCTCAATTAACTCGATGCCTTGACTGGCCAGCTGATTCCGGTACGCCGCCCCGCCGGTGATGGCGCAGACCCGGATTTTATATTTGCCCGACCCGGCCATGTAAGGCAGTACCTCCATCAACCGTTTTTCGGTACCGCCCACCTGGTCCAGTGAATAAATTATGTGCAGGATATTAGTCATCTGCATATATTAACCCTGGTTTAATAGGGATAGTATCTCATTGATCCGGTGCCGGTAAGTATGGGCAGACATGATATGCTCATAAGCGGCATCGGTCATTTTGATGCGGTAATCCTGGTCGCGGAACCTGGCCAGAACATCGTCGATATTGGAAAAATCCCTTTTCAGTGCGATGTAGTGCCGGTCGGCCACGAGGATGTCGTTGAACCTGCCCGGGAACATTATCTGGCAGGTCTTGGTGCCGATGGCGTCGAAATGCCTCGAGGAAATACCTTTTCCATGAAAAGGATTGCTATAATTTTTAAAAAATATATCGAATATTTCATCAAAAGCAATCGAGTAATATATATCCCCAAAGTATGCTTTTCTGATACTAGTAAGTTTAAATGCCAATTTAACCCATGATTTAATAAATTCCGGAATCAGGCTGGAGTATTTGTGCTTAGTAGAAGAAATGGATAATTTCTGGATGCGGCCGCATTTACTCCTAATATACTCGGCTATTTTGATTGCAGTAGCATCATCCCTTTCTAAATAATAACTCCCAGTCTCAGTAGATATCGTACCTTTACATTTATTCAAAAATTCGGCCCAACCTAGAGGAGATAATCTGCTTGCTTTATCAAAACTAATATCAATAGTTAATGGCGGATTAAATTTTTGTTTTAAGAAAAACTCCATTATCTCTATCCGATTATTATCACCAAGAAATGGATAATACCTGGCTGATCTTGTGCCAATATCAATTTTACGTTCTGACTGTTTCAATACAGGAAAAAATCTTTCAGGATTTAAGGCATGTGGAATTGAAATTATTCTTGGACCAACGATATCATCATAATATTTTCGCCCAACATCCTGTGGCAATTGCGTTCCAATATAATCTGGCATTATTTTTCTAAGTAGCAATCTCCTATCTTTCATGCCAACCAACGGCGGAGGATTATTAAATTCATTGCCTACAAACACCAATAATTTCCCTTTGCGGCGCATCAACACATCAGTATATTGGATAATATCTTTCAGCCCGTCAGCATTGGTGGAATGTAATAAAACAACCAGGTCATAGTTGGTAATATTGCCGGCAACGGCGTTAAGGCTAGCCCCGTTCCTGATATCAAAAGCGTCAGCAGACAACTCCGGCGACTGGCTAAAAGCGTCCAGCCAATCGTCATAATAAGAAAGCTCGTCGGTGTAGCACGAATGCAGTATGAGTATGTGCGGTTTTGAGAAACTCATTATTTCAGATGTCTTTTGTGCTTATCCATGCACTTTTGAATCAGTTTCATATTCTGCCCAGTCCAGGCTATGGTTCTAACCAGCCCGTCATGTAAGTTTGTCCGGGCCTTGAACCCGAGTTTTCTTTGTGATTTGACGGTGCTGCCGAACCGACGGCCGGAATGGTCCCACGACCTTTTGGGCCTATTTTCGATGCCGGCCGGGTTGCTAGTCAGTTTATTGATTGTCTTGGCCAGTTCCAGAATGGCCGTCTCCCTGCCGCTGGCCAGGTTGTAGACATCGCCGGGCTGTCCCTTGACGGCGCAGGCAATCAAACCGGAGCAGATGTCATCAACATAGATAAAATCACGACTGGCCAACCCCTTATTTTCCACCGGCAGCGGCATTTTATTTATGGCCCGGTAGATAAAAGTGGGCGTGACGTTCCTCCAAACGGTGGCCGGCGTACCGCGCCATCGGCCTGCACCCAAAATTTCGCCCGGCCCGTAGACGTTCTGAAACCTGGCCCGAACCACCGGCAGTTGGTGCTGCTTGTGATAATAAACCGCATAAAACTCGCCTATTATTTTAGATATGGAATAGGGGCTGTCCGGGTCTATCTCAATCGGCTCGTCTTCGGTCGTCGGCCGGGTATTGCCGAATGTCTTTCGAGCCACGGTGCAACCGGCCGAAGAATAGACCACCTTTTTGATGTTCCTAAACGATTTGATTCTTTCAAACAGCTTTAATGTAGTCAAAGTGTTGTTCTCGTGATCGACTAGTGGATTGCAAATAGAGCTCTGGTTACCATGGTAGGTGGCCAGGTGGAACAAATAATCGATATTGTCTTTGACTTTCCGCAGAATATCATCGCTCGCGATTGAGCCCTTGATAAAAAATATCCTTGAATCATCGGGCAGGTTTTCCCGTTCGGCAGAAAGGAGGTTATCGATTATCATTATGCTGCGCGGTCCGTATCCTAATAATTTCCTGACCAGGTTACTGCCGACGAATCCGGCCCCACCGACGATCACTATCCGCTTGCCTTTAAACTCTTTCATATTCTCTGCTATTCTTTCTTATCCATCATTTTTAGGTGCGTATAAGTCTGGGTAATCCCGTACTTCTTATACCATTCAATGGCGCTGGCCACGCCTTCTTTAAGCGGTATTTTAATCTTCCAACCGAAATCCTTGTGCGTTTTCGACGGGTCCAGCAATATGGTGTAAACATCGTCCAGATTTCGCTGGCGGACTTCGACCTCCTGGTTCATCTTGATTTCCAAAGCCTTGACGGTGGCATCGAACAGTTCCTTGATTGAGAAATCGCTGCCCGAAGAAACGTGGTAGGTCCCCTTGGCGCCCTTGCCGTCAAGCGCCATAACCACAATATCAATCAGGTCGTCCACATAAATAAAATCGCGCCTGGTATCCATAACAAAACACGGTTTGTTGTTGGTCAAGCGGTGGTAAAAAGTCGGCAACGGGCCGCTCAGATTCCTCGGTCCGTAAGCGTTGGCCAGCCGAAAGGAAATGAAATCCATCCCGCTCAGTTGGATATACTGCTCGGCCGAGGTCTTGCTTATAGCATAACTGCTGCCTTCCGGCTTGATGGGATGAGTAATGGTTATAGGCTGCTCCTGAGGATGCAAGCCATAACAAAGGGATGTCTGGAAATAAATCAGACGCCGGCTTTTGGCTTTCTGTGTGGCCCTAACCACATTGACCGTGCCCAAAACATTGGTTAAAGCATCTTCCAGCCAGTTATCCGGGTCTTTATACGAGGCCGCCGCGTGCACGACCTGCTCGGGCATGAACTGGCTGAATATTTTATTGACCAGATTGGCGTCGGCTATCGTTCCTTCAACGACTTCCAGTTTCGGGCTCGGAGTCAGATTATCACGCCGGCCGGTAGCGTAGTTATCGATAACCAGTACCTGGTCGCCTCTTTTGAGCAATCTGTCTGCCAAATGAGACCCGACAAAACCTGCTCCGCCGGTTATTAATACCTTCATATTTACATCTCCTTTTTCAGTATATTCTTAAACTCGGTTTCTTTATCGTGGAATTCCTGCTGCCATAATTCCAGGCACAATAGCCCCCAGATTTTCCGGCCGAATTTAGGCTCATTCTCAAGCTCCGATAAAACCATATTGTTGTTTATCAAACCCCGATTCAGGGCGGCCGGCGAGGAAAAAATGCCACGCACAAAATCGCGTGCCTCGCCGTTTATCCATTCGGTCAACGGCACCGGGAAACCCATTTTGTCACGGCGGTTCCTGATTGAATCCGGCAGAGAATCCTTCATGGCGTTTTTCAAGACGTTTTTCATGGTGCCGTTTTTGAACTTAATATTTGACGGGATGGTCGCGGCGAATTCGACCAGACGGTGATCCAGAAAAGGAACCCTGGATTCCAGCCCGGAAGCCATACTTACCCGGTCTTCCACCTGAAGCAAAGCCGGCAACAGAGTCTTGAAGTCGAAGTGGGTCATGCTGTCGAAATAAGATTCTTTGCCGACATTGTCCGCCCTAAAAATACTCTTAAAACTTTCGTAAGGGGAATAATCTCCCAAAGCGTCCCAGTTTATCTCCTTATCCAAAACCGGGGCCCGGTTTATCAGGCGGAAATACCGCTTATCCAGGCTGTCAAACAAGCCGTCTCGCCAAAATTCCTGTAGCATGGGTTTATAATTACTTAATGCCGTCAGGTTGGAAATGATAGACTCGTAAGTAACCACGAAACTCCCAGAATGTAGATTTCCTTCTATTGCGCCTTTTATGCACTGTTCAAAATAAGCTACCAGGTATCTGGCATAACCGCCGAAAATCTCGTCGCCTCCCTGTCCGCCCAGGACCACCTTGCGGTGCTTGCTGACCATTTTTGACACTATGAACTGGGGAAAAGATCCCGGACCGGCCACAGGAGAATCGAGATGGTATATGACTTTATGGATATTTTCCATGAAGTCATTGACGCTGATATCCACTTCAAACAGCTTGAAGTTGCGCCAATGCGCCAATTCGCGGCCGTACTTGCTCTCGTCATAATCACGGCTGAATGAAAACTTACCAAGGAATCCCTCAAAACCGACGGCAGAATTCCTGGTAGCCGTCGCGGCAATGATGCTTGAGTCCAACCCGCCGCTGATGTAAGCCCCAACCGGAACATCGCTCCTCAAGTGCAAATCGACGGACTCGAGCAAAAGATTTCTTATGGTATCTTCACAATCCTTCTCGTCCATCTTAAAATCCACATTATAATAAACCTGCCAGTACCGCTTCACCTCGATATGATTATTTTTTATGACCATCAGGTGCCCCGGCAGCAATTCCGTAACGCCTTTGAATAATGTTTTCCCGGCCAGGCAAAACTGGAATGTCAGGTAATCCTTGAACCCGTCCAAATCGGTATCAATGCTTTTCATAAAAGGCAATAAAGCCTTGATTTCCGATGAGAAATAGAAACTGCTGTTCATAGTTGCATGATAAAAAGGCTTGATTCCAAAACGGTCACGAGCGCAGAACAGCAGTTGATTCGCCTCGTCCCAGAGAGCGAAAGCGAACATGCCCCTAAAATGGTTAACGCAATCATAGCCCCATTTCTTGTAGGCGTACAGAATGACTTCCGTGTCAGAATCTTTCTTGAATTTATCCGCGCCCAATTCTTTTCTCAATTCAATATAATTATATATTTCACCGTTATAAGTTATCCAGTTGCCTGATTCATCGCTCATGGGCTGGGTACCGGTGGTCAAGCCGATTATGCTCAGCCTTCTATGCGCAAAACCGACATGTTTTTTAGGATGAGTCCAGATTCCCTGTCCGTCCGGACCGCGATGTTGCTGGAGCTTGTTCATCACCTTTAAACTTGGCTCAAGAGAAGGAATCTGTCCCCCGGACAAACTTAAAATACCAGCTATTCCGCACATATTACCGCCTTTTATTAATAATTTTTCTATTTATAACCCTTGGCGTATAAAAACCAACCGTATCTACCAGCTAAAGATTTCAACCAACTGTCAGGCAAGAATCTACCCAGTCCCGGCATTATCATCCATCCCTGAAGCAAGCCGACAAATATGTTCAAATTATTAAACCTAACCAGCAGTTGACGTAAATTCTTTTTAGTATATACCGCCCCTTTAGGATTACCAACACCGTCGACTTCGTTAATAAGCTGTCGGATGCTTTTCATTTTTATGATTGCCTGCAAATGGATGCCAACCCAGTATAAGGCCGAATTCTTATGGTAAAACATAAGTATTAACCGCCCGTTTTTCTTCATCACCCTGTATACTTCCGAAATAGCCTGTTTCGTATCCGGAGTGTGGTGCAGAACGCCCATAGAGCAAACGCAATCAAAGGTCTCGTCATCAAAAGGCATATTTTCAGCGTTAGCCACTTGGAAATTCCCTTTTAGGCCAGCTATTTCAAACCGCTTCCGACAAAGATCAATAGCCGTTTGGCTCAAATCGATGCCGAATACTTCCGCCCCGGCTTTGGCATAGTGGCTCAAAACATACCCGTTTCCGGAACCGACATCAAGCACCTTCTTGCCGGCAAAATCCCGGTATTCATGTAATTTTTCATGAAAGTCAATAGATCCATTTAATTCCCTTAATTTATCATAATAATTGAAATATTCCTTTGTTCCCAACGCATAAGGAATTACCGAAGCGCATAGCGGATTATTATCCCAAAATTTTATTACTTCTTCTACTTTTATTTGCTCATCCATTTCAAAAAATCAATCCTCCCCTTCAATTATTGATTTGACATAACTAATAATAGCATTCTTTCCGGGTAAAAACTTGCTTTTCACAGCCTTAACTCTCCCATAAATATTTCTAAGATATTGCCCTTTCTGAATAATTGACGTCACATTTCTAATCTGTGATTGCCCAATATCTCCGGGGGTAAACCCTTCTTTTATCAGTTCCTGGTCAAAGTCTCTAATAAATTTCCGATAGCTATATAAACCAGAGACTACCAGGTCATGATAAGCATTGTTTGTCAATTCCAAGTATAACTTTTTATCTTTTAGCATTACCATCACTTCGTTAAAATTAGAAAAATCTTTTTTAAGCGGAATATAATGAACCATCGGTTTTAGTATACCGGAATATTCCCCCTCAAAAAGGACCTGACAGACCCGGAACGCCGCCGCCTCAAAATGTCTCGGGCCTATGGTTCGATAATAAATATTATCTTCCCATTTATACAAAATTATTTTAGATAATTCTTCAAAGGTTATTTTTGGATTTCTTGATAATATTTTTCCACATTCTTCCTGAACATAGCCTTTAAGATCAAAAATAGATACCCCGGTTTCTACCCCCAGAACAAATCGGCAGTTAGACAAAAACCGATACCAATATCGACCGTATATTCGCTTAGATTCTTCTGTTTCAATATCTAAAATAAAGTTATAGTTTTTGACTCGTTTTTTAAACTCCATCCCAATTTGATATTTTTCCTGTGCCCCCCTACCCATATAATAACCTAACCGTCTGCCCCGGTAACCAATATCAATCGTGCGGGATTCTGATGAAATAGCAGTTCTATCAGCCAACCGCACCAAATCATCACTGACATAACCGGTTAATGCATAAACTATTTTAGAAGCATTTGTATATTTCAAATATACATCCTTAAAATAATTAGGCTCTAACAATGTATATACACAGTCAATATTATATCCATTAATAAAATTAAATCTCTGTTGGCAATAATGATGCTCATCCTGGAAAAAAGCTACCTTATAAGAAGATGTTTCCCCTATATATCTTCTGAATTTCTTATTTAATTGATATTTTGGTCCAAATATAGAATAATGTAATATTATTATTTTAAAATCCACTCTATTTAAACCCATGGGAAACCCCGTTCCAGTATTAATAGACCAAATTTTAAAAGATGAATACCTTCTAAAAGCATTAATATATTCGATTAGCGCTGGAGCATTAGTAATCAAGCCCTGATTATATAGAAGTAAAGCTTCAGCTTGTATTGATTTCTCCATAAAAATACTTATTAATTTAGAGATTCTTTAGCAAAAAAAATCACCCATTCAATTGAACGAAACGGGATTACTTTCCCAGCTCCAACAGTATCCTGCTTAAAATACTTCGCCCCACTATGGGGCAAACCTTCGGGATAAATTTTGCACGATACCCCTTCAAAAATTGCATAAATTTTATTTCCCCGGAACTAAGCTTCTTATTATAGGTTTTACTTAGAATATCAAACTCGCTCTTGCCAAGAAAAATCTTAGCCCCCTCCCTATAAACTTTGCTCCGCTCTTTTTTGTTAAATTCCCTAATAAATGAATCCATCATAATCATTTTATCTTGAACACTCATTATTTTATATGGCTTTATTTTACTAGTTATATCTACTGCAGGAGTCCCTGCGTAAATTCTGTCCGACGCCGTATTTTTAGTTACTACAGAACCAGTTAAAATAACTGACTTCTTCCCCAGAATTAATCCTTGAGAAACAGTTATATACCCCCCCACTAACCACACATCATCTTCGATTATTGCAGGGCTCACCTTATCTAGTAAACAACCCTCAAATAATTCCCCATGCCTAATGTGTGTCCAGATATGAGTCGCCGCGCCGATACCAACATTATTACCTATCCAAAGAGCACCGGTGGTATTTAAAAGACTTTTTTCTCCTACCCATGAATTATGCCCGATAATACATTCTTTTTGACCAGAAATACTGCTATCATGATGGATAGTTACATAATCGCCAATTTCCAAATAGGGAACTGCTATATTAACATTTCGCCCGATGTAGCTGTTGTCACCCATAATTATTGTCGGCTCCCCATAAACGCCAGAGATTACGACACTTTTTTCTATCTGGCTATTTTTACCTTTTATTATTCGCATATTAGTATTCTTCCTATTGATCTTGTAATAAATTTAATAATTGTTTTAATGACATAAAATTATAGTGATATTTCCTTCCTAACCGAATAAATTTTTCTAATTGTGAAGAAAAATGATGGTATTTTTCCAAATTAAGGGGGTGAAATGTACCTACAATAGGAGTAACATTATTCCGAAATAACGTTTCCATGTTTTCAACAAGGGAATATCCTGCGCGCATAACGGAAACACAAGAAGGTTCAAAAAAAGCAAAAGGAATTTCCCATATGGGTAATATTCTTCCTTGGACACAAGGCTTGTAAGGAGTTATGCCTATTTTGGTGCTGTCAGCTAATATCCCATGAAGGGACAAATAAGCAAAATCTATATTATCAGAACGCCACCAAAGACGATGATTGCGATTAATTCTCGGAGTATACCCCATTTTTTCAATAAATTTCTTTTTCTGGCTCTCTATAGATCCCATATCCTTATTAAAATGAAATTCAACTTCCTTGTTCTTTAATTCCGGGACCAACTCGTTAACTACAGGAAACCAAGTAGCCGGAACATTGTTTTTTGCTAACAAATTATCAAGAAACAAATCATAGTTATCATCCATCGTAACAACAACAATTTTACGTCGTATATTAGCATCCACCTGTTTATAATTTTTTGCTATGGGTAGTTGTTTATAAAAATTAATAATCAATGGGGGGGGGAATGAATAGAGAGCACCTCGCTCTCTTTTTGAATCACAATAAATTTGTTCCCTCATTGTTTCTTTCGCTTTTGTTTTATCTTTTGTATTCATTACTATCCCCTTTCAATCAAATATTTTAAATAACTTATTACAAAATTATTACCAGGTATATATTTATATCGTATCACTTTTATTTTACCATATATATTTCTTAACCACTGCCCTTTTTGAATAATTGCTGTCACTGCTTCAACCTGTGATTGCGCAATGCCCCCTGGTCTGAAGCCCTCCTTTATCAGCTCCTGATCAAAATCCCCGATAAATTTCCGATAGCTGTATAAATCCGAAGCAATCAGGTCGCGATAAGCATTGGCTATCAATTCCGAACATAATTTCTTATCTTCCAGCATCTTAATAACATCATCAAAGTTAGAAAAATCTTTTTTAAGAGGAATATAATGAACCATAGGCTTGAGTATACCGGAATATTTACCTTCAAAAAGAATCTGGCAAACCCGGGAAGCAGCCGCCTCAAAATGCCTCGGGCTTATTGATCTATAATAAATGTTATCCTCCCATTTATATAAAATCATCTTGGATATCTCTTCAAATGTTATGCCCGGCTTACTTGACAGTTTCTTTGCGCACTCTTCTCGAACACGGTCCTCGATATCAAAAATCGACACTCCGGCCTCTACCCCCAGAATAAACCGGCAGTTGGCCAGAAATTGATACCAGGAACGACCATATATTCGCTTAGACTCTTCTGTTTCAATATCTAAAACCAAGTTGTAATTTTTAGCTCGTTTTTTAAACTCCATCCCGATTTGATGCTTTTCCTGTGCGCCCCTGCCCATATAGTAATCTAGTCTCCTGGCCCGGTAACCGATATCAATTGAACGAGTTTCTATTGGTATGGTTAATTTGCCTGATTGGAATATTAACTCCTCACTCACATATCCTGGTAAATTAGAAACTAATTTAGGAGTATTTGTATATTTCAAATATATATCTTTAAAATAATCCGGTTCAAGTGAAGTATATACACAATTAATTCTGTATTCATTGATAAAATTAAATCTCTGCTGGCAATAGCGGTACTCATCTTGGAAAAAAGCTATTTTATAAGCGTATTTATTATTATTCAAGTAATTTGAAAATTTATTATTTAACTGGTATTTTAGAGCAAACAATGAGTAATGCAACACTATTATCCTAAACCTTAATCGCTCCAAGTTTTTTGAAAAACCCAACTCAGTATTGATACTCCAGGTTTCGAATTGGGAATACATTTTAAATGAATTAATATGTTCTAAAATCGTTGGCGCATTAGTAATCAATGGGCTGTAATAGAGCACCAGAATACCATTCACGTCAATCTCTTTGATGTAACTCATTGCATTATTTAATGACTTCCCCCGCAAAATATAAATCAAGCCCCCAAATCGCAGAATATCAAACTTCCTGTTTTATTATGTCCCATAAATTTTTTAATATATTATTAGTTTAAATATCGTATTATAACACTTTCAACATAACACTTTCTTATAAAAACATATTATTTCTTAATGAAGCACATATTAATTTCCACTGGATAAAGTAATTTAGGTAACAAAATCATGTAGAAGAAAGGCAATAGCCTTTTTAATATAGTCAAAGCTTCTAAAATCTTATATTTAATTATGGGCAATTGGCATTTTAGCCTTGTGTCATATATATAATAACCCCCTGGGGTGTACTCAATAAACTGACATTTAAAAATCCCCTCTAATAATAAGCGCAAAGAATTTTCATCAAAACTACGAAAATGAGCATATTTATAAGGATAACCGGGCTTAAGATATCCACTCAAGTCTTCCTTATAGGGAACTCGAACAATAAAAATACCTCCTTTCTTAAGAACTGAAATTATTTTCTGGCAAACAAGGTTAAGATCTATCACATGTTCTAATACATCCGTACACACAACAATGTCAAAAATTCCTTCTTGATATGGCATATCTTCAATAAGTGAATAACAAACATCTATCCCCTTACTTTGCGCAACCTTAAGATAATTCAAACTTATATCCATCCCATATTTTTCAACACCAGGTAACAAATTTAAAAGCCGACCTAATCCAACCCCAACATCAAGTATTTTACATCCACCCTTTAAATATTTACTAACAAGATTTACTGTAGAATTTTCCATTTCAACCCAAAGCTTTTCTGGGATAAATGGATTCTCCCCACTACAAGTTGCTGCCAAAATATGATCATGCGCAATACGCTCATAATTATCAGTATATTCATTATTCAAAGAAAAAACTGGTATTTTATCCCGCAAAAATAGGGGGGCCCTACTATAAATATTGTTTTTCATATTATTTAACCTTCATTAATATAGATTTACCAAAATCAAGCAGAAATTGCCTTTCTTTAAATTCTAAAAGTTTATAAACAACGCAAATTAAAATAAAAAACATAATACTATTCAAGATTAATTCCGCCCAAAGACTCGAAGTTTTATCAAGATAAGTAAAAATCGAGAACCCTATGTAAAAAAATACAAAAAGTATTAATTTCTTCCACTCATAATTAACATTTTGATATGTGCCTTTTCTTCTTATATTCCATATATACTGCAATAAAATGAGTATCAAATAACCGAATACCAAGGAAACTATAGTTCCCTCAAGCCCCCGGTAATATATAAATATTAAACTCAATATACTCGTTATTGCTACAGTGACTATTTGTATCAAAGTAATAATTTTTACTTCTTTGGCATAATATACCCCTGGTAATAATATGCTGAACACTCCCGTCAGGAACTGAGCCGTGGCTGACGGCCCTATTGATTTATATGCTTCATAGAAAGCAGGCTGAGTCATAATTATCACCACAGGTTTAGCTAATGCATAAAACAACAGGCTTATGGAGCCAAACAAAAAAACATAATACGTCAATATCTTGCTAAATAACACTTTCGCCTCTTCCGGTTTATCTTTATAAGAAAGAAAGTAGGGCATCCAAGCTGTAGTGAATCCACCCACGATAATATTCATCAGCATACCCAAATTAAACCCTACTGTATAAATCCCTACGAATTCAAGCCCTTTTAACCACTGCAGAATAAATCTATTCCCTTGTGACAGCAGGAATAGGCATGCAAAAGAAGGAATCATTGGAATGCCCAGCCGCAACAATTCTTTAACAAGAATACTATTAAGTCTGAGTCTCAAAGAACCGGCGGCAAACAAAATAAAAATTAGGAATGTAACTGTCTGTCCTATTAACCAGGATTCTATCAAGCCCTTAACGCCTTGTTTCAGAAAAATAACCATTATGATGCTGGCGCAAATGGAAATTATCGTAGCTGTTGTCGTTAGCACGACAAATTTCTTGGCCCTGTTCTCAAACTGAAGGCGCCACATAAAAGGCTGGACCAAAATGCTGAAACCGGTGTAAATAAGAGCGATAAACACCAGATAAGAATAATCCGTACTCTTAAAAAGTATGAAACTTATCTTGCCAGACAGCCAAATGCCCGGGATCAGGAATATCAGCGAACTTATGAGCATGATAATGAAAGAAGTCCAGATGACCGCTGATTTCCTGTCATTATCATTATTTTCAAAATAGCAAATGCCGGTCGACACGCCCAAGCCCAAAGACAATATCGGGGACGCAAACGATGAAACTAATAACAGCATAGAACTTATTCCATAATCAACCGGTGTCAGATAAGCGGTAAAAAGAGGCAGCAAAAGAAAACTTATCAGGCGGTTTAAAAACCCGCCCGCACCATAAATAATAGTGCTTTTTAATAGCTGTCCTATTTTATTTTCCATTTATAACTTTTTTGATTACAATAATTTCCTGACCATGTCGACAGACATTATAGCCAAGATATTCTTAACTTTTTCCTTCTGGGTCTTAATCTCGACTAGTCTTTTTTTATATGCCTGGATAGTCTCCCTGGCAACAGGGTCTAAATTATTATTGTTAATTAATTTCAAGTATTTCTCGGACCTGTTGATTATCGTATCAGCCTTACCCAAACGGATTGCCAGTCCTGATTTAAGCCGGCTTATCACTATGCCCATAATATCCGGATTGGCCTGATAATAATCCTTACGATCCCCCTTTATCCATATTTTGCTTACCGCACCCCATTCCTCAAGAACCCTTATGTTAACGCTTACATTACCCTTACTTATCCTTAGGGCATCCAGCATTTCATCCAACGACAACGGCTTAGAACTGATATACAAAAGGGCATATAACTGTCCGACCACCCGATTCAGCCCCAAGCTACCGGCCATTTCACCAGCCGAGTCAATGATCATATCCCGGAATTTATTGATATCTTCTTTCATAATCTACCTTCTACTATAATTCACAACTTTTAGAATATTCTAAACGTACTATAATGATAATAATATGTCAAGAGAAACATGCATTATTTAAGATGTTTTTATAAGTGCCCGAAACCGGCTACCCCTTAACGATAACCTGGCATTTAGGGAGTGATTCCAGAAAAAACTTACCGTAATTCTTGGTCATAATCCGACTGTCCAGTATTACCACGATGCCCTTGTCGGTCTTGGTTCTGATAAGCCGCCCGAACCCCTGACGCAGTTTCAGAATCGCCTCGGGCAGAAAATAATTCATGAACGAATCCAGACCGGCTCTTTCCATATCCTCTATCCGGGCCTCGACCAAAGGCGTACTCGGCACCGAAAACGGCAGTTTGGTGATGATGATGTTCTCCAGCGCCTCGCCCGGCACATCGACCCCCTGCCAGAAGCTGTCCGCCCCGAAAATAACCGACCCGACATTGTTCTTGAATTTCTCCAACATCTGGTGGCGCGGCATGCTCTTGCCCTGAATATACACCGGCATGCCCTTTTGCTCCAGCTGGCTGCTTATCCGCTCATGCACCCGGTTCATCAGGTCATAACTGGTGAAAAGCACGAAGGCCCGCCCGTTGGTCAACCCCAGGTAATCCGTTATCATCTTGCTGATGGCGAACTCGAACTCCTTGGTCCTCGGGTCCGGCGTATCCTTGGTCAGGTATATCTTGACCTGTTTCTGATAGTCAAAAGGCGACCCCAGCACCTTACCCAACGCATTTTCCATTCCCAGGTTTTCTTTTATATAACTCAATGGGTCTATCCCGGCAACGGCCACGTTTGTTTCTCCGTCTGTCTTTGGTTTCACTGACGCCGAAGCCGCCTGATTACCCGGCGTGTAACAGGCCAGCGTGGCGCTGGTCAGCACCGCCGTCTTGACCTTGTCAAAAATAATATCTTTAACCACCTGGTTGACCTTGAGCGGCGCGCCTTTTAGGATAATCCTGGGCGTTCCCCTGTTTCGCCCTTTAAGCTCTATCCAATAAACGTTGTCCTTCTGCACCTGCTTCAGGAACGACTCCACCGCGCCGGCAAAGCCCAGCGTCCGCCTGACGAACGCGTCCAGTTCCGTCTCGTCGTAGTCGTACGAAAACTCCCGGTCACGCCCTTTCTTGGACTTGCCCTTGACCTTCATCTGCTGTGACAGGTCCTTGAGGCACAGGTAAAGCCTGCCCAGCGCTGGGCTGAGCATATTGGTTATTCCGGCCATGGCCGCCGCGTCCTTGACACGCCCGTTCTCCGGAAGCTTGGTCTTTATCCACCCCAGCAGTTCATCAAAGAACTCCGCCGACGCGTCACGGGCCTCCAACACCAGGTCTTTGCATTCCTTAACCTTGGCGTTCTTGGCCGGCAGAAAGGTCAAAAACCCCCGGTTCTTGTCCGGGCGGTACAACGTATTGAAAAGATAGGTCAGCTGGTCGTTCGATATCTCCATGCCCAGATGGTCCTGGGCCACCAGCTCCAGCCGGTGCGCCTCGTCCACGATGACCACGTCGTACTTGGGCAGGAAATTGGCCTCCTCCTGCTTCAGCCCGGCGTCAATCACCAAGACCGGATGGTTGACGATAATCAGGTTGCTGGCCGCCAGCTTGGCCCTGGCCCTCTGATAATAACATTCGTGATGATGATAGCACTTTTTCCCGGCGCAGTTATCGTGTTCGGAGCAGACCTTGCTCCAAACCCCGTCCGACGGCACCCAGGACAACGATGAAATGCTCCCGTCGCTGTCCGCCTGCGTCTCGGCGTTCCATTTCTTTATCCGGGCCAGCTCCTCGACGTCATCCATACCCTCGAAAATCCGGCTCTGGTTCAGGAGCGCCTTGTTCAGCCGCCGCTTGCATAAATAATTGCTCCGGCCCTTGCACAAAGCCGCCGAGAAATGCACGCCCAGCACCGTCCGCAGGAAAGGAATATCCTTATACATTATCTGTTCCTGCAGGTTGATGGTGTTGGTGGAAATGACCACCGGCTTGCCGCTATTGACCGAATACTGGATGGCCGGAATCAGGTAAGCAAAGGTCTTGCCCACGCCAGTGCCGGCCTCGATGACCAGGTGCTTTTCCAGTTTTATGGCATCGCGGATGACCTCGTACATCTCGATTTGCTGGGGCCGGCTTTCGTAACCCTTAAAGCCATGGGAAATCAGGCCTTCGGCCCCGAAAATCTCTGCAATAGTATAATCAAGTGCCATATTGAATTCACTTTTTATCCGCTCCGGACTGGCTCTTCAATTTCTCCCAGAACTCTATCCGTTTCCTGATTTCCTTCTCAAACCCGTAATCAGTCGGCTGGTAATACTTTTTGCCCTTCAGCCCGGCCGGCAGGTATTCCTGTTTAACGAAATGGTACGGGAAATCGTGCGGGTACTTATATTCCTTACCGTAGCCCAATTCACCCATCAGGTCCGTGACTGGGTTCCTCAGGTGCAAAGGCACCGGCTCGTTGACAGTATTCTTGACGTCCGACTTGACCTTGTTATAAGCCGCGTAGATGGCGTTGCTCTTGGGCGCCGTAGCCAGGTAAACCGCCGCCTGGGCCAGGGCGTTATCCGCCTCGGGCATACCCACAAAATCCACCGCCTCCTTGGCCGCCATGGCCACCATCAGCGCCTGCGGGTCGGCGTTGCCGATGTCCTCCGAGGCAAACCTGACCATCCGCCGGGCCACATATAACGGGTCCTCACCCGCTTCCAACATCCGGCCCAGCCAGTACAAAGACGCATCCGGGTCGCTGCCACGCAGGCTCTTGTGGAAGGCCGAGATGATATTATAATGCTCCTCGCCGGACTGGTCGTAAAGCATCACCTTCTTCTGAGCCGCCGCTTCCACCGCCTCGCGGCTGATATGCCGGGCGCCGTCCGCGGACTGTTTAGTACTCTGGATGGCTATATCCAGCAGGTTTAGCCCGATCCGGGCGTCGCCGTTGGCGATGTTGATGATATATTGCATGGCCGGCTCGTCCAGACTGACCTTGGTCTTGCCGAAACCGCGTTCCGGGTCCGCCATCGCCCGGTTGATAATCTCCTTCAGGGCCGATTCATCCAACGGCTTCAGGACAAACACCCGGCACCGGGAAAGCAAGGCCGAATTGAGCTCGAACGACGGGTTCTCCGTGGTCGCGCCGATGAGCACGATAGCGCCCTTCTCCACAAAAGGCAGAAAGGCGTCCTGCTGGGCCCGGTTAAAGCGGTGAATCTCGTCCACGAACAGGATGGTGTTCTTCTGGAGCATGGCCCGGTTGTACTCGGCCCGCTCCATCACCTCGCGGATTTCCTTAACGCCCGAGGTCACGGCGCTGAAGGCAATGAACTCGAAACCGGTGGCCCGCGCCACCAGATAAGCCAGAGTGGTCTTACCCGAACCGGGCGGGCCCCAGAAAATAAGTGACGGGAAAGTGGCCAGCGAGTTCCCGGCGTCTTTTATCAACCGGCGCATCGGCTTATCCTCGCCGATGATGTCCGACTGGCCCACGAACTCGTTAAAATCCCTCGGCCTCATCCGGTCCGCTAAAGGTTTGGCTAACATATTTAGTTATTATATAAAACACTTTCAGTACAGTCAAGCTAAACACTGCTATTCATATAAAAAGATAATTTTTCTGTAATTTATTAGGATATTTTCTTGACAAATTTAATATTATTAGCATCATTCAGGCATGAGCATTTATGCAGCACCACTGGGGACGGCTTCAAAAAACACCAATAACTTCTTACACACCCAAATTAAATTATTATTGAAAGGATAAAGTATGAGAAAAAATCTATGGTTAAAGGTTAGCCTGGCTTTTGTGTTTGTTGCTTACATTTCAGCTTTTAATTACGGTGGTTGCGGCGGAGCAGGCGGCGGCGATGAAACTACCGATAGCGGCAGCAGCGGCCAGAATTTGTACCGGGCGCCGGTTTTTAATGCCATCGGCAATAAAACCATCGCCGAAGGCGCCACCCTGACCTTTACCGTATCGGCCACCGACCCGGACGGCGACACCATCACTTATATGGGCATCAACCTGCCGGCCGGAGCCACCTTTAATACCACCACCAACGTCTTTACCTGGGTGCCAAACTATAACCAGGCCGCCACCTATGCCGGCATCCGTTTCCGAGCCACCGACTCGACCTACCTTTATACCGAGGAAACCATCACTATCACCGTCACCGACGTAGCCGCGCCCAACGCCCCGTCTAACCTGATTTCTGCAGTGGCCTCGACCACCCAGATAAACCTGAGCTGGCAGGACAACTCCTCAGATGAAAGCGGATTCAAGATCGAGCAGAAGATTGGAAGCGGCAGCTACACACAAATAGCCTCATTAGCCGCTGACGTGGTCAGCTACAACAATACCGGCTTGGTAGACGGGACTATATATTATTACCGGGTCCGGTCTTACACTGCCGCCGGAAACAGCGCCTATACCAACGAGGTCTCGGCCTCGACCACCGGCATAAACGCGCCGCCTAATATAATGAACAACTATTTAAGCAACGTCAGCCATAATACCGCTTCGTTCTACGGCAACCTGAATCCCAACGGCCTGGCCACCGCGGTCTATTTCGAATACGGCGCTACCACCGCCTACGGCAC